>Ga0181531_10000273_pt1 | contig 36380 bp, 33 predicted proteins | sample PEATcosm2014_Bin_38_FD_119743 | JGI IMG/M metagenome (GOLD analysis project Ga0181531, IMG submission 119743) | Peatland microbial communities from MTU Mesocosm Facility, Houghton, MI, USA - PEATcosm2014_Bin11_10_metaG | ecosystem: Environmental > Terrestrial > Soil > Wetlands > Peat | place...
GAAAACCAAATCTTTCATAGCCTCAGAGCCCTGGCCTTCCTCCCTTACCTCGCGCCCGCCGCCGAGAACCCGCGCAGCCGTGCCGCGATCACCTCGCCCACGCGATCCACCGCCGCGCGCCGCGGATAGTGGGCGCGCCACGCGATGCGCACCGTGCGCCCCGCCCGCGCCGCCAGCGGCCGCAGCACGATCCCGGCATCCTCGGCCGCGCCGGCCGCCAGCCCGGGGATCAGCGTGGTCCCGTAGCCGGCCGCCACCATGTTGAGCAGCGTCGACAGGCTCGATGCACGCAGTGCGCCACTGAGCGCCCCGCTGTGCCCGCAGGCCTCCAGCGTCTGGTCGCGCAGGCAATGCCCGTCCGCCAGCACCAGGATGTCCGGCGCCAGGTCCGCCTCCGCCACCACCGCGCGCCCGGCGAGCGGATGTTCGGGCGGCAGCGCCGCGAGGAACGGCTCGGCGAACAGCGGCCGGCTCGCGAGGTCCGGCCCGTCCATTTCGGTCGCCAGCAGGGCCGCATCCAGCTCATGCGCGCGCAGCCGTTCGAGCAGGGCGGTGGTCTGATCCTCCCACGGCTCCACCTCGAGCGCGGGCAGCGCCTCGCGCAGCGGCGCGAAGACCAGCGGCAGCAGGTAGGGCGCCAGCGTCGGGATGATACCGAGCCGGAAGCGCCCGGCCAGCGGGTCGCGCAGGTCGCGCGCCACCGCGAGCATTGCCTCCGCCTCGGCCACCGCGGCGCGGGCATGGCCGATCAGCCGCTCGCAGGCAGCCGTCGGCGCCGCTGCCTTGCTGGTGCGCTCGAACAGCGTCACGCCGAGCAGTTCCTCAAGCTTGCGCACCTGCACGGACAAGGTCGGCTGGCTGATGCCGCACGCCTTGGCGGCGCGGCCGAAATGCGCATGTTCCGCGACGGCCAGCAGGTAGCGAAGGTCGCGCAGGTTCATCTGGATAGGCGGACTGTCATCATAGGCTTTGCCTATCGCATCCGTTGAGGCGCGGGGCCTTCTCTTATCAGCCTCATGCCGCTAGAGCTATGCACACAGGACCAAAGGAGTGGGCAGCGGCGTGACCTCACGCCGTAAAGTGGTGCGGGCGCCGCACTCATCGTGCCGGCCGGAAGACCGGACCAGTTTTACGATCGTCGCGGTCTCCACCGAGGGGCCGGGTCGGTCAACGCAGTCGAGATCGGAGGGACACATGGACGGCGATAGCAAATGCCCGGTGGTGGGCAAGCACGACAAAAACGCGATCGTGCTGGAGATGTCGAACCAGCTCTGGTGGCCGCAGCAGCTGAATTTGAGGATTCTGCATCAGAATCCGCCTGCCGGGGACCCGATGGGCGAGGCGTTCAACTACGCCGAGGAATTCAAGACCCTCGACCTCGATGCGGTGCGCCAGGACCTCTACGCGCTGATGACCACCTCACAGGAATGGTGGCCGGCCGATTACGGTCATTACGGTCCGCTGTTCATCCGCATGGCGTGGCACGCCGCGGGCACCTACCGCGTCGGCGACGGCCGCGGCGGCGCTGGTTCCGGGACGCAGCGGTTTGCCCCGCTCAACAGTTGGCCCGACAACGCGAACCTCGACAAGGCGCGCCGCCTGCTGTGGCCGATCAAGCAGAAATACGGCCGCAAACTCTCGTGGGCCGACCTGCTGGTTCTCGCCGGCAACTGTGCGCTCGAATCTATGGGTTTCAAAACGTTCGGCTTCGGCGGCGGCCGCGAGGACATCTGGGAACCGGAAGAAGACATCTCCTGGGGCCCGGAAGACACCTGGCTCGGCGACAAGCGCTACAGCGGCGACCGCCAACTCGCCAATCCTCTCGCCGCCGTTCAGATGGGGCTGATTTACGTCAATCCGGAGGGGCCGAACGGCAACCCGGATCCGCTCGCGTCGGCCCGCGACATCCGCGAAACGTTCGCGCGCATGGCGATGGATGACGAGGAGACGGTGGCGCTGATCGCAGGCGGGCATACGTTCGGCAAGACCCACGGCGCCGCGGATCCGAACCAGTATGTCGGCCCGGAACCCGAGGGTGCCAGCATCGAAGAACAGGGCCTCGGCTGGAAGAACAGTTTTGGCCGCGGCAATGGCGATCAGACGATCACCAGCGGGCTGGAAGGGGCCTGGACGACCAGTCCGGCCAAATGGGACAATAACTTTTTCGACAATCTGTTCGGCTACGAATGGGAACTGGTAAAGAGCCCCGCGGGCGCGCACCAATGGGCACCGAAGGGCGGCGCCGCCGCGGACGCCGTGCCGGATGCGCACGACCCCGCGAAAAAGCACGCGCCGATGATGCTGACCACCGACCTCGCGCTGCGGCTGGACCCGATCTATGCGCCGATTTCGAAACGGTTCCACGAAAACCCCGACCAATTCGCGGAGGCATTCGCGAAAGCCTGGTACAAGCTGACGCACCGCGACATGGGACCGGTAACGCGCTATCTTGGCCCGCTGGTTCCCGCGGAGCCGCAACTTTGGCAGGACCCCATCCCCGCGGTCGATCATGAACTGATCGGCGCGCGGGATATTGCCGCTCTGAAGGCAAAGATCCTCTCATCCGGCCTATCGATCGCGCAACTGGTCACCACCGCCTGGGCGTCGGCCGCGACGTTCCGCGGCACCGACAAGCGCGGCGGGGCGAACGGCGCGCGCATTCGGCTCGCCCCGCAGAAATACTGGGAGGTCAACCAACCCGCCGAACTGGCAAAAGTGCTGGACAAGCTGGAAGCGATCCAAAAGGACTTCAATGCTGGCGGGGCCAAGGTTTCTTTGGCCGACCTGATCGTTCTGGGTGGCTGCGCCGCCGTCGAGGCCGCCGCCAAGAAGGCCGGCCACGATGTGGAAGTGCCGTTCACGCCCGGCCGCATGGACGCCGCGCAGGAACAGACCGACGTGCACTCGTTCGCCGTCCTGGAACCGGAAGCCGACGGCTTCCGCAACTACCTCCAGGGCGACACCTCGCGCCGCGCCGAAAAACTGCTGGTCGACCGCGCCCACCTGCTGACGCTGTCCGCCCCCGAAATGACCGTGCTGGTCGGCGGCCTGCGCGTGCTCGGGGCGAATTTCGGGCAGACCAAACACGGCGTGTTCACCAACCGGCCGGGCACGCTGACCAATGATTTCTTCGTCAACCTGCTCGACATGAGCACGACTTGGCAGAAATCGTCCGCCGGCGACGGGGTGTTCGAGGGACGCGACCGCGCGACCGGCGAAGTGAAATGGACCGCAACCCGCGTGGACCTCGTCTTCGGTTCGAACTCCCAGCTTCGCGCCCTCGCCGAAGTCTTCGCCTGCGACGACTCACAAACGGCGTTCGTGCACGACTTCGTGGCGGCGTGGAGCAAGGTGATGAACCTGGATCGTTTCGATCTGGCCTGATGGGAGCGGCGGCGACAGGAGGAAGGGAAAAAGGCCAGAGCTCTGCCCTGGACCCGCTGGGGCCGGAGGCCCCAGACCCCATTTAGCGCTGCGCGGCTTTTCCTTAACTATTTGGCGAAGCCAATAATCATCAAAATATTTTTGGCTTCGCCGTTCCCGCAACGACTCTTAAGGAATGGGGGTCTGGGGCCTCCGGCCCCAGCGGGTCCAGGGCAGAGCCCTGGCCTTCCTTTTTTCATTATTATGACACCAACGCATCCCCTCCCGAAGCCGCCGAAAAAACCCCCAACACCGGCAATCCGGTGGCGTACGCCAACCCCTCGCCGGTCAGGAACGTCGGTCGCGCCGCGTAGCCGACCAGAAACCACAGCGTCGCGGCCATCGCCCCCAGCAATACGCTGGCCAGGCAGATCAACAGCCGGGTCGCGGTTTGCCGCAGCGGCGGCCGCGCCGGCTGGATGACCCGCACGTTGGCCATGCGCAGCGCGTCCTCCGCCTCGGTCAATCGTTGCTCGGCCAGCACACGGCTGGCGGCGGCAAAATTCGCGTCGGCAACGCCTTTCCTGCGGGCCAGTTCGGCCAGCGAGGTTTCCGCGGCCTCCAACCGCGCCAGCGCGCCGGCCACATCGGCCAGTTCCGTCAGCAGCGCCGCCGCGTGTGCCGCCGCCGCGGCTTGTTCGGCGGCGGCATGCGCGCGGTCGACCAGCAGCGGATCGACCGCCAGGCTGCGCCCGGCGCGCACCACCGAAGGATTTGGCTGGCTTGCCATTTGCGCGCGCTCCGCCTCGCGAACCTGCAGTTGCGCCTGAAGATCGGTCACCCTGCGGCTGCTATCGAGATAGTGAGTACGGGCGACGCCCAGGTTGGCGCGCAGGTCAACCAGACTGGCATCGATCGCGGTCAGGCGGGTGTCGGCATCCTGTTCCTGATAGAGCGGCACCGGCCGCGAAACCTCGCTGATTTGCCGGTCGAGCACCGCCAGCCGCGCATGCTGTTCGGCGCCGGCCGCTTGCGCGTCGGCCAGTGCCTGCGCGGCGTCGCTTTGGCGGTGCAACAGCAGGGCACGTTCCGCGAAGCTGTCGGAAATCGCATGCACCCGCTTATAGCTTGCCAACGCCGCGTCGGCGTCGCGCACCGCGACCGCCAGCGCGTCGGTTTCACGCCGCACCACCATCACCTGCGGATCGTCATACAAATGCCCGCGGCGCTGCGCATAGCGCGCCAGCAAATCGTTGATCGCCCGCGCCGCGACCTCACCGCTGCGATTGCCGAACGATACCGTGATGATGTCGGATTCCTTCGCGGGCAGCACCAGGAGATCGTCGGCGAACCGGCTGAGCGCCCGGTCCTGCAGGGCTGCCACCGGATTGCCGGGGCGCACGCGCCAGGGCGACAGCAGCAGACCGACGATGCTTGACATCAGACGGACCGGCAACGATCGCGGGACGGCGGGATCGAGCGACGGGTAGACGGCACCGATGCCGAGGTCCGCCAGCGTGTCGGCGTGCAAATCCTCGCTCTCAAGGATCTCTGTCTCGGCCTTCATGATCTGGTCCAGGGCAAGTGCGGAGCTGTTGAACGTGCGCGAACCGGCTTCCTCGCGCACCGTGAACTCCGGCGCCGGCAGCACCGCCAATGTCGCGGTGGCGCGGAAGCGCGCGGGGACCAATGCCGCGATCAGCAACCCCGCGGCGACGGACATCGCGAAAATTTTTGCCCCACCGCGGCGGCGCGCCCGCAAATGCGCAATGAACTCGGCGATCGGCGGCGCATCCGCGCGCGCCGATGGGACCGCGGCCGCGGTCACGCCGCGGCTTCCCATGGCTTGCCGGGCCGCCGCGCCGCGGTCGCCCGGTCGGCCAGAAATGCGCTGACGGACTCGGCGATGCCGGTCTCGTGCGGGATGAAACGGCCGGCCGGCAGCAGCGGGCGGCGGGCGGAGGCCGGGCGGGCCGCGCTGCGAAACAGGTGCCGCATCGCCGGCGTAATGCGGTCGGGCGGCTGGCCCATCGCGCGGCTGAGCAGCGCGCGCGCCGGCCCGGTGACCCAGGTCTCGGTATCGAGCCGCGTGGCATGAATTTGCGCCAGCACGTCGATGCCCAGGCGCCGTCCCAGCCGACGAAAATACACATTCCAGGTCAGCGTTTCCGGCGACAACAGGTGATAAATCCCGGCGTCGGAGGCCGGCCGCAGCGTGCTCGCGATCGCCGTTGCGACGTCCTGCACATGCACGAGCGGGCTTAGCCCGGCGCCCTCCGGCCCCAACCAGCCGAGCCGGCCGGCGAGCAGCAGGCGGCACAGTCGATCCACCCATTGCGGGCTCCCGGGACCATAAATGCAGCCTGGGCGAATAATGACGCAGCGCCCGGCGACACCCGGTACCGACAACAGACTGCGTTCCGACGCGAGCTTGGCGGCGCCATAGGCATGCAAGGTCGAAGGCGTCAGCTTCGAGGTTTCGTCCAACACGCCGGTCATCCGGCCCAACACCGCCAGGCTGCTCAGGTGCACGAGCCTTAAGGCCGGCTGCCGGCGCAGATTGTCGCCCAGATTCTCGGCCACGCGCATCATGGCGCCCGGCGGGCCCGCCATCAGATTGACGACGATGTCGATGCCCGCCAGGGCGTGGCGCAGGGCCGCCGCATTCGTTGCGTCGCACGAGAGGAAATCCGTCGCGACCGCCGCCGCCGGTGCACGCCGACCAAGGCCGGTCACATCGAAACCCCGCTCGGCGAGGAACGGAACCAGCACACGGCCGAGGTAGCCGCGAGCACCGATCACAACAGCACGACCTGGCATTGCAGTGGCCTCCGGCTTTCAACCCTGGGTTGACTATCCCTTAACCCATGTTGATAGTTGCGGCAACGGACTATGCGGTGCGCGGATGGCGTTTGACGGAGAAATTTCTTGGCCGCTTCCGTCGCAGGCAGACGCGCGCGTTACGGCCGGGCCGTGCGTTCACGTATTGTTGGTCGCGCCGTTCGCGGCCAGCGGCGGCGGCATGGGCCGCATCATGGCCTACCTGGCCGCGCACGGCGCCGACGGTATCCGTTTCGAAATGGTGGAGTCGCGCGGCGGCGGTGCGGCCGTGGTTTCACCGTGGCATCTGCTCCGGGCGGCCGCTCGTATTGTCGCGGCTTCTCTCAGGCCCGCGCCGGCCGTCGTGCATGTCAACATGGCCGAGCGCAGCAGTATTCTGCGCAAGGGGCTGCTGCTGACGCTGGCCCGCGCGCTCGGCGTGCCGACATTGCTACACCTGCATGCCGCGGAGATCATGCTGCTCTATCCGCGCCTTGGCTGGTGGGCTCGCGCGGCGATGCGCGCCGTTTTTCGCGGCGCCGGCGTGTGCGTGGTGCTCGGCGAACCCTGGCGCGCCTGGTTGTGCGACGAAGTTGGCGTGGCGGCGGCGCGGATCGTCGTGCTGCGCAACGGCGTCGCCGTCCCCGCCGCGCGGCGCTCGGTGCAGGCCGCGCGCGTGTTCACGTTCCTGTTCCTTGGCAACCTGCTGGCCCGCAAGGGATTGCCGGACCTGCTGCATGCGCTCGCGGCGCCGCGCCTCGCCGGGTCGGCGTGGCGCCTCGTGGTCGCGGGCGGCGGCGACGCGACGTCGCTGCGCCGGCTCGCGCTTGGGTTGAACATCGATAGCCAGGTAAACTTCGCTGGTTGGCTCGATCGCGCCGCGACGGATGCCGCACTCGCCGACGCCGACGCCCTGGTGCTGCCGTCGCGCCATGAGGCCCTGCCGCTTGTGTTGCTGGAAGCCGCGGCGATGGGAGTGCCCGTGATCACCACGCCGGTGGGCGCGATCCCGGAGCTGTTTTGTGACGACCTGTCGGCACTCTTCGTGGCGCCCGGCGATCGCGAGGCGCTGGCCGCCGCGCTCTATCGCCTGCTGACCGACCCCGTGTGCCGCGCCCGCCTGTCCCGTAACGGCCGCGCGCTCTACCAGCGCGAATTCACCATGCCGCCGTTCGCGGCGGCACTGCGCGGGCTCTATATCGGGCTGACCGCGCCGACGAGGCCAAAATCGGCGCGGCCGGCGTGATCGTCAACGCGGACGAGATCGGCGGCCCGATCGAAACCGGCGGCACCGTTCTGCAGCGCGCGGATATCTGTGTCGTCGGCGCCGGCCCGGCGGGGATCACCCTGGCACTCGCCTTGGCGGATGCCGGCGCACGCGTATTGCTGCTCGAATCCGGCGGCAGGCGCCCCGATGCGGTGAGCCAAGCCCTGTGTCGCGGGGAAGTCGCGGACCCCACCCTGCATTGCCCGCCCGATACTTACCGCCGCCGCTGCCTCGGCGGCTCAACCACCATTTGGGGCGGCCGCTGCGTACCGCTCGACCCGGTGGATTTCGCGCCGCGCCCGTGGCTCGATCTGCCGGCGTCGTGGCCCATCGCGCACGCCGATTTGATCCCTTACTGGCGCCGCGCCCACACCGTGGCCGAGCTCGGCGGCTACGACTACAGCGCGCGCGGCGCCGTCCGCGGCGGCATGCGGCCGATGTTTCCCGGTTTTGCGAGCGCGGTCGTCACTACGGACCAGATCGAACGTTTCAGCCGGCCCACCGATTTCGGCCGCGCCTACGCGAACCGCCTGGCAAGCAGCCGCGCGATCGACGTGCTGCTCAATGCCACCGTCACGCAGATCATCCTGGAACCGGGCGGGCAGGCGGTGCGCCACCTGGTGTGCGCCACGCGCGCCGGCGGCCGTTTTTGCGCCAGGGCGCGCGCCTATGTGCTGGCCATGGGCGGCCTGGAGGTGCCGCGCCTGCTGCTGGCGAGCCGGTCGCACCTGCCGAACGGGGTCGGCAACGCGCACGGCCAGGTCGGGCGGCACTACATGTGCCATCTCGGCGGCACGGTCGGCGTTTTCTCGCCGGCGCCGGGTTGCCACCCGTTTCATGGCTACGAACGCACCGAGGACGGCGTCTATTGCCGCCGCCGCCTCTCCATCGAGCCCTGGGCCCAGCGCGGCTGGCGGATCGCCAACGTGATCGCCCGCCTGCACCATCCGGGGCTCGCCGATCCCGCCCACCGCACGGGAGCATTCTCGGCGCTCTATTTGGCGCGCGGCTTGCTTCCTGTTGAATATGCCGCCCACCTCGGCACGCGGCGCGGGCCGGCCTCCCCGTTGCCGCATCTGCTGAACGTCGCGCGCGACCCGCTCGGCACCGCCCGGTTCGGCTGGAACATGCTGCGGCACCGGGTGCTCGCGCCGCGCCGCTACCCGTCGCTGACGGTGCCGCCGCGCTCCGGCCGCTTCACGCTCGAACTGCACGCCGAGCAGCTGCCAAATCCGGCCAGCCGGGTCACCTTGTCGCGGGAGACGGACTGCTTCGGCGTGCCGCGACCGCGCATCGACTGGCGCTACCTGCCCGCTGACATCCGCTCCGTGCAGGTCGCCCTGGGTCTGTTCGCGCAATCCCTGGCCGCCGGCGCGCACGGCGCCTTGGCGTTCGACCCCGAGCGCGTCGAGGCAGACATCCTGCGCGACGGTGCCTATGGCGGCCACCATCTGGGCACCGCGCGGATGTCCGCCTCGCCGCGCACCGGCGTGGTCGACGCGGACTGCCGCGTGCATGGGGTGGCCAACCTCTACGTCGCCGGCGGCGCGGTGTTCGCGACGTCCGGGCAGGCTAATCCAACGCTGACGATCCTGGCATTGGCGCTATGTCTGGCCGACCATCTGCAACAGCACGTGCTTGCAAGCAGAAGGCCAGGGGCTCTGCCCCTGGACCCCGCTGGGGCCGTAGGCCCCAGACCCCATTTAGCGCTGCGCGGCTTTTCCTTACTGTCTGGGCGAAGCCCGTAAGTGCTTTGGGTTTTTGGCTTCGCCGTTGTTATCATCGACTCTTTATGAATCGGGGTCTGGGGCCTCCGGCCCCAGCGGGGTCCAGGGGCAGAGCCCTGGCCTTTCTTGCCTCTTTTCAACCGCCGCGCCACGCGGCAATGAGCGTCTGCGGCATGCGCCGCTCGACCGGAAAGGTTCGCCATGTCGTCCACTGCCCACGCCGCGTCCCCCTCGCACGGTGCCGATGACGGTGTTCCGCGCCGCGATTTCCTTGCCCTTGTGGCCGTGGCCGGCGCCGCGGTCGGCACCGGCGCCATCGCCTGGCCGTTCATCGACAGCATGAACCCGGCCGCCGACACGCTCGCGGCCGGCGAGCCGATCGACGTCGACATCAGCAAGATTGCCCCGGGCCAGCAGATCGTGGTGGTCTGGCGCGGCAAGCCGATCCTGATCGTGCGGCGCACCCCGGAGGCGCTGCAAACGCTGCAGGACCCAAAACTCGTCGGCATCCTGTCCGACCCGGATTCCAAGGTACTCCAGCAGCCCGACTACGCCAACAACTGGCACCGCAGCGTGAACCCGGAATATGCGGTCATGGTCGGCATCTGCACCCACCTCGGCTGCGTGCCGGTGTTCTACCCGAACCCGAGTGCGACCGATCCGCAACCGAACTGGCCAGGCGGTTATCTGTGCCCGTGCCACGGCTCGAAATACGACCTTGCCGGCCGCGTTTATTCCGGGGTGCCGGCGCCGTACAATCTGCCGGTGCCGCCGTACAAGATGGCCAGCGCGAAAACCGTGCGGATTGGCGAGAACCCGGAGGGCAGCACGTTCGATCTGAACGACATCGTTCAGATTTGAAGAAAGCCCAGGGCATTGCCCTGGGGCCGTGCGCCTCGGACCCCGGATCATGACCCAACCCGGCGTGCCAATTGTTTGACAACGACGTGAATTAGCCGTAGCCTGTCGTTGCTATGACGATTAAAGCCTAAGTGAAACGTAACATGGCAATGACCATGCTAACGGCCGATCTCAGGGGGGACGTAATGACCAGGCTGTCGAGAACGTGCGGTCTTGCCGCGAGGTGCTTAGCTGCGGCGGTCTCGTTGGCCAGTACCGCGGCATTCGCCCGCTCCGACGCCACCTACCCGCTCAAGCTATCGGTGAACTTCACGGTTGCCAGAACCGTGCATTTCAATGGCCTAGACCCAGCCACATTGACCATTTCGAAGAAGGGCGAGGTCAACGGGGCGATTACGATTACTAGTGACATCATTAGCCCGATTGCATGCCCCATACAGGCAGGCAGCACTGACATTGGCGGCAAGCTTAATTTGACCTGCAGCGTTGCCGACGACACTTTTACGTTTGTGGGCACGCTGAAGAAATTGACGGGCGCCGGAAAAGGAAAATTCACTGACCAAATATACGAAAGCTCCGGCACCTACAAGGCCACAAAATCCCCCTAGCCGTTCGCTGCCCGGTCAGCTTTTCTTCCGACGCCGGGCAACCAAATGTCAAACGCGACGTCCTGCCCGGCCAGTAACGCCGCGGTCGATTGCTAACGGGCTCTCCCGTGCAAATCTTTTGTTCAATGCATATCGTGGCGAAAGTAAAGCCGCCGGTTCCGGATAGACAACAGATCATGCGGAGTCGGCGTTGAGGTTACTGCCCGATGACATTGCTTTCTAAAAACAGTCTGCGCCGGTGCAGGTACCGATAAAGCCGATTGTTTCGCGTGTTGATGGGTCGACGTAGGAGCCGGTGATCTGGGCGTGGGTGTTGTTGATTCCGGTCACGGTAATACCCCGGGAATTTTTCGGAGCGTTGACTTTGATCACCTGGTTCGTCGCAGGCTGCCAGACGAAGCCGAATTGGGTGTTGGAGGCGTCCACGTACCAGCCGGCAACGTCGCCGTTGTCGTTCACCGCGGTGGCGCGCGAACTAGTCGCACCGCGCAGTGGCGCTTCCATGTAAGTGCCGTTTTGCCAGGCGAACGCATGCTGCGGGCCCGATGCGTCCTCGTAGAGACCGACGGCCATGTTCTGGCTGTTCAGTCCGGTCAGGCCGGTGTAGGCGGAGCCGGGATAATTGATGGTTGTGAAGGCGCCGGTGGCGGCGAGCACAAAGCCGTAATTGGCGGAGGACGTCACGTAATAATTGCCGAAAATAGCGCCTTGGTCAGTGACGCCCAATGCTACCGTGTAGTAAGCGCCCGGTGCCTCGATGGACGTGTAGGTGCCCCCGACCAGGGAAAAACCGTGCGCAACCGGACCGTCCCACTCGCCGACGATCACGCCATTTGCGTTGACACCGTAAGGAAATGTGGAGATCGCGCCGGGATATTGCACCGTTGTCGAGGTGTTGGCGGCATTATTATAGACGTAGCCAAAATGGGTCCCGTTGCACACGCCCACAGTGTAGCTCAGCGCGGCGTCCCGGCTGATGCCGTTCAGCACGGTGCTGTTGGCGGCACCGATGGTGCTGCAGAAGTCGATTTCGCTGACAAACTTCCCTTCGCTGTAATAGGCGTAGTTTGTTCCGGCAGCGTTGTTGACCAAGGTTCCGGCCGCGAGGCCGTAATCGGTGATGGCAACCGGGTAGTAGGCGCCATATTTCTCGGCGCCTTTCTGCGGCGCGAGGTGGTAGTGGGCTTGCGCAAGCGCCGGCAATGGCGCCGCAAGGTTGAGAGCTGCGACGAGCGTGGCGCAGGTCAGGGTAATGCGCATGGGGTGAAAGCTCCAGCTATTGACGTGCTGCTACGCCCAGGATTGGCCGCCACTAGGTAAAACGGAGTGCGCGGGCCAAACCGGACATCGTCCGCTCACCGCCAATGCCAGTCACGGAACTGATAAAATGGGGTCTGGGGCCGTCGCGCGCAGCACGCCAAGGCGTGACGGCCCCAGCGGGGTCCAGGGGCAGAGCCCCTGGCCTTACTTAACTACCGCCACCCGCAAAGAATTCGTAGTTCCCGCCTGTCCGAACGGAATCCCCGCCGCAACGACAATGACCTCCCCCGCCCGCGCGAACCCTTCCTCCCGCGCGAGTTTCGTGGCGCGGATCACCGCCTCACTCATGCCGTGCGCCTCCTGCGTCACCACCGCGTGCACGCCCCACGCCACGGCAAGGCGGCGCGCCACCGCTTCATCGGTAACCAGCGCCACGATCGGCGGCACCGGCCGTTCACGCGAGACGCGCAGCGCGGTGCTGCCGCTGGCGGTGAACGCGACCACCGCGGTAGCACCGATGGTGCGCGCCACCTGGCTGGCCGCCGCGGCGATCGCGTCCGACACCAGGGAGCCCGCCTCCGGGCGCCCGGCATCGGTCAGATGCCGCCAGCCGTCATCCTGTTCCACACGCGTCACGATGCGGTCCATCATGTCGACCGCCTCGAGCGGGTATTGCCCGGCCGCGGTTTCGGCGGAGAGCATCACGGCGTCCGCGCCATCGAACACCGCGCCGGCAACGTCACTGGCTTCGGCGCGGGTGGGGGCGGGCGCGCTGATCATGCTTTCCAGCATCTGCGTCGCCACGATCACCGGCTTGCCGCGCAGCCGGTTGGCGCGGATGATTTTTTTCTGCGCCAGCGGCACCTCTTCCGGCGGCAGCTCCACGCCGAGGTCGCCGCGCGCCACCATGGCCGCGTCGGCGAGGTCGAGCACCGCGTCGAGCTGTTCCAGCGCCTGCGGTTTTTCGATTTTCGCCACGATCCAGGCGCGGCCCGCGGCAATCGTTTTGGCTTCGGCGACATCTTCCGGCCGCTGCACAAAACTCAGCCCGATAAAATCCACGCCGCGCGCCAGCGCGAAATCGAGGTCCGCAAGGTCTTTCGGGGTCAGAGCGGGGATACGCAGCAGAATATCCGGCACATTGACGCCCTTGCGGTCGGACAGCGCGCCGCCGGTCAGCACCTCGCATTCCAGATGATCGCCGCGGTTGCGGTTCACCCGCAGCCGCAGCTTGCCGTCGTCCAGCAGCAACGTCGTTCCGGCGCCGGCGGCGGCCAGGATTTCCGGATGTGGCAATTGCACGCGGCGCGCATTGCCGGGGGATGGGTCCATGTCGAGACGAAATTCCTGCCCCGGGCTCAGGTGAACGCGGCCGGCGGCGAAGCGCCCGATGCGCAATTTTGGCCCCTGCACGTCGGCGAGCAGCCCGATCGGCCGGCCGGTCGCCGTTTCCAGCGCGCGCACGCTGGCGATGCTGGCGGCGTGGTCGGCGTGGGTGCCATGGGAGAAATTGAGCCGGAACACATCGGCGCCGGCGCGGAACAGGCGTTCGATCATTTCGGGGCTGGCGCTGGAGGGCCCCAGCGTCGCGACGATTTTTGTCCTCCGGTGGCGGCGCAGCCGGTGCTGGGCGGGCATGGCGGTCCCTTCCGTCAGGCGATCAGTATGGCACGGAAGTCGTTCACGTTCGTCAACGTCGGCCCGGTCATGACCAGATCGCCGAGGGCCGAAAACAGGCGGTAGCTGTCATGCGCCTCCAACAGCCCGCGCGGATCGAGTTTCGCGGCCCGCGCCCGTGCCAAGGTCGTCGGCGTGACGATCGCGCCGGCGGCATCCCCGGTGCCGTCGATGCCATCGGTATCGCAGGCCAGCGCAAAGATGGCCGGGGCGCCATCCAGCTGCAGTGCCAGCGCGAGCAAGCACTCGGTATTGCGCCCGCCGCTTCCGTCGGCACCACCGATGGTTACGGTCGTCTCGCCACCGGAGAGCAGCACCACCGGCGGCGGCGCCGGCGTAGCATGCGCGCGGCACGAAAGTGCTACGCCGGCCAGTACCCTGCCGACTTCGCGCGCCTCGCCCTCGAGCGCATCGCCCAGGATCAGCGGGTTCACACCCGCGTCGCGCGCCGCCTCCGCGGCCGCCCGCAGCGCCATCGCGGGCGTCGCAATCAGCCGAAACGTGCCGGCCACGTCGCGCGGACCGGGAAGCAGTCGGGCCGTCGGCGGCAACGCGATCCCCGTGCGGGCGAGGATCGCCTGCACCTCCGCCGGCGTCGTCGGATCGGCGACGGTGGGACCGCTCGCGATCGCCGCAGGATCATCGCCGGGGACGTCGCTGATCGCCAACGTCACCACGCGCGCCGGTGCCGCCGCCGCCGCCAGCCGGCCGCCCTTGATCGCGGAGATATGCCGCCGCACCGCGTTGATCTCCGCGATGCGCGCGCCACTCACGAGCAGCGCCCGCGTGATCGCGGCCTTATCCGCCAATGTCAGGCCTGGCGCGGGCAACGCCATCAGCGAGGATCCCCCGCCGGAGATCAGCACCAGCACCAGGTCCTCGGTGCCGAGCCCCTGCACGCACGCCAGAATGCGCCGCGCGGCCGCCTCGCTGTTCGCGTCCGGCACCGGATGCCCGGCCTGCAACACCTCAATGCGCCCGGCCGGCACCGCGTGCCCGTAGCGCGTCACCACCACGCCGCTCAGCGCCACGTCCGGCCAGGCCCGGTCCACCGCCGCCGCCATCGCCGCCGCCGCCTTTCCCGCGCCGACCACCACGCAGCGTCCGCCAGGTTTTTCCGGCAGCGCGGGCGGCACCACCAGACCCGGCTCGGCAGCACCCAGCGCCGCGACAAACAACTGGCGCAGCAGGGCGGTCTCGCGTGCCAAACGTCTCTCCCGGGCGATGCCGGAGTATGGCGAACAAGCCGCGCCGGCGCCATGTTGGCCGGGCACCGACGGAGCCGCCGCCATGCCCATTCCCGATTTCGATCCAGCCGCCCGCACCGAACTGGAAGCCGCTGCCTTCCGCCGCCTGCTCGCGCATTTGCGCGAACGCACCGATGTACAAAACATCGACTTGATGAATTTGGCCGGCTTCTGCCGCAACTGCCTGAGCCGTTGGTACCGCGAGGCCGCCGCCGAGCGCGGCATCACCATCGCCGATCCCGACGCGCGCGAGCTCGTCTACGGCATGCCTTACAAGGACTGGCAGGCGCGCTACCAGAAACAAGCCGGCCCGGAACAACAGGCCGCCTATGCCGCCGGGTCCTCCGACACGGAATAACAAACAAAAGTTTTTGCTTCTTTTTTCAAAAAGAAGTGCTTCTGCCTGTTCTTATTTAAAAACGAGTACGGCCGGAGTCCCACCGGGAGGCCCTGCGGTGCCAATGGGTTTGCGCTGAATGAGACGGTAATTGCACGGAGTGGGACGACACGGCGGGATGCGGCAGCATTGATGCGGCGGCCAATTTCCGGTCCAAAGGCCGGCGCGGCAAGGAGATGTTCATGCGGTCCGTTGATGTGAAACCCTTGGTGCTTGGCCTATGCGCGGTTGCGGCAACGGCGGGCGGCCCGGCCCTGGCCGGCAATTTCGTCTACACCACGATCGATGCGCCAGGTGCTGACGCAACCTATCCGGTGAGCATCAACGATCGAGGCGGGGTCGCCGGCGTCTACACGACGTCGCATGACAGTCCGCAATACGGATTTGTCTGGCTGAACGGAATTGTAACCACCTTCACGGCACATAATGTGGCGAGATCCCTCGGTGTTGCCGGCATCGACAACCGCGGCACGGTCGCTTTCACCGCGTCCGACATCAGGTCGGGAGGCTCCCACGCGAAACTGCGGTACATCGGCGGCGGCCGCAGGGTCCTGCCAACACCGGAGGGCGTGGTCGCCTGGACCAGCGGCATCAATGCCAGGGGCCAGGTTGTCGGCGCCTACGAACCTACGATCGGCGGCACGACCAGAACCGGCTTTCTCTTCCAAAAGGGGCAACTACAGCAGCTTGTGTTTCCTGGTGCCGCCCTCACCACACCTTCGGCCATTTCGAACGACGGCACGGTGATCGGCGCCTACAGCGCGGGCGATGCCGACCCTGCGCACGGCTTCACGTACCAGAATGGGTCCTACCAGGAGTTCGATCCGCCGGGATCGACCTATACGATTGCCAATTCGATCAACCCGCACGGCGACATTGCCGGAACCTTCTACACGGCGGCGCTTGGCACCGGCACACTTGGCTTTGTGCTCAGCGACGGCAAGTATCATATCTATGCCGTCAAGCGCGGCAAGGAATATGTCAACGAAGTGAAATGGGCTGGCCCGGCCGATCAGGTAGCCGGAAATTTCTATAATCTCGTCAACGAAATCGCCTTCACCTACGTGCACGGGCAATATTATCAGGTGCTGCCGCTCGGATCGGTGAACTCCTACATCTACGCCGGAAACCGCCAAGGAACGCTGGTCGGAATTTACGCCGGCGCCGACGGCGTCATACACGGCTTCGTCGCGACATGCCCCGCCGGCCAGGCCCCCTGCACGAACTAGGCGTAAGCGCTATCGCTTCGGAAAATTAAACCCAACGGTCCCCGCCAGAAGAATAAATGAACAAAAGTTTTTGCTTCTTTTTTCAAAAAGAAGTGCTTCCTCCTGTTTTTCTCCCGCCGCCGGGTTAACAGCGTGATCCGCGCCACGGCGTTAGCTGGTCGTTTCGCTGGAAGCTTGCCGCGCGGATCATGCTGTTAACCCGGCATCGATCTGCCTGGGGCAGCCATGCATCTGGCAGATTAACGGCATGATCCCGGCGCGGGCGGCCGCGACACACGACCAATATCCCGCCGGCCGGGATCACACCGTTAACCTGCCGCTCATAAAACAAAAAGGATTCTTCTTTTTTGAAAAAAAAGAAGCAAAAAACTTTTGTTTATTAGCAGCATGGCGCTCGAACCTGACGGCTCATGCTACGCGCCGCGGCCCGGTGCAGCTTCCCACGACCTCGACGGCGGCACCAAAATCCCCCACATCTAGAGCGGATCGCGATCACATGCGGTTAGCCATCGCGTGAATCCGCTCGTTAAAACAAAGGACTAGAGCGGGATGCGCTGCAATGCCGATTCAACTTAATCGCATCCCGCTCTAGCGCTCGGGTCTCCTGGTCCCGCCAGCGCGCATTGACCCCCCCGGCCGCGCGGTCTATCCGCCGCCGCCTGCCTCGATCAGGGAACGCGCCATGAAAGCCGACGTCGCCGAGAAGGACACCAAAACAGGCGGCATCGCGGCCGACCGCCTGCGCAGCCTGGTAGAGCGCATCGAGCGCTTAGAGGAAGAGCGCAAAGCTCTGGCCAACGACATCAAGGACATCTATGCCGAGGCCAAATCCGCCGGCTTCGACGTGAAAGTGCTGCGCCAGGTGATCCGCCTGCGCAAACAGGAGCCGGCCGAAATCGAGGAGCAGGAAACCCTGCTCGATCTGTATAAGCGCGCGCTGGGCATGTAGCCTGCGTGGTTGCGGACATCCGCCCGCATGCCTAGTTTCGCGCCTCCCGATCGCCCCCCATCCCGGCGCGGGCCCCAGGAGACCCCATCATGTTCAAGGGCTCGCTCGTCGCCCTGATCACGCCCATGCGCCCCGACGGCAGCCTCGACGAGGCCGCCTATGCGCGCTTGATCGACTGGCAGATCGAGCAGGGCACCGAGGGCCTGGTGCCGGTCGGCACCACCGGCGAAAGCCCGACGCTCTCGCATGAGGAACATCGCCGCGCCGTGGAAATCGCGGTGCAGGCCGCCGCCAAGCGCGTGCCCGTGATCGCCGGCGCCGGCTCCAACAGCACCGACGAGGCCATCAGCCTGGCCCGGCACGCCGCGCGCGTCGGCGCCGACGCCGTCATGCTGGTCACGCCGTACTACAACAAGCCGAGCCAGGAGGGGCTTTACCGGCATTACATGGCGGTGGCGGACGCGGTCGACCTGAAGCTGATCATCTACAACATCCCAAGCCGTTGCGTTATCGACATGAGCGTCGAGACCATGGCGCGCCTGGCGCAACACCCCAACATCGTCGGCGTGAAGGATGCCACCGCCAACCTGGCCCGCCCGCTGCACACCCGCCGCGCCTGCGGCGCCGGCTTCATCCAGCTCTCCGGCGAGGACCACACCGCCGTTTCGTTCCTCGCCGCCGGCGGCGACGGCTGCATCTCCGTCACCGCCAACCTCGCCCCGCGGCTGTGCGCCGACATGCACGAAGCCTGGCGCGAAGGCCGCGTCGAGGATGCGATCACGATCCAGGACACCCTGCTGCCGCTGCACGACGCCCTGTTCTGCGAGCCCAGTCCCGGCCCGGTGAAATACGGCGCCAGCCTGCTCGGCTTTTCCAGCCCGTTCTGCCGCCTGCCGCATGCCCCGATCACGGAGGCCGCCGAGGCCCGCGTGCGCACCGCAATGACCGACCTCGGCCTGATTGGCTGAACGCGTGCCCGCCGAGAAGAAATCCTCCCTGATCTCGCACGGCATGGCGGCGCAGAACCGCAAGGCGCGGTTCGACTACGCGATCAAGGAAACCGTCGAGGCCGGCCTGGTGCTGCGCGGCCCGGAAGTAAAATCCCTGCGGCTCGGGCGCGCCACCATCAGCGAAGCCTGGGCCGGCGAGCGCGAGGGCGAGATCTACCTGTTCAACGCCTACATCCCCGAATACCAGGGCGGCGTGCTGAGCCGCTTCGAGCCGCGCGGCATGCGCAAATTGCTGCTGCACAAGAAAGAGATGTCGAAGCTCCTGGCCCAGGTGGCACGTGCCGGCCTCACGCTGGTGCCCTTGGATATTCATTTCAACGCGCGCGGCGTCGCCAAGGTGACGCTGGGGCTCGGGCAAGGGCGCAACAAGGCCGACAAGCGGCATGCGATCGCGGATCGGGATTGGCAGCGCGATAAGGCTCGGCTGATGCGGGATCGCGGGTAGGGAAGGAAGGCCAGGGGCTCTGCCCCTGGACCCGTCACGCCGGAGGCGTGCTGCGCACGACGGGGCCGGAGGCCCCAGACCCCCATTCATTAAGAATCGTTGGGGGCAACGGCGAAGCCAAATGATCCATTTCATTGAATGGCTTCGCCGAAAGGTCGGGAAAAGCCGCGCAGCGCTAAATGGGGTCTGGGGCCTCCGGCCCCAGCGGGCCCAGGGCAGAGCCCTGGCCTTTCTCACCGGGTCACGCCCCCCGCCTTAAGCTTTTCTCACTTGCCGCCGCGGTCCGCCGATGGTCCGGTGCCGCAGCACCCGTCATCCGGAGCCACCATGCGCGTTCTCGCCGCCCTGCTTGCCGCCACCTGCCTTGCCCCATCGCTCGCCCGGGCCGACACCCTGATCCCGCGCGCGGTGCTGTTCGGCAACGCCAGCCGCACCAGTGCCACGATCAGCCCGGACGGCAAATGGCTGGCCTATCTGGCGCCGCGCGACGGCGTCATGAATGTGTGGGTCGCGCCGCTCAACGCCATCGGGCGCGCCAAGCCGGTCACCGCGGAGAAAACCCGGCCGCTGCGTGAATTCTATTTTTCGCCGGATAGCAGCAGGATCCTCTACCTGCAGGACAAGGGCGGCACCGAGGATTTCCTGCTGTATGGCGTGAACCTCAAGGACGGCAAAGAGACCGCCTATACGCCGTTCAAGAAAACCCGCGTGGAAATCGCCGCCACCAGCCCGCTGGTCAAGGACGCGATTCTGATCGGGCTGAACAACCGCGATCCGCAATGGCACGATCTGTATCGGCTGGACCTGAACACCGCCAAGCTGACGCTGCTGCACAAAGGCGACGGCTACGCCGGTTTCATCGCCGATTTCGGCCTCACCCCCCGTCTGGCGCAGAAGGCCAATCCGGACGGTACCTATACGGTCGAGACCCTGCAGGCGGATGGCACGAGCAAGAAACTGTTCGACATTCCGTTCGCCGACGGGCTCACCACGTCGGTCGCCGGCATCCCGAAGGATGCCGGCTTCACCTACGTGATCGACAGCCGCGGCCGCAACACGGCGGCACTGGAAACGCTCGATATGACGACCGGCCGCGAGGCGCTGGTGGCGCAGGATGCGCGCGCGGATGTCGGCGCGGTGCTGGCCGATCCGCAAACCGGCACGGCACACGCCTACGCGGTGGAATATTTGCAAAATACCTGGATCGCCCTGGATGACCGCTATCGCGCCGATATCGCGTTCCTGAACAAGCAGGCGCACGGACAATGGAGCGTCACCAGCCAGAGCGATGACGACACGCTGTGGACCGTGCTGGTCGACCGCGTTACCGAGCCGGCCGCGTTCTGGCTATACGACCGTGCGCACAAGAAATTTACCAAGCTGTTCACGACGCGGCCGGAGCTGGAAAAATACAAGCTGCGGCCGATGCAGAGCCTGGAAATCGCGTCACGCGACGGCCGCACGCTGACCGCCTATTTGACCAAACCAGCGGCCAGCGACGGCGGCCGCAAGGTGCCGCTGGTGCTGTTCGTGCATGGCGGCCCGTGGGCGCGCGACAGTTACGGCTACAATCCGACCCACCAGTGGCTGGCCAACCGCGGCTACGCGGTGCTGTCGGTGAATTATCGCGGCTCCACCGGCTTCGGTAAGGATTTCATCACCGCCGGCGATAAGCAATGGGGCCGCGCGATGCAGGACGATCTGCTCGACGGCGTCGACTGGACGGTGGCGCATAACATATCGCCGGCCGACCAGGTCGCCATCACCGGCGGCAGCTATGGCGGCTATGCAACGCTTGCCGGCGTCACCACGCATCCCAAAACCTTCGCGTGCGGCGTCGATATCGTTGGCCCCAGCAATTTGTTCACGCTGCTGCAAACCATCCCGCCGTACTGGAAATCCGGTTTCGAGCAGATGGTGCAGCGCATGGGCGATCCGCGCACCGAGGATGGGAAAAAACTGCTGCACGAGCGCTCGCCGCTGACCTACGCGGCGCAGATCGAGCGCCCGCTGCTGATCGGCCAGGGCGCCAACGATCCGCGCGTGAACAAACGCGAGAGCGACCAGATCGTTGCCGCCATGACGGCGAAGAAAATACCCGTGACTTATGTGCTGTATCCCGACGAGGGCCACGGCTTCGCGCGGCCGGAAAACCGCATCAGCTTCAATGCGGTCGAAGAAGGGTTCCTCGGCGCCTGCCTGCACGGCGCGGTGCAGCCGATCGGCGCCGATTTCAAGGGCAGCTCGATCGAGGTGCTGCAGGGCGCGGACGTCGTGCCGGGGTTGCCGGCCGCGCTGAAGGCAAGAATTGGTGCCGCGGCGGTGCCGCGCGAACCCCCTGGATAGAACAAGGGTTTTTGCTTCTTCTTTCAAAAAGAAGTTCTTTTTTGAAAAAAAGAACCAAAAAACTTTTGTTCATTTAGCCGCCGCGCCTGCGCGGCACAACGCGAGGAGACAACAAGCATGGCCCTTTATACCGCGATCGCCACCGCCAAAGCCGGGCGCACCGGCCACATCGACAGCAGCGACGGCACGCTGAACCTGGATACCTCGCTGCCCGGCTCCGGCCGGCCCGGCACCAACCCCGAACAATTGTTCGCGGCCGGTTACGCGGCGTGTTTCGGCAGCGCCATCATGGCGGTGGCCGGGCAGAACAAGCTGAAGCCCGACGACGTCGCGGTCACCGGCGAGGTGACTTTGGTCGTCAACGGTCACGATTACTCGATCGCGGTGAAGCTGAAGGCCTCGATCGGCGGGGTGTCGCGCGAGGAGGCGGAGAAATTGCTGCACGCCGCGCACCAGGTTTGCCCGTATTCGAAGGCGACCCGCGGCAACATCCCGGTGGAGCTCGAATTGCTGTGACGCGCACGGCGCTGGTTACCGGCGCCACCGCGGGTTTTGGTGCCGCCATCGCGCGCCGGCTGGTGCGCGATGGCTGGCGCGTGGTGGCGGCCGGCCGCCGCGCCGAGCGGCTGCGCGCGCTGCAGGACGAACTCGGCAGCGCGATACTGCCATGGCAGCTCGACGTGACCAACGCGCTCGCGGTGGACGCACTGCCGGCGTCGCTGCCGGCCGGCTGGCGCGAAATCGATGCACTGATCAACAATGCCGGCCTGGCGCTGGGCCTCGGCCCGGCACAGGAGGCGAATGTCGCCGACTGGGACCGCATGGTGGCAACCAATGTGACCGGGCTGTTGCACATGACGCGCGCGCTGCTGCCCGGCATGGTGGCGCGCGACCGCGGCCACGTGGTCAATCTTGCCAGCACGGCGGCGACCTACCCGTATCCGGGCGGCCATGTGTACGGTGCCAGCAAGGCGTTCGTGAAACAATTCTCGCTGAATTTGCGCGCCGACCTGATCGGAACGAATGTGCGGGTCACCGACATCGAGCCTGGCCTGTGCGGCGGCACCGAGTTTTCCGAAGTGCGGTTCTTCGGCGACAAGGCGCGTGCGAGCGCGATGTATGAAGGTACCACGCCGATCAATGAGGACGACATCGCCGAGGCGGTTTCCTGGGTGCTGCACCTGCCCGCCCACGTCAACATCAACCGCATCGAAATGATGCCGACCTGCCAGGCGAGCGGCCCACTCGCGGTGAAGCGCGCGACTGCATAAGGTTTCCTATGAAACACAAGCAAGGTCACAAATTCCTCGCGCGGTATGAGGTTACCGACGGCGCGAAATTTCGCCTGAAAGACTACAAGCCGGATGACCGCACCGGCGATCCGGGCACCGGCGAAGGGCTCGACGCGCTGCTGGCGGCGGATGTGGCGCGGCTTGCCGAATTGCAGGAGCTTCTGTACGCCGACGGAACATGGGCGCTGCTCTGCGTATTCCAGGGCATGGACGCGAGCGGCAAGGACGGCACGATCCGCCATGTGATGACGGGCGTTAATCCGCAGGGTGTCGAGGTCACCAGTTTCAAGGCGCCAGGGCCAGAGGCGATCGCGCATGATTTCCTGTGGCGCATTCACGCCGCCATGCCGGCACGTGGCCGCATCGGCATCTTCAACCGCAGCCATTACGAGGACGTTCTTGTCACCCGCGTGCATCCGGAATTGATCGAAAAGACCGGGCTGCCCACCGCGCTGCGCGGGCGCAAATTCTGGCAGCACCGGCTGGAGGACATCGCTTCCTATGAGCGTTATTTGTCGCGCCAGGGAATCGTCGTTTTGAAATTCTATTTGAATTTGTCGAAAGACGAGCAGAAGCGCCGGTTTCTGGCGCGCATCGACCAGCAGCACAAGAACTGGAAATTCACCGAGGCTGATTTGCATGAGCGGAAATTCTTCAACGAATACCGTGAAGCGTTCGAGGCGGCGATCGAAGCGACAGCGGCGCCGCACGCACCGTGGTATATCGTGCCGGCCGACCACAAGAAGTTCGCACACCTGGTTGTCGGCACGGCGATTGTGCAAGCGCTGGAGAAACTCGATCTGAAGGCGCCGAAACCGCCGCCGGAAGAACAAGAAAAGCTCGTCGCGGCGCGGGCAGCGCTGGAGGCGGAGTGAGGGCTTGTTGAAAAAAGGATTAACCACGAAGCGCACGAAGAAGAAAGCAATTCAATAAAATTTATAGTAGGAATACCAACCGGCGTAGAAAATAACGCATCGAAGAAGGCCAGGGCTCTGCCCTGGACCCGCTGGGGCCGGGGGCCCCAGACCCCCATTCATTAAGAATCGTTGGGGGAAACGGCGAAGCCAAATAATCCATTTCATTGAATGGCTTCGCGTAGCAGTCAGGAAAAGCCGCGCAGCGCTAAATGGGGTCTGGGGCCGCCGGCCCCGTCGTGTGCAGCACGCCTCCGGCATGACGGGTCCAGGGCAGAGCCATGGCCTTCTTGGGAGAGTCGATCACTGCGCGGGTTGGTATAAATTCCTTTCTTATCTTTTTCTTCGTGCCCCTCGTGTTCTTCGTGGTTAATCTGTTTTCTTCCTATGACAGAAACCCGGCGCCGCTCGCGTCGCCAAGATCCGTTCCGCCATCCACATTCAAAATCGCACCGGTAATATAGCGCGCGCTGTCGCTGGCCAGGAACAAAGCCGCCTCGGCGATATCCGTTTTGGTGCCGAGATCGCGCAATGCCAACCGGTTCCGCACCGCGGCCATGTTTTCCTCCGTAGGCGCCAGGCGCGCCATGCCTTCGGTGTCGGCGATCGGCCCAGGCGAAATCGCGTTCGCGCGCACGCCCGATGGCCCCCATTCCATGGCCAGAACCTTTGTCAGCATGTTGACGCCGGCCTTGGCCGCGCACACGTGGGCCTGGAACATCATCGGGTGCACCGCCTGGCCGGCCGTGATGGCGAGCAGCGAGGCACCCGGCCGGTTCAGGTAGGCATAGCTGGCGCGAAACACGTTGAACGTGCCAAGCAGGTCAATATCCACCACCGATTTGAACGCATTGGCGCTCATGCCGAGGATCGCCGCCGGGAAATTGCCCGCGGCACCAGAGAGCACGATGTCGATCGCGCCCAATTGCGCCGCGGCCTGGCGCAGCGCGGCCTCCACGGCTTCGTAGCTGCGCACGTCGGCGGCGAAGCCGATCGTGCGGGTGCCCTCCGCGGCGATCTCGGCGACGGCCGCGTCCACCTTGTCCTGCTTGCGGCTCAGCACGGCCACCGCGGCGCCGGCGCGGGCATAGCGGCGGGCGATTTCCAAATTGATGCCGCTGGTGCCGCCGGCGACGAAGGCGACCTTTCCCGCCAGAATCTTGTCCTGCAGCGCGCTGGTCATCGGCCGCTTCCCCCTTTTGGTTGATTAGCCCGCAGTTTCGCCTACGCTCCCGCGGTGAGGCAATGGGGGCGGCGATGGACGGCTTGGCAGGGTGGCACCGCGTGGTGCGGGACAACGATCCGGATGGGCTGGAGGCGCTGCTGGCCGAGGACGCGGTGTTTCTCTCGCCGATCGTGCACACGCCGCAGATCGGGCGTGCCAAGGCCGGGCTCTATCTGCGCCTGGCGCTGGCGCTGCTGAATAACGGGGCGTTTCGTTATGTCGGCGAGTGGCACGCGCCCGGCAGCGCGGTGCTGGAATTCGAGGGCCTGATCGACGGCGTCGTCGTCAACGGCGTCGACATGATTTTTTGGAACGAAGCCGGGCGGATAACCCGCTTCAAGGTGATGGTCCGCCCGTTGAAGGCGATCAACCTGATGCACGAGCGGATGCGGATGATGCTGGAGTCCGCCGGCGCAATTCCAGCCGCGTGATGCGCCCGGCATTGTTGCTGATGGGCGCATTGGGGGTTGCGGGGTGTGGTGCGCCGACCGCCCCGGGCGCGTGCATATTGCCGGCGCAAAAGCCGATGGTCGAGGTGGATTTTTACTTTGGCCGCGATATCGCCGGGCACCCAGGCGTGACTGACGCGGCGTGGGCCGATTTCGCGGCAACGCAGATTGCGCCCCGGTTTGCCGATGGGTTTACAGTGCTGGATGCGGCAGGGCAGTGGCGCGACCCGCGGAGCGGGACAGTGACACGGGAGGCAAGCAAGCTCGTGCGCGTGGTTACGCCAGGCGGCGGGAATTTAAGCGCGCGCGTGGAGGCGGTTTCGCTCGCCTACCGGCAACGCTTCCATCAGGAAGCCGTCGGGATCGTCAGCGCGCCGGTGTGCGCGGCGCTTTAGCCTGCGGCGAAACACCCGGGGGTGGCGGCGTCCCCGGGCGCATTTTCACCGAATTCAGGCAGCTTCCTTGAGCTTCGCGGCGAGTTCATCATCCTTCGCTTTCGCCGCGGCGACGGCCGGGCGCGCGTTGAAACGTCGCAGGTAGGCATCGATCGTGTCATTCGTCGGGGCGATTTTGAACGTCGTCAAGAAGGCCAGCATGGAGCCCCACAGGATGTCGGCCGCGGTGTGGCGCTCGCCGAGCAGCCAGGGGCCGGTGGCGAGCTGTGTCATCACGGTGCCAAATGTCGTGTCCCAGTCGCCGTAAGGCGACATCGCCTGGCGGCCGGGCTCGCGCTGCATGGCGCGGTCGACGAAGGCGGGTTCCATGCAGGCGGCGTAAAACACCATCCAGCGCAGATAGGGGCCGCGTAACGGGTCGGTGAGCGCGGGCGCCAGGTTCGCGGCCGGGAACAGATCGGCGAGGTAGAGAAAAATCGCCACGGTTTCGGTGACGAGGACGCCGTCCACCACGATCGCCGGCACCTTGCCCATGGGATTGACTGCCATGTAGTCGGGCTTGCGGTTGTCGCCGGTGGCGAAATTCAGCGGGTGCAGCGTGTATGGCACGCCGAGCTCCTCCAGCAGCAGCCTGGTGGTGGCGGATCGGCTGTTGGGCGCGTGATAGAAGGTGATGTTGGGCATTGGCGGTTTCCCCTGTCTTGGTCCGTCGTCGCGGCTAGCACAAAGCGTGAACGCTGCCAAGCCGGGTAGGATCTCGACGTTACGAACCGGGCGCCTGATAGTGGGCGGAGGAACGACAGGAGGGGGTGGGCATGCTGGACCATATCGGGTTCGCGGTGACGGACTATGCGGCCGCGAAGGCATTCTACGCGGCGGCGTTGGCGCCGCTGTCGATCGGGCTGCTGTTCGAGGTGACGGCGGAGCAGACCGGGGCCGGCTCGCACGCGGGGTTCGGCCGCGATGGCAAGCCGTTTTTCTGGATTGGGGATAGCGGGGCGGCGGTGAGCGGGATGCATATCGCGTTGACGGCCGCGTCGCGGGGCGAGGTCGATGCGTTTTATCATGCGGCGATTGGGGCCGGGGGGCGGGATAATGGGGCGCCGGGGCTGCGGCCGCATTATCACGCCGATTATTACGGGGCGTTCGTTTTTGATGCGGACGGGAATAATATCGAGGCGGTCTGCCACAAGCCGGCGTGAGGACGGCTGACATGATATCGCACGTCTATATCGGTATTACCGATTTCGAGCGCGCATTCGCGTTCTATGCTGCCTTGATGCAGGAACTTGGCTTCGTGGTAAAATTCCGCGACCCGAAGGTGCCGTGGGCCGGGTGGATGCAACCTGGTGTCGCGCGGCCGTTGTTCGTGATTGGGCGACCGTATGATGGCCGCTCCGCGGAGCCGGGCAATGGGCACATGGTCGCGCTGCTCGCGAAAAGCCGCGATGTTGTGGATCGCTGCTTCGAAACCGCTATCGGCGGCGGAGCCGATTGCGAGGGCGCACCCGGACTACGGCCGCAGTACCACCCCGATTATTACGGCGCTTATTTCCGCGATCCGGACGGAAACAAGCTGTGCGTATGCTGCCACACGCCCCTTAATTAAATGGGGTCTGGGGCCGTCGTGCGCAGCACGCCAAGGCGTGACGGCCCAGCGGGTCCAGGCAGAGCCCCATAGGCGCTAAGTTAAGGCAAGAAAGGCCAGGGCTCTGCCCTGGACCCGCTGGGGCCGCAGGCCCCAGACCCCGATTCATTAAGGGGTGTTGGGGGAACGGCGAAGCCAAAAAAACCATGACGGGTACTGGCTTCGCCAGGAAGCAAGGAAAAGCCGCGCAGCGCTAATGGGGGTCTGGGGCCGCCGGCCCCAGCGGGTCCAGGGCAGAGCCCTGGCCTTTTTCCTTACGCTGCCTTCTTAAGCAATCCCTGCGCCACCAGGCTTTCCGCGATTTGCACGGCATTCAGCGCCGCCCCCTTGCGCAAATTATCGGCGACAACCCAAAAACCCAGCCCGTTCGGCACCGTGGGATCGACCCGCAGGCGGCTGACGTAAGTGGCGTCCTCGCCGACGCAATCCACCGGCGGGATGTAACCGCCGTCGTCGTGGCTATCGACCACGACGATGCCGGGGGCGCGGCGCAGCAGGTCGCGCGCTTCGCCGACATTGACCGGGTGTTCGAATTCAGCTGTCACGGCCTCGGAATGGCCGATGAACACCGGCACGCGCACGCAGGTGGCGAATACGGCGATGTCCGGATCGAGGATTTTGCGGGTTTCGACGGCCATTTTCCACTCTTCCTTGGTGGCGCCGTCGGGCATGAAACGATCGATGTGGGGGATGCAGTTGAACGCGATATTTTTCGTGAAAATTTCGGGCTTCACCGGATCGTTCACGAACAGCGCGCGCGTATTGTTGAACAGCTCGTCCATGCCTTCCTTGCCGGCGCCGGAAACCGACTGGTAGGTGCTGACCACGACGCGTTTGCAGCGAAAACGGTCGTGCAACGGTTTCAGCGCCAGCACCATTTGGATCGTGCTGCAGTTCGGATTGGCGATGATGCCGCGCCGCGTGTAGCGGGCGATGGCGTGCGGGTTCACTTCGGGCACCACCAGCGGCACGTCCGGCTCCATGCGGAAATGGCTGGTGTTGTCGATTACCACGCAGCCAGCGGCGGCCGCGCGCGGGGCGTGCACGGCGGAAACCGCGGCGCCCGGGCTGAACAGGCCGATGTCCCAGCCGGCGAAATCGAACGTCTCCAGGTTCTGCACGGTCAGCACGCGCTTATCGCCAAAGCTCAATTGCTGGCCGGCGCTGCGGGCGCTGGCCAGGGCAACGATGTCGGCGACCGGGAAGGCGCGCTCGAACAGCGTCTTGATCATCTCGCGGCCGACGGCACCCGTGGCACCGACGACGGCTACCTTGTAACCCATTTCAATCGAACCTTTTTCGCGTTCCGCCGGTGCATTAAGCAACCCCGCCCCACGGCGACAAGCGGCAATTCGGCAAGGCAGCGAGGCTTTAAAAAGAACAGTCTTCTTTTTGAAAAAAGAAGCAAAAACTTTTGTTCTTTGGTGCCGTGCCTACGCGGCGGCGATGAGTTCACGCATGTGGCGTATGGCGTGCGGCAGGCCGTGCAGGATGGCTTCGCCGATCAGAAAATGGCCGATGTTGAGTTCGCGGACCTGGGGGAGGGCGGCTACCGCCTGCACGTTCGCGTAGGTCAGGCCGTGGCCGGCGTGACACTCAAGCCCGAGCGTTTCGGTGAGCTCGGCCGCGTGGGACAGGCGCTGAAGGTCGCCGGGGCGGCCCTGCGCATAGGCGCCGGTGTGCAGCTCCACGACGGGTGCCGCGAGTTCCGCGGCGGCGCGCAATTGCGTGGCAACCGGATCGATAAACAGGGATACGCGGATGCCGGCATCGGTGAGGCGCCGCACGATGGGGCGCAGCGTGTCGAATTGCGCCGCGGCATCCAGACCGCCTTCGGTGGTGATTTCGGTGCGTCGTTCCGGCACGATGCAGCATGCGTGCGGCGCGGTGCGGCAGGCGATTTCCACCATTTCCGCGGTCGCGGCCATTTCCAGGTTGATCGGGGCGGCGATGGCGGCGCGGATGCGGGCCAGGTCGTCGTCGCGAATGTGGCGGCGGTCCTCCCGCAAATGCAACGTGATCCCGTCCGCACCGGCGGCGAGCGCGGATTGCGCTGCCGCGAGCGGGTCCGGGTGGGTGCCACCGCGCGCGTTCCGCAACGTGGCCACATGGTCGATGTTGACGCCGAGGCGGGGCATGGGCCGGGTCATCGGGCGCGGTTCCGGGCGATTTGGTCGGCCAGGCGCAGGGCGGCGACCAGGCTGGCCGGGTTGGCCTGGCCGGTGCCGGCGATGTCGAACGCGGTGCCGTGGTCGGGGGAGGTGCGCACGATCGGCAAACCCAAGGTGACGTTGACGCCGCCCCACATGTCGAGCGTTTTAAGCGGGATCAAGGCCTGGTCGTGATAGTGGCAAATTGCCACGTCATATTTTGCACGGGCTCCGGCGGTGAACATGGTGTCGGGCGGCCACGGGCCGCTGGCGTCGATGTCGCGATCCCGCAGCGCCGCGATGGCGGGCGCGATCAGGCGTTGTTCCTCATCGCCCATGTAGCCTTGCTCGCCGGCGTGCGGGTTCAGGCCGGCGATCGCGAGGCGCGGGTGTTCGATCGCGAAATCCCGCATCAGCGCGGCGTGCGCCGTGCGGGCGACGTCAACGATTCTTTCGATGGAGAGCAAGTCGAGCGCCTGGCGCAGCGACACGTGGATCGTAACGGGCACCACGCGCAGTTCGGGGCAGACCAGCATCATGATTTCGCCGCCCGCCGCGCCGGTCAGGGCGGCGAGGAATTCGGTGTGGCCGGGGTGGCGGAAGCCGGCCGATTTCAGCACGGCTTTGCTGATCGGGTTGGTGACGATGGCGGCGGCCGCGCCGGATTGGGCGAGCCGCACCGCCTGTTCGATGCTGGCGATAATGGCCGCGGCGTTGGCCGGGCTTGGCGTGCCCGGTGTGGCGGCAGCGGCAAGCGTTATCGGCAGCACCGGCATGGCGTCGGCGAAACCTGAAGCGTCCACGCCGCTGACAACGCGGATCGGCGCATAGGCGCCAAGCTGGCCCGCGTCGGCGAGGGCAACGAAACCGGGACCCGTGGCGCGCAGGGCGCGCCACGCGCCGGCGGTGATTTCCGGACCTATCCCGGAAGGGTCACCCATGGTGAGCGCGATCGTCATTCCGGCCGTGTGAGCCGCATGTGCAGGCGTATCACACCGGCCGGATGAGGATCATCGCGTCGCGGCTTCATCGCGGCGGCTGATGCGCCGGGTCGAGGTGCGCCACCACCGTTACGCGGGTGCCGTTCGGGTCCAGCAGCGAAAAACGCCGGATCCCGATCGGATTATCCACCAGGTTCTCGATGATGGTGCAGCCCTTCGCGAGCGCCTGCCCATGGATTTCCGTTACACTTTCAGGATAGCCAACGTCCACCGAAAACCCTGGCGGCAGCGGGATCGCGTCCGCCGCGCCGTTGATGATGACCTGCTGCTTCGGCTGCGTAGGGGACGCGAACATCAGCATGCCCCCGTGGTCCATAACGACTTTGAACCCGAGCAATTCCTCATAGAAATCCCGGCTGGCCGGCATGTTCAGGGTGCGGATGTCGGGGATGGTGCGCATGATATTCATGGGATGAGCCTCCTTGGGCGGCATGTCGCCGTGGGTTTGGAGACGCCTGCGGACGGCCGCGTAGGATTGCCCGGCGAGCCGGGCCTTCGCGCGTACGAAACGCTTGAAATCCTTGTCGTGCGTCATTCGGCGCCTCTGGCCCTGCAAGCGGAGATCCCCAGCGTCCCCGCCACAGGGCGGGCTGCCGAATTGACGGCGACCGACGAGGATATGCTCCCCTTTGCCTCTGTCGGGCGGTCCGGCTGGGGCGGACCGAAAGAGGTCAGGCGCGTGGCCACGCCCGCGGGGAGAGTTCTCCCGGGGGTGCGCGATTGTCAAGGGGAACGTGGTTGGCGCGCTGCCGGCGCTTTGGGCTACGATGGGGAGGCGGACCCGTTGGCGACTCAACCTCTTATGGCTCTAGGGTTAGCGCCTGGGGAATGGCGGGCACGTCTCTTGGGTGACGCTTCATGGAGGATGAAACGGCCATGCTTGGCACCGCGGATATCATTGCGATGGTAGCGACAGCGCAGCCGGAGAAGGCGCGGGTGTTTTATGGCGAGGTGCTGGGGCTCGCATTTCAGGAGGACACGCCGTTCGCCCTGGTTTTCGAGGCGGGCGGCACGATGGTGCGGGTGCAGAAGGTGCAGGGCTTTACACCGCATCCCTTTACCGCGGTGGGCTGGAAGGTGCCGGACATTGGCGCAACGGCGCGGGCACTCGCGGCGAAGGGTGTTGTGTGCGAGCGTTTTGACTTTTTGCAGCAGGACGATCTGGGGATATGGGATGCACCGGATGGCGCCCGCGTGGCATGGTTCAAGGACCCCGACGGCAACATCCTGTCGTTGACTCAATTCCTTTAGAAATGGGGTCTGGGGCCTCCGGCCCCAGTGGGGGTCCAGGGGGCAAAGCCCCTTGGCCTTCCTTCTAAATATGCAAAGCCCGCCCCTCAACCGCCAGCGCCGCCTCCTTAACCGCCTCATTCAAGCTAGGATGCGCATGGCAAGTCCGTGCGACATCCTCCGAACTCGCACCGAATTCCATGGCGGTGGCGATTTCCGCGATCAAGGTGCCGGCGTCGGGCCCGATGATGTGCGCGCCGAGAATGCGGTCGGTGCGTTTGTCGGCCAGGATTTTCACGAACCCGTCGGTGTCGCCCATGGCGCGGGCGCGGCCGTTCGCGGTGAACGGGAACTTGCCGACATTGTAGTCAACCCCGGCTTCCTTGAGCTGCTCCTCGGTAGCGCCGATGCTGGCGACTTCCGGCCAGGTGTACACCACACCCGGAATGACACCGTAATTCACATGCCCGGCCTGGCCCGCCAGCAGCTCCGCCAATGCAACGCCTTCGTCCTCCGCCTTGTGCGCCAGCAAAGGGCCTTTGGTAACGTCGCCGATGGCGTAGATGCCAGGGATGTTGGTAGCGAAATGGTCGGTGGTTTGCACGAAACCGCGCGCATCGAGTTGTACGCCGGCTTCTTCAATACCCAAGCCTGCGGTGTAGGGCCGCCTGCCGATCGCGACCAGCACGACATCGGCCTCTAACGTCTCGGGGCTGCCGCCGGCGGCTTTTTCCACGGTAAGCGTAACACCCTTGTCCGTGGCGGTCGCCGCGGTGACCTTTGTCGAGAGCTTGAATTTCAATCCCTGCTTGGCCAGCACGCGCTCGAACGCCTTGCCGACCTCGCGGTCCATGGTCGGCACCAGGTGGTCCAGGAATTCGACCACGGTCACCTGCGCGCCGAGGCGCTGCCACACCGACCCGAGCTCCAGCCCGATATAGCCGCCGCCGATCACGACAAGCCGCTGCGGCACCGCATCCAGTTCCAGCGCGCCGGTGGAAGTCACAATGCGCTTCTCGTCCACCGTCACACCTGGCAGCGGTATCGATTCGCTTCCCGTTGCAATCACAATGTGTTTCGTCCCGTAGATCCTGCCGTCGACATTGACCTGCCCCGGCGCCGCGATGCGGCCGGCGCCCTTCAGCCAGGTGATCTTGTTCTTCTTGAACAGAAACTCCACACCCTTAACGTTCGCCGTCACCACCTCCGCCTTGCGCGCCTGCATGCGCGCCAGATCCAGTTTCACACTGTCGATCAGAATGCCGTGATCCTTGAAAGCACCCTGCGCGGCATGAAAATTCTCCGACGAATGCAGCAGCGCCTTGGAGGGAATGCAGCCAATATTCAGACACGTGCCGCCGAGCGTAGCGCGCTTTTCAACACAAGCCGTCCGTAGCCCAAGCTGCGCCGCACGGATCGCGAACACATAGCCACCCGGCCCGCTGCCGATCACAATCACATCGAACTCGCCAGCAACCTCCGCGGCAACCGGGACAGGCGCCGCGGCCGGCGCAGGCGCCGCAACCACCGCGGCCTTCGGCACCGCCGCCGGCTTCAATGGCACAGCGGCGTCCCCACTCGCCTCGATCGTACCCAGCAACGCACCCAGCTCAACCTCGGCACCCTGCGCCGCAATAATCGGCCCAAGCGTGCCCGCCGCGGGCGCATTGATCTCAGCCGTCACCTTGTCGGTTTCCAATTCCACCACCGCCTCGTCGGCGGCTACCGTATCGCCCGGCTGCTTGAGCCAGCGCGCGACCGTGGCAGTCGTAACACTTTCGCCCATCGCGGGAACGCGAATTTCTACTGACATTAGAAAAACCTCACAAAAGAAGGCCAGGGGGCTCTGCCCCCTGGACCCCCGCTGGGGCCGTAGGCCCCAGACCCCATTTCATAAGCCTAGTAAAAGCCTTCGCGGGTCTTCTACGCCTTCCTTCACCCTAACAAGGAACGATACAGCTTCCTTGCCGTCAACGATGCGGTGGTCATACGAAACCGCCAGATACATCATCGGGCGAACCTCGATCTTCCCAGCAACCACAACCGCGCGGTCCTGAATCTTGTGCATGCCCAAAATCGCGCTCTGCGGCGGATTGAGAATCGGCGTCGACATCAGCGAACCATACACCCCGCCATTCGTAATGGAAAAACTGCCCCCGGTCAGATCCTCCAGCGTCAACTTCCCGTCACGCGCGCGCTTGCCGAAATCGCCAATGGCCGCCTCGATCTGCGCAAAACTCATCTGGTCCGCGTCGCGGATCACCGGCACCACCAGCCCGTTCGGCCCGCCGACCGCAATGCCCATGTTCACGTAGTTCTTATAAACGATGTCCTCGCCATCGATTTCCGCATTCACCGCGGGGAACTCGTGCAGCGCCGCCACGCAGGCGCGCACAAAAAAACTCATGAAACCCAGCCGCACGCCGCCATGCTTTTTCTCGAATGCCTCCTTGTATTCCGCCCGCAAAGCCATCGCTGCCGACATGTCCACCTCGTTAAAGGTCGTGAGCATGGCGGCATTGTTCTGCGCTTCCTTCAGCCGCAGCGCGATCGTGCGCCGCAGCCGTGTCATCTTCACGCGTTCCTCGCGCACATCCGCCGCCCGCGGCGGCTTCGCGGCCACCGGGGCCGCAACAGCCGGCGCCGGCCGCGCCAGAAACTCCAGCACATCCCCCTTGGTAATGCGGCCATCCTTCCCGGTGCCGCTGCCGATTTCGGCCGCCGGCACGCCGCGCTCGAGCATGATTTTCGCCGCCGCCGGCAACGGCGCGGGCGCCGGCGCGCGCGCCTCGGCAGGCGCCGGCGCAGGCCGTGCGATCGGGCCAGGCGCCGGGATGGGCGGCGTCACACCCGCCGCGGCCAGCGTCGGCGCCGGCGCCGGCCGCGGTGCCTGCGCAGCCGGCGGTGCCGCGGCCGGGGCCGCGACAGCAGCCGGCTTCGGCGCGGCAGCTTGTTTCGTGGGCGCCGCACCGGCCCCGGTTTCCACCGTGCCGAGCACCGTCCCCACCTCTACCTCGGCACCCTGCGCCGCCTGGATAGCCCCCAGCACACCCGCCGAGGGCGCATTCACCTCCAACGTCACCTTGTCGGTTTCCAGCTCCACCAGCGGCTCATCGGCGGAAACCGCCTCGCCGGCCTGCTTGAGCCAGCGCGCCACGGTCGCGCTGGAAACGCTCTCGCCCAGCGCGGGCACTTTGATATCGACGCCCATCGGGTTGCCCTCTTTTGCTGGCCTGTGCGGCCGTCTCGGCGATATGGACCTGCCAGCCGCTTTATTCCACCGTCAGCGCCGCCTTGACCAGGGCCGCCTGCTCCGCGGCATGCACCTTCGCAAGCCCCGTCGCCGGGCTCGCCGCCGCCGGCCGGCCAACATACACCGGACGCTTCGCCCGGTGCTTCAGCGCCGTCAGAACCCGCTCCAACCGCCGGTCGACGAAACTCCAGCCCCCCATGTTCTGCGGCTCCTCCTGGCACCACACCACCTGCGCGCGGCTATACGGCTTCAGCGCGAACGCCAGGTTCTTGTCCGGGAACGGATAAAGCTGCTCCACGCGCAGGATCGCCACCTCGTCGATGCCCTGCTCTCGCCGTTCCGCTAGCAGATCGTAATACACCTTGCCGCTGCACACCACCACGCGCTTCACATCGGCCGGCGGCGCCAGCCGGTCGACCTCGCCGATCACCGTGCGGAACCGGCTTTCGCCGGAAAGGTCAGCCAGCAGGCTCACCGCCATCTTGTGCCGCAACAGCGATTTCGGCGTCATGATCACCAGCGGCTTGCGGAAATTCCGTTTCAGTTGCCGCCGCAGCGCATGAAAATAATTGGCCGGCGTGGTGAGGTTCGCCACCGTCATGTTGCGCTCGGCGCAGAGCTGCAAATAACGCTCCAGCCGCGCCGACGAATGTTCCGGGCCCTGGCCCTCGAAGCCATGCGGCAGCAGCAATGTCAGCCCCGACATGCGCAGCCACTTGGTTTCGCCGCTGGCCAGGAACTGATCGATGATCACCTGCGCGCCATTCGCGAAATCGCCGAACTGCGCCTCCCACAGCACCAGCGTCCACGGATCGGATAAGGCATAACCGTATTCGAAGCCGAGCACGCCGGCCTCCGACAGCAGCGAATTGAATATCTCGATGCGTTCCTGCTTCGGGCGGATATTGTTCAGCGGCACATATTCGTTCTGGTTGGTCTGATCCACCAGCACGGCATGGCGCTGGCTGAACGTGCCGCGCTGGCTGTCCTCGCCCGATAGCCGCACACGATGGCCTTCCAGCAGCAGCGTGCCGAACGCCATGGCTTCCGCGGTCGACCAGTCGATGCCCTCGCCGGTCTCGATCATTTGCCGTTTGGCTTCGAGCTGACGCGCGATTTTCGGGTTCAGATCGAAATTCTCCGGCACCTGCGCCAGCGCCATGCCGACTTCATGCAGCATGTGCGGCACGATGGCGGTGGCCTCCTCGGTCTCCTCGTCCGCATCGCCCTGGCGCAGGCCGCGCCACTTGCCCTCCAGCCAGTCCGCCTTGTTCACCTTGTAGGATTGCGCCGCGCTGTAGGACTGGTCGTAGGTCGCGAACAGCCGGTCCCACATCTCCTGCGCCTCGCCGGCGGCAATCACGCCCTCGCGCTCCAGCTTCGCGGCATACAGCGCGCGCGTGGTTTTCTGCTCCTTGATGGCGCGGTACATGATCGGCTGCGTGAACGCCGGCTCGTCGGCTTCATTATGGCCGTGGCGCCGGTAACACACGATATCGAGCACGAAATCGGTACCGAATTGCTGGCGGAATTCGGCCGCCATGCGCGCGGCAAAAACCACCGCCTCCGGCTCGTCGCCGTTGACGTGCAGGATCGGCACCTGGATCGATTTCGCGA
>Ga0181531_10000274_pt1 | contig 36304 bp, 27 predicted proteins | sample PEATcosm2014_Bin_38_FD_119743 | JGI IMG/M metagenome (GOLD analysis project Ga0181531, IMG submission 119743) | Peatland microbial communities from MTU Mesocosm Facility, Houghton, MI, USA - PEATcosm2014_Bin11_10_metaG | ecosystem: Environmental > Terrestrial > Soil > Wetlands > Peat | place...
GTTGCCGGGTTCGGGCTTCAGTGCCTTCAGGCGATCGATCTGTTCCTTCCCGATGCGTCGCGCAGCGACAGGATCCCCGCGTTCAAGCGCCAGTACGGCTTCGGCGACGCGAGAAATGGTCTCCGCCAGGATGGGCTCGACGCTGCCGGCCGCTTCCGATTTGTAGAGTCCGGTCCAGATCTTGGCCGCCTTGGCCAGCTGGGCGTCCGCGCCGGTAAAATCTCCCACTTCTGCCTGCTGGACGACCGCTACGGCACGGAAGTAATTGGCGACCATCGCGAAGCCAGTGCCGCCCGGGATGGCAAGTTCGACGTTATCGGCCGCCTTGACGAAATAGGGAATCGATTCCCGCCCGCGACCTTGCGCCCAGAGTGCGTTGCCGATGCCCATTTCGGTGACGCCAAGATTGTTGAGCGTGACGACACTGCCGGGATCCAGGCGCAACATGTTCTCGGCCGTGGTCTCGCCGCGCAGTCCCATCTTGAACGTAGCGATCGGGTCGAGGCTGCTGTTGCCGATATCGGACAAATCGGACTCGAGCACCTGTTGCGAATGCAGCGCCAGCCGATACCCCGGGCGCAACGCGAGCACCCGATCGGTCATGGCCAGGGACTCCTCGCCCACCTGGCGACCCTCTTCCATATGCCCGGTAAGCAGCAGCGATTCCGCCAGCCACGCGCCGCCCTCTGCATAGAGGGCCTGCATTTCCAGGTTCTTCGGATCGCCGGCGCCGAGTTCCATCGCGATCTGCCTGGCCTGGCGCATATGCTTGATGGAGGACTCGTGATCGTTTGCGTTGGCGTCTTCCCAGCCGACGCGAATCAGCGCCTCCACATAGGCGCGCCGGACCGCCGCGGATGCGCCGGCTGCTTCGGCCAGCGGCTGCAGCAGCTCCATGCTGCGCTTGCCGACGGCAGTGCCTTCAGGATCGTTCTGGTTATCGAGAATGGCGGCCTTTACGCTCAGCGCTTGTGCCAACCCGATGGTGGTGCTCTCGGCCGTGTCACCACTACCGCGCAGTTGTTGCAGGAGCTGCACGGCTTCGTCGGCGGAGGCACCCGCAGCCTTGATATTGCCGAGCTGTCGTGCGGAGCGGGCGTAATAGACCATGGCGATCGCGCCGTTGCGGATGGTCTGGGCATCCTTGAGGTCCGCCGGAAGGGCGTGGAAATAGTCGATCTGGCGTTTGGCGAACTCCCCGGCCACATCCAGCCGGCCGAAGGTCTCGAGCTTGCTGGCAAAGTCGTTGGTCAGGTAGCCCAGGAGGTTCTCGGCCTGCTCGCGCCCCTGCTCCGCAATGGTGCGCGTCTGCTGCGCCTGGCGTTCGGCGCGCCGCGCGCGCTGTGTGCTGACGATGGCCAGCACGGCGGCAATGATGGCGCCCAGCGCCAGCACGCCGCAGATGCTCGCGACCTGGCGCGCGCGCACCAGTGCGCGCCGCGCCGCGAGTTCGCGCTCGCGCTGATCGGCGAGCAGCTTCTCGGTGGCCTCGCGCCCTTCGCGCTCGTGGCGCGCATCGCGGCTGGCCTTGACGACGCCGCAGAGCACATCGTGCGTGAGTTCCACCCGCCGCACGTCGAGGCGTTCCTCGATGCGCAACAGTCGCCGATTGACCAGCACGGCGAGGGTATCCGGTGCCGCACCCGCGGCGGCAAAGGCGTTCAGCACGCGCTCTTCGGCGATGTTCTCGCGATAGCCCGAGGCGGTCAGCAGCTGCTCCTCAATGATCTGTCGAACGGCGGTCGGCTGATCGGCCAGCGAGCGCTCGTAGAAATTGCTCAGGATGGTGGCATGCGATCCGGCCAGCAGATCCAGCGAGATATCGCCGCGGCCCTGCGCGATGCGCGCGTCGTTGAGTTCGCGGCAGATCAGGCTCAGCAGCGACGGCTCGACTTCGGCATTGGCAAGCTCGCCGCCGCCGGCGACGAAGCGCACGATGGCTGCGGCGACCTCCTCGGTCACCAGCCCCTTGCCCGGCTGCAGCACGGCGGCGAGCGCCTGCTGGCCGGTCATGGGCGCCAGTCGCAGCCGATTCTGCGTGATGCTAGGCATGGCGGTCTTGAGACCTTCCAGCGGCGCGAGGTAGTCCTCGCGCAGTGCGATCACGACACGGTAATCGCTGCGGCCGAAGTCGAAACGGTCGGCGGCCGTGTCGTCTTCTTCGAGTTGCGCCTCGAGCTGCTTCGGCGGGCGATTCTCAACCAGATCGGCGAGGTCGGCGACGAAGCGTGCGGCGCGCTCGCGCCCGAAGTCATCGCTCTGGGCCAGCGTGAAGATCTCCTCGAACTGATCGAATATCAGCAGCGGCACCAATGTGGCACCTGAGCTGTCGCGCAGTACATCGTCGCGATGGTGCAGGAATTCCCACAGCGATTCCCCCGGGGCCGCGACCCCGATCTGGGTCCATTGGCCCGAACCGCGCGCGGTGTCGGCGATGGCCTGTTTGATCTGCTCGGCAGGTTCCGGCGCGGTGCGCGCATAGTCGATGCGCACATAGACCGGGCAGTAGCCCTGGGCGCGCAGGCGCGGTACCAGTCCGGCGCGAAGAATGGACGTCTTGCCAAGACCGGATTGACCAAACAGCACGGTGAGCAGCTTGCGCTGCACGCGGCGCGAGAGCTCGGCGACTTCGTCTTCGCGACCGTAGAAGTACTGGCGCGTATCCTCGGTGAACGAGGCCAATCCCAGCCAGGGGTTGCGGTCATCGACCGCGGATAGCTGCGGCTGCGCGTTCATGCGCCGCGAGCCCGCATGAAGTCGGTGAGGCGCTGCGCGAACTCGGGTGTGACCAGGCCGCCATCCAGCTGGGTGAAGTGCAGCGCCTTGAATTTGTCCGGCACCAGCGCGCTCGCGGCCGGTGTGCCATCGATGGTCACGGGCAGGATGAAGAGCGCGCCGTCGGCCATGTTGCGCACCCGGTCGATGGCATAGCTCCATTCGCGGCGGAAGTAGCCCTCCAGCCGCCGCTGGGTGGTAGCCGAAACGATCGGTATGAAATACGAGCAGCGCGCGATATTGCGCTGGATCTTGCGATCGTAGTCGTCGCCGACCTCGAGCCGGTCCATGTCGAACCAGGTGGTGACGCCGGCGGCCTCGAGACCCGCCTTGATCTGCTGCACGGCCGGAAGGTCCTCGCGCGCATAGCTGATGAAGACCGCGTTGTCCGGCATCTCGCGTGCCGGCGGCAGGAATCGTGCGGCCTCGCGGATCACGGTGGTGCTGGAGCTCGACCTGTTACGCGCACGCCAGCGGGCGTGCAGTTCCGCCACGAAGCGCTCGGCGCCGGTGAAAATGCGCGTCCGCACACTGACCTGCTGCAGGAAGGCCATCAGTCGTTCATCCTGGCTGGTGTGATCGTCGGCCATCACCTCGCCCACATCGCGCGGATCGGACAGGCGCTGCCGTTTGGCCATGCGCAGGAACAGTCGCGCCAGCCAGTTGGTGAAATTGCTGCCGATGAACAGCAGGTGACTGTGCTCGAGTTCGTGAAAGAGTTTCTCGGGCACCAGGTGTTCGTTCTGCAACGCGCAGATGAATTCGAGCAGATCCTCATCCGAGATGACATAAGTGGGCGATGCCGACACGCGGCCAAAGAGCTGGTAGACCAGCGGCCGCTGCAGCCGCTCCCGCTCCGACGGCAGGTCGGCGACCCGGTTGGGAGCGTACGAGATCACATCGGTCGAGGGGGTTCCGCCAAAGCGCTCGAGGTTGATGGCGTTCTCGAGCAGCGGGTCAAAGGTGGTCGAGACGAACAGATCGAAATCCGTGATGGCGGCCAGTTGCCGCAATGCCGTTGGCGGCTCGAACTGCGCTTCCCTGAGTATGCTGCGGACTCGAACATAGATCTCTTCGCGCCGTCCACGCGCCGCGAGGAACAGGCAGATCACATCATTTAATGTGTAGCCGGTGGGCAGTTGCGAGGTATCGACGCTCAGGCGGGTGGCGAGTTTCTGCGCCAGCCAGTCATACAGCAGGCGGGGGCCATTGTCGGTGGCGATCTGCAGCAGCTCCGGTCCTACGATGGGGATGACCCGCCGCTCCTCGATGAAGCTCAGCAGATCGTCCCATGCGTCATCATCGAGCGTGCTGTGGTCCACACGCACCGTCGAGAGATTACTCATACGTTTCTTGAAACGCGGATCGTTGCGCGCTGATTATTCGGCCTAAAGCGCTGCGTATCTGTCGTTTTTCAGTATAGCCCGAACGCATCGGAAGCGTACAGGCTTGTGCCCGGCTGCCAGTCGGGTCTACCGTCATACCAGGATGCCAACAATGCCATCGCCGTCGGGCAGTGAGCGCGCACTCGTCGAAGAGAACCGCCGCTTCTACGATGGACTGTGGTCCGCGGCCCGGCTGGTGGAGCCGCAGCGCTTCAACACCTGGCCGCTGGTGCAGTCGCTGTTGCCCAGCGGCGCGCGCAGACTCGAGATTGCACCCGGGCTGCGGCCGCGCCTGCCTATCGAGGGCACGCAGTTCGTCGATATCAGTGTGGCAGCGCTCAGCAGGCTCAGCGCGCGCGGGGCGCAGGTGGCGCTTGCGGAGGTGACCTCGCTGCCTTTCCCGAGCGGCGCGTTTGACCTCGTGTGTGCGCTCGATATCATCGAGCACGTGGAGGACGGAGATGGCGCGCTGTCCGAGTTGTCGCGCGTGGCAGCCCCCGGGGCGACGTTGTTGCTGTCGACGCCGCTGCACCAGTCGATGTGGACTGCGTTCGATGACTTCGTGGGTCACAAGCGCCGCTACGAACCTGAGCAGCTATCCATAATTCTCTCGGACCATCAGCTGCAACTCGAGCGCAGCGCGGTCTACGGCATGGCGCCGCGTTCTTCAAGACTGCTCGACCTGGGCATGTGGTGGCTGACGCATCACCGCGAGCGGGCAATGTGGTGGTATAACCATGCCTTCATGCCGCTGGGCCTGCACTTTCAGAAAGCTTTGCATTGGTCGCCTGGAATGATCGCCACCGAGGGTGTCGACGAGGTGCTGCTGGTGTGTCGAAAGAAGGCGCCGTAGGTGCCGCCGATCCAGTTGCCACGGACGGCGACGCCGCCGGGCAAGCTGGTGGCCCTGGCATCGACGGCACTCTTTATCAACTATGTCGATCGCGGCAATCTTGCCACTGCCGCGCCACTGATCCAGGATCAGCTGCACCTTTCGGCCACGCAGCTGGGCATTCTCGGATCGGCCTTCTACTACGCGTACGTGCCTGCGCAGCCGCTGGTCGGATGGCTCGGCGAGCGTTACGGCGCGCATCGGCTGCTGGCCGCCGGCGTCGCGATCTGGTCGCTGGCGACTTTACTGACGGGGTTCGTCGGTGCCTTCATCTCGCTGCTGCTGTTGCGGCTCATGCTCGGGTTGGGCGAGAGCGCCGGCTTCCCCTGTGTTTCCAAGCTGGTCGCGGTGGCCGTGCCCACGCATCGCCTCGGCATGGCCAATGGCGTGATCGCCTTTGCCTACCAGGCTGGTCCGGCGTTCGGCACGACGCTGGGCGGCCTGCTCATGAACTCGGTGGGCTGGCGTCCCGTCTTCATCATTTTCGGGACTCTATCGTTGCTCTGGCTTTGGCCCTGGAGTCGCGTGCGAGTCGCCGAGCCCTTGCCGCGGGCAGCGGCAGGGGACGCGGCCGCTGCCCGTGATGGACCGACGTTCCAGGAAATCCTGAGGCAACGCGGCCTCTGGGGCGCCTCGCTCGGCCATTTCGCGGCCAACTACAATTTCTATTTCTGCCTCTCCTGGCTGCCGTACTACCTGGTGAAGTCGCGCGATTTCTCCATGAGCTCGATGGCCGGTCTGCTGGGATCGGCCTACCTGATCAATGCGCTGGCGGGACTCGCCGGCGGCTGGTACTGCGATGTGTGGATTCGCCGCGGCCGCTCGGCCAACGTGATCTACAAGGGTACGATGGCGCTCAATCACATCGTTTCGATAGCGGCCATGATCGGCATGGCATTACTGCCATTGCAGGGCTCGATCGCCTGCCTGTTTGCCTATGAAGTCGTATTGGGATTGTCCTCGCCGGGCATCTATGCAATCCCACAGATCATGGCGGGCCCAGAAGCCACCGGTCGCTGGGTGGGCGTCCAGAACGCCTGCGGCAATCTTGCGGGGATCTTCGCGCCCATGCTGACGGGCATCCTGCGTGATGTCACCGGCAGCTTCACCAGCGCCTTCGTGCTGGCGGCACTCATCAACATTCTCGGCGTCGTCGGCTGGATCTGGATCCTGCCGCGCGTGGCGCCGTTGCGCTGGAAGAGCAGCGGGAGCGCGGCCGCCGCCGCCTGAGGCTTCATTCGAATCGCGCCGCCTCGACTTCGAGCATGACCACCTGGCGGCGCAGGGCAAAGTCGCGCAGCGCCGCCTGCAGCGACTCCAGGCTGTCGATTTTTGTATGCGCGTAGCCGTAGGCACGCGCCAGCAGGGCGAAGTCCGGCGGCTGCACATCGACTCCCTCGGGCTCGATGCCCACGGCCAGCATCGAGGTTTTGATTTCACCATAGCCGCGGTTGTTCCAGACGATGATCGCCAGCCAGGCATCGACGTCGCGCGGCACGGCGAGCTCGCTCAGGGAAAATTGCAGCCCGCCATCCCCGACCAGGCAGACGATGGGCCGATCAGGCGCGCCAAGTCCAGCACCCGTGGAGGCGGGTAGTGCGTAACCGAGCGTGCCGTAGCCGGTCGCGCTGTTGAACCAGGAGCCCGGCGATGCCGCCGCAAAGCCGAGATTCCCGGCGTACACCGGTTGCGTCGAGTCCCCGACCAGGATCGCGCCTGGCACCGTGTCGCGTATCACATCCAGGAACGCAATCTCACGCCGCATCGGCGCACTCAATGTCTGCAGGGCGGCCGCGCTGGCCTGGCGCGCGGCGGCGGTGCCGCGATCTTTCGGCGCGGGGCCCATCGAGGTGGCCAGCAGCGCGCGCAGCGTCTCGCGCGCATCGCCCTGCAGTGCGAGCGCGGGACGCATATTGCGCTCGAGCTGCGAGGCCTCGATATCGATCCGGATCAATTGGGCGAGCGGCGGAATACTGCCGATCGAATACATGTCGTAGTCGGTCATGCCCAGTTCCGTACCGATAGCCAGCACGGCATCACTGGCTGCCAGCAGCGCGCGTATCGGCGCCAGCGATGGGCTCAGTGAAATCGCCAGCGGGTGCTGCGGCGGCAGCAAGCCGCGTGCGTTGATGGTCATGACGACGGGCGCGCCGAGCGCGTCCGCAAGCTGGCGCACTTCGCTCGCCGCCCTGATTGCACCGCCGCCCGCGAGGATCACCGGCGCGCGCGCGGCGCACAGACGCCGCGCCGCATCGGCGATCTGCGAGGCAGCGGCAGCGTGTGCCGCCCGCGTGGGTGCGGACACCGGCACGGGCAGTCCGGTGGCGTCCGAGGCCAGTACATCGCGAGGAATTTCCAGATACGCCGGCCGCGGACGTGCCTCGGTGGCCGCGGCAAACGCGCGTGCGACCGCATCGGGCAGCGCCGCGGCCGAATCGACCCGTTGGGCACTCACGGCCACCTTGGCGGCCAGCCCGAGCTGATCGGGCAGCTCGTGCAGAAAGCCGCGCCCCGTGCCGATTTCACCGCGGTTGTTTTCGCTCGAGATGACGATCAGGGGAATCGAATCCGCGTAAGCCTGCGCCATCGCGGTGGCGATGTTGGTCAGCCCCGGCCCGGTGATCGTAAAGCAGACCCCGGGACTGCCGCTGACACGCGCGTAGCCGTCGGCCATGAACCCCAGGCCCTGTTCGTGCCGGCCGGTGATATGCCGGATGCTGGATGCCGCCAGGCCCCGGTAGAGTTCCAGGTTATGCACGCCCGGGATGCCGAACACGTGGCGCACGCCGCGCGCCTCGAGCGTCTGGATCAGGTAATTTCCCAGTTTTTTTATCATCGTCGCCCCTTTGAGACGCGGCAATTATCCCACGCGCCGGGGCCGCGCGTCGGCTGGGAGTAAATTGCACTAGAATTGCGTCGATGCCGATCCTGCGCCGATGCTGATGCTGAAGAGTGCCGCCGAAAGCTACGCGTTGGCCCGCACGACGGTGATTTTCTGCGTGCTTGCCGCCTTGTGCGAAGGTATCGATCTGCAGGGCGCTGGTGTCGCAGCCCCGGGGATCGCTCGCGAGTTCGGAATCAGTCCGCCACAGCTCGGCAATTTCCTCAGCGCCAGCACCGTCGGCCTGTTCCTCGGCGCCCTGATCGGGGGCCGGGGCGGGGATCGCATCGGGCGCAAGCGTGTGCTGGTTGCATCGCTCGCGATGTTCGGCCTGTTCTCGCTGCTGACGCCGCTTGCCACCGGCGTCGGTTCACTGAGCGCCGCGCGCCTGCTGACCGGTCTCGGATTGGGTGGGACATTGCCGAACCTGATCGCGCTGACTTCCGAGAGCAGCCCGGATCATCGTCGCAGCGCCAACGTCGCGCTGATGTACAGCGGCATGCCCTTTGGCGGCGCGATGATCAGTGGGGTGAGCCTGATCATGGGTGCTTCGCACTGGCGCTGGATTTTCATTGTCGGTGGCGTCGTGCCGCTACTGCTCGCTCCCATCATGGCCTGGGCACTGCCCGAATCACTGGCCTTCCAGCGCGCGCAGGCCGCGCCGACCGGTGAGGTCGGCCGGATCGCCGAGATCCTGGGCCGAGGCCGCGCAGCGCGCACGCTGCTGCTGTGGCTGAGCTTCTTCCTCGGCCTGTTGATGCTGTATCTGATGCTGGGCTGGCTGCCGACCCTGCTTGCCGGCAATGGGCTGACCCATGCCCAGGCCGCCGTCGCGCAGATCGGCTTCAATGTCGGCGGCGGGATCACGGCGCTATGGATCGGCTCACTGCTCGAGGGCCGCTGGCGCACCCTGAGCATCGTGGTCACTTTCCTGGGATTGCCGATCTTCCTGCTGGCCCTGGGGCAGTCGCCGCCGCAACTCCTGCCGGTGCTGCTGCTCGTGCTGGCGCTCGGTTGCGCAGTGCTGGCAGCTCAGGCCTTCTTTTACGCGACCGCGCCGTCGCTGTATCCCACCGCGATCCGCGGCATCGGCGTAGGCGCGGCGGTGGCGATCGGACGCATCGGATCCATCGTCGGGCCGCTGCTGGCCGGCGCGTTGAAGGGGATGGGGCATAGCTCTTCGCGCCTGCTCATGGATCTGCTGCCAATCGCCATTGCCGGAAGCTTAAGCGCGCTGTGGCTTGCGTGGATGGCGCGCAAGCCCGTGGAAAACTCGTGATCACCGGATTGGTGCCGAGCGCTTACTCACGCCTGCCCGAATACTTCTATGCGCGGCTGGCGCCAACACCGGTCGCCCAACCGCGCCTGATTCAATTCAATGCGGCCCTGGCGAGCGAACTCGGCCTGGACACGCATGGCACTGACAGCGAGGGCCTGGCCGCGATCTTCGGGGGCAACCAGCTGCCGCCGGAGCTTGTGCCCATCGCGATGGCCTATGCCGGACACCAATTCGGCCACTTTGTGCCGCAACTCGGCGATGGGCGCGCGATTCTGATCGCCGATGCCGTGGATCGCAGCGGCGCGCGACGCGACGTGCAGCTCAAGGGCTCCGGGCGCACGCCGTTCTCGCGCAATGGGGACGGCCGCGCGGCGATCGGCCCGGTGTTGCGCGAGTACCTGGTCAGCGAAGCCATGCACGCGCTGGGTGTGCCGACGACGCGCTCGCTTGCCGCGGTGTCGAGCGGCGAATTCGTGCTGCGAGAACAACGCCTGCCCGGCGCGATCCTGACCCGAGTCGCGGCGAGCCACGTGCGCGTGGGGACGTTCGAATTCTTTGCCGCGCGCGGACCGGCCGAAGCGATCCGCGTGCTGGCCGATTATGTGATCGACCGGCACTATCCCGATGCCCGATCGGGCGGGCAGCCCTACCTATCGCTTTTGCGCGCCATCGTGGGACGGCAGGCGCAACTCATCGCGCGCTGGATGCAGGTGGGCTTCATCCATGGCGTCATGAACACGGACAACATGGCGCTGTCGGGCGAAACCATCGACTTTGGCCCCTGCGCTTTCATGGATAGCTTCGATCCGGCGGCAGTGTTCAGCTCCATCGATAGCTTTGGCCGCTACGCCTACGGCAATCAACCGCGCGTGGCGCAGTGGAATCTCGCGCGCTTTGCCGAGACCTTGCTGCCATTGATCGATGCGGATCCGGAGCGCGCCGTTGAACTGGGAACCGAGGCAGTCCGGCAGTTCACCGAGCTATACGACCGGCAGTGGCTCGATGGCATGCGACTGAAACTCGGCCTGTCCACGCCTGAGCCGGGCGACCGCGACCTGGCGCAGACGCTGCTCGACCTCATGCACGGCAACCAGGCGGATTTCACGCTGACGTTTCGTCATCTGGCCGATCTGCTGCCGGGCGAATCCGGCGCTGCGCGGGTGCGCGGATTGTTCGAGAATCCGGGTGCCTTCGACGCCTGGGTGCCGGCCTGGCAATCGCGCCTGGAGCGTGAGCCGCAGGCCCCGCGAGCGCGGGCCGAAAGCATGCGCCGCGCCAACCCGGCTTTTATCCCGCGCAATCATCGGATCGAGCAGGCCATCGTGGCGGCGGTCGAGTCGGAGGATTTCCAGCCGTTCTTCGATCTGCTGGCGGCGCTGTCGCGCCCGTTCGATGATCAGCCGCGCTTCGCGAGACTTCTCGAACCGCCGCAGCCAGAGGAGCGCGTACTGCAGACTTTCTGCGGCACCTGAGCTAGCTGGTGGGTAACTGTTGCGATGGCGCCGGCGGTGGCGGGGCTACCGCGGATGCGCCGCCCGCGGCATCATCCGGCTGCGCCGCGGCATGCCGCGCCGGTGCGCGCGCAGCTTCCTCCGTTGATACCGGCAGCTGTTGCGCACCGATGGCCGCGGCGTGAATCACGGCAGGATCATCACGCAGCTTGACATACAGCGGCCCGGCGGCCGGATGCGGGACGGGCAACGATGAGCCGGGGAAGCCATCGGGCACCTGGACCGGGTGGCTGAATTCCCGATCAATGGCCACCGAGTCGATCAGGAACAGATTCGATCCGGAGAGTTTGCAGGCCACTTCGGCGGTCGCGGGGCATTTGAGGTCCTGCAGCTGCGGCAGCCGCACCAGCGTTGCAAGCGGTTGCCAGTCGCCGGCGACGCCGCCCGAAAGCACACGAAACTGCAGCGGACCGGCGGCGGAAAAGCCGAAGGCCCGCGCAGGTTCGAGTGTGGCCACGGCCACGGTCGCATTCTGCAGCGTGATGCCGTTGCCCAGACTCAGGGTCGTCGAGAACGATTCATCGGCGGTGGCGACTTCGAGCGTCTCATCGCGCGTGAACGACGCCGGCGATTGGGCTCGCAGCGAGAAGATGAGCCGCGCATCCTGCGGCAATTCGTTGGTATCCGTGAGCGCGATATTGCTTTGGGTGCTCGAGCTCGAGGGCTGTATGCTCTTGGCAATCAGCTTGACGCTCGGACGCGCCGCATCGATGAGTACGGCGAGGTCGAATACCCGGCCGTCACTGAGCGCGACCTGTGCCTTGCCGGCATCCTGCGTGGTCAGCGCGGCGGCAGTCGCGGCATCCTTTGCCACCATCAGCAATTGATCGCCGCTCTTGCCGCTGGAGAGTTTTGCCGGTGCAAACACCACGCCCTTGAACGTCAGGCTCGCCACCTCATCCAGCCGGCTGCCGCGCAGCATGCCCTGAGCGTCGCCGGCGTGAATCGTGAAGCCATCGAGACGGCCCGCATCGGAGAAGGCGCGCAGCGCAATGGGTTGCGGTTGGGCCGCGCCGTACTGGCTGACCAGCAAAGTCATGGCACCGGGCCTGGCATCCTGCAGCGGCAGCTTCAGCTCCACCTCGTTGGGCGAGACGGTTTTCCATTCGGCCTTCAATTGCTTGCCAGCCGGATCCTTGAGCATGATGCCGTCGATGCAGCTCACGCTATCCGCCTGCAGGTGCACGGTCTCCTCTCGGCCAACGATCAGCGCAGCCTGGTCCCGCGTACTCAAAGCCAGCGATTGAGTCTTTGCATTGGTCAGGCGAAAGCTCGGACCGGTATAGGCGTCGAAGCCCCAATAGCCATGCAGTGAGCCGCGAATGCTGTCGCCGAGATTGACCTGGCCCAGCGCGGCCGTATCGACCACGAAACCGCCCTGTCCGGCATCGGCCGTGGCGGGCAAGTCAATGCTGTGACCGTCCAGGGCGGTCAGGGTCAGGCTGACGGCGTGCGCGTAGCGCGTGGAAAATACCAGCGGCGCGCCTTCCACCGGCAGTACCAGCGAGGTGTCGCGCGCGCAGAAAATCTCCTTCGGGTCCACGGCGTGCAAGGGCGGCTGCTGCGCCTGCTCCACGGCCGGCAGTGCCGTCACCAGCACCGATTTGGGATTGTGAAACGAGGGCGGTGTATTCAGTGTCAGCGCGATCCGGTCCTGCTGCGGCCGGGCCAGTGCCGGGATGTACTGGTACTGCGCCGTATGAAAGGAATCGAGAATGCGCGCGATGTCGAGTATCGAGGCGATGTAAGGACTGTAGTAGCCGTAGCTCAATTGCGGGGAAAAACTCGCTTCCATCGCCAGGTCGCTGGCAGGTCCCGTAGTCAGCGCCTCGACGATGGAGGTGCTGTGGCCGTCATTGAGAATCAGCGACTCCTGGCCCTTGGTGAGGCAGGGCGCCTGCAGTTCAGGCAGTCGGTCCAGGCATTTCTCATCGACCTTGATCGCGAGGCTGCGCGCCAACAGCGGTGCTGCGTCCTTGATGCGCGTGGGATCGGTCTCATCCAGCGCGTGGATGGCGGTCAGGTACCGCTCGAGGCGTGAGCGGTCGAGCGCGGCCTGGTTCAGATCCTGCGAACTGCGCACGAAGGCGCCCGGACGGCCTCGCACGGCATCCACGAGGGTGCGGTAATCACCCCGCGTCTCGGGCGCCAGGAACACCAGTACCTGCTGCGCATCCTTGGGCACGATCATCGTCAGGCCCTGCTCCGAGCAGGGACGATTCCAGGTTTCGCACTTGAAGAACCACTCCGGTGGCGGCGGGTTGGTGGCGCCACGGAGGAAGGCTGTGATCAGCACGTAGTGCGCGGATTGCGTGGGCGGCAATGCCGCTTTGATCCAAAGGCTGTCGCCAGCCGCCAGATTGGGTACCTGGGATATGGGCAGGGTGGCGCCGCCGCGGGTCACGGTGACCTCGAGATCCGGGCCGGCCAGGTCGAAGGGTGCCGGCTCCGCCTGCGCCATCGCCGCGATCAGCACCGTAGTAAGAAAGAAAGAGCGATATCGCGAAATCATGGCGAATGGCAGAACCTCATCGACCTGGCAGATTTGCACTGAATCAGCGCACGCGCGGGCATTGGGGCACGCGTCCGCGGCACGATCATCGATCTCCCGGTGAAGCCGGTGCCGCGACTCAATCAATCAACAATCAATAGACTAGCATACTGTACCGCGCCGCCGACTTGACGCAGTTCATGTCGCTGATTACGGACAGGTTTGTGCACATTTTTCATGCTATACACGCAGGGAGACAATTAACCGGGAAAACCCGATGAACGCCGCCATCGAAGCCGCGCCCCGCAGGCTGTTTCGCGATCGCGAAGCAGCACTCAATAATTCGCTCGTGTTGGCATGGACCTGCGTCGGCTGGCTGGCATCGTTTGTCCTGATGGCGCAGCCCGTCATCGCGCTCAATCTGATCGGACTGCTGCTCTGCGTTCACACCATGCTGCTCGCCGCCTACCTCATCCACGAGGCCGCCCACCAAACCCTGTTTGCGAGTCACAAAGCCAATCATCGGATCGGTGAGACGATGGGTTTCATCGCCGGCGCCTCGTACGCGTCATTCGAACGCATTCGCCACATGCACATTCGCCACCATCTCGACCGCGCGGATCTGGCGTGCTTCGATTTCAAACGCCTCATGCAGCGACTTCCGGGAGTGCGGCGGGCGCTGGAGGCACTGGAATGGGCCTACGTGCCGGCCACCGAGTTGCTCATGCACCTGCAGGTCGTGTGGCGACCCTTCCTCGAGCGCTCTCAGCACCGGTACCGGCCCCGTGCCGCCGCCATGCTGGTCGCGAGGCTCGGGCTATTGACACTGCTGGGCCTTTGGTCGGTGAAGGCGCTGCTGCTGTATGGGCTGGCCTACTTGCTGTTGCTGCACGCGCTGAATTTCTTCGACGCATTTCATCATACCTTCGACCAATACTTTCTTGAGCCCGATCAGGCCCTGCCGAGCAGTGATCGCACTGCAGCGTATGAGCAAGCCAATACCTATTCCAATCTGATTTCGCGGCGATGGCCCTGGCTCAATCTGATGGTCCTGAATTTCGGCTATCACAACGCGCACCATCAGCGCGCATCGGTGCCGTGGTACCGGCTGCCGGCCTACCATCGGGAGCTCTATGGTGTCACGGGCGCCTGCGAACTACCCATGGCGGAGCTGCTGTTGACCTGGCATCGCAATCGAGTGCGTCGGGTATTCGCCGCCGACTATGGCGGCCCTGATGCCGACGGCAGGGGCAGTAACGGCCGAGCGGACGAGTTCATCGGCGCTCACGGAGTGTCATTTCTAACCGTCATTTGAGCGCGGAATGCCCGGGGCTCCGAGTGCGCACTCGAGCGCGCTGCGATCCCAATTGCCCGAATTCGCTGCCGCTTCGTAGGTAGTCTGGAAGAACGCCAGTAACATCGCATCAGGATCTGCAGCCTTCCGCACCGCTTCGTAGGGCAGCAGAAACTCTCCGAGTGCGTCGCTGTAGAAGGCCTCGGCAGGCTGCACTTTCGCTGCCCGGAAACCCGATGCCGCGGGGTAGGCGTAGGAATAGAAGGCCGGATAGTCGAGCGCCGCGTTTCCCGGCCAGAAACCCGCGCTACTGACCTCGTGTGAATACGCCTCGCGCATGACCGCCTCGGAAACACCGGGGGCCTTGCCTTTGAACAGCGGCGCACGCCGGCCGGAAAATCGGGTGACTGCCAGATCGAAGCTGCCCCAGAAGAAATGCACCGGGCTGGCCTTGCCGATGAATCCTGTTCGAAACCGCTTCATGATCCGATCGGCCTGCAGCAGCACTTGCCAGAAGCGCTGCGCGTAGACCGCATCGTAGGCGGCGTGCGTGCGATCGGCACTGAAGGCGAGCGCATCGGCGATTTCGCAGGGGTAATCAGTAATCGTCACGGCAAGGTCCAGCTCGGCCAACGCGCCCATCACGGCCGCGTGGAAATCGGCGACAGTCTGTGGTTTGAGCGCGATGCTGCGCCGGGAGCCTTCCGCAGTATCGATCTGCAGCACGTGGTCGAGAAAATCGAATTGCATCTCGAACAGGCGCACACCGTGCGGGATCGGAGAGGTCGTCAATCCGCGCGCGGTCAGATAGAACGGTACATGCCAGCTGTGATTCAACCAGGGCGTCTGCGCCAGGCGAATCTTGCCGGCGATCTGCGTCCACAGTTGCAGCGTCGAGCAGGTGTCCCTCCACGCCGCCAGCGGGATCGCGGGCCAGTTGGGGCTGGTCGATGAGGGCATGGCCGGATCCTACCGCAAACCATGGCTGTCGTTGACGGCGTCCGAACCACCACATTTCGAAGCCGCCGACCCCTGGCGCACGGTAGAATTCATCTTTCACCAGCACGATGCAGGAGTTGGTACATGGCCAAGGGATACTGGATTGCCTGCTATCGCGAGGTCTCCGACCCTGCCAAGCTCGCGGCCTACGCCAAGCTGGCGGGACCGGCCATCGAGCAGGGCGGCGGTCGGTTTCTGGCGCGCGGCGTGGCCGCTCACGCTTACGAGGCGGGCGTGGCCGAGCGCACGGTGGTGATCGAATTCGAATCCGTCGCCAAGGCGGTTGCCGTTCACGAGAGTGCGGCCTACCAGGCGGCACTGGCGGCACTGGCCGGGGGAGCCGTGCGGGATCTGCGACTCATCGCCGGGGTCTGACGACAATCCCCTGGACTGCGCGGCATGTCCTCCGCCAGCCGGCAGCCGACCTTCGCCGAACTTTACACACCCAAACTCATCACCGTTCTGCGGGAGGGCTACCACCTCCCGGATCTGAAGGCCGATCTGACTGCGGGCATGACCGTGGCGGTGGTCGCGCTGCCCTTGTCGATGGCCATAGCGATTGCCTCGGGTGTGACGCCCGACCGAGGTCTCTACACGGCCGTCGTGGGCGGATTCGTTGTTTCGGCACTGGCCGGCAGCCGGTTTCAGATCGGCGGACCCGCGGGTGCCTTCATCGTGCTGGTTGCCGCGACCGCGGCCCAACACGGTGTTGATGGCCTGATACTCGCCACCCTGCTGTCGGGAATCATCCTGCTGGCCGCAGGCTTCCTGCGCCTGGGCACCTTCATCAAATACATTCCGTACCCGGTGACCGTGGGCTTCACTGCGGCCATCGCTCTGATCATCTTTGCCAGCCAACTCAGGGATCTGCTCGGCTTACGCCTCTCCGCGCCCGAGCCCGGTGCCCTGGTGCCAAAGCTCGAAGCCTTGTGGTCTGCGCATGCGACCCTCAACGCCTCAGCCGTGGCGCTCGCTGCGCTGACGGTGGCCTGCGTGGTGGTCGTGCGCCGGTTCCGGCCGCACTGGCCGGCGTTCCTGATCGCCGTCATCGTGGCAGCGTTGCTCACGTGGCGGCTGCAATTGCCGGTGGAGACAATTGGCACCCGCTTCGGCGGCATCCCGCGATTCCTGCCGTCACCGCGCCTGCCAGTATGGACATTTGCCATGCTGGCCGCAGTGTTGCCAGCCGCGTTGTCCTTTGCGCTGCTCGGCGGCATCGAGAGCCTGCTGTGCGCCGTGGTCGCCGACAGCATGACGGGGCGCCGCCATCGCTCCAATGCCGAGCTGGTGGGTCAGGGTGCGGCTAATATTGCGTCGGCGCTGTTCGGCGGCTTCTGCGTCACTGGCACCATCGCGCGGACCGCAACCAATGTGCGCGCGGGCGCCCGCGGGCCGATTTCCGGCATGCTGCACGCGGTCTTCCTGCTGCTGTTCCTGCTGGTGGCGGCGCCGCTGGCGAGTTTCATTCCGTTGGCGGCGCTGGCCGCCGTGCTGTGCACCGTGGCCTGGAACATGGCCGAGAAGCATCAGTTCGTCACGCTGCTGCGCGCTTCCTTCGGCGATGCGCTGGTGTTGATGGTGACCTTCCTGCTGGTGGTGTTCCGCGATCTGACGCAGGGGATTCTCGTGGGCTTCGGCCTGGGCGTGCTGCTGTTCCTGCATCGCATGGCCCAAGCCGTGGAAGTCGAGCGGCCGGGCTTCACGGTGGAAGCCGATGTTGCCGATGCCGCCAATGGTCAGCGCCGCCCTTACGATGCCGCGCTGGCAACCGACCCGGATGTGATCATCTATCGCATCTCCGGCGCGTTCTTTTTCGGCGCCGCCGCCACCGTGGCCGCGGCGCTGGATCGCATCGGCGAGCATCCCAAGGCCTATGTCATCGACTTCTCGGCCGTGCCGCTGATCGATTCGACCGCGGCCGCAACCATCGAGGGCTTCATGCGCAAGGCGCATCGCCAGCACGCGACACTCTATATAACGGGCGCGTCCGCAGCGATCCGTGAAGCCCTCAGCGCGCAGGGGGTCGGCTCGCCACGCGCCCAGTTCACGGCCACCGTGGCCGAGGCGCTCGCATTCGTGCACGCGCGCGGGGCCGGACAGTAGGGCTGCGCTGACAGGAGTTAACTGCTCCGGTGCCGTATGGCATATGGGATCATTGCCCCAGCAGGACCGGAGCTGACCATGACCGCTGAAGATTCCGCCATTCGCGACATCCATGTCGGCGAGCACGACATGCTGTCGGTGTTCAAGCCCGATACCCTGATCGGGGCGTTGGTATACCTGGTGGTATTCATCGTGCTGGCGATGCTGTTCTCGCGCATCCTGCGCGCGGCCGTGCACGCGGCGATGACGCGACAGGGTCAGATCGACCGCACCACGATGAGCTTCATCCAGCAGTTTGGCTCGGCGCTCATCTGGGTGATCATGCTCATTCTCTATGCGCACCTGATCCCCATGCTGCGCTCGATGGGCACCGCGTTACTGGCGGGAGCCAGCGTGGCCTCGGTGGTGATCGGGTTGGCCGCGCAAAGTACGCTCGGCAATCTCGTGGCGGGTATCTCCATCACCATATACAAACCCTTCCGGCTGGGCGATACGGTGCAGGTTGCCACGCCGACCGGTACCGAAATCGGCGTCGTCGAGCTGATCTCTCTGGGCTATACCACCTTGCGTGCTCCGGATGGGCGGCTGGTGGTGCTGCCCAACAGCGTCGCCGCCAGCCAGGTGATGCTGAATTTGAGTTCCACTTATGCGCCGTTGATGAGCTCGATCCTGCTGCGCGTGAGTCGCGATGCGGACCTGGACGCCGTGCGCAAACTGGCGATCGCCGCGGCGACGGAAGTCGTGGGCGAGAAGGCCGTCAGGGGCTGCTTCCTGACCAAGGTGGAAGCCTCCACGGCCGAACTGGAGCTGCGATTCCAGGCGCCGGATGCCGCGGGCCGGGAATCCACGCGCGCGAGCCTGATCGCACGGCTGGTGCAGCGGTTTGCCGAACTGGAACCGAACGCTGCGCCGGCGCAGCGCGCGAGTTTCTCGTAAGGGCGGGCGCGGTCAGGCAGGCGTCAGGCGCAGCAGGCTGCCGTCGTCCGTGAGCAGATACACGGCGCCGTCCGGCCCCTGACGCACATCGCGCACGCGCTGCTTGCGATCCAGCAGCAGGTGTTCCTCCGCGACCACCCTGTTGCCGTCGAGTACCAGGCGGATGAGGCAATTCTCGCCAAGCGATCCCAGGAAGGCATTGCCTTTCCAGGCGGGAAACAGCTCGCCTGTGTAGAACATCAGGCCTGAGGGCGCGACATCGGGATACCAGTAGTAGATCGGCTGCTCGGTGCCGGCCTTGGCGGTGCTGCCCTCTTTGGCCGCAGCGCTTCGGGCCACCGGCGCCCCCGTGTACTGGCGGCCGTAGGAGACATTGGGCCAGCCGTAGTTGCGGCCCGCGTGCACGATGTTGATTTCATCGCCGCCCATGGGGCCGTGCTCGGCAAGCCAGAGCTCGCCCGTCGCCGGGTTGATTCCCAAGCTCTCCGGGTCGCGGTGGCCATAGGACCAGGTGTCGGGTGACACCGTGGCTTGGCCCAGGAACGGATTGTCCGCGGGCAGGGTGCCATCGGTGTTGATGTGCGCGACGCGGCCCGTGAGATTTCGCAGTACATCCGGATCATTGATCTCGTGGTCCGGTCCGCCGCCCGTGGAGTCATAGAGCCGGTAACGATCCGAGCCGGCGATGAACAGGGTCCCGTCCGCGGCGACCGCGATACGTCGTTCGACCCCCTCGAGCAGCGTGCGTACGCCTTCGAGTCCCTTGTCATCATCGCGCAGGCGCGCGCGCGCGACGATTTCGATGCCGAAGGGTTTGCGGCGCCGCTCGCTCAATGTGCTGCCGGACGTCTCGTTGGGCCAGATGGCCGGATCCTCGCCGGGCGGCGGCGCGAAGTAAGTGAAGTAGAGCGTGCGGTTGTGGACGAAGTCCGGATCGAGCGCGACATCCTGCAGACCCAGGCCGCCGATGGCCTTGACGCCGGGCACGCCCGCGATGGGCGCCGAGACCACGCCGTTCCCGTCGATGGTCCGCATGGCGCCGAAGACCTCCGTGACGAGCAGCTTGCTGTCCGGCAGGAAGGCGAGCGACCAGGGGTTGTTCAGCGCGCCCGCGACCAATACTTCGACGTGGACTTTCGATGGCGCTTTCGGCGCCGGCGCGCCCGTCTGACCCGCGAAGGCAGGCTTCGGCGCCGGATAGTCGGTGGCCTTCGCGGCCGCGCTCAATGGCATCGCGCGTGCGAAAGCGAACGCCAGCAGCAGGCCCAGCAGCGGTCGGTATCTCTCGGTCATTTTGTCCTGCCCCCGTGGCTCTTGATCAGATCCAGGCGCACCAGACTATCAGCGGTTGCGATCAGCGACTCGGCATTCGACCTTGGCGCCCAGTGCAGCACGCGTCGCGCCTTCTCGTTCGTGGCATTTTTGAATTTGCCGAGCTCGGGCAGTATCTGCCGGGCGGCCGGATTCAACAGCGCACCGAACCGGACTACCCAGTCGGGGAGTTCGCGCCGCGGCACCTTTCGGGCCACGGCGCCCAGGCGATCCCGCAGCAGCTTTGCGATATCGAGCAGGGACATGAAATCGCCCGCGACGGCCAGGAAGCGCTCGCCTCGCGCCAAGGGATCGCTCATGGCACGCAGGTGCAGATCGGCCACGTCGCGCACGTCGACCATGCCGAAGCTTAAGGAAGGGCAGCCGGGCATGCCGCCATCCAGCATACGTTTGACGAGCTGGATCGACGTCGCAAAGTCCGGGCCCAGCACCGGACCCAGCACAACCACCGGATTGACGACCGACAGCTCGAGGGCCGCGCCCTCGCGGGCGATGAAGTCCCAGGCCGCGCGCTCGGCCAGGGTCTTGGATTTCACATACGCGGTGAGCCCCGGGGCGGTGGGGTCAGTCCAGTCTGCCTCGGTGAACGGTGCGGCCTGCGGCGCATGCCCGTAGCCGATGGCGGCAAATGAAGAAGTCAGCACCACGCGCCGGACACCGGCATCCCGGGCTGCGCGCAGCACCCGCAGCGCGCCTTCGCGCGCCGGAACGATGAGATCGTTTTCGTGAGCGGGGATGCCGAGCGGAAAGGGCGAGGCCATATGCAATACGTACTCGCAGCCGTTGATCGCCTGCGCCCAGCCCGCATCGTCCCGCAGATCGGCGAGGTGGATCGTCAATGAATCATCGGCGGCGGCGCCCGCGCCGGCCGACCTGAGAGTCTGGCGCAGAGGATCTGCACGCTGCGCACTGCGCACCGTGGTGCGGACGTGATGCCCCGCAGCCAGCAGCTGCAGAATGGTCTGTCCCGCGATGAAGCCCGAACCCCCCGTGACCAGAACGGTGCTCAACTGTTCCCCATGCGCAAGTCCGGTGAAACCGCGTCCTCTGACACCTTCAGCATAAGCGGTGCGGCGCTCGCCAGCAGCTCTCGTTCGGCGATCGAGAGCGTGCGCGCGATGGCGCCCGCGAGCCATTCGCGGCGCGCCTCGAGATCGCGCCGCAGAATGGCTCGTCCCCGGGCGGTGAGCGCGATGGAACGCGCGCGGCCATCGAGCGCGCTGGGGTGACGCTCGATCAGGCCCGCGCGCTCCATGCCCGCCAACAGCCGTGTCAGTGATTGGGGCTTCAGTCGCTCCAGGGTCGCCAGCTCGACCGCCAGCAAGGCGCCGCGGCGGCGCAGTGTCGCCAGGATACCCAGTGCCGAGAGGCTGACGGAGTCGGCCGGGCGTTCACTGCGCAAGCGCCGCCCCAGCCGCAGCACCGCGCGCGCGATGGTCGCGATGGGATCTGGGGTTGCCGTTGTACCGGACATATGATACGCATAGCTTACTATATTTCCGATTGGAGAGTGGGATGCGCCGCCAGCTGCTGGGACTCGGAGTGATCGCGGTACTGGCCGTTGCCATCCTGGTGCCACTGCGGCTGGCCCGCGCCGATACGGTTCGCATCAAGGTGGAGCAGGGTGTGCTGGTGGGGACGATCAGCAGTGGGGTCGCCAGCTTCAAGGGCGTCCCTTACGCGGCACCGCCGGTTGGCGCACTGCGCTGGGCATTGCCGCAGCCGCCTGCCGCCTGGAAGTCCGAGCGCCCTGCGACCGCATTCGGCGCTTCGTGCATGCAGCCCGAACCACCGCGCAATGTGCCGGCGGACAGCCCCGCCGCGCATCCGAACGAGGACTGTCTTTATCTGAATGTGTGGGCGCCGGACCGTGCGAAGCGGGCCCCGGTCATGGTCTGGATCCATGGCGGCGGCAATGTCTCGGGCTCCTCGGCGGACCGATATGCCGACGGTGCGGCCTTCGCGCGTGATGGCGTGGTGCTGGTATCGATCAACTACCGCCTGGGCGAGTTCGGTTTCCGGGCCATGGGCGGCCATGCCAATTTCGGGCTCTGGGATCAGATCGAGGCGCTGCGCTGGGTGCGGAAGAACGCGGCCGCATTCGGCGGCGACCCGGACAATGTCACCGCGTTCGGCGAGTCGTCGGGAGCCGAGGACATCCTCGCACTCATGACGGCGCCGCCGGCTCGCGGCCTGTTCAAGCGCGTCATCGCCGAGTCCCCTGGCGGCGGTTGGGGTTGGCCCGCTACGCCGGCCGATGCCCAGTCGGAGGCAGATTGGGGACCAAGCGTGGACGGTCAGCTGCTGACGCAGACGCGCATGAGCGCCTTCGCGCAAGGGCATGCCGCCGTGCTGCCGCTGATCATCGGCACGAATGATGAGGAGGGCTCGCTGCTGGGAGCGGATGCGAAGCCGGAGGGCATGTTCGTGCAGCTTGGCGCCGCCGATCTGGAGCATTTGAAGGCGCTGTACGGAACGCAGAGCGGCGACGATAACGCGCTGGCGAGGCTGCTGTTTCGCGATGCCTACTTTGCCGGGCCGGCCAGATCAGTCGCGACCGCTGCCGCCCGGGCCGGGGCGCCGGTCTACCTATACCGATTCGCCTATGTGCTGAATGTGCTTCGGGGCCGCCGCACAGGAGCGCATCACGGCTCGGAGATTCCCTTTGTGTTCGAGAACTGGCCGAGCTTGCACTTGAGCGATGCGGATCAGCGCGTCGGCCGGGCGCTGCACGACTGCTGGATCGCTTTCGCCCGCACCGGCAAACCCGACTGTACCGATGCGCCAGGATGGCAGCCGCTGGAGGAGGGCCGCTGGATGGTTATCGATGCGCATCCGGGCCCGCGCGCCATCGAGGATGCGGCGGCGCTGGATTTATTGCAGAGTCGGCTGGCGCCCGAGCCGGCGCATTGATGGGTCAGCAATGAATTCGACGGCGCCGATTGACTTTCTGAACCCGGACCTTCCGCCCGGCCTCGCGTGCGTCGTGATGCCGGTGGTCGAGGCCACGCCGGAGGCACTGGCGGGCTATGGCCGGCTGGTGGACGACCCGGCCGATTGCAGCATCGAGATCGTTCGCTGGCCGGCACTCGGCACGCGGCCGGTGGATGCCGACACCGGCGATCAGGGTGGTACCACCGAGGGGGTGTTCGTCAGCGAGTGGCGCGGCGACATTCTCTATGGGCGCAACGAAGCGGTCGATGGCCACTACATCCTGGCCTACGCACGGCCGCCGGAGTCGGCGCGCACGGATCACGCCGAATCGCCGCGCCGCATGCTGCTTTGGCATGCCAATTACCATCCGGACGGCGGCCAACTGTTCTTTCCGCTGGATCGCGGACCGTTTTACGTGCCGCTGGCGCGCTCCGGCGATGATGTGACCCCGGAACGCTTCGTCTGCTTCCGCTTCGATGGACGGCAAGGCCTCTACATTCATCCAAATATCTGGCACGAAGGGGTCTTCTGCCTGCACGGCACGCAGCGCTTTTTTGACCAGCAGGGCGCCGTGCACGCACGCATTTCGGTCGACTTCGCGCGCGAATTCGGCTGCCTGCTCGAAGCGCCGATACTGTGACCGCAATACGGTCCGCGGCGTGACGCTTCCGCTACGCTGGGGGGCATTGGAGAAACGATGCCCAGTCTCACCGAAGAGCAGGCCAAGGCCTACATTAATAAGCTCCTGACCGCCATGAGCGGCGCGGGCGGCTCGGACCTGTTCGTCTCCAAGGATTTCCCGCCTGCCATGAAGCTGCAGGGTGCGCTCAAGCCGCTGACGAACCAGAAGGTCACCAGCGAGTTGTCGCGCGATCTGGCCAATGCGCTCATGAATCAGCGCCAGCGCGAGGAGTTCGCGCGCGAGCTGGAATGCAATTTTGCGATCTCACTGCCGGGCGTATCGCGGTTTCGGGTCAATGTCTTCATGCAGCAGCAGAACGTCGGCATGGTGATCCGCACCATCGCCAACGAGATTCCCGAATTCGCCAAGCTCGGCCTGCCGGAGAGCATCAAAGAGATCGTCATGGCCAAACGCGGCATGGTGCTGGTGGTCGGCGCCACCGGCTCGGGCAAGTCGACCTCGCTTGCCGCCATGATCGACCACCGCAATAAGACATCGGCGGGCCACATCGTGACCGTTGAGGATCCGGTGGAGTTCGTGCATCGCTCGCAGCAGTCCCTGATCACCCATCGGGAGGTGGGGATCGATACGCATTCCTGGCACAACGCACTCAAGAACACCCTGCGACAGGCCCCCGATGTGATCCTGATCGGTGAGATCCGCGATGCGGAGACCATGGAGCATGCGATCGCCTTTGCCGATACCGGGCATCTGTGCCTGGGGACGCTGCATTCGAACAGCGCCAACCAGACGATCGATCGGATCATCAACTTCTTCCCGGAGGAGCGCCGCAATCAGCTGCTCATGGATCTGTCGAGCAACCTGCGGGCGATCATTTCCCAGCGCCTGGTCAAGACCACCGACGGCAAGGGACGGCGCGCAGCCGTCGAGATCCTGATTAACACCCCCATCGTGGCAGATAAGCTGCTCAAAGGTGAGTTTCAGGAGATCAAGCCCATCATGCAGAAATCGCGTGAATTGGGCATGCGGACCTTCGACCATTCGCTGTTCGAGCTGTTCAACGAGGGCGTCATCTCGTATGAGGAAGCCATTCGCAACGCCGACTCCGCCAACGAGCTGCGGCTGAACATCAAGCTCAACAGCACGCGCGAGATGTCGACGCTGTCACTCGAGGACCCGCCCACGCCTGAAGCCGCCTCGGCCTGATCGAGGCCTAAAATATTCGCGGCGGCGGGCTCGCAATCCTGTAAATTGCGCGCATGACTGCCGTTCCGCTCATGCGGAGTCCTTGCACATACCGTTCACGCCCATCAGCAGCAGCTCAACAACGGGCCCGCGCAATGCTTGACCTGCCAAATTGGCTGGTGTCCTGCTATCTTCCCAGACTCATCTTCGATTGATGATTTGCGCGCGGGGAGCGCCGCATCGGAACAATTGCGTACTTCCGCTAACGGGGGATCTTTCCAAATGGTGTCACGAACATGAAAATTGTCGCGGTTACTAATATCAAGGGTGGCGTTGGCAAGACCACGACGGCCGTGAATCTCGCGTACCTGTGCGCGGTCGGCGGTCAGGCCACGCTGTTGTGGGATCTGGATCCGCAGGGCGCGGCAACCTACACCTTGCGCTGTGATCCGAGCGGCCACTCATCGGCCAAGAAGCTCGTGACGGGAAAGCGCGAGCTGCCCGAGCTGCTGGTGCCGAGCGGTTACGAGCGTCTGGATGTGCTGCCGTCGGACTTCTCGTACCGCAACTTCGACGTGCACCTGAGCGAGCGCAAGCATCCGACGGAACGGCTGCTCCGCATGAGCCGCTCGCTGCGCGACGTGTATGAAACGCTGGTGCTCGACTGCCCGGCCGGCATCTCGCTGCTGTCCGAGAACGTGTTGCGGGCGGCCGATGCCATCGTGGTGCCCATCCTGCCCTCGCCGCTGTCGGTGCGGATGCTCACGCAGCTGCAGGAATTCGTCATCGACAATGACTGGACCGACCTTGCCGTGCTGCCGTTCTTCTCCATGGTCGATCGGCGCAAGGCGTTGCACCGGGACATGATCACCAGCGCGCGCGAGCAGTTCCCTGAACTGCTGAGCACCGAAATTCCGTACTGGAGCGAGATCGAGCGCATGTCGCTGCGCCGCGCGCCGCTGCCGGCGTATGCCCCTGCCAGTGCCGCCGGCCAGGTTTACGCAGCGTTGTGGCAGGAAATCGAAACCCGGATCGACGGGCACCGGCCGGGACTGCCGGCGCGGGCCGATGCGGTGCCCGAAACAGCGCATGTGTCGGCGGAGGTATCGGACGATGCTGCAATCGAGCTGCCGGAAATGGACAACCCGGAACTGGTCGGCGGCAAGGGGTCTGAGCTGGAGAACCGCGCGCCACGCATGTAGCCGCGGCGGGAGGTCAAAGCCGGGGCGCGGGAATCGGGCCGAGCGCGTCAGCGACGCTGCGGCCGAGTCCGAGCAGGGCGCGGTCAGATCCTGCGGCCGCGTCGAGCTCGATCGCCACCGGCAATCCGCTCATCGTCAGGCCGGCCGGCAGCACCAGCCCCGGTAATCCCGCGGTGCTGCCCGGCGCAATGTTGCGCGCCACGGCGGTTTCGAACGGCACCGTTTGTCCCCGGATGGTCACGTCGTCTTCGGAGCCAATGGGCAGTGCCGGTACCAGCGTCGCCGGAAAGACGAGGGCCGCGACCCCGGTACGGGCGAAATAGTCGCGGTAGAGCCGCCGCAGTTTCGGCAGATGGTTATGGACGGCCGTTCCATACACCGCCTCGGAGACAAAGTTGGGGCTGCCGGGAAGCACATAGCTTTCAAAGACAGCCTGGATATCGGGGCTTGCCTGTCTGACGAGCGCATCGAAGCTGACGCCGGCGTGGTATTCGCGCAGATACTCTGCCAGTGTGAGCCGCACATCATGGTTCTGCACCGGCTCGGTGATCAGATCGATGAGCCCGCCCAAACCGGGCAGTTCGGATTCGATCAGTTCGACCCCGGTCGCGCGCAGGCGATCGAGCGCCGCCTGCGTGATCCGCTCCACCTCGGGATCGAGATTGCGATACCAGTAGTCGCGCACGATACCGAGACGCACGCCGTGCAGCGATGTCGGCTGCAGCGGGCGCCCGTCCTGGGCGATGACGGCATCGAACAGCGCCAGATCAGCGACGCTGCGTGCATGCGGCCCCACCTGGTCGAACAGGTGCGAGATCGGTGCGCAGGCGCGCGTCGAGTAGCGACCCGTGGTCGGCCGGAATCCCATGATGCCGCAGAACGCCGCGGGGACGCGGATCGATCCCTCCGTATCCTCTGCGATGCCCAGTGGCGCCATGCGCGCGGCGACGGCCGCGGCGGTACCGCCGCTGCTGCCGCCCGGGATGCGCTGCGGATCGTACGGATTGTGCACGGCGCCGAAGGCCTGGTTGTTACTGGTCCAGCCGTAGGAGAGTTCGTGCAGATTGGTCTTGCCCAGAACGATGGCGCCGGCCGCCTTCAGCGACTTGAGCAGCGGGGCGTCCTCGGCGGGATGGAAGTGCCGCAGCGCCGGGGTGCCGGCCGTGGTCGGGTACTCGGCCGTGTTGACGCTGTCCTTCACCGGTATCGGTAATCCGAACAGCGCTCCTGGATGCGCACCGGCCTGGCGAGCCTGGTCGCAGGCGCGCGCGGCCGCCAGCACGCGCTCCGGCTCCAGGGTGATCCAGGCATTCAAAGAGCGCGTCGCCTCGCTGCGGGCGAGCAACGCTGCGGCATAGCGCTCGCAGCTCAGGTCTCCGCGACCCATCCGCATCACCGCCTCGGTGGCGCTCAGTTCGATCAGTGCCGCCGATTCAGTCTCAGCGGCCGCGGTGGTACCGCGGAGGTTGGCCGTGCCCACGGCCACAGCGGCCGCGCTGCCGAGCAGGAAACTGCGGCGAGAGTGATTGGGCGCATCGAGGTCAGGCGGATCGTGGTCGGGCATGCCGGACAGGCTATCCCAGTCGCAGCAGCGCCGCATTCCCGCCGGTCGCGGTGGTATTGACCGTCAGTGTGCGCTCGCTGGCGAAGCGAGCCAGGTAGTGCGGGCCGCCCGCCTTGGGCCCGGTGCCGGAAAGACCGCTGCCGCCAAAGGGCTGCACACCAACGACCGCGCCGATCATGTTGCGGTTGACGTAGGTATTGCCGGTGGTGGTGGCGCGGAATACCCGTTGCCAGGTCGACTCCAGGCGCGTCTGCACTCCGAGCGTGAGCCCAAAGCCGGAACTTCGAATGTTCTCGAGCACCTGCTCGAGGTCGCTGGCGCGATAACGGACCAGGTGCAGCAGCGGTCCGAACTGTTCGCTGGTGAGCGCTCGGGCGTCAGGTAACTCGATCAGGTGCGGCGCGACGAAGGAGCCGTGTGCGTGGCGCTCATCGAGCGGGCAGGCGTGGAGGATGCGAGCCTCTGCTTGCATGCGATCGACGTGTTGCAGCAGCCCGGCCGCGGCACGCTCGGAGATGACCGGTCCCACGTCCGTGGCCGCGAGGGCCGGATCGCCGATGACGAGTTCGTCCATGGCGCCAATGAGCATCTCGATAATGCGATCGGCGACATCTTCCTGCAGGAACAACAGTCGCAGCGCCGAGCATCGCTGTCCGGCACTGAGGAAGGCGGAACTTATGGCGTCATCGACCACCTGTTCGGACAGTGCGGTCGAATCGACGATCATCGCGTTGAGGCCCCCTGTCTCGGCGATCAAGGGCAGGATCGGCCCTGGACGGGCTGCCAGCGCGCGATTGAGCCACTGCCCGGTAGCCGTTGAGCCGGTGAAGACCACGCCCGAGAGTTCCCGTTCACGGAGCGCCGCCTCGCCGAAGATGCGGCCCTCCATCGGCAGGTAGTGCAGATTGTCCGTGGGAATTCCGGCCTGATGCAGAATCCCGATCATGGCCTCGCCGGTGAGCGCCGTGGCCTCTGACGGCTTGGCCACCACCGAGTTGCCGGCGGCCAGCGCCGCAGTGATCTGGCCGGTAAAGATCGCCAGCGGGAAATTCCACGGGCTGATGCAGGCAAAGACGCCTCGGCCCTCGAGCAGCAGGCGGTTGGATTCTCCGGTGGGACCGGTGAGCTCAACGGGCTCGCTGAAGAGGCGACGCGCCTCGCTGGCGTAGTAGCGACAGAAGTCCACGGCCTCACGGATTTCGGCAATGGCGTCGGGCAAGGTCTTGCCTGCCTCGCGCACCAGCAGCGGGATGAATCGATCGCGCGCCAGCTCCAGCGCATCGGCGGCGCGCAGCAGGCAGGCGGCCCGTTCGTCCGCAGGGGTGTCATTCCAGGCAGGCTGAGCGGCCGCCGCGCTGGCGATGGCGCGGACGACATCGATGGCAGTCGTGAGGTGGATCTCGCCCACGACATCGCGCCGGTCGGCCGGGTTGGTGATCACGGCACCTCGCACGCCCGAGTCACCGGTCGCGTGCAAAGGCCGCCCCAGGGTGACTCTTACGCTTGCCTCTAGTGCTTCGATATCCCGCGACTCCCCGAAGTCGACGCCGAGGGAATTGCGGCGGGCAGCACCAAAGAGCGCTATCGGCAGCGGAATATCCGGATGGGGGATCGAGGGCAGCGCCTCGAGCTGAGTGATCGGATCGGCGACGACTTCGTTCACCGGCACGCGTTCATCCATGAATCGGTTGACGAATGAAGTATTGGCGCCGTTCTCGAGCAGGCGGCGCACCAGGTAGGCGAGCAGATCCGCGTGGTGTCCGACCGGCGCATACACGCGAACCGGCGGGAAGTCGGTCACCGTGCGCTGCGCCTGATCGTAAATGAGCCGCCCCATGCCATGCAGCCGCTGAAACTCGCAGCGGCCGCCCGCAGGGCGCAACGCCAGCACGGCACCGATGGAGTGCGCATTGTGCGTGGCGAATTGAGGGTAGATCGCGGGCGCGGCGGCGAACAGCCGGCGAGCGCATGCGAGCCATGCGACATCGGTCGACACTTTGCGCGTGTAAACCGGAAACTCAGCGAGACCTCGCTCCTGCGCACGCTTGATTTCGCTGTCCCAGTAGGCGCCCTTGACCAGGCGCACGCTCATGCGGCGGCCGTTGTCGCGGGCGAGCTGTGCCACCCAATCGATCACGACCGGCGCGCGCCGCCCGTAGGCCTGCACGGCCAGCCCCAGACCCGACCAGTGTGACGTATCGCTATCGCGCGCCAGGGCTTCGATGACCTCCAGCGAGATTTCGAGGCGGTCGGCTTCTTCCGCATCCACCGTCAGGGCCAGTCCCTCAGCAGCCGCCAGCCGCGCTAATTCCCGCGCCCGCGGAATCAGGCGTGCGCGCACGCGCTCTTTCTGTGTCAACGAGTAGCGGGGGTCGAGAGCCGAGAGCTTGATGGAGATCGAGGATCGTGCATGCGGATCGACGCCCGCGATCTGCCGGCCGGCCGCGCCGATGCCGAGGATGGCGCGCCGGTAGGAATCCAGGTACCGGTCGGCATCCTCGTCGGTGCGCGCCCCTTCGCCCAACATGTCGAAGGAGCACAGCGAAAGCTCACGCTCCCGGCCGCTGCGCGCCAGCGCCTCGCCGATCGTGCGACCGACCACGAACTCACCGCCAATGATGCGCATCCCGCGGCGCAGTGCCTGCCGCACGATCGGGTCGCCGACGCGGCGGGCCAGTCCGCGAAACCAGCCGCCCGTGTCCCGCGACAGCTCGGAGGGAAGATCAACCAGGCCCCCGGTCAGCATCAGCGCCCAGGTCGAGGCATTGACGAACAATGAGTCCGAACGGCCGGCATGTGACGACCAGTCGCCCCCGGCGAGCTTCTCCGCGATCAACCGATCCGCCGTCGCGTCGTCCGGGATGCGCAGCAGTGCTTCGGCCAGGCACATGAGCGCGATGCCCTCCTGATTGGAGAGCCCAAACTCCTGCAGGAACGCGTCCAGATAGGGACGCTCGTCGGCACGTGCACGCGCCCCGGCAACCAGGGCGCGTCCAATTGCCAGTGCGCTGGTACGTTGCCCGGGATCCATCACCGGCAGCAGTGCGCGCACGGCCGCCGCCTCGTCACGATCCGCCGCTTCGTAAAGTGACTGCAAAGGTATCATCGCGCCCTGAGCTTAGCGTGTCCGCTCCTGTGGGTGCACGTCCTGGCGCGTCTGCACGCTTTCCTACAGACAGGCTCTCGAGGCAAGGGGAATGATGGCGCGTGAGAAAGACTCCAAAGACCCAAATGAGGCAACCTTCATGCGCGGCTGGACCGGTTCACTGCTGCTTTCGGCGCTGGCTCTGACTTCGGCAGGGTGTATGTCGACGAAGCAGCCCTTGCAGACAGTTCCCCATGTCGATATTCCCAGGTACATGGGCGACTGGTATGTCATCGCCAATATTCCTTACTTTGCCGAAAAGAACTGCGTGGACTCCATCGAAAGCTATGCGCTGCGACCCGATGGCGATATCGATAACTGGTTCAGCTGCCGCAAGAAGTCGTTCGATGCGCCGATGAAACGCAAAGCCACGGCCCTGGCCACCATAGAAGACAAGGGTTCGAATGCCACCTGGCGGGTACGGTTCTTCAAGGTGGTATCGGTCAAATATCTGATCGTCGACCTGGATCCCGGCTACCAATGGGTCGCTGTGGGTCATCCATCACGCAACTACGGCTGGGTCATGGCGCGTACCAAGACGCTGCCGGACTCGACTTACCAGCGGATCTTGGACCGCCTCGGCACGCAAGGGTACGACAGCACCCGGTTTGTGAAAGTACCGCAACAGACCGCGAGCGCCTCCAGCCAGAACCCGTGACAGTTCTGCTCGCAGCGGCCCTGGTGTCCATGCTGCTGCTATTCGCCGCGGTCTGGGCGATCAGTGTCCGGATCAATAACTACGGGTATCTCGACGTTGTCTGGTCTCTGAGCATCGCGATACTGGCTTCGCAGTATGTCATTTGGGGCAGTGGCGATTCTCATCGACGGATCGCTTTCGGGGCCATCGGTGTGATATGGAGTCTGCGATTGGGGCTTTACATACTCATCCGGGTGAGCAGGGCACACCCAGCCGAAGATGCCCGTTACAGGACGCTGCGCCAGAAATGGCCCGGGCCGTGGCGCTTCCTGTCGTTCTTCGAACTGCAGGCGCTGATTGCAGTGCTGTTCTCGCTGCCGTTCCTGCTGGCGTCCTTTAACAGCGCGCCCGACATCGGAATGGTCGAGATCCTGGGCTTAGGGCTTGCTGCCTGTTCGACATTGGCGGAGTGGTGCGCGGACTGGCAGGCGCAACGATTCAAGCGGATCCCCGCGAATAAGTCATCGGTTGTCAACGTCGGACTGTGGCGTTATTCGCGTCACCCAAATTACTTTTTCGAGTCCCTGGTCTGGTGGGGTTTCTTTATCGCGGCACTGCATTCCCCCTGGGGATGGATCACCGTGGTGTGCCCGCTGCTGATGCTTCATCTGCTGCTCAACGTCACGGGCATTCCCTTGACGGAGAAGCATTCGCTCGAGAAGCGCGGCGAGGCCTATCGGCGGTATCAAAGAACCACCAGCCGCTTCGTGCCGTGGTTTCCAAAACCCGAAGTGGCTGTCGAGGGCGGCGAAGCTTAGGCAGCGTCGGATCGCAATGAGCATCCTGAGGCAGGTTCTGCGACGCCGCTTTCGTCTGACTTTGGCTCTGTCTGGTCGTGCGCGAGGATCCCCTGTCGGAGCTTCATTATCGCGCCGACCACCCAGCCGAATGATTCTATGCAGCGTTCGAAGGCAAAAATCAGAAGATCGCGCTGCTCCTGATCCGAGGCAGCCGTTTGCGCGAGGGCAGAACTCTGTGCAATCAGGCTGGGCAAGAGATCATTGATCCGTTGGTGACCCGTCGAGAGACCATCGACAATTTCGCCCGCGGGGTCGAGGGGATGCCCCGCGAGCACGGGATTCATCGAGACCTCGAGAGTGATGCTCTCGCAACTCAGTGTCAGCGCCCGGGCAATCTGATCCACCTCTTCGAGAGCCGAGATCGTGTTATCGATCGTCAGCACCATATAGAGACTGGAATTGTCGACGCACCTGCCAAATGCAGCAAGTTTCTCCAGCACCCCAGCCCTCCCGTCCATAGCAGCAGCCATCCGATCCATGGTTGTATATCCCAAGTTTGATTTACAGCCTACTGATGCCCCTTCTAATCGTTAAGGAGATCACATAACCACGCGAGGGCGTCGCAATGCGGACCGAGTTTTTCACATCGCGCCGCTGTAGCCTACCGCTGGTCGTACTCGTCGTGGCGTCGCCAACAGGCGCACTTCTGGTTCCGCCCCGCGGTGCACGATCGAGCATGCCGGGCCTATCGTATTCGATGCCGCCCTGGCGTTGTTGCTTGCGGCGCGTGAGCTCCTCCTTTGATGGGCAGGCCTATTCCCAGCTGTCTAGTTTGAGATCATCTGGGTGGGGAGAGCCTTTGCCGGTCTCCAGAAGCGATTTCAGGCTCAGTAGAAAGACCGCCCACTTGGTGCTGCAGTGGTGCATGAATTCCACCGGCTCCTTCCACCCCTGATGCTTGAAGAGGACGATGGTCCACTCACCCTGCTGCTGCAGGTCAAAACTGATCCGGGTGCCGATCCACTCCGTGGGGCCGTCGACCACTTCCCAGCGCACATGCCTGTGCGGATCGAGCTCGAGCACCTTCATGTCGAAGCCGCCGGCGTGGAATCGGAACTGCAGCACCCCTCCGACTTTGCTTTCCCCTTGGGTCTCGCTGGTCCACCAGCCGCGGAGACCTTCAATCGTGGTCAGCGCCTGGTAGACATCATTGAGCGACCATGCCTTGATTCCCACTTTGTGCAAGATATCAACTGTCTGTGATTCGGCCGCTGGCGCTGGCTTCCGTATCGCTGTCGTCGGTGTCGTCATGGTCCTTCTCCGTATCTCAGGTGTGCCTGGTCGATGGTTGGCGGTCGTAAGATAAGGACCGGGTGTCGAACAGTGGGAGTGACAAGTTTGGCGGGATTCCGATGGACTCGCTGATCACGGCCGCAGCGCGCGCACTCGCAGCGGGCGATCCCCTGGGTGCATTGAAGCGGATCGCGCTGCGCGAAGACGCTCCGGCGCTGGCGCTTCGAGGCATCGCGATGGCGCAGCTCGGCGATTTTGCGCGGGCGAAGGGCCTGCTGCGGCGTGCGGCGCGCGCTTTCGGACCGAAGCAGGCCTTGGCCCGCGCGAGGTGTGTCGTCGCCGAGGCCGAAATCGCCCTCGTCTCGCGCGACCTGGGCTGGCCGGCGAAGGCGCTGGACGCGGCGCGGGCGATGCTCGAGGCGCACGGCGACCGGGTGAACGCCGCGCATGCACGGCATTTGGGGATCAGGCGCCTGCTCCTGATCGGACGCCTCGACGAAGCTGAAGGGCTGCTGGCCAATCTCGATACCGCACCGTTTCCGCCTGCGTCGAGGGCAGCCCACGAACTGGCAGTTGCTGGAATCGCGCTGCGGCGCCTCCGGACGACAGCAGCGCGTGCTGCCCTTGCGCGCGCGGAAGCTGCAGCCCGTGCCGCGGGTATTCCCGCGCTGACAGCCGAAGTCGAAAGCGCAATCCGGGTGCTCAGCACGCCTGCTGCGCGCCTGATTGCGGGTGGCAAGCAGCGACTATTGCTGCTCGAGGAAGTGGAATCGTTGCTGGCCTCCCGGGCGCTCGTGGTGGATGCGTGTCGCACTGTCGTGCGCGACGCGCGCACCGTGGTCTCGCTCGCGAGGCGCCCCGTGCTGTTCGCGCTCGCACGCGCGCTGGCCGAGGCGTGGCCCGCCGATGTGCCCAGGGACGTGCTCGTGGCCCGGGCATTCAGAGCCAGGCGCGCCGATGAATCATATCGGGCGCGATTACGGGTGGAGGTCGGGCGACTTCGCACGCTGCTGCGGGGGTTGGCCGCGGTGAGCGCGACGAAGAGAGGATTCGCCCTGGCACCGCGCCGCGCACTCGAGGTTGTCGTGCTGGCGCTGCCTGTCGAAGAGGGGCATGCGGCGGTGCTTGCCTTCCTGGCTGATGGGGAGTCCTGGTCGAGTTCGTCGCTGGCACTGGCGCTGGGCAAGAGTCAGCGCAGCGTGCAGCGCTCGCTCGATGCGCTGGCGGCTGCAGGCAAGGTGCAGTCGTTCAGTGGCGGTCGGGCGCGTCGGTGGCTGACCCGGTCCGTGCCGGGATTCACGACGACCTTGTTACTCCCCGCTCCGCTGCCGATTGACTAGGATGGCCACATGAGTAAGTCAACCGCCGAGATTGTGCGTGAGTACGGACCCTTTCCGGGTGCCGAGCGAGTGAACGGGGTCACCTACGACGGTCAGCACGTGTGGTTTGCTGCCGGAGATAAATTGCACGCCTTCGATCCTGCGAGCGGGCGGGTGCATGGCTCGATTGATATCGCCTGCCACGCAGGGACGGCCTTCGATGGTCAGCACCTGTTTCAGATCGCCGAGGATCGAATCCACAAGATCGATCCGGCGACCGGACGCGTGCTCGCAACGATTCCGGCGCCCGGTGGCGGAGGTGACTCCGGGCTCGCGTGGGCCGAAGAGGCACTCTGGGTGGGGCACTATCGGGAACGAAAGATTTATCAAATCGATCCGCAGACCGGGGCGATCATTCGCACCATCGAAACCAATCGCTTCGTCACGGGGGTGACCTGGGTCGACGGCGAACTTTGGCATGGCACCTGGGAAGGCGAAAAAAGCGAATTGCGGCAAGTCGATCCCCAAACGGGCGAGGTTATCCAGAGCCTCGATATGCCAACCGGAATGAGCGTGTCGGGGCTCGAGTCCGATGGTGGCGATCGGTTCTTCTGCGGGGGAGGGAGCAGCGGCAAAGTAAGGACCGTCCGCCGGCCAAAGCGGGGTGCGGTCTACAAATAGCGGCCTTGGTTTGCCCGGCTACGGACGCTGGCGTTTGAGGTCAGGACAGACCCGCTCCCGATCGAAGAAGCCGGGTTCATAGGCAATCGACACACCCGATGCTTCAAATGCTTCGTGCAGCGGCCGCAGCAGGATTCGACAGGCATCCTCAGGACAGTGGGTTGCGACGCTTCGTGTCCACGGGGAAGTAGAAAGCCGAACACATCAGAATTTCGATTGCAGTGCCAGCAGGCGCGCACCGACTGCGCGATAAAATACGCGTGACATCGGAGGTTGGCCTCTGATTTTGGCGGCAGCCATTTTTTGAATGGCGCGGCATCCATGCGGTCCGGCAGGAACCAGGTTTTCCGGCCTGCATCCCATCGCGCACCTCGTCGCTTCGCATCGTCCTTCTCGTGAAAAGGCACATTCAAGTCGGTGCGCGGCGTTGCGTTGCTTCCATCGTGGGAAGCGCATCATGGGTCAACGCCGAAGAAGCAAGGTAAGATTTCGCGGCGACGCCGCTTCAGGGATATCGAGATCAGCCATGTCTGCTGCGCCACTGAAACTGCTTTCTTCGATGGCCACCCGCGAGGTTTTGGGCGAGCTTGCGTCCCGATATCAGCGCGCGACGGGACAGCCTGTGACTGCTGAAGCCGCGGGTGGCGTCGACGTGGCTAAGCGCGTGCAGCTTGGCGAGGCAGTAGACATAGTCATTCTGGCCAGCAATGCCATCGATAGATTGATGGCAGAAGGCAAGCTGCTCGCCGGCAGCCGCGTGGATCTTGTGAAATCGGGCATCGCAATTGCGGTACGCGAGGGCGCGCCCAGGCCGGAGATCGGTACCGAGGAGGCAGTGAAGCGGGTAGTGCGTGCCGCCAGAAACTTGAGCTATTCGACCGGCCCCAGCGGCGCATACCTGGAGAGGATGTTCGCGCGCTGGGGCCTCCTGGACGAGATCCGTTGCCGTATCGTCGTGCCTCCTCCCGGTGTGCCCGTCGGAACACTGATTGCCAACGGAGTGGTAGAACTTGGATTTCAGCA
>Ga0181531_10000275_pt1 | contig 36276 bp, 37 predicted proteins | sample PEATcosm2014_Bin_38_FD_119743 | JGI IMG/M metagenome (GOLD analysis project Ga0181531, IMG submission 119743) | Peatland microbial communities from MTU Mesocosm Facility, Houghton, MI, USA - PEATcosm2014_Bin11_10_metaG | ecosystem: Environmental > Terrestrial > Soil > Wetlands > Peat | place...
GCCTCATGTGCGAGGAAACGCCGCCTGGCCTCATCGCTGGTCATCGCATCCGGGTCATCCGTGTCCGGCGCTGCGCTTCGCAACACTTGCAGAGCCTTGTAAGCGTCGATGCCGCTGATGATGCGCAGTTTGGTGTGTTCCACGAGGTCGGATGCACCGAACAGTGCGGAAGCCGCCGGCGGCTTCTCCATGTGCCACTGCGCCTCGATCGCGGCGATCGTGATCGTCTGGTTATCGCCGGCGACATAGCCCACTTGATCGCCGAGCACCGCGAGCGCGAGCGAACTCGCGAGCCCGAGATACGCGGCGACCGTGATCGAGCACCGCGCCGCCTCGAGATGTCGAGCGCGCCGCAGATACCACGCGCTGATCGAGAGCACGAATACCGCGCCCAGCACATAGCCGCCCGCCAGCATGTGTATGAATTTCCCCAGTGCGGCCGGGTTGAGCAGCAGCTGCGCGAACGAGCCGCGCTCCATGCGCATCGTGCGATGGTCGAAGTGTGCGCCAACCGGATTTTGCATCCAGGCGTTCACCGCGGAAATCCACAGCATCTGCAGGCATGCGCCGAGCGCGACCAAGCAGGTGACGACCAGATGCCCCGCTCGGGACATTCGCTGCCAGCCGAGGATGAACAGGCCGACGAAAACCGACTCCAGCAGCAATGCCGCGAGACCTTCGAGCACAAGCGGTGCGCCAAAGACGTTCCCGACGTAGCGGGAGAAGTTGGCCCAATGCGTGCCGAGCTGCAATTCCTCGATGATGCCCGTGGCGAGCGCCATCGCGAAACTGATCGCAAATATCGCGCCCCAAAACTTCGTGGTACGCCACCAAATCTCGCGTCCCGTGATCACATAAGCCGCTTCCACGATTGCAAGGAGCATCGAGAGGCCGACATAGAGCGGTGCGAACAAGAAATGGAACAGCGCGCCGAGCCCGAATTGCAGTCGCGAGAGCGTGACGACGTCGAAATCGATCATGCGGGAATTTCCCGTGGTGCCTGCGAATCCTTGAGTGTGGCCTCGACGTTTAACAGGCGCAACATGAAGCATGCGCACAGGAGACGGCGGATGTAGACTCCGGAGTGGCCGAAGATTCGAACATCCGCTTTGACGACATCCGATGAAATGGTCCGTACTCGATCAATCGCCTGCATCCGCCGGTAGCGCGCAGGATCTCGCGATCCGCGAATCGCTGCGCTTAGCGTCCAGTTGCGATGCGCTGGGGTTTCACCGCTTCTGGGTCTCGGAGCACCATAACAGCGCGAGCATCGTCGGTTCGGCGCCGGAAATCCTGATCGCCGCGATCGCGGCGACAACCCGGCGCATTCGCGTCGGCAGCGCGGGCGTGATGTTGCCGCACTACTCGGCGCTCAAAGTTGCCGAACAATTTCGTGTGCTCGAAGCGATCGCGCCCGGGCGAATCGACTTAGGGGTAGGACGGGCGCCGGGCTCCGACGGCCTCACGGCGCGCGCACTGAATCTCTACTCGCAGGGCGCGGACGAATTTCCACGCCAGGTTCAAGAATTGCAACATTGGGTTTCTGGTCTGCCGCTGCCGGAAGGCCACGCATTTCATCGCGTCATGGCGCATCCGCAAGGGCCCACGAGTCCGCAGATTTGGATACTCGGCAGCTCCGATTACGGCGCGCAGCTCGCGGCGTACTTGGGATTGCCGTATGCGTTCGCGTATTTTTTCCGGGACGGGGCCGGCGTCGAGGAGGCCTTGACGCTCTATCGGCGCAACTACCGGCCGAGCAAGACCCACCCGGAGCCGCAGCCGACGATCTGCGTTTGGGCGCTCGCGGCCGACACCGACGCGGAGGCGCGGCGCTTGTTGAGCGCGCGCGAACATTGGCGCGTCGGTTTCGAGAAGGGTCTGCGCGAGCCGCTCGTGTCGCCCGAACAAGCGGCGGCCCAGTCGTATACGGAGGCCGAACGCTCGATGATCGATCGATTGCGCGAAACCGCAATCGTGGGTACAGCGCCCGCGGTGGCCGAGCGCTTGCGCGCGCTCGCGCGGCAGCTGCAACTCGAGGAGATCGTGATCAACACCTGGACCTTCGATCCGGCCGCGCGCCGCCACTCGTACGCGCTGCTGGCCGAGGCCTTCGGCCTCGGCGCCGCTGCGGGTTCGTGATGAACCTCATCGAAACGCAGCGCCTGAGCTTGCGGCGCCTCGGTCCGCACGATGCGAGCTTCATGCTCGAACTGCTCAACCAGCCGACCTTCATCCAATACATCGGCGACAAAGGCGTGCGCAATCTTGCGGACGCCCGCGACTACCTCGAGAAGGGTCCGATCGCGAGCTATCAGCGGCACGGTTTCGGGCTGTATTTGACCTCGCTGCTGGGCAGCGGCACGCCGATCGGCATTTGCGGCCTGGTCAAGCGTGACGGCTTGCCGGACGTGGATGTCGGTTTCGCGCTGATGCCGCAGTACGCCGGATTCGGCTATGCGACGGAATCCGCGGCCGCGGTCTTGGCCTATGGCCGCCGCGAGTTCAGGCTCGAGCGCATTGTCGGGATCACGTCGCTCGATAATCACGGTTCGATCGCGGTGCTGGAGAAAATCGGCCTACGCTTCGAGCGCATCGTGAGGCTCGACGGCAAAAACGAAGACGTGAAACTGTTCGGCCCCGCCGGCGGGGCCGGGAACTGATTCAGTCGTCCATCAAGAAGCTGCGCAGCTGCTCACTGCGGCTCGGGTGGCGCAATTTACGCAGCGCTTTCGCCTCGATCTGCCGGATTCGCTCGCGCGTGACGTCGAACTGCTTGCCGACTTCTTCGAGCGTATGGTCGGTGTTCATGTCGATCCCGAAGCGCATGCGCAGCACCTTGGCTTCGCGCGGCGTGAGCTGCGCGAGCACCGAATGCGTGGTTTCGCGCAGCGATTCCGTGGTCGCCGAATCGATCGGCGAGGAAACCGAGGTGTCTTCGATGAAGTCGCCCAAATGCGAGTCTTCGTCGTCGCCGATCGGTGTCTCCATCGAAATCGGCTCTTTGGCGATCTTGAGCACCTTGCGGACCTTGTCCTCGGGCATCTCCATGCGCACCGCGAGTTCCTCGGGCGTCGGCTCCCGGCCCATCTCCTGCAGCATCTGGCGGGAGATCCGGTTGAGCTTGTTGATCGTTTCGATCATGTGCACCGGAATGCGTATCGTGCGCGCCTGATCCGCGATCGATCGCGTGATCGCCTGGCGTATCCACCAGGTCGCGTAGGTCGAGAATTTGTAGCCGCGTCGATATTCGAATTTGTCGACGGCCTTCATCAAGCCGATGTTGCCTTCCTGGATCAAATCGAGGAATTGCAGGCCGCGATTCGTATATTTCTTGGCGATCGAAATCACGAGGCGAAGGTTCGCTTCGACCATCTCCTTTTTCGCGCGGCGCGCCTTGGCCTCGCCGATCGATACCTCGCGGTTGATCTCCTTGATCTCGTTGATCAGCACGTGGAACAAGCCCTCGAGGTCCTTGAGCTTGTTTTGACGGCGTTCGACTTCGTCCTTGAATTTCGCGAGCGGCGCCGAATAGCGCTTCTTCGCCTTGATGTGCTTGTCGAGCCAGCGCGTGCTGGTTTCGTTCTTCGGGAACGTCGAGATGAAATCCTTGCGCGGCATGCCCGCCTGCTTGATGCAGAGGAACATGATTTCTTTCTCGAGCAGCCGAACCTCGGTCACGTGCTGGCGCAAGTTGTCGATGAGCTGGTCGAACATCTTAGGCGAGAGCTTGAGCTCCATGAGTTCGGCGCAAACCTTCTTGCGCAGCTTGATCGTCTTCGGGTCCTTCGAGCCGAGCTTATCGAGCGCGTTGACGTACTGGTGATGGGCCTTGCCGATCGACAGGAAGCGCTTGGCCGCCTCTTCCGGATCCGGGCCGGTGTCGATGACCTCTTCATCCTCGTCGCCGTCGGCCTCGTCGTCGTCGCCGGCCTCTTCGCGCTCTAGCGCCATCATTTTCGGATTCTGCGGTTGCGCGATTTCGTCCGGCGCGTTCGGGTCGACGAATCCGACGATCACGTCGACGAGCCGCATTTGTCCGGCTTTGACCGTTTCGTAATGGCGCAACAACAAGTCGTAGGTGCCCGGGTAGCTGCCGAGCGCGATCTTGACGGCCTCGAGGCCCTCCTCGATGCGCTTCGCGATGCGAATCTCGCCTTCGCGCGTCAACAGCTCGACGGTGCCCATTTCGCGCATATACATGCGCACGGGATCGGTCGTGCGGCCGAACTCGGCGTCGAGATTCGCGAGCGCGGCGGTGGCTTCTTCGACCGCCTCTTCGTCCGGCGCGGCGGTCGCATCCGTGAGCAGCAGCGACTCGGCATCCGGCGCCTTCTCGTAGACCGGGATGCCCATGTCGTTGATCATGTTGACGATATCTTCGATCTGCTCGGGATCGACAATTTCGCTGGGAAGGTGGTCGTTGACTTCCGCGTACGTGAGGTAGCCTTGTTCCTTGCCGCGCGCGATGAGCAGCTTCAGTTGGGACTGACGCTCATCGGCGATCTGGGTCGCTGTGCCCTGTGGCGCTTTTTTGATCAAGGTGGACTGCCTCGGTGTGCTGAAAATTTCAAAGAGAAGTCTTTAAGACGCGAAGCCGCCTAGTATACGATTTTGGCTATTCCGTAGCCACTTCAGCGTGCCGATCTCTAGGCTAAGCCCCCGGGTCGGGTCTTGGTGCGCAGCAGGTTGCTTAATTCCGCCTTTTCATCGAGATTCAAGCCCATTTCCTCGGCTTTTTGCAGCAATTCGTTCATGCGACGCCCCGGGCCGAATTCCTCGAGCAGCTTGTGCACCGCCATTTGCAGCTCGCTCGCGGCCGTGGTCGCGTCGGCGACCAGGGGCTCGGTCGTCGCCAATTCGGCCAATCGGGCATATTCGGCCCGATCTCGCCACCGCTCGAGCAGCATCGCGGTCGAGGGCTCTGCTGCGCCCGCGGCCTGCTCGAGCAATTCTTGCAGCACTGAAACGCCTGGCTTGTCGACCGATGCGAGGGCCTTCGGGTCCTGCACCGCGCCTGCCGCGCCCGGGTGATGCAAAACCAGCGTAATGGCTTGGCGCAGTAGATTGCCGCGTCCGGCACTCAACCGTGGGCGCCCGATAGTCTCCTGACCGCGGCCGGGAGCGGCAAGTTCCCGTGAATCGCGCGACTCGCGTTTCGGAGCCGCCAGCAGCAGCAACTCCTTCAACTTCGCCGCCGGCATGCGGATTTCGGCAGCCAGGCGGTCGGTCAGCAATTCCCGGTAGATGCCCTCGGGCATCTTTGCAAACAACGGGCGCGCGAGCGCGGCGAGCTTGGCGCGGCCGTCGATGTGGCTCAAATCGACGCCTTCGGCGAGCTGCTTGACCAGATATTCCGAGAGGGGCAGCGCACCCGTCATGCGCGCCTCGAAGCCCTCGCGCCCCTCGGCGGCAATCAGCGTGTCGGGATCCTCGCCCTCGGGCAAAAAAAGGAACTTCAATTCGCGGCCGTCGCGTGCCATCGGTAGCGCGTTCTCGAGCGCCCGCCAGGCAGCCCCACGGCCGGCGCGGTCGCCGTCGAAGCAGAACGTCACCTCGCTCGTGATCCGGAAAATCTTGTTGAGGTGCTCCTGCGTCGTCGCGGTGCCGAGCGTCGCGACCGCAATCGTAATTCCGGCCTGATGGAGGCGCACGACGTCCATATAGCCTTCGACGACGAGCAGCCGCTTGAAATCCGTGCGCGCTTGGCGCGCCTCGTAGAGGCCATAAAGTTCGCGGCCCTTGTGAAACAGCGGCGTTTCCGGCGAATTGAGGTATTTCGGCTCACCCTGGTCGATGACCCGGCCGCCGAATGCGAGCACCCGGCCGCGCGAATCGCGAATCGGGAACATCAGGCGATCGCGAAACCGGTCATAGAAGCCGGTCTGCCGTTCGCCGCCGCGCGTGTCGCGCTCGATGACCAGGCCAGCTTGCAGCAGACGGCGGCGCTCGTCCTCGCTCGCGCCGAATCGTGTCAGCAACGCGTTCCACGAGTCGGGCGCATACCCCAGCGCGAATCGCGATTCCGTTTCGGGGTCGATGCCGCGTGCCGCGCAATACGCGCGCGCGCGCGCGTTGTCCTTGAGGTTCTGTTCAAAAAATCGCGCGGCCGCGCCCATGAGCTCATAGAGATCGGTGCCGCCGGCGTCGCGAGGACTTTGCGCATCGCGCGGCAGCTCGAGGCCCGCGCGTTCGGCCAGGGCGGCAATCGCCTCCGGAAACTCGAGCTTCTCGTATTGCATGAGAAAGCCGACGACCGTGCCGTGCGCGCCGCAGCCGAAGCAGTGATAGAACTGTTTTTCGGGACTCACCCAGAATGAGGCGGTTTTTTCGCTGTGAAACGGGCAGCAGGCTTTGTATTCGCGTCCCGCCTTTTTCAGCGAGACGCGCGCACCGACGATTTCCACGATGTCCGAGCGCGCGACGATCTCGTCGATGAATCCTTGTGGGATGCGGCCGGCCATGGACCGCCCGCGGTCAGGCGCCGAGCTTGGCTTTGATCTTCGTCCCGACGGCGGCCATGTCGACCCGGCCCTGCGCCTTCGCTTTGACGAGGTTCATGACCTTGCCCATGTCCTTGATGCTCGCAGCGCCGGCGGCCGCGATCGATTCGCCGATCAGCGCGTCAATCTCGGCCTCACTGAGCGCCGCCGGCAGATAGGTCTGCAGCAGGCTGACTTCGGCCGATTCCTTCGCAACCAGATCGGGACGATTGCCGGCTTCGAACTGGACCAAAGATTCTTTGCGCTGCTTGATCATCTTTTCGAGCACGCTCAAGACTTGGCCGTCGTCGAGGCTGATACGCTCGTCGACCTCGCGTTGCTTGATCGCGGCCGTAATCATGCGGATCACCGCCAGGCGCTCTTTTGCGCCGGCCCGCATCGCGGCCTTCATGTCGTCGGTAATGCGCTCTTTGAGCGACATTGAAGGAGCGGGAATGGCTTAGTAGGGACGCGCCGCGGCGGCCGGTGGGGGGCTCGCAGGTGCGCTGCCGCCACCCATACCACGCATATTCTCGCGCGACAGGCGCTTCAAGTGCCGTTTGACGGCGGCAGCCTTTTTACGCTTACGCTCCTGGGTCGGCTTCTCGTAGAATTCACGGCGGCGAAGCTCAGTGAGGACGCCCGCTTTTTCACAAGCGCGCTTGAAGCGACGCAACGCGGCGTCAAAATACTCATTCTCGCGAACACGAACGCTGGGCATTCAAACCTCAATGATAAAAGACGACAGCCGCCGCAATCGGCACCAGGGGGGCGCATTCTAATGGGCGCCCCTCGAAAAGGCAAAGACCGATTAAGGACCCCCTCGCAATGCGTGTGATTGGAATCGAAAGCTCCTGCGATGAGACCGCGGTCGCGGTTTATGACCGGGATCACGGGCTGCTGTCGCACCGGCTCCATAGTCAGGTTGCAATGCACCAAGCCTATGGAGGCATCGTCCCGGAACTCGCCTCCCGCGACCATGTCCGGCGCTTGCTGCCGTTGGTCCGGGAAGCCCTCGCGGAGGCCGCCTCGGACCGCGAGTCGATCTCCGGCATTGCCTATACGGCCGGGCCCGGTTTGATCGGCGCATTGCTGGTTGGCGCGGGCTTTGCACGTAGTTTGGCTTATGCCTGGGGCGTGCCTGCCGTCGGCGTGCACCATCTCGAGGGCCACCTACTGGCGCCCTTGCTCGAGCCGAATCCGCCGGCATTTCCGTTTTTGGCACTGCTGGTCTCGGGCGGACACACCCAGCTGGTCGACGTCGCCGGTCTCGGGCGCTACCGCATCCTGGGGCAGTCCTTGGACGATGCTGCTGGTGAGGCGTTCGACAAAACCGCGAAACTGCTCGGTCTCCCCTATCCAGGCGGCGCGGCCTTGGCGCGTTTGGCGATCGGCGGGCGGCGCGGGCAGTACAAATTCCCCCGTCCGATGCTCGATCGCCCCGGCCTCGAGTTCAGTTTCAGTGGCTTGAAGACCGCGGCCCTAGTAGCCTTGCGCGGCCGCGCTCTCGACGACCAGGCCCGCGCCGACGTCGCCTTCGCATTCCAGGAAGCGGTCGTTGCGACGCTCGTCGAAAAATCCCGACGTGCACTGCAGCTTACCGGACATCGCCGGCTGGTCGTGGCCGGCGGCGTCGGCGCCAATTTGGCGCTGCGAGAGCAATTGCGGGCACAGGTGCAGGCGAGCGGCGCGGAATTGTATTTTCCACGGCCGGAGTTCTGCACCGACAATGGCGCGATGATCGCGCTCGCCGGTTGCATGCGACTGCAAGCCGGAAAGTGCTGCGCCCCGGCGGTCTCGGCCCGCGCGATTTGGGAGCTGGGGGACGATGCAACAACAGGGGTTTAAGGTTTCAATGGACAAGATCTTCATACGCTCACTCAAGGCCGAAGCGATCATCGGGATCTACGACTGGGAACGCCAGGTCAAGCAAACCGTGATCGTCGACATCGAGATCGGCGCCGACGTGCGCAAGGCGGCGCTGAGCGATTCGATCGAGGACACTCTCAATTACAAGCGCGTTGCGAAGCGCGTGCTCGCATTCATCGAGGCGTCGCGCTGTCGACTCGTCGAAACACTGTCCGAACAGATCGCGATGCTGATCCTCGAGGAATTCGAGGTTGCCGCGGTCAAAATCGAATTGAGCAAGCCGGGCGCGGTCCGCAGTTCCAAGGATGTCGGCGTGATCCTCGAACGCAATCGCGAAGATCTCGCCGATTGGCGCAGGCGTAGCGCTCCAAAATGATCGAGCTCGACGCCGCGCTCGGCTGGCGCGAGGTCGCCGCGATCGCCGAAGGGGCGCCGGTCGCGATCTCGGATGCGGCCGAGCGGCGCATTCGAGCCGCGCGCAGCCTCGTGGAATCGATCGTAGAGAAGGGCCTGCGCGCCTATGGCGTCAATACCGGAGTCGGTGCGCTCTGCGACATCGTCGTCGATGCTTCGCGGCAGCGCCAGCTGTCGCGCAACATCCTCATGAGTCATGCGGTCGGTGTCGGCGCGCCGCTCGGCGCGGCCGAGACGCGGGCGATCATAGCCGCTGCAATCAACAACTTTGTACGTGGAGCGTCCGGTGTACGGCTGGAGGTCGTCGCAGCCTTGGTCACACTGCTCAATCGGGGGTGCCTGCCCGAAGTCCCGTCGCGCGGCTCCGTGGGCTATCTGGCCCAGATGGCCCATATCGCGCTCGTGCTGATCGGCGCAGGTCACGCGCGCCTCGACGGCGAGCGTTGCACCGGCGCCGAGGCCCTGCAGAGGCTTGGGGTGCCCCCGCTCGTGCTCGAAGCCAAGGAAGGCCTGAGCCTCGTCAACGGCACTCCCTGCGCGCTCGGTCTCGCGGTCATCGCATTGCAGCGGATGGAGGCTTTGCTCGAGTGGGCCGATGCCGTTGCTGCGATGAGCTTCGAGAATCTGCATGGGCAAGGCGCCGCGTTCGATGCGCGCGCGCTCGCGCTGCGCGCTTCGCCGGGGCTCGAACGCGTCGGCGCGAACTTGAGAACCGCGCTCGACGGCAGCGGTATACTCGAGGCCGCCGCGGGATCGAGAACCCAGGATGCGCTGAGCTTGCGCGCGATACCTCAGGTTCACGGCGCAGTGCGCGATGTGTTCACCTATGGCGCCGCGGTCATCGACCGCGAACTCGGGTCGGTTACGGACAACCCGATCGTCACCGGTACAGCCGAGGCACCGCGCGTGCATTCGCAAGCGCATGCGGTGGGCGCTGCGATCGGGTTGGCAGCGGACTCGCTCGGTATCGCGATCGCCGAGCTTGCCGCGATGTCGGAACGACGTATCGACCGGCTCGTGAATCCGCTCGTGAGCGGCCTGCCGGCATTTCTCGCGGCCGACAGCGGCACGAGCTCAGGATTCATGATTGCTCAGTACACAGCCGTCTCCTTGGTCGCCGAGAACCGGCGGCTGGCTGCGCCCGCGAGCCTCGACGGCGGCGTGACATCGGGATTGCAGGAAGACCATCTGAGCCATGCAACGCCGGCCGCGAGCAAGTGGCTGCAGATCCTCGAGAACGTGGAGGCGATACTCGCGATCGAGGCGCTCGCGGCCGCACAGGCCTACGATCTGCAGCCGGGTTCGCACGCGAGAGCGCCGCGCAACGATGCGACCTACCGGGCGTTGCGCGCGGTCGCCGCGTTCTATCGAGATGACCGCCCGCTTGCCGACGATATCGCGCGTGCGCGCGCCCTGTTGCGCTTAGGCTTGCCCGCGGCGCTGCAAGCCGCATGAGCCTCGAGTCCTTGTTTCCGACCCGGGTCTACTCGGCGCGCTTGCGCCCGAGCGGCGGAGGGTCTCTGAACGACGAGTTACTGCGAGAATGCCGCCAGCTGCGCTTCGACGACGACGCCGGCCGGCGCTGGTCTGCCGCGAGCTATCCCGGCGGCTATACCTCGTACAGCTCCGCCAACAAAATGCACAAGGTCTCGCCGACCTTCGCCGAGCTGCAGCGGCGCCTCGGCCCCCATGTCACCAAATTCGCCGAGGCGCTCGATCTTGATTTGCGCGGCCGGCCGCTCGAAATGACGGATTGCTGGGTCAATATCATGCCGCGCGGCACCGACCACGGATTGCACCTGCATCCTGCATCGACCTTGAGCGGCACCTACTATGTACGGACGCCGAGCGGTTGCCCGGGCCTCAAATTCGAGGATCCGAGGGTCGACCGCTACATGGCAGCGCCTCCGCGCCGTGCGTCGGCCGCTCGCGAGAATCAGCCTTGGGTGCAGATGCCGGTCGAAGAGGGTTGCTTCCTGTTGTTCGAGAGCTGGCTGCGCCATGCAGTGCCGGCCAATCGCAAGCGCGCAGAGCGCATCAGCATCAGCTTCAATTACAGCTGGTTCTAGCGGGCAACGCTCCGCCCGGCGCAGCGTCGCCCGATCGGACCGGGCCGCCGCAAATGATACTCACTCCCTGCGTTGGCAAAACCTGCGTCGCCAATCGGCAGTCGTGCTCACGCCGCGGTACACTCGAACCCGTGCGCCGGCCCGAGAGATTACCGTGACTGCGTTGGAACTTCGCATCCTCGTCAAGGACCTCGTTCTGCCGCCCGCAGGTCCGCTGATCATCGGCGTCGTGGGGCTTTTGATTTGCTTGCGCCGCGCGCGGCTCGGCTTTTTCCTCTGCGCGGTCGCGATCGGCGCGTTGTGGCTGCTCGCGACGCCGATCGTCGCCGACGCGCTCACGCGCGCGATGGAGTCTTATCCGGCGCTGGATCCGACGCATCTGACGGCCGCGCAAAGCGAAGCGCAGGCGATCGTGATTCTGGGCGGCGGCGTACGTCGCGGCGCACCCGAGGTCGGCGGCGACGCACCGAGCATCACCGCGGATCTGCGGCTCATCGAAGGCGCCAAGGTCGAGCGCGCAACCCATTTGCCGATTCTGATCTCCGGCAGCCCGTTGGAGGCGAAGGCGATGCGCGATTTCCTCGCCGCCGATCTCGGTATCCAGGCGCGCTGGATCGAAGCCGCCTCGACCGACACGCACGAAAACGCGTTGTTCTCGGCGAAACTGCTGGCCTCGCAAAACATCAGTCATATCATCTTGGTCACCTCGAGCGGACACATGGCGCGCGCGGTCGACGAATTCACGGCCGCCGGCTTCGAGGTCACGGCGGCCCCCGCCGAGATGTGGACATGGGACGAGCGCGGCGCCTTGCGGTTCGTGCCTTCGATGGCGGCGCTCGATCGCTCGCGCACGGCGTTATATGAGTGGAGCGGAAGGACCTTTCGCGCGCTCAAGCACTAAATGCTGCGGCCTCCGTCGACCGCAATGATCTGACCGGTGATATACGGCGCATCCTTCGCGAGGAACAACAACGTGCGGGCGATGTCCTGCGGCGTGCCGTAGCGCTTCAGCGCGGTCTTGTCGATGATTTCTTTCTTGAGTGCGTCGTCCATGTTTTTCTCGGGCCAGAGCACCGGACCCGGCGCGATGCCGTTGACTCGGATATCGGGGCCGAGCTCACGCGCGAGCGAACGCGTCAGCATCGCGAGTCCCGCCTTGGCGGTGCTGTAGAGCGGATGCCCCTTGAGCGGGCGCAGACCATGCACATCGACGATGTTGATGATCAGGCCGCGGCTCGCGCGCAGGCTCGGCACGGCGGCTTGCGATAGAAACAGGGGTGCTTTGAGATTGCTGCCGATCAAATCATCCCACTGTGCGCTCGTGATCGTGCCGACCGGAGTCGGGTAGAACGTCGAGGCATTGTTGACCAGCACGTCGAGCCGGCCGAACGCCCGCAGCGTTGCCGCGACGAGTTGTTCCGGCGCTTCGGGCTCGAGCAGATCCGCGCGATGTGTAACGATCGAATCGGCGCGCTCGCGGTTGAGCTCCTCGGCGAGCGCTATCGCGGCGCCGCTCGACGAGCGATAATGCACGAGAACATTGGCGCCGGCGGCATGTAGCGCGCGCACCAGTACGGCGCCAACCCGCCGAGCGCCGCCGGTGATCAGGACGACCCGATCGCTAAGGTCCGAATTCTCCATACTGGCTGTCATGCGAATGAACGATACCGGAACTCCCGCGCAACGTGAACCGACCTGCAGCATCGACGAGAGCGAGCATGTGCGGCACGTGCGCGAGCTCGTCATCGCCGAGATCGCCGCGGCCGGCGGCTGGTTGAGCTTCGAACGCTACATGGATTTGGTTCTGTATGCACCGGGACTAGGCTATTACAGCGCCGGGGCGCGCAAGCTCGGGCCCGACGGCGATTTCACGACGGCCCCGGAGGTGTCCGCGCTGTTCGGCGCGTGCGTGGCGCGCCAGTGCGCCGAGGTGCTCGAGCGCCTCGGCGACGCCTCGATCCTCGAGATCGGCGCGGGCAACGGAACCCTCGCGGCCGAGCTGCTCGAGCAGCTCGAGCGCGCCGATCGGCTGCCGGCCCGCTACCGGATCCTCGAGATCAGCGCCGATTTGCGCATGCGCCAGCGCGAATGCTTGCAGCGGCGCACGCCGCATCTGCTCGATCGCGTCGAATGGCTCGATGCACCGCCGTCACTCGCCTTTGACGGCATCATCCTTGCCAACGAGGTGCTCGATGCGCTGCCCGTGCGGCGATTTCGCTGGAGCGCGGCGCAGGTGGAGGAGATGGGCGTCGTGGACGAGGGCGCGACGCTAGGCTGGGCGGCAAGAATCGCGGGCGCGTCGACGGCGGCGGCCTGCAGTCGGCTGGCCGCGGCCTGTGGCCCTTGGGACGACGGGTACGTCTCGGAATATTGTCCGCGGCTCGGGCCGTGGACCGCGCAGATCACGCGCTCGCTACGCGCCGGCGCGGTTCTGTGGTTCGACTACGGACTACCGCGTGCGCATTATTATCTGCCGGAGCGCCGCGATGGCACCTTGCTCTGTCATTTTCGACATCGCGCAGTCGCGGATCCGTTCCGCCTGCCCGGCTTGCAGGACCTGACCGCGTGGGTCGATTTCACGGCGCTGGCCGAAGCCGGCAGCGCGGCCGAGTTCAATCTTGCGGGCTACACGACCCAGACCTATTTTCTGGCCGGTACCGGCATCGATCGTGAAATGCAGACGCTCGCGGGCGAAAATGCCGGCCGCCATGCGCGACTCGCCAACGAGGCGCGACAATTGATGATGCCCGGTGAAATGGGCGAGCGCTTCAAGGCGATGGCGTGGCTGCGCGGCCTCGAGGCCGAGCTATGCGGCTTCGCACTGCGCGATCTGCGGCATACGCTCTAGCGAAATCAGGTTTCGCCGGGGCGCGAGGCGGCGCGCAGTTCGGTGATTGCCGCCAAGCGCGCATGCCGCAACTGCCCGGCGATTTGCGCTCCGTCGCCCGATGCGATTGCCTCCGGCGGGGGTTTGATGGCGGCCGCCGCGTCGCGCAGCGCCGCGAGGTAGGCGCGCTGCGGATAGGGCCGCGTCTCGAAGCCGGTGCGGCCGCGGGAATCGGCTTCGCAGGCGAGCAGCGCCTCGGCAAAGCGCTGCGGACGCCGAAAGGCGTCCGCGTGCTCGAAGAAATCGAGGATCGTCGTCGGCCGCAATTCGGCGGCACGATGCACGATGCCGTGATAGCGGGCTACGATCACCGCGAGGTCGCGAAACTCGCCGGGCACGCGCAGGCGTGCCGCAAGCGCCTCGATGAGTGCGACGCTGCGTTCCTCGTGGCCATGATGGCGCGGCCACTCGGCCGGCGGGGTGCTGCCCTTGCCGAGATCGTGGACAAGCGCTGCAAAGCGCACCGTGGGCAGCGGACTCAAGCAGGCCGCTTGCGTCAAGACCATCAAGCTATGCACACCGGTGTCGATCTCCGGATGCCAGTCGGCCGGTTGCGGCACGCCGAACAGCGCGTCGAGTTCCGGGAAAATCGCCTTCAGCGCAGCGCAATCGCGCAGCGCTTCGAAGAATGCGCTTGGCGCGGCGGAGCCCAGTGCTTTCTCGGTTTCCTGCCAGACGCGCTCGGCCACGAGCGCGTCGATCTCGTGCCGCTCGACCATCGCGCGCATCAGCGCGAGCGTTTGCGGCGCAATCCGAAACCCGAGCGGCGCGAAGCGAGCCGCAAAGCGGGCGACGCGCAGCACGCGGACCGGATCCTCGACGAACGCCTCGGAGACGTGTCGCAGGATGCGAGCTTCGATGTCGCCGCGGCCGCCGAAAGGATCGATGAGGCTGCCGTCGGCCGCCTGCGCGATCGCGTTGATCGTGAGGTCGCGACGCCCAAGGTCTTGCTCGAGTGTCACCTCGGGCCCGAAGCGCACCTCGAAGCCGCGATAACCGGGAGCAACCTTTCGTTCGAGGCGCGCGAGCGCGTATTCCTCGTGGGTTTGCGGATGCAAGAACACCGGGAAGTCGCGACCGACTTCTCGATAATTCAGGCGCAGCATTTCCTCGCGCGTGCTGCCGATGACGACCCAATCGCGTTCCTTGACGGGCAATCCCAGCAGGCCGTCTCGAACCGCCCCACCAACCAGATACACTTGCATCGGTGAATAGTAGCATCGTGCAAAAGTTCCACGCCGCGCTTCGCATGGCGGCAGTCCTCGCGGTCGCCTCGGTCGCGGGCGGCTGCTATGAATTGCAGGCCGCACACGGGCAGGCGCAGATCATGCTCGAGCGCAAGCCGATCACCCGTCTCATCGCCGACCCCGCTACGCCTGCGGCGCTGCGCGAGCAGCTTCAGCAGGTGATCACGATGCGCGATTTCGCGAGCCGGGAGCTGGGGCTTCCCGACAACGGCAGTTATCGCAGCTATGCGGATGTCGGCCGCGACTACGTGGTCTGGAACGTATTTGCGGCGCCCGAATTTTCGGTGGAGCCCAAGCAATGGTGCTATCCGATCGTCGGTTGCGTCGCCTACCGCGGCTACTTCGCCGAGCGCAAGGCGCGGCGCCTCGCGGCGCGCCTGCGTACGGAGGGGTTCGACGTCGCCGTCGGCGGCGTCGCGGCCTATTCGACGCTGGGTCATTTTGACGATCCGATCTTGAACACGATGCTCGCTTGGAACGACGTCGAGCTCGCTTCGATCGTCTTTCACGAACTCACGCACCAGCTGCTATACGTGCGCAACGACTCCTCGTTCAACGAGGCGCTCGCGACGATGGTCGAGGAGGAAGGCGTGCGGCGCTGGCTGCGCGCCCAAGGCCGAGATCAAGATTTGGCCCGTTACACGCAGCAACACCGGCGTTATGACGAAGTCACGAATCTTCTGATCCGGACGCGCAGCGAACTCGAGGCTCTATATGCGTCCCGCATCGACGCGCCGATCATGCGCGAACGCAAGCATGCGATGTTTGATTCGCTGCGCGCGGCTTACGCGTCGATGCGCAGCGGCTGGGGTGGTGAGGGGCCGTTCGACGAATGGTTCAAGGCGGACGTCAACAATGCGCATCTCGTGTCGATCGCGACCTACGAACGCTGCGTACCCGGCTTCGCGCGGGAACTGGCGCTCGTCGGCGGCGACCTGAGGCGCTTCTATGCGCGCGCGCGCGCGATCGCGCGCATGGACCCGGAAGCCCGCGATGCGCTGGTTTGCGGCCCCGACTAGCTGGTGCGCCCGATCGCAGCGCGATCCCGGCTCAGGCGCGCGTTGTCCTCGTAGACGCCCAGATACTGGCGCGCGACACCGAGCATCGATCGCGGCTTGATGCCGAGCAGTGCAAACCCGTCGTCGCTGCAGACGCTGTCGACCGAGAGCGAGCGGTAGTTATCGCTCGAGAACGGTCTTCCGGGCACGAAATCCATCGCGAACGCCAGCGGGCGCGAAACGAAATCGGGCAAGCCGATGATGATCTTGCGGCGGCCCGTGATCATTGCGACGAACGCGACGATCTGCTTGAGCGTATAGCGCTGAGGCCCGCCGAGCTCGTAAATCTGCCGACTACCGGCGACGCCATGCAGGCAGCGCATCATCGCCTCGACGACGTCGTCGACGAACACGGGTTGCATCACCGCCTTCGGCTTGGTCAGCGGAAAAACCAGCGGTATCGCGGCCAGCCATTGCGCGAAACGGTTCAAGAAGGAATCACCGGGACCGAACATTACCGACGGCCGGAAGATCGTCCAATCGACCGCCGCGCTGTCGGCCTGGATGATCCGCTCGGCCTCGCCCTTGGTGCGTAAGTACTGGCTCGGTGCGTCGGTCGCCGCGCGCAGTGAGGAGAGCTGCAAAAAGCGTGTGACGCCGGCGGATCTGGCCGCCTGGAGCGCGCCGCGCGTCAGTTCAACGTGCGTGCGCCGAAATCCGCCACTACCGAAAATCGGCTCGTTGAGGATGCCGATCAAGTTGACGACGACGTCTTGTCCGCGAAATCGCTCGCTGAGCGCCGCCGGATCGTAGACATCGCAGTTCTCGAGCACCAGGCCCGGCAGCACGCGCAGATGCTTGTGCTGTTCGCGGTCGCGCGACAGCACCGTGACGCGGTGGCCTTCCTTGATGAGGTGCGCAACGAGCCGGGTTCCGACGAATCCGGTGCCTCCCAGTATGCAGACTGACAGCCGTCGCATGGCTTCAGCGCAACGGAATCAACAGTGCCGTGGAACCGCGACGAACATTCAGCATCATGAAACTAGCTCCCTTGGCTGCTTCCCGCAGATCTTTGAGATTGGCGATCGGCGCGCGCCCCACGCCGACGATTCTATCGTTGGCGCGCAGCCCTGCCTGCGACGCCTCGCTCGATTCCGGCACCGATTTGACCAGGACGCCGCCGCCATCGGGCGCGTCGGTGAGCTCCACGCCGTCGAATGCCTTGTGGATCGCTGCCGCGTCGCTGCCTGCGACGTCGGCGCGCGCAGCGATCAGGGCCGCGAGTTTGAGCGGCTTGCCGTCGCGCAGCACGCCGAGCTCCACCTTGTCGCCGATGCGCAGCATGCCAATCGAATTGCGCAGCTCACCGGGACCCTTGATCGGTGTGCCGTTGAGCGAAGTGATGATGTCGCCGGTCTTCACGCCGGCGCGTTCGGCCGCGGAGCCGGGCGAGATCGCGGTCACCAGCGCACCGCTGACCTCCGAGAGGCCGTATTCCTTGGCGATTTCGGGCGACACCGGATAGATGTTGACGCCGAGCACGCCGCGCTTGACCTCGCCGTATTTGCCGAGCTGATCGACGACACCGCGGACCATGTTGACCGGAATCGCGAAGCCGATGCCGATGTTGCCGCCGCTGCGCGAGAGAATCGCGGCGTTGATGCCGACGAGTTCACCGCGCAAATTCACGAGCGCGCCGCCGGAGTTGCCCGGATTGATCGACGCATCGGTCTGAATGAAGTCCTGATAGCCGTCTTCGTTGATGCCCGAGCGGCCGAGCGCGCTGACGATGCCCGCGGTTACCGTATTCTGCAGGCCGAACGGATTGCCGATCGCGACGACGTAGTCGCCGACCTCGAGCCGGCTCGAGTCGCCCAGGTTGAGTGCGACGAGATTCGGCTCCTTCGCCTGCAGCAGCGCGAGGTCCGAGCCTTCGTCGGAACCCAACACCTTGGCCTTGAATTCGCGATTGTCGAGCAGCGTGATCGTTATCTCGCTGGCGTTTTCGATCACGTGATAATTCGTGACGATGTAGCCGTTCTTGGCGTCGATGATGACGCCGGATCCTGCGCTTTGAAACTGGCGCTCGCGCGGCTGCGCGTCGGGTGGAATCTCGAAAAAGCGGCGAAAAAACGGGTCGTCCAATAGTGGATTGCGCCGTCCCGCCTGTTCCTTGATCGTGCCCGAGGTCTTGATGTTCACGACCGCCGGAGAGACCCGTTTGACCATCGGCGCGAGCGACGGCATGGGCGCCGCCTCGATCACGGGCGCCGTCGAGGTCGGGTTCGGCGTCTGACCCACGGCGGATGCGCCGCCGAGGCCGGCCGCAAGTGCGCCAGCCAATAAAATTCCGGCACGCAGATTCGATCCCACAACCAGATTCATTCTCGATTCCTCTGAAATTGAAATGCCGGCCGCAGATCTTACACTCAAGATCGCGGCCGGCGTTTGCTCCGACTCCTGCGGCGCAGGCCTAGCGGCTCACGCCGTGCATCGCCGATTCGATCAGGCGGCCTGGACCGTGATCCGCTGCGGCTGCACCTGTGCGAGCTTCGGGATCACGATTTCCAACACGCCGTTGACCGACTTGGCCTTGATCGCGTTGGTATCCGCCGAGTCCGGCAGGCTGAAGCGGCGCTGAAATTCGCCCTTGGTGCGCTCGATGCGGCGGTATCCTTCACGCGCTTCCTGTTGCTGCCCCTCGCGCTGCCCGCGAACCGTCAGCACGCCCTTCTCGGCGGTGATCTCGACGGCCTTGGGATCCACGCCCGGCAGATCGACATGCAGCAGGAACTGATTGGCTTCCTCGATGATGTCGACGGGCGGAAGCCACGCACCGGAATCCGCGGCGGTCGCATGCGGGGCGCTGAACAAACGATCGATATCTTTCTGGAGCCGGCTAACGAGGGCCCAGGGCTCGTAACTTACTACGGTCATGATCTTCAATTTCTCCTGAGGTTGTGATTTCACGCGATGTGAATGCAGAAATCTTCTGCGTGGCTCAAGAGTTGGGACGGCGACCTGAATTTCAACGGCGGACCGCATTGGCGCGCGGCTGTCAACTGCGCATTATGCGGATTAGCCCCCCAAACACAACATCTTGCGATTCATGCAAATCCCGCTTGACCCGAAGCTTACAAAATGCAGTGAGGTAATTTATCGAGAATAATCCGCAAGACATTGAAACTATATGTATTTTTTTGATAGAAATTGGATCAAATATGTCTTGACGCTGGTCGGCATCGAGCCGTAACCTTTCCGCCCTAACACAATATGTTGTGTTCACACATTCCAGCCGAAGTCCGCAGCAAAGAAAGCCTTCGTCGATCGACATAGAATTATAGGGGAGCAGCAGTAACGCCCATGAATACGGTGGTCAAAATACAGCCCAAAGACGTAGGCAGCATTTCGTTCCAGGAAGCGTCGATGGACATCTGGGATAAGAAATACCGTCTCACTGCCAAGGACGGTTCGCCGATCGATCAGTCGATGGACGATACCTATAAGCGTGTCGCGCGCGCCTTGGCGGACGTCGAGTCCGAAGACTTGCGGCCGCAATGGTACGAGTCTTTTCTCTGGGCGCTGCGCCACGGCGCGATTCCGGCCGGACGCGTCACCTCGAATGCAGGCGCGCTCGAACACAAGCCGGCGACTTCGACGATCAACTGCACCGTGTCCGGCACGATCCGCGATTCGATGGACGACATCTTGAACAAGGTCCACGAAGCGGGCCTGACGCTCAAGGCGGGCTGCGGAATCGGTTACGAGTTCTCGACTCTGCGGCCGCGCGGCGCCTATGTGTCGGGAGCCGGCGCATACACCTCCGGACCTTTGTCGTTCATGGATATCTACGACAAGATGTGCTTCACGGTTTCGTCGGCGGGCGGCCGTCGCGGCGCGCAGATGGGCACGTTCGACGTCGGCCATCCCGACGTGCTCGAGTTCATCCGCGCGAAGCGCGAGAACGGGCGGCTGCGCCAATTCAATCTGTCGCTGTTGGTCACCGACGAATTCATCAAGGCGGTCAAGGCCGACGTCGAATGGAAACTCGCGTTTCCGCTGACCACCAAGGAATTCGATGCCGAGCAACCGAATCTCGACGATGCGTCGAAATTCGTCTGGCGCGAATGGCCGTACACGGATGGCTACGTCGCGAACGAAGAAGGACTCGTCGCCTGCAAGATCTACAAGACCTTGCCGGCGCGCCGCGTCTGGGACTTGATCATGTCCTCGACTTACGATTTTGCCGAGCCGGGCTTCATCCTGATCGACAAGGTCAATGAGATGAACAACAACTGGTGGGTGGAGAACATCCGGGCCACCAATCCCTGCGGCGAACAGCCGCTGCCCGCATACGGCTCCTGCCTGTTGGGTTCGGTCAATCTGACGAAATTCGTGCTCGACCCGTTCACCGACAATGCGCGATTCGATTGGGAGACCTACCGCAAGGTCGTCAAGGTCTTCACACGCATGCTCGACAACGTGGTCGAGATCAACGGCCTGCCGCTGGCGCCGCAACGCGACGAAATCACGCGCAAGCGCCGTCACGGCATGGGATTCCTCGGCTTGGGCTCCGCGATCACGATGCTCTGCATGAAATACGGATCGAAGAAATCCGTCGCCTTCACGCAGAATGTCTCGCGCGAAATGGCGGTCGCCGGTTGGGAAGCCGCGCTCGAACTCGCGCGCGAAAAAGGACCGGCGCCGATCATGGACGAGGAGTTCACGGTGACGCGCGAAATGCTGCGCAAGCGGCCCGAGATGATCAAGGACGGCTGGCGCGTGGGGTCGCGCGTGCCGGGCCGCGTCTTGCATGCGCGCTACAGCCGCTACATGCAGCGCATCGCCGAGGCCGCGCCGGAGCTCGTCGATGAACTCGCCGAGGTCGGCGCGCGTTTCACGCACCACACGTCGATCGCGCCGACGGGAACGATCTCGCTGTCGCTCGCTAACAACGCCTCGAACGGCATCGAGCCGTCGTTCGCGCATCATTATTTCCGCAATGTGATTCGCGAGGGCAAGAAGTCCAAGGAAAAGATCGACGTGTTTTCGTTCGAACTGCTCGCCTACCGCGAAATGATCAATCCACGCGCGATGCCGGTTTCGCAGAACGCGGCCGAAAAGCTCCCCGACTATTTCCTGTCGGCCGACGACATCGGTCCGAAGGAACACGTCGACATCCAGGCCGCCGCGCAACTATGGGTGGATTCGTCGATCTCGAAAACCGCGAATGTGCCGACCGATTACAAGTACGAGGATTTCAAGGACATCTACCTGTACGCCCACGATCAGGGGCTCAAGGGCTGCACGACGTTTCGCTTCAATCCGGAAGCGTTCCAGGGCGTGCTCGTCAAGGAGGAGGACCTCAAGAACACGACTTACGTGTTCACGCTCGAGGATGGCACCGAGGTCGAGGCGCGCGGCGATCAGGAGATCGAATATGACGGCGAATTGCACACCGCCGCGAATTTGTTCGATGCGCTCAAAGAAGGCTATTACGGGAAGTTTTGATCATGGCCCAAATCAAGATTGCTAAGAAGATCACCAAGTACCGCGTCCAGAAGCCGGAGGCGAAGGAAGTCCCGGGCGCTCCCGCCGCGCCGCTCAAGACCCAGGACAACGTCATTTGGATGCACGAGAAGCTCGAGCGGCCCGAGGTGCTGATCGGCTCGACCTACAAGATCAAGACGCCGGTATCCGACCATGCGATGTACGTGACGATCAACGACATCGTGCTCAACGAGGGCACACCGCACGAGCAGCGGCGTCCGTTCGAGGTGTTCATCAACTCGAAGAATCTCGATCACTTTCAGTGGATCGTCGCGCTCACGCGCGTGATCTCGGCGGTCTTCCGCAAGGGCGGGGACACGACCTTCCTCGTCGACGAACTCAAGGCGGTGTTCGATCCGCGCGGCGGCTATTGGCAGCCGGGCGGGAAATTCATGCCCTCGACGATCGCCGAGCTCGGCTATGTGATCGAACGGCACCTGCAGTCGATCGGATTGCTCAAGAAGCCGGAACTCGATGTTCATCAGCGCAAGCTCGTCGACGAGAAGCGCGCAGAGTTCGAGGCGCGCACCAAACAAACCGATGCATTCTCCAAGTCGCACTTTCCGGAAGGCGCGCAGCTGTGCACCAAATGCAGCACCGCTGCGGTCGTCATGATGGACGGCTGCAAGACCTGTCTGAACTGTGGCGACTCGAAGTGCGGCTAGCCCGCCGATAGTCAACATCTCCCGGCTTGCGGCGCTCGGGCTGATCGTCGCGCAGCTCGTTTGCTCCACGGCTCAGGCGTTGCGCGATGAAGGGGTAGCGCCGGACGCTGCCGCGCCCGCGCCGGCGACCGATGCGCCGGCCCCGGCAGCGCCGGGCGCCGATAGCGCGAGCCGCTTCGCGCGTCCACCCGGACTCGACGACGACGTGCGCTTCTGGATCCGGGTCTATACGGAGGTCACGACCGACCAGGGGCTGCTGCACGACTCGTGGAACCTCGGCCTCGTCTACGAGGTGATTCGCTTCGACCCGGAACTGTCGCCGTCGGCGCGCGAGCGGCGCGTCGATGAAGCCAAAGCGCACTACGCGGCGCTGCTGCGGCGCTTCGCCGCGGGTGCCACGAGCGATCTGAACCGGCACGAGAGGCGCATCCTGCACGCGTTCGGGGAGAAGCCATCGCCGCGAGATTTTCTCGAAGCGGTCGATCGCATCCGCTTTCAGCTCGGGCAGGCGGACCGGTTCCATGAAGGCCTGATACGTGCGGCGGCCTGGGAGCGCCATATCTCGCGAACGCTCGCGCGCAGCGGCGTTCCCGAGGAGATCGCGGTGCTACCGCACGTGGAGTCCTCGTTCAACCCCGCGGCGTACTCGCGCGTCGGTGCCGCCGGACTGTGGCAATTCATGCCGACGACCGCGCGGCGCTACATGCGTGTCGACAATCTCGTCGACGAGAGGCTCGACCCGTATCGCGCGACCGAGGCCGCGGCCAACCTCATGCTCTACAACTATCGGCTCGTCGGGACCTGGCCCCTAGCTGTGACCGCCTACAACCATGGCCCTGGCGGATTGCGGCGCGCGCAGGAGGAACTCGGCACGAGCGACATCGCGGTCATCGTCAAGCGCTTCCAGGGCGCGACCTTTGGCTTCGCGTCGCGCAATTTCTATGTCGCGTTCCTCGCGGCGCTCGACGTCGACCGGAACGCCGAAAATTATTTCGGTCCGATCGCCCGCTTTCCGGATGCCGCGAGCGTGACCGTCGATCTGCCCGACTATGTGCCAGTCGAGACGGCGGCCAAGGCATTCAAGGTCGACATGGGCGCGCTGCGAGTGCTCAATCCCGCGCTGCTGCCGCCGATCTGGAACGGCTCGCGCTTCGTGCCCCGCGGCTATGCGCTGCGTGTGCCGGGTGCCCCGTCGGCGGCGGACATCGCCGCGGCGCTCGAGAGAATTCCCGCGAACCAGCGCTACCTCGCGCAGCGCGGCGACGACACGCACCGCCTGCGCCGCGGCGAGACGGTCGAAACATTGGCCGCGAAGAGCGGCGTGGGGCTGGCGCGGCTGCTGGCCGTCAACGGTTGGGCGAGCGCTCCGGAGCTGCAGCGCGGTCAGCTGCTGCGCATGCCGATGCCTCCGACTCGGGCCGACAAGGGTATGCCGAATACCGTGCTCGCCGCAGCGCAGGCGCCGCCCGCGAAGGTCTCGCTCGAAGGGCCGCAGGTCGCGCGCGCGGTGACACCCCAAAAGGAGCCGGTCGCGGAACGTCAAACCGAGGCCGCCGCTCTGCTGCCGGCCGCAACGCCGACCAGCAACACGGATGCGACCGACTACAGCGTCGGTGCGGACGGCAAGGTGGTCGTACAGGCGGATGAGACCCTGGGGCATTTTGCCGACTGGTCGGCAACGGCGCCCGAAGATCTGCGCCGCTTGAACCATCTCAACAAGAACTCGAGCCTGAGTCTGGGCCACAAGTTGCGCTTGAGTTTGGCGCGTGTCGATGCCGCGCAGTTCGAGGCCGCGCGGCGCAGCTATCACCGCGAGCTCCAGGAGACCTATTTCGCCTCGCACCGGATTGCGGCGACCCAGGAATATACGGTCAAGCACGGCGAATCGTTGTGGATCATCGCCCATCAACACTCGGATCTGCCGCTATGGCTGGTTGCGCAATACAACCCGGACGTGGATTTCGGCGAGATGCGCCCCGGCGCGACGATCACATTGCCGCAGGTCGAACCGATCAATCGACAGTGATGCCCCGCGACCGCGCATATGCCGACAGCGCCGGCCGGCTCGGGCGTAGAGAATCGAAATCGACGCGCTGTCCGTCGACACCGTGGAAATGAAGCGTCAATTTTTCGGCCGAAGCCAGGCGCTTGAGCTCATCGACGCTCAACGCGAAATAAGCCGTTTGGCCCCAGGGCACCGCAGCGGGGTAGGGCTCGAGCCCGAGCCTCGGCGCCTCGACGGTCGAGAGGGGCACGGTCTCGTCGTCGAGACTCAAGCTGACCGCGGCGGGACTCGTGATGTCGGCAACCGCCCGGTCGTTGCCCGGGGCGATATGAATCCACAGGCCATAGCGAATCTCGCCCATGCGATCCCATTCGATCGGACCCAAGTAGGCAAAACTCGAATGACGGTTGACGCTGAGCATGCCGCTTTCGACGAATTCGACCGGGGCTTGCAGCGTGGCGATCGTCATGCCGGTGCGTTGGTCGAGATTTTCGACCGGTGCCCGCGCCTGTGGCCCCGCGCAACCGGTGATGGCGCTCGATACGATGATGCCGGCCGCAATGATCAGGCGCTGGCGTCGGTGCTGCATACTTCAGTATAGCGGAGACGTGAGCCATGCCCGATTATGTTGCGTCGGGGACACGCTATAATTGACTACATGAGGATTTTTGCCGCCCTGATTGCCTGCATTTTCGTCCAATCGGGCGCCTATGCCGACGTGCCGGGCGCGGCCGATCGTGTGGTCGTCTACAAAGCGGCGCACAAGCTCTATCTGTACCAGGGAGAGCGGCTGCTCGGCGAATACCGGGTCGCGCTCGGCTTGAATCCGCATGGCCAGAAAGAGCGCGAACATGATTTCCGTACCCCCGAAGGCCATTACAACCTCGCGCGACGCAATACCCGCAGCGATTTTTTCCTGTCGATTCAGGTTTCCTATCCGAACAAAGACGACGAACGGCGCGCGCACAAGAACGGATGGGCGCCCGGCGGCCTGATCATGATCCACGGCTTACCCAATGCACTGCGCCATGCGCCTGCCTATTACTCGACGACCGATTGGACCGACGGCTGCATCGCGCTATCGAATGCCGATATGGTCGAGGTTTGGATGCGGACCCAGGACAATATCCCGATCGATATTTTCCCGTGAGCGGCCCGCATGGAAACTGAAATTCTCTCATCGGACATGGTCGACGCGCGTGTCGCGCCGAAGGGAAGCCTCGAACACCTCTCGCAGCAGGAGATCGCCAAACTCCTGGATTCCGGTCAGGGCGGCTTGTATCCGTTGTTTCGGCAATGCGCGCTCGCGGTACTCAATTCCGGCAGCAACATCGACGACTCGCGCCTGATCTTCGAGAAATATCGCGATTTCGATCTGCGCATCGTGCGCCAGGCCTGGGGCATCAAACTCGAGATCAAGAATGCACCGGCCGCGGCCTTCGTCGACGGCGTGATGATCAAGGGTTTGAAGGAGCATTTGTTCGCGGTGCTGCGCGACGTCGTGTTCATTTCGAACGAGATCATGGAGAGCGGCCGCTTCGACATGACTTCATCGGCGAGCATCACCAACGCCGTGTTCCACATTCTGCGCAATGCCCGCATCCTCGAGCTGCAGGTTCGACCGAATCTCATCGTCTGCTGGGGCGGCCATTCGATCTCGCGCGAGGAATACGACTACACCAAGAAGGTGGGCTACGAACTCGGCTTGCGCAGCTTGGATGTCTGCACGGGCTGCGGCCCCGGTGCGATGAAAGGCCCGATGAAGGGCGCGACGATCGGGCATTCGAAGCAGCGCATCCATAACGGGCGTTATCTCGGACTGACCGAGCCGGGCATCATCGCAGCCGAGCCGCCCAACCCGATCGTGAGCCAGCTCGTGATCATGCCGGACATCGAAAAGCGCCTCGAGGCCTTCGTGCGTCTGGGCCACGGCATCGTGATTTTCCCGGGCGGCGCCGGTACGGCCGAGGAGATCCTGTACCTGCTCGGAATTCTGCTCGACCCGGCCAATTGCGACATGCCGTTTCCGATGATCTTTACCGGCCCCGCTTCGAGCGGCGATTATTTCAAGCAGATCCACCGTTTCATCGGCGCAACGCTCGGCGCAGACGCCCAATCTCGCTACCAGATCATCCTTGATGATCCGGCCGGCGTGGCTCGTGCGATGGTCCAGGGTATGGCGCAAGTCCGCGATTACCGCCGCCAAGCATCGGATTCCTTCGGCTACAACTGGCTGCTGAAGATCCCGCTGGAGTTCCAGCTGCCGTTCGACGTCAATCACGACTCGATGAGCGCACTGCGCCTCTCGCCGGATCTGCCGGTGCACGAGCGGGCGGCCAATTTGCGCCGCGCGTTCTCCGGGATCGTCGCGGGCAATGTAAAGCCCTACGGCATCAGCGCGATCGAGCGCAACGGACCGTTCGAACTGACCGTCGATCGATCGATCATGGAGCCGCTCGACCAGGTGCTGAAGTCCTTCGTGTCCCAGGGCCGCATGCGCCTGCCCGGCACCGAGTACGTTCCCTGTTATCGTTTGGTTGCATGAGCGACTCGCCGCGCATCCGCTATCGATTCGATCTGCCCGACGGGTCGCAAAAGGTCTTCGATTTTTGGTTCGATGCGAAGACTTTCCGAATGACCAATCCGTCGCCGGCGGAGCCGCCGTTTTGGACCGAACTCGACTACAACAAATGTGCGAATTGTCCCTTGAATGCCGCGGAACACCCGCACTGTCCGCCGGCACTGCAAATGGCCGACGCCGTCGAACGCCTCGCGGCCTTGGTTTCCTTCGATACCGTCGGCGTTACGGTGGTGCAGGCCGAGCGCACGATCTATGCGGAGATCTCGGCGCAGCAGGCCTTGTCCTCCGTGCTCGGGCTCATCATGGCGACCTCGGGTTGTCCGTGGACCGACCGGCTGCGGCCGATGGCGCGATTTCATCTGCCTTTCGCGAGCGATGCGGAAACCGTCTACCGCAGCGTGACGATGTATCTGCTCGCGCGCGAGCTTCTCGGCGCAAATCGCGACGAGGGATTCGAATCACTGGGTGAGCTCTATAAAAATCTGCATGTGGTCAATCGCGATATGTCGCGCCGTCTCGGAGCGGCGACGCGCACGGATCCGGCGCGCAATGCGATCGCTCTGCTCGACGCCTACACGACTCTTTTGCCCGCGGCGATCGACGGTTCCCTCGATGAATTGCGCCCGCTGTTCGAGTCGTGGAAATTACCGCAGCCGAAGGCCATTTAACTCAACGCGACGGTCTCTGAGATCCAGATCCCAATGCGCGCCTTATTCGTCCGACGACCCAGGGTTGCCTGTGACACAGTTCCTGTCGATGGAAATGCGCGCGACATACTGTGAGCCATCGAAATTAGGCGAAGGCGATGACCGACAACAAGCATCCAACTCGATATCAGGGCGCAGACCGCCGCGCCCCCGGCGCTGAACCGCCGGCGCCTGTCGTCCCTCGTGATGGATACGTCAATTTGCTGAAGCGCGGAGAGAAGATCGGCGGCCGCCACGGAGCGATCACCAACACGCTCTACAGCTGGCACAGTTACAAGAACTGGGCCGACAAGATGAAGGGAAGCTGGGAAGAGAAGAAGTAATCCGTCGGCTCGATCGCTGAGCCTAAGCCGTTTCCCCCAGAACATCGGATTGATGCAATCCCGTGGCGTCCATTTCCTTCTCCTTCAACCAAGCGAGCAGCGACACCCAGTCCTCCAAGTCCTGCGCCACGGTGTATCGCTTCATCTCGTGAATGCTCTGCCCAAGTTCGGCCGCGCGCACGTAGTTCTGCGAGTCGCGCAAGGTCGCGATGATCGGGATCCTCAAGGTCGCAAGAAAACGCATCAGAGATTGATAGATCAAGGTGTTGCGCTTGACACGGTTCGCCACGACTCCGATCCGGTTTTCATTGCGGCGAATCTTCGCGATCAGCAACAAATCGGCGATGCATTTCGAGCAGGCGTGAATGTCGATGTCCGAGGGCAACACCGGCACGATGATGGCGTCCGCGTTCTTGGTGATGTCGGCCAGTTCCTGCGCGGGCACCGCCGCCGGTGTATCGACGATGACATGGCCGGCATCGGGCGGAATGCGCAGATGCCAAGCGCGCGTCACGCGCGAATTGCGTTCGAACGCCGCAATGCCGTGGATGATCGGCTGTTCCGGAGTCCGCTTTTTGAGCCACCGCGTGCTGGAGCCTTGCGGATCGTTGTCCGACAGCAGGGGATGATCGCCCTGACTCGCGAAATAGCCCGCGAGGTTGGTCGCGATCGTCGTTTTACCTGAACCGCCTTTGGGATTCAGCACTAGGATCCGCTGCATTGCCCACAGCGTACGCAGCCCCCGCTCGCATGGCAAGTGACGCGGCTGTGAGCCGACTCACGCTAATGGAGTCCAAAGTCTGCATACAATCCACCGGGTATGGAATGGGTTCTACAGCTGGTCGACGAGATCGACGATGTTTGTGCGGCGTGGCGGCAATGGTGGCTGCGCGCGGCACCGGAAATGGAATTGCTGCTCGTCGGCTGCTGGGGAGTCGTCGTATTCGCAATGACGAGCCTCTGGGGAGCCAAGTCGATGACGCTGGCGGCATCGGCGGTTGCGCTGAGCTCCAGGGTCGCGTTTTCCGTGCAGCGCCGTTTTACGGGGTACAATTCGCGCTGATCACTCTTGCGAGTCGCCCTCATGCGCCGTATCGCTCTGCTATTCACGCTCGCGCTGCTTGCGGCGTGCGGCAATCAATCGCCTCCCACGCCTTCCGTCGGCACCCAAACATTGCAGATCACCGAGCTTCAGCCCGGTAGCGGCAATGCAATCGCACAAGGGCAGACGGCCGTCGTGAACTACACCGGCTGGCTCTACGAGACGACCATTGCCGATCACAAGGGCAAACAGTTCGACAGTTCTCTGACCACCGGCGCGCCGTTTCGATTCAAGCTCGGCGACGGCCAGGTCATCAAGGGTTGGGACCAGGGCGTTCTTGGCATGAAGATCGGCGGCCGGCGGCGGCTTACGATCCCGCCGGAGCTCGGCTACGGCGACAACGGTGCCGGTGGCGTGATTCCGCCCGGCGCAACGCTGTTGTTCGACGTCGATCTAGTCGCGATCGAATGACGCCGGCCGGGCCTGCGCAGCGGCTGACGATTGCGGGGCCGGCCGGCTCGATCGAAGCGGTCGTCGAGGATCCGCAAACGCCCGCTGCGCATGGCTCGCGGCCGGGAGCCTTTGCGATCGTCTGCCACCCGCATCCGCTGTTCGGCGGCACTATGGACAACAAGGTCGTCACGACGCTCGCGCGCGCGCTGCAGGCATGTGCGGTGCCGACCGTGCGCTTCAACTTTCGGGGCGTGGGGCTGAGCGCGGGCGCATTCGATGAGGGCGTCGGAGAGACCGAGGATCTCGCGGCCGTCGCTGGCTGGGCCGACCGCCGTTGGCCGGGGCGGCAACTGATCGCGGCCGGATTCTCGTTCGGGGCCTATGTCGCGATGCGGATGTCGGCGCGGCGCGCGCTGGCAGCGCTCATCACGGTTGCTCCACCGGTGACGCGGTTCGATTTTTCGCAGATTTCAGCGCCGAGCTGCCTCTGGCTCATCGTTCAAGGCGACGCAGATGAGGTCGTCGATCCCAACGCGGTTGCGGACTGGGCGAAGTCGCTGGCGCCGCCGCCGCATCTCGTGATGCTGCCCGGAGTCGGGCATTTTTTCCACGGGCACCTGTCGGAGTTGCGCGACACTGTGATCCGCGAAATCCGGAGCGGCTGATCGATTTCAACCGCTCCGGCTGGAAAAACCGAGTTAGTTCACGAATTCCTTGAGCGACTTGAGTGCGGCAATGCGCACTTTTTTGCTGGCCGGCTTGGCTTTGAAAGTCATCTTTTCGCCGTTGAACGGATTGATGCCTTCACGCGCCTTGGTCGCGGGCTTCTTCACGACTTTCAGCTTCAAAAGGCCGGGAAGCGTGAACAATCCATGGCTGCGAAGACTCTTTTTGATCACGGCGGACAGTGAATCAAAAACAGCTCCGACTTGCTTCTTGGAGAGCTCTGTTTCCTTCGAAATGCTAGCAAGAATTTCAGACTTGGTCGGTGCTGCATTCTTTTTCGCCATTTTTAATCTCCTACTGGTGTTTCCGAACGCGGGCTTCATATTGCCCACAATTGCAACTCGGCGCCGAAAATAACATAGAAAAAAGCCGATGTTTAGCGCAAATGCGAAAAAAATCTATCGCGCCACGCGCGCGCGAGCCTGGATTTTCAGGCTCGGCCACCGATCACCGGTCGCTCAGCGCAGCAAAATCAACAGGGCGCCGATCGCGATCGACACCCAGAGCATCGAAAAATCGACATGTCCGATCGGCGGAATCAGGCGGCGAACCGGCTTCAATATGGGCTCGCACAGCTGAGCCGGAAGGCGGCTGCCGGCCGCGTATCCGCCGGGCGTGACGAGGCTCATGATCCAATAGAGCAGCATCGCGAACAAATAAATGTTGAGCACCAGCTGCACCAGACTCACAGCGGTCACCCTCAGGAAGAACAGCCAATCGATGAAGCCGAAGCGCGTCAATGCGAGCATCGCGGCGGTGCGCACCGAAGCGATCGCAAGCACCGCAACGACGGTCGCCGTGTCGACCTTGCCGATCGGCGGCAACAGGCGGCGCAGCGGTAAAATCAACCAGTTAGTGACGCGGACGATCGCATCCGCGATCGGATCGCGGAAATCCGCGCGCGACAATTGGCACAGTAAACGCAGCACGAAGGCCAGCGTCAACAGCCATAACAAGGTGTCGACGATGAATCTAATCGCTTCCATCTAAAAGACCTCAGGGATCCCCATAATCAGCCGCGAGTTCGGCGGAGCGCCGATCGGCCGCCGCTACGGCGTGTGCGACGATACCACGAAGGTCCGCGGCGTCGAGAACCGCGAGCGCCGCAGCGGTCGTGCCGCCTTTGGAGGTGACTTGTTCACGCAACAGCGTGAGCGGGTCGGACGACTCGCGTGCCATGACCGCGGCTCCGAGCGCGGTCTGCACGGTCAGTCGGTGCGCGACCTCGGGCTCGAGTCCGAGGCCCCGTGCCGCCGCTTCGAGTGCCTCCATAAATAAGAAAAAATATGCCGGACCGCTGCCCGACAGCGCCGTGACCGCATCCATCTGGGATTCGAGTTCGACCCAAACCGTAATTCCGACGGCGGCCAGGATCGACTCGGCGAGCGCGCGGCACTCGGCGCCGACGTCGCGGGGCGCGTACAAACCTGTGGCTCCATATCCGCAGAGCGCGGGCCGGTTCGGCATTGCGCGCACGACCGGAATTCCCGATCCGAGCCACGAGACCAGCGCCGCGTGCGGGATGCCGGCCGCCACGGATATCACCAAGGGCTTGTGCGGACCCAGATGCCGAGCCGCGTCTCGAGCCGCCTGCTGCATCTGTTGCGGCTTGACGGCGAGAACCAGCACCTCGGCATCTCGCACCGCACCGGCGCCGTCAGCAGCCTCTAGGACGCCGTGTTCGCGCATGAGTTTTTGCCGTTGTTCGCTATTCGGGTCCGCAACGATGATCCGGGCCGGCGCCAGCCCGCGGCCGATCAAGCCGCCGATCAACGCGGCGGCCATGTTTCCACCGCCGATGAAGGCGAGCTTGTGAATATCGATCATCTTCAGGCTCCCTGGGTCGTTTATCGTGCGCCAAACAAAGCCGTGCCGATGCGCACGTGGGTCGCTCCCTCAGCGATTGCCGCCTCGAAATCGGCGCTCATGCCCATCGACAGGGCATCTAGCTGAAGACCCTGCGCATTGAGCCCCTGCTCGAGGTCGCGCAAACGCGCAAACAGGGCCCGCTGGGCCTCAAGGTCCGGCTGCGGCGGCGGAACGCACATCAAGCCGCGCAGCCGAACCCGCGGCAGCTCGGCAATTTTTGCCGCAAGTTCGCCTACCGCGGTCGGCGTCAGGCCGCCTTTGGTCTCCTCGGGCACCAGTGCAACCTGGATACAGAGGTTGAGCGGCGGCGCGTGAAAGGGCCGCTGCTCGGACAGGCGCCTCGCGGTCGTGAACCGATCGATGCTGTGGACCCAATCGAAGCGCTCGGCGATCACCCGGGTCTTGTTGGACTGGACAGTACCGATGAAATGCCACTTCAGGGAGGCCCCGCCCAGCGCATCGATTTTCGGCAAAGCCTCTTGTAGATAGTTTTCGCCGAAATCCGTGACGCCCAACGTGGCGGCCGCCTGCACTACTTCGGCACTCTGCGCCTTGGTAACCGCAATTAAGGTAACTGAAGACGGCTCCCGGCCGGCGGCGCGTGCTGCGCGATCGATCCGGGATCTGACTTCGGTCACGAGAAGCGCCAAATTTTGCGGACCAATTAACATATTGGGTGAGGACACCCTCTTATATACTGCCCGGTGTTGACCAGGGTCGAATTAGGAGCCGTTGATGGCGGTTGATATCGCGCAGCTTCTCGCGTTTGCGGTCAAGAACAACGCGTCTGACTTGCACCTGTCGGCGGGCGTACCGCCGATGATACGTGTCGACGGCGACATGAAGCGCATCAACATGCCGTCCCTGGTGCACAAAGAAGTGCACAGCATGGTGTACGACATCATGAACGACAAGCAGCGCAAAGCCTTCGAAGAGTTCTACGAGACCGATTTTTCATTCGAAATTCCCAAGCTGGCGCGCTTTCGCGTCAACGCGTTCAACCAGAACCGCGGCGCCGGCGCCGTGTTTCGCAACATTCCGTCGACCATCCTATCGCTCGACGAGCTCAATGCGCCCAAGTCTTTCAGAGACTTATGCATGCTTCCCCGAGGCCTCGTGCTGGTCACCGGGCCCACCGGATCGGGCAAGTCCACGACGCTCGCCGGCATGGTCAACCACTGCAACGACAACCGCCCGGATCATATTATAACCATCGAGGACCCGATCGAGTTCGTCCACGAGAGCAAGCGCTGTCTCGTGAACCAACGCGAAGTGCATCGCGACACGCTCGGCTTCAGTGAGGCACTGCGATCGGCGCTGCGCGAAGATCCGGACGTCGTGCTGGTCGGCGAAATGCGCGACCTGGAGACGATCAGGCTCGCGTTGACGGCCGCCGAAACCGGCCACTTGGTGTTCGGCACGCTGCACACGAGTTCGGCCGCCAAGACGATCGACCGCATCGTCGACGTGTTCCCGGCTTCCGAGAAGGAAATGGTTCGAGCCATGCTCTCGGAGAGTCTGCGCGCCGTCATCTCACAGACGCTCATGAAGAAAGTGGGCGGCGGCCGCATTGCGGCGCACGAAATCATGATCGGCACTCCGGCTATTCGCAACCTGATCCGCGAAGGTAAGATCGCGCAAATGTACTCCGCCATTCAGACCGGGCAGAGTTTAGGCATGCAAACCCTCGATCAGTGCTTGCAGGAGCTGGTGACCAAGGGGATGGTCAGCCGCGAGGAAGCGCGCTACAAGGCGCAAAACAAGGACAGTATCTGATATGGAACGCGAACAAGCCATACGGCTCATGCAGGACCTGTTGCGCCGCATGGTCGAGAAAAAGGGCTCGGATCTATTCATCACGGCGGGATTTCCGCCCGCGATCAAGGTCGACGGCGAGCTGCGGCCGCAATCCGACCGCAGTTTGACTGCCGAGCAAAGCGCCGGCCTGGTGCGCGCGATCATGAACGACCGGCAAACCAAAGAATTCGACGCGACAAAAGAATGCAACTTCGCGATTGCGCCTCCGGGAATCGGCCGGTTCCGCGTGAGCGCATTCGTGCAGCAGGGCTGTACTGGCGCGGTGCTGCGAACGATCAACGCGAAAATCCCGACGCTCGAAGAACTCGAGCTGCCTGCGGTGCTCAAAGACGTCGTGCTCTCGAAGCGCGGCTTCGTCATATTGGTGGGCGGGACCGGTTCCGGTAAATCGACTTCGCTGGCCGCGATGGTCGGCTACCGAAACGAAAAGACTCGCGGCCACATCGTCACGATTGAAGACCCGGTCGAATATGTGCATGCACACAAGGGCTGCGTCGTGACGCATCGCGAAGTCGGCGTCGACTGCGAGAGCTGGCACCTCGCGCTGAAGAACACTCTGCGCCAGGCGCCGGACGTCATTCTGATCGGGGAAATCCGCGATCGGGAGACCATGGAGTACGGCATTCAATTCGCTGAAACGGGACACTTGGTGCTCGCGACGCTGCACGCCAACAGCTCGAACCAAGCGCTCGATCGCATCATCAATTTTTTCCCCGAAGAACGCCGCGAGCAATTGCTCATGGATTTGAGCTTGAACATCCGCGCGCTGATTTCGCAGCGCTTGATACCGCGCGAATCGGGTAGCGGACGCGTTGCCGCGATGGAAATCATGCTGCAGTCGCCGCTGATCTCGGATTTGATCTTCAAGGGCGACGTCACCAAGATCAAGGACGTGATGTCGCGGTCGAACCGCATGGGGATGAAGACCTTCGACCAGGCACTGTTCGACCTGTATGAGTCGGGCATGGTGTCCTACGAGGATGCGCTGCGCAACGCCGATTCGAAAAACGAACTGCGACTGCGCGTGAAGCTCGAGAGCAAGCGCGAGATGAAGAACCCCGAGGAAGGAGGGCAGTCGCTGCAAATCGTCGAGGAAGAAGAAGGCCAGGTATTCTAAATCATGTCGGCGGCCGATCCCCTTGTGACGATGAATACGAAGCCACTGTTCCAGCTGATGGTGGACAAGAAGGCTTCGGATCTGTTTTTCACCTGCAACGCTCCGGTCAAGATCAAGATCGAGGGCAAGATATTCCCGGTCAACAAGCAGGTACTGACGCCCGAAACCGTGCGCCAGGCCGCGCTCGGCCTGATGACGCAGGATCAGATCGAATACTTCAACGAGGAGTTGGAGATCGATTTCGCGATCTCCGAGCTCGGGCTGGGACGTTTCCGCGTCAACGTGTTTTATCAGCGCGGTTACCCGGCCATGGTTCTGCGCTACATCACGGCCGAGATGCCCAAGCTCGAGGACCTCGGCATGCCGGAGGTGTTCAAGGAGCTCGTGATGCTGAAGCGCGGGCTCATCCTGATGGTGGGCGCCGCCGGCGCCGGAAAATCCACGACTCTCGCGGCGATGATCAATTACCGCAATGAGACCTCATCGGATCACATTCTCACGATCGAGGATCCCATCGAGTTCCTGCACTCAAACAAGAAATCGATCATCAACCAGCGCGAGGTCGGTCTGGACACGAAGTCCTTCGCCCGCGCGCTGCGCAGCGCGGTTCGTTCCGCCCCGGACGTCATTCTGGTCGGCGAAATTCGCGACCGCGAAACCATGGAGGCGGCGCTCGCGCTCGCCGGCACCGGCCATCTTTGCATCGCGACGCTGCATGCCAATAACTGCGCGGAAACGCTCGATCGCATCATCAACATGTTTCCCCGCGATCAGCACAATCAGATCTTCCTCGATCTGTCGCAGTACTTGCGCGCGATCCTCTCGCAGCGCCTGGTGGTCGCCAAGAGCGGCAAGCGCGTCGCGGCTTCCGAGGTCATGGTCAATACGCCGTACATCTCCGAGCTCATCAAGAAGGGCGACGTAATCGGCGTCAAGGAAGCGATACGCACGGGCACGGAGCGCGGCATGCTGAGCTTCGACAGCTCGCTCTACAATCTGGTGCGTGAAGGCCGTATCGAACTCGAAGAGGCGCTGTCGAGCGCCGACTCGCGGACCAACCTCGAAGCCAAGATCAACTTCGGCTAAAGCTCAGGCCGCCTCGGCGGTCGTCGCGCTGCGCTCGACGCGCTGCGGACCCGCATTGCAGGCCGTGAGATTGCCCTCGAATTCCCGGCTACAAACGTCCCAACCGGAGCGCAGCGCGCGTTCGCGACACGCCTTCGGGTCGACGCCGAGCGCTCGCTCGGCCGCCCTGGCGAGGTCGGTATCGAGCGCGCCGGTGATGCCGTCCTCGACGACGTCGATCGGCCCCGTGACCGGATAAGCGGCGACCGGCACGCCACAGGCCATTGCTTCGAGATTCACGAGTCCGAACGTATCGGTGCGGCTCGGAAATACCATGACGTCGGCGGCCGCGAGGTGCTTCGCCAGGTCCTCGCGATAGCGAAACCCCAGGA
>Ga0181531_10000277_pt1 | contig 36178 bp, 27 predicted proteins | sample PEATcosm2014_Bin_38_FD_119743 | JGI IMG/M metagenome (GOLD analysis project Ga0181531, IMG submission 119743) | Peatland microbial communities from MTU Mesocosm Facility, Houghton, MI, USA - PEATcosm2014_Bin11_10_metaG | ecosystem: Environmental > Terrestrial > Soil > Wetlands > Peat | place...
CTGATCTCGTGTGCTCTCTACTTTGCCCTGCCCAACAACCATGAGTACTTGGCAATCATCATCCTTCTGTTTTCAGCCAGTATCACGCTGGCTCTTACGGTATGGATGAGGCTTGCCGCATACACCACCCCTGCTTGGGTCGCCATGTACGTGGCACTCGCCGTCGAGAACTTTGCTCTCATTGAATTTGTTCGCCTGGTGCTCCATCTGCGGCGGGGCCGCTGGCTTTTGGCACTGGAGATTGTTTCCTCCCTCGCATTCCTTGTGGATTCGACTGACATCCTCAGAACGATTTCGCCCTATGTCTACATGGTGGGATTTTTTGGCCCTGTGCTGGCCGTGAAGATCGTCTTGCCGGTGCTGCTGATCCGTGGCTGGCGGCGAGGAAACCAGGAGGCTCTCCTGCTCTTCCCCGCGATTTTCATGGGCTGCTTCGCCGACTATTGGAACTTTCTTCGCCAACTGGCCTACTATGCCCGTCTAGCCCCGTTGTATCCCTATCTGGGGTTTGTGGTCCCCATCGGGAGCTACGATGTGGATCTTTGGCGCATCGGCGACTTCGCGTTTTATATTGCCCTGCTTCTCTTTCTTGTTCTGCGCACCGTGCGCATCGCACGTGAGCGTGCCCAGGCCGCCGCAGAGCTTCTGGCCGCCCGCACGGTGCAGCAAGTTCTTATCCCCGAAGTCGTCCCCACCTTGCCCGGCTTCCTGATCCAGAGCGTCTACCACCCCGCGGGCCAGGTCGGCGGCGACTTCTTTCAGATCATGCCTCTCAAGAGCGGCGGTGTCCTCGTCGTCATCGGAGATGTCAGCGGCAAGGGCATGCCGGCCGCCATGACCGTCTCACTCCTGGTCGGTACCGTCCGCACCCTTGCCCACTACACGGAGAGCCCCGGCGATATCCTGGCCGCCATGAACCAGCGCATGCTCGCCCGCAGCAGCGGTGGCTTCACCACCTGCCTTGTGCTCCGCGCCGATACCGACGGGAAACTCACCGTCGCCAACGCCGGCCACATCCCTCCCTACCTTGCCGGCAAGGAACTCGCCCTCGAAAGCGCCCTGCCACTCGGCATTTCCGCACAATCCACCTACGCCGAGTCCACATTCCAGCTCGGCCGGAACCAGCAACTCACTCTGCTCACTGACGGCGTGGTCGAAGCCCGCGACAGGGCCGGTACGTTGCTTGGCTTTGAACGTTCGGCTGCACTCAGCATCCAGCCCGCCGAAGCCATCGCTCGCGCGGCACAGTCTTTTGGACAGGACGACGACATTACCGTTCTGACCTTGTCGTATTCGGGCATTGCGGCTTGAGCCTGAGGTTCTTGAACGCCAGCATCGGCCAGGAAAGTAGAAGCCGCGTTGAATCTCTCAAGCTCCATTCGAATGAGCGACAAATCGTCCGTCGCCGATCGGTAACCACCAAGTCGCCGGCGGCCCAGAAGTATCCTAGAGCGTTTTCGGATTTACTGTGGACTTCCGTGCCCCATCCATTCCGCGTTTTCTGCGGAATGGGTGGGATACCTACAAGATTCCGGTCTACACAATTCCCGAAAATTCTCTAGGTTAAGGAGCAGGAAGCCATGACCACGCGGCCAAGCAAAGTCCAATCTCAACTCGGCCGCACCGCATTCCAGATCTTTGCCGCCAACGATCGCATGAACCAGCTTCTCATTGAACATCTTGACCCTGCCGTCTGGAGGGCCAATCCGCCTGCCAAGGTTCGCAGCATCGCGGCCATCTTCACCCATATGCACAATGTCCGCTGCAAGTGGATCAGGCTCACCGCTCCGCACCTGGAGGTTCCCGACCTACTCAATCGCGCCCACTGCACGCCTCAGCAGGCCCGCGCGGGATTGGCCGAGAGCGCCGCTCGCTGCTCGGAGATGCTGGCTGAAGCGCTAGGCGGTGGTCCGGGTCGCATCGACAACTTCTTGAGAGACGGCTGGGCTCGCCCGTGGCCCGTTGGCGTGGAAATGCTGTGCTACATGCTTTCTCACGAAGCCCACCATCGCGGGCAGGTCTGCATGCTCGCGCATCAGCTCGGATTCCCCTTCCCGGTCGCAGTGATGTCCGGGATCTGGAACTGGGAAAAACTCTGGAAAGAATGCGGGGTGCCCGGCGGCCCAGGCAACAATTCTTAAGCAACCTTCCTCAAAAACTTAAGCTCCTCCGCATTCCTTCGATACCATGAAACCCATGCCCCAATTTCCGCAAGGCCAAACTCTTCTCATCGACGCAGACGATACGCTGTGGGAAAACAATATCTACTTCGAGCGGGCCATCGCCGCATTCATCAGTTATCTGAATCACCACGAATACACGCCCGCCGAGGTGCGCCAGGCCCTGAACGCCGTCGAGCGCGAAACCATCCTGGCTCACGGCTACGGACTCTCCAGCTTCACCCGCTCGCTGGTTGCCTGCTTTGAGCGCCTCAGCCCGGCGCCCGTGACGGAAGAAATGGCCCAACGCATTCTCGGCTTCGCCCGCTCAATCGCCGAACAGGAAATCGAACTGCTCCCTGGAGTAGCCGTGACCCTCGCCGAACTTGCAAGCCGCCATCGGCTCATTCTCATGACCAAGGGCAACCGTGCCGAGCAGGCCGACAAACTCACCCGCTCCGGCCTTTCCACTTACTTCTCCGCCGTCGAAATCGTCCAGGAGAAGGACCCGCCCACCTATCGCGAAGTCATTCAGCGCCACGAACTCCTGCCGCACACCAGTTGGATGATCGGCAACAGCATCAAGAGCGACATCAACCCCGCGCTGGCTGCCGGCCTCCACGCCGTCTTTCTTTTTCACAAGGACACCTGGGTCCTCGAGCACGCCGCTCTCGACCCCGTGCCGGAAGGGCAGAACTTGCTCGAGGTCGATTCCTTCGCCGAACTCGGCGTCATTTTCTGAGCGGCCGGGCCTGCCTCGGCGAGTCAGCGAAAAGCATCAAGGAAGCCGTGCTTTTGCTCAAAATACGCAAGGTTTTTACGAAAAAGGACTGCCTCCAACCGGACATTCCGCCTTCTTTCATCCGCCCGCAGGGCTAGTTTTCCGCGTTCGCGAGCCGGTTTGGCCGCTTTGTCCACCCAAAGGGCCACATTTGTAATGAATTCTCTCGGCCTGGAGCACTACTTTGCCAGCCACTCCGCAGGCAAACTTCTCCTGTTCCATGGAACGCCGGCCCCACAACCGGGACGGGTAGAAACCGTGGTGCGCCCAAGACTACTTGGAGATGCCCTTCGCGGTGGAAGCAGCCTGCTCGATCCCCTGCGCATTCGTCTGTCCACCAGTGCCCGGCTCCTGGCTATCAATCGGTACGCCCTGGACCACCGTTGCCCCATAGGCCAGGGCAACGTTCGTGAAGGTGCTGGGGACATTGTTGAATATCATGACGAAACGGACCTTGTTCCCTGATCCGACCGCCGACGTGGGGAATTCGCTGCCATCTGTGTCGACAAAGTATGCGTCGGAGCGCCGGATAATCCGGCCGCCGGAGTTAACCATGCTGAAATTTGCATAAAGTTCCCTCGCGTTGATGACCGCATTGCGCGAATTGGTCACGTCGAAATCGCAAATCACGTTAACACCGCTGCGAAAGCAACTGTAGACCGTCAGGTCCCAAGGCCCTGTGGGAAAGTGCCCAAGTCCCTCCCCGGAGGTGTTGAGCGCAGAGCGCGAACTGGAGCCGTTGTTCGTATTGGTGCGGCTGTTGTTCGTGGTATTCGTCCCCGAAGACGTCAGCGGCGCGCGAGTGGAAGTAGTTCCGGTGTTGTTGCCGGTCAGAAGCGAGCGGCCTGGAGCAACGCTGTTCCCTGTGGTCGAGCTCGGCCCGGAAAGGAGATTTGAAGTTCCCGTAGGGGTCGTCTGTTGTGTGGCGGGGGTCTTTGCGGATGCCGTTTGCTGCGAAGCGCGAGTTTTGGCGGGGTTCTGCGGTTTGGGTGTGGCTTGCCTTGCCGGCGCCTTGAGCAGCGGGCGCCGAAGATTCGGCGCCAGTGGCGCGGTTGTCTCAGTCTGCTGTGCTGCGATTACCAGTCCGCACATCAGAATCGCGGAAAGTGCGGCAGCGGCTTTATAAGAAGCCATCTTGCTGATATGCGGGTGATTCATTGTCTGGTCCTTTCACATTCGCTTCTGTTAGTGGCCTCTCGCCGTGCGCGCGGAACCGCCGCCTCATTCTGCCGGTCTACGTTGTTGAGCGAGTCCCCCGTGCGGTCGCGGGCGGGCTTGACCGCGCAGCCAGTTCCGGACTCAAGTCGAAAGCCCTGGCAGTGGTCGCGACCGAACACACATCGTCCTGATGCCCATTCGAATTCTTGATTTGTTGGGAAACCCCTGTTGGTGGTTTGCGGGGAAGCTTCCACCGATGCCCAAAACGTAAATCAGGATTCGGGGAATGTCAATTCACCCCTGCGGACAAGCTGAATCCTCTCTTCCTTGATCGACTCAAACACAGGATTTGGAAAATAGATGCGCTCGTGTTCATAGTTCTTTTCCCATCGTTCCGCCGCCAATCGGGTCACTTCTGTGAATGTTCTCTCTTGATTTGAAAGCTCTCGTCAAGTTACCGGCGAAAGTTGACCAACTCTGCCCACTGGCTGCCCCTTTTTCATCCGGAAAGATGATCGCGTGGCAAGCCGCAACTTGAATCAAGTGCCCGCCCGCAGTTCCGCCCGGAGTGCAAGTTTTCTCCGTTCCGAAGAATCCTTGTACGCAAAACGGGAGTTGGGCTGTACAATCTCCACGAGGAGACCCATGGCCGGAGATATTCAACTTACTTGCAGCGATTGCGGGCAGGATTTCACCTTCACCGCTGCCGATCAGGCGTTCTTTCAGGAACGCGGTTATTCGACCCCAAAGCGTTGCAAGAATTGCCGTCAGGCAAAGAAGAACGACCAGGGGGGGTCCGGCTACCGTTCGGCTCCGGCGCAGGGTACTCCTGTGATTTGTTCGGGTTGCGGCCAGCCTACAACAGTACCTTTCGAGCCTCGTGGTGACCGCCCGGTCTTCTGCCGGGATTGCTACCAGGCACGCAAGGGCAGCGGCGGTGGTGGCGGCGGCGCTTCTCGTGGCCGCGGCCGTTTCTAACTTCTGACAGACAAACAGCGCAGTCACCGGGCATAGCATCTTTCTCTCGGCGATCGCGTGCACGCTGAGTTTTACAATGACGGTCCATTCGGCTGCGTTTGCCGGGAGCCTGCTTTAGTGTCTCGACCGTGTGACTCGGTAGTTAGTAAACAAGCGATTGGGTGCCCCCGGTCTCGATTTTGAGACCGGGGAGGTTACCGATTCACACGGTCGCGGCTCCAGGTCCGTTCTGCAAGACGACGATCGACAATCCTTGAAGCGGGAGAGCACCCCATAACGGGCTCTTCCCCCTCTCGGCCCTTTGGGTCAAGGGAATGCATGCCTGCGCGGATGAATTGATCAGGTGCCGTTGGTCGAGATCCCGCCGGGTTGAAATCCTTCCAAATTCAGAATCGTCGATGGACATCGCTCCCGGGCCTCGATAGACTGGCGCTCGGAGCCTTTCCCGATATTCAAGCTCGGTGAAGACTCACCCGGAATTCATGGCCTCTCAACTGTCCTTCACAGGGTTCGCGTGGAAAAACCTCTGGCGCAGACGTCTCAGGACCCTGCTTACGCTAGGCGGCATCGCGATGGCCATAGGCGCTTTTGTCGCCCTGGTCGGCTTCTCGCGCGCATTCGAACACGAATGGCTGCGCCTCTATTCCAGCAGCGGCACCGACATCGCCGTCGTGCAGCAGACCTTCCTCAACACAACGGTGGATGAGTCGAACGGGCCCAAGCTCAGAGCGCTGCCCGTCGTGGCTCAGTCGATGCCCATGATCTTCAACATGATGGCCCTCACGCCCGATGTGAATGCGCTGGTCTTTGGCTGGCAGGATGACTCATACGAGTTCAGTTCGCTCACCTTTCTATCCGGAAGGCGCTTCCAGAACGGAAAGCCTGAAGTGATTCTGGGCGATCTGCTGGCCGCAAATCTCAACAAGAAATCCGGCGAATCCCTCGAGATTCAGGGCGCCACTTTCACCGTCGTTGGCATCTATCACGGCGGAACGGCTCTTGAAGCTGGCGCCGTCATTATGCCCCTGGATCAGCTCCAACAACTCACAAGCCTTGTGGGAAAGGTTTCAGGCTTTCATGTCCGGCTTCGTCCGGCGCCGCCCGGTGAAGCGCCGGATCGCTACCTCAAGCGTGCCCAGGCCCAGATCGAAGCCGCCCTCCCCGGCCTGCATGCCCAGCCCGCGTCGGAACGCGCCAGCAACAATCAACTCGTGCAACTGGCCCATGCGGTCGCCTGGGGCACATCGTCCATCGCGCTGATCGTCGGGATTCTGGGCATCGCCAACACCATGGCCATGTCGGTCTTCGAACGTACGCGAGAGATCGGCATCCTGCGCGCCATTGGCTGGAACCGATGGAGCGTGATGTTGCTTATCCAGGTAGAGGCCGTTGTGCTGGGGCTCGCCGGGGGGCTGGCCGGCCTGGCCGTCGGATGGGGCGCGCTCCGTCTGCTTTCTACCCTGCCGCAAACCGCCAGCATTGTCTCCGCCTCCGTTTCTCCGCTGCACCTGCTTGAAGCGCTGGCCATCGCCGTCGTCTCCGGGCTCTTGGCCGGGGCCATCCCTGCCTGGCGCGGCGCTCATCTCTCGCCTGTGGAGGCTTTGCGCCATGACTAGCCCGCAGGTCGTCAACGGGCCTCAGCTTGAAGTCCGCAACCTGAGAAAGAGCTACGACGACGGCCGCATCGAAGCCCTGCGCGGTGTCGATCTCTCCATCGCCGCCGGGGAATTCCTGGCCATCAGCGGAGCCAGCGGCAGCGGCAAATCAACGTTGCTGCAACTGTTGGGCGGACTCGACACCCCCACCAGCGGCGAAGTCCGGTTCCAGAATGCGGCGCTGGGGACCGCCATCGACCTCGACTCCTACCGGGCCCACCAGGTGGGCTTCATCTTCCAGGCCTTCTATCTCCTGCCCACCTTGCGCGCAATTGAAAACGTCCAGGTGCCCATGCTCGCAGTCGCGAAGGGTGCGCACGATCGCGCCAGCCGAGCCAGTGCCCTGCTCTGCGAGATGGGCCTGGAGCATCGACTCCACCAGTATCCCAACGAGCTTTCCGCCGGGGAACGGCAACGCGTGGCCATTGCCCGGGCGCTGGCCAACAACCCCTCCATCCTGCTCGCCGACGAGCCCACCGGGAACCTCGACAGCGTGAACTCCGCTCGGATCATCGAGATGCTCATAGGAATCCAGCAGAAGCACGGCATGACGCTCATTGTGGTTACACACGAGAACGACATTGCCAACGCCGCCCCTCGCCATATTCGCATTCGCGATGGAAGGATCGAGTCATGAGATTCGTTTCCGGCGCCCTGGCTGTCGCATTGCTCGTTGTGACGGCCGCGAACGCGACGGATGCAAACAGGGTTGTCGCAACTCCCCGGCAGCGTGTGCAGACGGCGGATTTCCGCGCCACCGGCCACCTGGTCCGCGTGGACGCGAACGGCGCGCGGACCAGCTATGCCCTCTCCATCAAGGCGCACGGGTTCCCGGGAGTGCTGCGGGTACTGGTCGAGATTGAGGCTCCGGCGGAAGCGCGCGCCAACATCCTGCTGGAGATGCGGCCCCACGGCCCGGACGCAATCCGGATTGCGCATCCAAATGACAAGGCCCCGGCCGCTCTGCCGTTTGAAAAATGGAAGGATGGCCCTCTTGGCCCGGGGTTCAGCTACGAAGATTTCCTCGAGCCGCAGTACTTTTGGCCCAGCCAGACTATCGTTGAAGCAACCAGGTTCGGCGCGCGCGATTGCGATGTGTTGAAGAGCGCGCCAGGCGCTGCGGATCCCACGCATTACGCCGAGGTTCGAAGCTGGCTCGACCACAGCATCGGTTTTCCCGTCTATGTGGAAAAGACGTTGAAAGGGTCCGGGGCGGTGAAGGAGTTTACCTACATCGGACTCCGGCAGAACGACGGTGTGTGGTCGGCCAGCCAGGTGGAAGCGAAAATCCGAGGCCGCGCCGGTTCAATACTGCTCATCATCGACCGAGGCAGCGCGAAAGCGAATCTCGGCCCGCGAGATTTCAGCATCGAACAACTGACCCGCTTCTAGTATCTTGACACAGTGATTCGGTAGTTAGTGAACAAACGATTGGGTGCCCCCGGTCTCGATTTTGAGACCGGGGAGACTACCTATTCACACGGTCACGGTACTAGTATCTTGACAGCGTGATTCGGTAGTTAGTGAACAAACGACTGGGTGCCCCCGGTCTCGATTTTGAGACCGGGGAGACTACCTATTCACAAGGTCACGGCACTGGAGCGCTTTCGGATTTACTGTAGACTTCCGTGCCCCATCTATCCCGCGTTTTTCTGCGGAATGGGTAGGATACCTACAGAATTCCCGTCTACAGAATTCCCGAAAATGCCCTAGGATTGTCTATGCACGCTCTTCTCTGGATCACCGGTTCGGCCGCGGCTCTGATCGGCGCGGGTTATCTTTATCAATGCATCGGAGGCCATCGCGACCGGCTGCGCTTTGCCGGCGCCGGCCGCTGCATCGAGATAGGCCGCGGGTACAGGCTTTACCTGCTCGAAAAGGGGTCCGGCAATCCAACCGTACTGTTTGAAGCCGGGATCGGGGCCACCAATCTGAACTGGTTTCACATCCAGGAGGCAGTCTCCCGTTTCACCGGCACCGCTTCGTACGATCGAAGCGGGCTCGGATGGAGCAGCCCGTGCCGCACCTCGCGCACTCCGGGGAACATCGCCGCCGAGTTGCACGACCTGTTGCGATGCGCCGGGATCAAACCGCCATACATCCTGGTCGGGCATTCCTTCGGCGGACTGGCGATGCGCTGCTTCGCGCTTCTTTATCCGGAAGACGTCGCAGGCGTGTTGCTGGTTGACCCCATGCGCTGTGAAGAATGGCCGCCTCTCAATCCCGCCGGGCAATCCTCCATCGATCTCGGCCTCAGGCTGACTCGACTCGCGGTCCCGATTGCCCGAGTCGGAGTCATCCGCCTGGCGGTCGCCTCCCTGTACCGGCACAGCAGCCGCTTCTCGGGGCGGTTGGCGGGCGCAGCGGGCGCTGGCGGCCGCCATGTCCTGCAACGGCTAAAAGAAGAGGTCGGCAAGATGCCGAGGGAGATCTGGCCCCTCGTCGTCGCCCATTGGTCGCGCCCCGGCCACTATGCCGGTATGTATAGCCATATCCATGCAATTCCCGAGACAGTCAAACAGATGCAGGACGCAGAACCCATTCCCGACATACCTGTGCGGGTGCTCACGCCGGGCAAATCCACGCCACTCTCAGGCGAATGCCTTCGTCGAATCGGCGAGAATGTTCAACAGGTGATTGCCATGGGAAGCGCGCACTGGATTCATCTCGACGAGCCCGACCTGGTCATCGATTCGATTCGCGAGATGGTCGCGGCTGCGGCCCCCAGGGGCGCGGCGGTTGCCGGCTTGGCCTTATAGAGCGCTTTCGGATTAACTGTAGACTTCCGTGCCCCATCCATTCCGCATCTTTCTGCGGAATGGGTGGGATACCTGCAAAATTCCGGTCTACACAATTCCCGAAAACACTCTGGTGTACTGTCCCAAAAGTTCGTTGAACAAAAACCTGTCATCCTGAGCGGAGTTTGGCGCGTTTCTTGCGCCAAACGCAGTCGAAGGACCTGCATTTGGGCACTGAACGTATTGCGGAAACTTCCGGGACACCACTCTGGACTAGCCGGCAGCTCCAGGTTCGCGGCCTCCCATCCTGGCGACAGAATAGAGTCGTAGAACGGGGGACCGGGTGTCTGCTGCCGGAGCGCCGAAGGCCTGCTGACTACTGGTGCTCTCCGGAGGCGAAGGTTGTCCACGGCCCCGACTTCATGTCTTTAAGAATCGGCTTGAGGTAGGTGTATTCCGGGTGGGCGGCCAGAAACGGCGCGGCCAGAAAATCCTCCCCGCAGGGATGGCCGGCGTGGCCCGCCAGCGACATCTTGCCCGCCAGATCTGAGTCGGTGACTTTGCCGGTGACCGCGCCGCCCGGATAAAACGGCGCCCAACTCCACTCCGGTACTCCTCGCTTGACTGTTTCCACGTGGCCGCAAAGTGAACGCTCATCGGCTCCGTTTTTGCCGGTAAAGCTGTCGTCGTGGTCGGCCAGGAACTGCTCGGCCATTTCGATGTCGATGCGCCCCTTCGACTCGGCCATCTTCTTCTCCCAGGTGACGTGCCGCGCATTCTCCGAGTGGGAGAGATCGCTGGAATCGAAATCAGGCGTCTCGGTCTTCATCAGTTGCGGATCGCGGGCAAAGTTCGAGCTGACGAAGTAGCCGTCCTTCGAGTACCAGGCGGGCGTATTCTTCAAGCCCAGTTCCAGGTAGGCGATTTCACCGGTCTTCCGGTCGCCGATCAGCAGTCGTTTGCGTAGCCGCCGTTGTTGCCCTCCTTGATAAGTGCCATGTATTCGTTTATCGAGGCCGCATACTGGAGGGCCTTGCGTGAGCGAACGAACTCCGGCGTGCCATTGGGGTCCCAACCTTCAAATTGAGTGATCGTCGTCTCCGTGATCATGATCCCGGCATCGTTCACGCCAAAATCGTCCTGGCTGGTAATCACTCCCGGCTCTCCATCCATCAGGATGCGATGCCCGTGCTCCGGCTGAATGTCGAAGATTACGGTCCAGCGCGCTCCCTCCGCATAGCTTGTCCAGTTGTTATGGGCAATCACGATTTTGCCGCCCTTGGTATAACTACCCGTGGCGATAAAGGCCGAGCAGCGCCCTTCGGGCGCAATGTGCGGAGCGTTCGCCGCATGCTCTTTTTTGTTGAGCCAAGGCACATAGTACTGGGGCAACTCGATGCCGCCATTCAGGGCGACAATGTCCCAGACATCGAGCTTCACTCCCTTCGACTGAACGCCCTTGGCGATGCCCTCCAACTCTTGCCGGTACTCAGCGTCGATGTGCGGCCACAGCATCTTGCGGCTCGATTCCCGGAAGAACTCCCAATCGCGCATCGTCGAGTGCATGCTTTCCAGCTTGATGACCCGCACCATGTCTTCGATTTCGGCCGACAGCAACTGGCCGTGCTGGTAGCCGATATGGGACGGAGTGCCCTCCAGGTGCACGTAAGTCCAGCCGTCTCTTTCGAAGCGATAGCCGGGCAGCGCACTTGTCTTTGAGTCTTCTCCAGCCGGCGAGCCGGCCGCACAGGCCGATGACAATGCGGCAATTGAAAGAATGGAGAGCAGGCAGACACTCAGAATGCGGGCGAACGGACGAGCCATCGGCGATCCTCCGGAATGCCCTGAAGATATCACGAACGATGGGGTTTTAAGGCTACGCTTAGCGCTTCTTTGTAGGCTTCGAAGCGGACTTTTTCGCCGCGGGCTGCACCTTCTTTGCCGCCGGCGACACCTTCCCCCCTTTCCCCTTGACCACTGGAGCCGGCTTCGTCTTCTTGGACGCAGCCTTGGTTAGCGGCGCCTTGATTGCAACCTTGCTTGCCTGCTTGGCCGGCGCTTGCACAGGCGGCTTGACCAATTCCCGCACCGGCGGCTTGCCCAAGCCAATCACGGGCGGCTTCACTGACCCTGGCACCGGCGCCTTGACCGACCCTTGCACGGGCGGCTTGACCGATCCTTGCATGGGCGGCTTGACTGAGCCCTGCACTGGCGGCTTGACCGAACCTTGAACAGGAGGGTTCGAAGGCGCTTTTGCTTTGGCAACGGACTTGACCGGTGCTGCGTTTGGAGCTTTGACCGGAGCATTGCTGGCGGCCGGCTTTGCGGAGGCGACTTCAGGCGTGTTCACTTTCTCTCCCTTGGCAACAATTCGTTCATGAGCAATTGTGGATTTTGCGGCAGGCGCCGATTTGGTCGCAGGCGCCTTCATTGCCTGTCCGCGACGGGCGGATCCATTCGAGGCCTGCTTCGTGGGTGCAGGCTCGGCCTCCGCGGGTTCCTGCTCTTCCTCCTCGGAGTCGGCCACATCCGCAAGGTCCGGCTCAAGATCGACCTTCGGCAGGTGCAGGCCAAGATCGATCTCATCCTCATCGACAACGATGTCGTCCAGATCCTCTTCCTCGTCCAAAGCGTCTTCGGACTCCTCCTCGTCGTCATAGGAGCGCTCCTTCAGCTTCGCCTCGCCGCCACGCTTTGCACGCGGTCGCTTGACAACCACCTGAGGCGGCGGAGCGGGAGGCGAATGCGGCTCAAGCATGGTCCGCATCTCCTCCGGTGTGGTCAGCCGGCCGTCAATCAACTCCAGAAACACAGACTGCACTATCTCCCGGTAACCAGCCAGTTCCTGCGTTATCCGCATCTCTTGCATGAGCGCATAAGGGATGCGCTGACGGGCTTCGGGCCAGACTTTCAGAAAAAGATTGAAGCGCTCCTGGACTGCCTGGTCCTTACTTGTAAAGCCAAGCCAGAGAACCGCTTCAGGATCATAACTGGTAAAGAGCTTGAAGCTCGCGGAAGGTGTGGAGTTCTCCTTCGAGAGAAGGACTTGGGCGAACCCGGCCGCCAGTGCATCCAGGCTGTTCCACTCTTCGACGAACCCTGGACGCAGCATCAGTTTCTTCAGCGCTGCAACATCTTTTGAGGCCAGCCTGGCAGTCAGCAACTGCATTTGCGCAGCGGACATATCGGCATGAACACCCTGGGCCAGCAACTCCGCCGCCAGATCGTGCAGCGCCTTAAGCCTTTCCTCGTCGGCCTTGGCGGCGGTCCACGCCGGGAAAAGGACCTTCATCCAGCCCTCTGCCTCCAGCGCCCGCAGCACTTTCAACCCTTCTTCCTCGTGCCCAATCTGTTCCAGTTCCTTGCTGCGCTCCAGGGAGGAAAGGTGTTCGATGACTCCCTCATCCTTGGCGTTTTCGTAGCGAGTGCGGGTCTTGCCATCCAGTTCCCATCCCAGCCTCGCAATGTACCGCGTGGCGCGAATCAGCAACGATGGCTGTTCAAGGAAGCCATAGTTTGAGACCAGGCGCAGCGTGCGGGACTCGATGTCCGCGGCCCCGTTCAAGGGGTCCATGAGCAGCCCAAATGAGCCCTCGTTGAGCGAGATTGCCATGGCGTTGACGGTGAAATCGCGGCGCCGCAGGTCTTCCTGAATGGAAGCTGAATGAAAAACGGGCTTCCCTGGCTTAGGGTATTCGGCCCGGTGGGCGCTGATCACGTCCACGCGAACAGTCCCAGGAAAGCACAGGTAAAGGGTGCGGGAGGGCTCGTCTTCTCCCCACACGCGACCACCAAGTTTCTCGATTATTTTCTTGAGCTTAAGTGCATTTCCATGCACTGACACTTCAAGATCGCGGACCGCCTGTCCGCTGGTTAGATCGCGAACCGCGTCCCCGGTGAGGAATACGATAGTCCCGCCTTCACGCGCCGCCTCGCGAAGTTGGCGGACCGCGTTCTGCTGGTCGGGCGACAGCCGGTTTTCCAAAAGATAGATGTAGTCGGGCATTCCGTTCCCTGCTTCCGCCGTCTCGGCCTCTGCCAACTACCTGATGCCGTTAGTCTTATGGCAAAAAGGTGCATGGGTAGCAATCCAGTACATTAACACAACTCAGCCCGCTTGGCTAGAGCGCAATGCACTGGGTTTGCAGCTTTTTTCTATTCGCCGGTCCCCCGCCCCATGCGACAATCCAGAGCGATGGCCTCTGCTCGCAAACCTGTGATCGTGCGCAAGTTTTCCCGGGACTGGTGCGCGGGCTACGCGGGGATCAGTTTCGGTCAGGACGCTTCCGACCTTGAGATTCTGGATCTCGGCGGAAAAGTGCTGCGTATCGCTTGGGACCAGGTCAAGTGGGTTTGTTATGTGCGCGACTTCCCTGCCGGCGAGCCGACCAACCCGGAGCGGCTGCTGCATAGGCGCTTCTCCATCCGGCCCCGGACCGCCGGGCTCTGGCTGCGCATGATTCTGACCGACGGCGAAGAGTTGGAAGGTCTGGCGGCCAACGACCGCTCGCTGGTGGAAGGCGCTGGTCTCTTGCTGACCCCGCCCGATACCCGGTCGAACACGCAGCGGATCTACGTGCCCCGAAGGGCGATTCAGACCCTGGAGGTTGTAAGCCTGATCGGCGGGGCACGCGGAAGACGAGCGGGCGACACCACCCGGACCGTCGAGCAGCCGGAGCTATTCCCCGGCGAACCGGATGCCGCATAGAACAGGGTCCCATGCATTCCGCTACAATTCCATCGATGAAGCTAGGCGAATTGGCAAGCAGGCTGGGTGCTGAGCTACGCGGCGACGCGGAGCTGGAAGTCACAGGCGTCAAAGGGATTGAAGAGGCTGGGCCGACCGAGGTCACCTTCGTGGCCAATCCCCGCTATGCCGGACTGGCGCGGAAGACACGGGCCGTTGCGGTGTTGGTTGAGCCGGAGTTTCAGGAGATTGCCGCGGCGACTTTGCGCCTCAAGAACCCTTATCTGGCATTTTCCCGGACGTTGGGCTTCTTTTACAAGCCGCCGGAGTATGCTCCGGGCATTCACCCCTCGGCGGTCATCGACCCCACGGCCGAGATCGGCGAAGGGGCGCACGTTGGCGCTTTTGTCGTTGTAGGACCCCAAGTCCGGCTGGGAGCGCACGCCACGCTCCTGCCCCACGTAGTGCTCTACCCCGGTGTGCAGGCCGGCAGCCATCTATTTGCCCACGCTCATGCTGTGGTCCGCGAGAACTGCATCCTGGGTGACCACGTGACCCTGGAGAATGGAGCAATCGTAGGCGCCGATGGCTTCGGGTTCGCCAAAAATGAGGCCGGCCACTGGGAAAAGATCCCCCAGTCAGGGCCTGTGCTGTTGGGCGACCGCGTGGACGTCCAGGCCAATGCATGCATCGACCGGGCCACGGTGGGCGCCACAGTAATCGGCGAGGGAACCAAAGTGGATAACCTTGTCCAGGTCGGCCACGGCTCGCGCGTGGGCGAAAACACCCTGCTCTGCGCTCAGGCGGGCCTCGCTGGCTCTTCGGTCATTGGCAATAACGCAATTCTTGCTGGGCAGGCGGGCGTGGCCGGGCATTGCACTCTCGGCGACGGGGTGATTCTCACCGCGCAATCGGCAGTATCGCACGATGTGCCGCCGGGCAAGACGATTTCCGGCTCGCCGGGCTTCGACAACCACATCTGGTTGCGGGCCGTGGCGATCTTTCAGCGATTGCCGGAGATGCTCAAGCGTCTTGAACGCGTGGAGAAGAAGATCCAGACCCAGCCCGCAGAAATTGGCGCGGCTGAGCCAGGCGGAGCCGAAAAATGAAAAGACCTATTCAATCTGGCCTGGGAATTCTTGCCGCAATGGTGTTGCCGGCGCTGGCTTGGATGGCTGGATGCCACTCTTATCACGTGGAGACAACGGTCGAAAACCGTACAGGAGCGCCGATCCAACTGCTGGAAGTCGACTATCCGAGCGCCAGCTTTGGGGACAACAGCCTGGCTGCGGGTGCGATCTTTCAATATCGCATCCAGTTGCGTGGCGCCGGTCCGGTCAAGGTACAGTACACCACCGGCGACGGTCATCCGGTGCAGATTGAAGGTCCTGCACTGGCCGAGAGGCAGGAGGGCCGGCTGGACATAGTGCTTCTGCCTGGCGGGAAAGCGGACTTTCATCCCGAACTGGGCTCACAACCCTGATCTGGACGCGCGGAATCTGTTCATCTTAATATCGGCCAACGGTACAACATCCACTGGCGTCTGTTCTTCAAACGATCCCGGCCGATTCAAAGAATGAAGGGGATGGAGGTGGCCGCGAACTCCCCAAACATGAGCGAACGACCATTTCTTCCGTGGCTGCGGAAGCGCCGGGCGGCTGTGCGCCTTGCAACCTGCTTTCTCTCCGTCATGCTGGCTACTATCTTCGTTGTCTACCTGGACCGGGGTGGAGTTGGGTCCGGTCTGGTCTGGATCGCGAATGGAGTGCTGCTCGCCTACCTCCTGCTGGCTCCCCGCTGGCGTTGGCCAGCCTATTTAGGTGCAGGTTTTCTGGCCCAATTGGTCGGCAGCGAACTGGTCAACCAACACCTTTCAATCAACCTGCTTCTGACTTCCTTGAACGTCGCGGAGGTGTTGATCGGTGCGCATTTGTTGCGAAGCAGGTCAGGTCAACTGCCCCAATTCACGAATCGCGCTTATCTTTTGCGGTTTTTCAGTTTTGCCGTCCTTGCAGCTCCCCTGATCGTGGGAACAGTCTTTGCGCTGATCTCCGCGATATGGCTCCAAGCCGCTCCGCCTGTGACGCTCCTGCGCTGGGTCGTCTCGGACGGCCTGGGAGCGGCTGTCACCACGCCGGCCGTTGTGGCCATCTTGGCGACAGGCTTCAGAAACCCCGCAAACTGGAGAAAGAATTGGATTTATCCGGTGCTCTTTGCCGCCGTAACCATTGCTGGCTTCGCCCAATCAAGGGTCCCGGTACTGTTCCTCGTTTACCCCCTCCTGATCCTTGTACAGATGCGGCTCGGACTCGAATGGGGAGCGATGGCCACACTGTTCGCCGCAGGCGTTGGAACCTGGCTTACTCTGGCCGGCCTGGGCCCGTTTGCCGCGATGCAGGCTGTTTACCCCGGCCAGGCGAGCATCATGATCCAGACCTTTCTTGCTGCCGCGATATTTATGCTTTACAGCGTCTCGGTCATCGTGGAAAGCCAGAAGGGTACCGAGTTGCGGTTAAAGCAGATCGCAGCACTCCACGCGCTGGTGGCCGACAACTCGCGCGACATCATTCTGCTCGCCGACTTCGAAGGACGTCCCAGCTATATTTCACCTGCCGTGGGTACGCTCACGGGATGGAGCCCGGCTGAAACCATGCAGCGTCGGTTCGCCGAAGTGGCCCATCCTGACGACCTCCCAAGGATCGAGGCGCTGATCCGCAAAGTGCGGAAAGAGGGCGGTGACGCCACCATCGAGTACCGCGTTCGAAAACGCAGCGGAGGGTTCCTCTGGGTGGAGGCCAACATCCGAGTGGTCCATAACCCCGCAACCGGTGCCTCCTCGGGAATCCTGAATATCGTCCGAGACATCTCCGAGCGCAAACAGGCCGAACAATCGCGCGCGTTTCACCATTCTTTGATTGCCGCAATCCAGGAAGTGACGCTCGACGGAATTCTTGTCGTAAACGAAGAAGGCAATGCCGTTTCCTACAACAAGAGATTCTCCGATGTCTGGAGAATCTCCGCACCTGAAATTCCAGCCAGTCTGCTCGAGAAAGGCCTGGTCGTACCGGATCAGCAGCTATTACGTCAATGTCTGGATCGCTTGAAGGACCCCCAGGCGTTCTTGAAGCGGGTTCAAGAACTCTACTCCGATCCCGATGCAAATGACCAAAGTCTGGTCGAACTAAAGGACGGCCGCACGCTCGAGCGCTATTCCACTGGCCTGCGGAGTGGAGAAGGACACTATCTGGGCCGGGTGTGGTTCTTTCGAGACATTACCGACCGCAGACTCGCCGAACAAAAGCTTCAGGATGCGTACAACACGGTCGAGGTGCTCGCCGGGATGGACTCGTTGACCGGGTTGGCTAATCGCCGGCGATTCGATGAATGTTTCGACGCAGAATGGCGGCGCGCGATGCGCGATGGCAGTCCGCTTTCAATGCTCCTGATCGACGTCGATTTATTCAAGTTATACAACGATACCTATGGCCACCTGGCCGGCGACAGTTGCCTTAAAGAAATTGCACAGTCCGCCCTGGAAGTGATTAGGCGCCCTGGAGACCTCGTGGCCCGCTTTGGCGGCGAGGAATTTGCGATTGTCCTTCCGGGCACTCAGAACGACGGTGCCATGCAGCTTGCCAACGGAATCTGTGAAGCGCTGCGCAGACGGAAACTGCCGCACGGTGCCAGCCCCCACCGGATTGCGACAATCTCCATCGGGTGCGCGACCACGATGCCCACGATCGGACAATTGGCCGTAACTCTGATGGAGATTGCCGACGAGGCCCTTTACCGAGCCAAGCGCAGCGGCCGCAACCAGGTATGCAATGGGACTCCGAAACAACAAGGTGAGGAGATGGCGCAGAGTATCGTCCCTTCTGACCCCTCCATGGGCAAATCGAACTGAGACCCTGCGGCATGGGAGTTTTCGGATTTACTGTAGACTCCCGTGCCCCATTCCGCGGTTTCCTGCGGAATGGGTGGGATAACTACAAAACTCCGGCCTGCACAATTCCCGAAAAATGCTCCAGCTTCGCAGCCATTTTCACGAAAACGGAGCGCATACCTCACGGAACTGCGGGGGAGGCCGTCATGTCGAAAGGGCACCGCTTTCACCGGACCATGGAAGCCGCCACCCGGAAAGCCCTCAGCGCACCATGCTCTGAAAAAGCGGGGAGTGCAACAAATCGTTGAATTCGCCGTCGGAAGTGGCGAAGTGGATCCCCAGCCGCCCGGAATCGGACCCAATGGAAGTCGCGCTCAACGCTTGCTTCTCCGCATCCGACCCGCTCATCTTGCGAATCATCAGTGCGGCGGTCAGGAGCGATGAGATGGTTGCCGCGGCAAAGGAGTCGCCGGTGGAGATGGTGAGGTCGAACTTGACGCCGTGCTGAAAGTCCATGGTGTACCAGGAGGCCAGCAGGCGCTTGCGTACGGTCTCGAAATCGGTCACCGAACCGGCCTCGCCCAGCACCTGGCGCATCATGGTCTGCGTACCCTTCTCGTCGAGAATGCTCCACAGAGGCTCGGAGTCCACCGTTCTCATCGCATCCATCATGGGCCCGTTGGTCAATAGGTTGGTGGCTACCGCATCGCGGGCATCCAGTGCCTTCTCGACCGCATCCTTGGACCCAAAGACCATGGTCGACGGATCCACGAAGCAAAGAACCATGCCCGTCTTGGCCAGTGGATAGATCTTGTTGGTGCGAACCAAGGTAGGCTTCACCTTCTCCTTGCGGAAATTGGCCAGAATGTCTTGTGTCGAGAACTGCCCCTGGGCCACACCCACAGTCAGCAAGCCTTCGCTCGTAGCCGAAGGCCGGAAAAGAGCAAAGGCCAGTTGTTCAACGTCGTGGTTGTCGTTCAGCCCCGACTTGCGCAACGCCTCGTCGAACTGCTTGAGTTCAGGCGGCATCACGCGCTCGCGCAAATCCATCGCAGCAGCCGAATTCTGCATGGCCCGGTAGTCGATGACCACCAGTTGCTGCACATCATGCGGAATGGCCGTGCGGGCGTCCGTCGACAACTGCGCCGCCGGAGCCAAAGTTGCCACAGCCAGCAGCATGATAAACATCGAAACCCTAACGAATGCCTTTGACAAATCCGTCCTCCGGGGTGCCCGCGCCTCTCGGACCTGGCGTATGGAAGCCGTCCGCATTACCACGGCTCTTGCTCGTCGGCGGGCCCGAAAAACGCTCTCAACCCTTCCTTGTTATTGTACCCGCCGGGCGTCTTTCTCATGGGTCTCGTGCATCAGCCCCATCGCTCATGCCACCCACGGCGCCTCTCCCGGCCAGGCAAGCGGAGCCCCAAGGCGGCGCTCCAGAATCTTGGTTTCCCAATCGAACCCAGCCAATTGACGCATCCAGTCACTTTCCCGCTCGCACGCGGCTTCCGGAAGCAGGCCGATCACCTCTCCCTCAACCGGCGCAGCCTTGTGCCGCAGCGCCAGCACCGAGACCGCTCGAAATACCTGGGAAATCGGCGTGACCTGGAAATCTGTGATGTTCATCGAGAGCTGCGCCCGACCATGGGCCAGAACTCCCATCGCTTTCACGCCTTTCAGGCCACCGGAATCGGCGCGAATCTCGCGGGCGATGGCGCGCACCATGGCGACGTCCCCGGAGTCGAAATAGATGTTGTAAGCCACCAGAAACTTGCGCGCTCCCACGGCGCAGGCGCCCGCGGTAGGATGCAGTCCGGGACCTCCCAGGTCGGGCCGGCGAGCAGTTTCCTTGCGGACTGCGTCCCTCAGACCTTCAAATTGCCCACGACGCACATCCTCTAGATTCGCTCGATCGGGCCGCGCCGCCGCTGCCTCATAGAAGAACACCGGCACACCGAAGCGCCGCCAGATTTCCAGCCCCGCCTGACGCGCCAGCAAGGCGCACTGTTCCAGCTTGATGCCGGAGATGGGAACGAAGGGAATTACGTCCGCGGCGCCAATGCGCGGGTGAACCCCCTGCTGGCGTGTCAGGTCGATCAGTTCCACCGCCTTGCCGGCGCCGCGCACCGCCGCCTCCACCACGGCAGAAGGGGCCCCAGCGATGGTCACCACGGACCGGTTGTGGTCGGCGTCCATCGACCAGTCGAGCAAGTGCACCCCTTCGACGCGCATCGCGGCTACAATCGCCTCGACCCGCCGGGCATCCGTACCCTCCGAGAAGTTGGGAACGCACTCGACTACCGGATCACTCATCCTCACTCCACCCGGCGCTGACGTCTGCGCCGGGGTTCCGTTCAGGCCCGGGGCACTGTTGCAGGCCCCTGATTCATTTCCAAAAGGTGTATCCCACCTGCACCTGGATACTGGCGTTCACGCCAGGGTTGCGATCGCCCAGCGACGCCGAGGAGATATGCACGGCGTTCACTCCTATGTCGATCGACCGCTTGGGGTGGGTAAAGTAGTGGAACCCGATGCCCCCCTGTGGTGAGAAGTTCCAAACCGAAGTTCCGCCCGGAGTTCCGTGCGGGACCAGGATCTCAGGGGGGAACTTGTGCGTGGTATAGATGAGGCCGCCTGCCCCCTGGAACCAGGGCTGAAAGCGCCGCGACTGGGTCAGGAAATTCCAGCGTAGAATCACCGGTGTCATGCTCGCTCCGGTATACGTCCCGCCCCCGAGCGGCACGACCGAGGTTTGCCCTAGATGAACGACCGTCGTCTGGTGCGGAGCCGGAGTATACGCCTGCCAGAGCGGCATGATGTTGCCGCCAAGTTCGAACTGGCCGCTCAGGATTCCAAGGTGCAGCGGGCGGCTGATCGGCCTACCCAACTCAAAACCAAGCGAGAGAAACTTGAAGTCCGAGCGGTCGCCCACCCCAGTGCCCCAGTTCACGAACGGTCCGTATTCCCAACTCTTGGCCTTGCGGACCTCCGCGACAGGATTATCGGAGGTGTCGTGACCGCCCGCGGCGGCGCGGTCTGAGGACTCCGCCGACGGGTTCGCCCTACTGGGGTCCATACCCGGCGTTTCGGCGGAAGCAAGCATCCCTCCAGCCGTCAAAACAAGCAAAAGAAGCCTTGCAGTTCGCGTCAATTCTCTTCCCTTCCCTCCATCGCAAACGATGAATCCCCAAAAAAAGGCCGCCACAACCGGGCGGCCTGTTGAACCCCTGCCTGCTCCTGGGTCAGCCGGCCGCCTGTTCCATCTGCTCGGCGTCCATATCGAAGTTCGAGTACACACTTTGCGTGTCGTCGCAGTCCTCCAGGGCCTCGAGCAGCCGGATCATCTGGCTTGCCGCGGTCCCCTCGAGCTTTGTATAGGTGGACGCGACCATCGTCACTTCGCTCATGACGGTAGGTATGCCGGCAGCCTTCACAGCCCCGCCAACCGCTTCATACGCGGCCGGATCGGTAAGAATCTCCCAGGTGTCGCCCTCGTCGTTCAAGTCTTCGCCGCCGTGCTCCAGCACAATCTCCATCAACTGGTCTTCTGTGGCTGCCGACTTCTCGACGGCAATAATGCCCTTCTTTGCGAACATGAATCGGACCGACCCCGATTCGCCCAGGTTGCCGCCATTCTTTGAAAAGGCGTGCCGGATCTCGCTCACCGCGCGGTTGCGGTTGTCGGTCGTCACATCCACAATAATGGCGACCCCGCCGGGACCGTAGCCCTCGAACTTGATCTCCTCGTAGTTGACGCCTTCCAGCTCGCCTGTGCCGCGCTGGATGGCTCGTTTGATGTTCTCCTGCGGCATGTTTTCCGCCTTGGCAGCCAGAATCGCCGTGCGCAGCCGCGGGTTGCCATCTGGGTCACCGCCCCCTTTCGCGGCGATGGAGATTTCCTTGATGATACGGGTGAATATCTTGCCGCGCTTGGCATCCAGCGCGCCCTTCTTATGCTTGATTGTGGCCCATTTTGAATGGCCGGACATGGGAACCTCAGCGGTAGTGAAGAATGCCGGCGCGGGCACGCGCCTGACCTTGTGAGTATACCACCGGTGGCGAAAGGCCAGGCATGGCGCTCCGCCCGCCAGGCGCCCTGCTGCGTTCCCTTCCTCTCCAACTGCCAATCGGCTCACATTGGGTCTCTGACCGCTTGATCTTGGACCAACTCCGTGCCCCATCCTTTCGCCTTTTTTCTGGCGAAAGGATGGGGGTGTCACGAATGCCAAAGAACGAATTCATGCGGTCAGAGACCGGAGTACGAAACGCTGTCCGCGCTTTGCCTTCGCCGTTGCGGTTTCATACTCAGCGCCGGAGTCACCCTCGTAAGTCGCGGCGCGGCTGCGGTCAATTTTGGCCAGCAATCATAAGTAATATCCCGGACACTGAGTATTGAACGACGCTCCACGGGATAGTACACTACCGGACCTTCCGGCTTCGAACCTCCTGGCAAACCGGCAATACGAGAGTTCGCAAGGATCATCAACCACCGTGCGAGTAAGTCGAGGAAGATACTGGAGAAACAATGACCATGCTCAAGGGATTAGGAATAGGACTGTGCATTACTGTGCTCTGTCTTCTCGTCGCGCCGAACGCAAAGGCCGACCAGTTTGACAGGAAAACTGTTGTTACCTTCAGCGGGCCAGTCGAGGTTCCGGGCGTTGGCGCTCAGATCCTCCCGGCAGGCACCTATATCTTCAAGGTCCTGGATTCGCCCTCGGACCGCCACATCGTCCAAATCTCCAATCAGGAGGAAACCCATGTATTCACCACCATTCTCGCCATTCCCAATTATCGATTGAAAGCAACCAACAAGACAGTTATTACCTTCCGGGAGCGGCCCGCTGGACAGCCCGAAGCTCTCAGGGCTTGGTTTTACCCAGGCCGCGAATGGGGCGAGCAATTCGTCTATGAGAGGCCGAGAGCCATCCAATTGGCGAAGGAAACAAACGAGCCCGTGCTGGCGACCCCCGTCGCACTCTCAGCCGCGCCCGTCGAGGCTCTCACCACGGCTCCCGTTGAGGCGGTTGGCCCGGCCGGAGAAACAGTTGAGACGGCTCAGGTTGTTGAAGCGCCCCCCGCGCCTGCTCCTGCGGCGCAGCCCGTGCTAGTCGCCTCTCTGCCTAAGACTGCCAGCTATCTTCCCCTGATTGGACTGGGTGGCATTCTGGCGCTTGGGTGCGGTTTTGTTCTCCTTGGCTTTTCAAAAAGAACCGCATAGATCGGTTGAAGGTGAGACATGCTTGGTCACTTAGCCCTTTGAGTCGACCGCTTGCGATGGGTTGATGGAGGCGATACGCGAGTATCGCCTCCCTTTGTCCATCGGATCGCTAGTGCCTTCACCTTGTGATTCGGTAGTTATTCAACAAACGACTGGGTGCCCCCGGTCTCGATTTCGAAACCGGGGAGATTACCTGTTCACACAGTCGCGGCACTAGTTATGGCTCTCTGAATAACCGTATCCGTGTTGCATTCAAGAACTGGACGGATGAGAAAGATGAACACATCCGCGCGCCGCCTGCCAAGGCGGATAATCCCGAATCGTCCAGGCCGCCTCCACACCGGAATTCGAATCGCGAGGAATCGTGCCTTCGCGCTCCGTTGTCTCATTGCCCTCGTCGCCACCATCGTAATGAGTTGTGTCGCCGGCGCCCAGAATTCCCGTCCGTCCGAGAGCCGCCCCAGCGACGAGTTCACGCTCAGACTGAATGCGGACATGGTGATCCTGAGCGCAACCGTTCTGGACCACCATAACGCACTCGTCTCCGGACTCGCCAAAGACGACTTCCGTATTTATGAAGATGGGGTACTTCAACAGGTAAGGCACTTCACCCATGAAGATATCCCGGTTACCGCCGGTATCGTGATCGATAACAGCGGAAGCATGCGGACAAAACGGGCCGACGTGATTGCCTCGGCAATGGCATTCGCTGGCTCGAGCAATCCCCAGGACCAGATGCTCGTGGTCAACTTCAACGATAGAGTTTCCTTTGGCCTCCCTGCCAAAACCCCATTCACCGATCGGAAAGAACAATTGCAACTTGCTCTCTCCGAAATCAACACCATCGGTCAGACCGCACTCTACGACGGGCTAGCTGCCGCGCTCGATCATCTCAAACAGGGCAATCGCGACAAGAAAGTGCTGGTCCTGGTCAGCGACGGCGGTGATAATGCAAGCAAGCTCCGTCTGGCGCAAGTGATCGACATGGCAAAGCAATCTGCCGCGATCATCTACGCGATCGGTATCTTCGATGAGCAGGATGGCGATCAGAATCCCGCTGTTCTAAGGCGGTTTGCCAGGGAGACAGGCGGTGAGGCCTTTTTCCCGGAGTCGTCGAAGGAGATTGCATCGATCTGCGAGCAGATAGCCCACGACATCCGCAATCAATATACTCTGGCCTACGTACCGTCGATCGCAAAGCGGGATGGAAGTTATCGAGCTATAGAAGTCAAGGCCACCGCTCCGGGCCATGGCCGATTAACCGTCCGTACCCGGCCGGGTTACGTTGTTACTTCTACCTCTTCCACTAACCTCAGCCAGGGCAATCGGCCATGATATCCACGACGGAGCGGGAGAGGTTCGCACAGAGAGGGCAGCACTTTCTTCGCTGGACACGACGCCTGTTCCTTATCACCGGCAGCCTTGCGCTCGCTTATGTTGCACTCGCTCTGCTCCACGCAAAGCATTACCAGGAAGCCGCAAACAACACCCTCGAGCAGCAGATACACGCAGAGGAAGGACACAAGATAGGTCTGTCTCGTTCCGCGGCGAAAGAAGGCGATGTGCTGGGCCGCATCGGGATTCCCAGGCTCGGCATGCGGGTCGCAGTTCTGCAGGGCACCACATCGCAGACACTCCGGCTCGGTGTTGGGCATATCGACGGGACCCCGCTTCCCGGCGAGCCTGGTAACGTCGGAATCGCCGGGCACCGCGACACCTTTTTTCGAGGCCTGAAAGACATTCGCCCGAGTGACGAGATTCAGATTCAGACCGCAACCGGCCTATTCCGCTATCAAGTAGATTGGGTCCAGATCGTGGTTCCCGGCGACACTGGCATCCTGGAACCTGCAGCCGGGTCTGCCCTTACGCTTGTTACCTGCTACCCATTTCACTTCATCGGCTCTGCGCCAGAGAGATACGTCGTGCATGCGCACAAGTTATAGCTATCGATAACAACCGGACCGCATTTTGGATTAGCATGCGCGACTAACACGATTCCACCTCGCATCTCAATTGAGCACATACGAAAATGAAACTTATCAATGGATGAGGCGCCTCATCCATCCGAGCCTGGATCGCGACGCCGCACGACAAGGAATCAGCGCTGGCGAATCGGCGTCTTGGCTTCTAGCAGCGCCAGACGGCCGCCGAGCATTGCGGCCAAATGATCGTTCCCCTGCTGCTTCGCTAACCCGGCCGCACGATGCTCCACTTCCTGAGCCTTGTCGAAGTCTCCCGCCTCGGCATACGCTGCGGCAAGGGTGCCCAGCAACGCCGGCTCGCGCGATGAAGTCAGTTCAACGGCGTGCTCCGCCAGTGAGATGGCCTCGCGTCCGTTGCGAAGGGCGGCGTCGGCCGAGGTTGCCAGCAGCCACGCCGTGTCGTTCAGCCACTTCACATTGTCAGGCTCTCTCTTGATCGCCTGGCGCCAATGCTCGATCCCATCGGCTCCCCGGCCATTCATTACCAGCGCCAGCCCCAGGTAATAGTGCGCGTCGGCCATGTTGGGAGACATCTCCAGCGCCCGCTCGAAATGCGGAATCGCTTCGGTCAACTGCCCTTTCTCGGCCAGCCCCATTCCCAGGTTGTTGTGAATTTCGGCCGTCTCCGGCCCGTTGGCGAGCGCGTGCTTCAAATGGGCAATGGCTTCATCCGTGTTGTTTCTTACCAGCAAGGCATGGCCGAGGTTAGCCTCTGCCCCCACGTAGGCCGGATCTAGTTCGAGCGCCTTGGAAAAATCTCCGATCGCATCGTCCAGCTTGCCTTGCATGGCCAGCGCCAGACCCAGATTGTTATAAGCATGAGCGTATTTCGGATCGATTTCGATCGCTTGACGATAGTGACTCACAGCCTCATCGAGGCGCCCCGCCGCGGTAAGAGCGAAGCCCAGATTGTTATGCGCCTCGGCATAACTCGGATTGATCGTCAGCGCTTCCTCGTACTGCTCGATGGCCTCGTTGAGCCGGCCTTGCTCCGCCAGCGCCCGGCCCAGGTTGCTATGCGCTTCCGCATAGGCCGGGTTTTCATCGATCGCCAGCTTGTAGTGCTCGATCGCTTCGCTGGGCTCGCCCGCGCCGGCCAACGCTATAGCCAGATTGTTGTGCGCCTCCGGGTAATTGGGCTTGGCCACGATCGATTTGCGATACTCCGCAATTGCCTCTCGCGGCTTGCCGGCGCGCGCCAGGCTCTGGCCGAAGTTGTTCAAGGCCCGCGCATCGCCGGGGCTCATTGCAACCGCCTTGATCCACTCGGGAATCGCAGCCGCATACTGGCCCTTCTTGGCCAGGTCCGCCGCCACGTCGTACTGCTTGTAGAAATCCACCGCCGGCGTGTCGATGTGCTCGATGCCGCTGGGCGCCATGTTCACGAATTCGGGAATATTCACCGCGCGATTGGCCGCCGTCGAGTTCTCGATCAAAATGGCCGGCGTGTCATTGCCCTGCTCGTCAATATGAGTGAGGAACATCTGCGTATACGGCGACCGGCTCTTCGACGAGAACACCAGCCAGCGCCCGTTCGGCGAGAAACTGTGCCACGAGTTCATCAGCGGCGTATTGCAGGTCATGCGCCGCGCCTGCCCGCCCGCAGCCGGAACAATGTACAACTGGCTGTCCGGACGCATCAACAGCCCGTTGTGAGCCTGGACGAAGACCATCCACTTACCGTCCGGCGATATCTTGGGAAAGCTGTTGCTCATGCCGTTTTGCGACGCACCGGCAATCGGCTCGGCCTTGCCCCCTTTTCCGTCGTTGAAGGGAATCCGGTAAAGGTCGTACTGCATGGGGATCTCCGCTGGATCGTTGGCGTAGGCGGCCATCTTTCCATCCGCTGGATACGGGTCTTTCGCCTCAGCGCGCGCAAACACAAGATACTTGCCGTCCGGGCTCCAGACGGCGCTGGCCTGCACATAGCGCGGGTCGTCGGCGCCGGGTAGAGGCTGTAGCTTCTTGCTTTCGCGGTCATACCAGGCCAGGATTCCCCGCGTGGGATAGAAGACCTGCAGGAAGCGGTAGTCTTTGAAATTGGCCACGTAATAGAACTGGGAACTCTTGGTCCCAGGCGGCCTGATCGTCGTCACCACGCGGCGCCCATCGGGCGACACCTGCGACATGAACCCGACGCGAACCGGGCTGCCCGATTCGGTGGGGAATGAGGACCAGGAAATCATATCCTCATTGCGAATCGTCATCTTCTGCGCCACGGGCACCATGGTGTACAGGCCCTTGTCGTTTTGCGGACCGTCCATGTCCAGGCCCAGCGTCTTGCCGTTACCTGAAAAGGAGTGGCAATTGGCGCAGGTGTGCAGGTCCGTCATCACAACATGACTGCTGGTGTCAGCCACGTTGCGCATGCGCCACTCAATCAGCGGTATCGCCGCCGTCGCCAGCGGCTTGATAAATCCCTTCTCCAACTCCGACGGCATCAGCGGCACATCGCGATAGAAAATGGGCGCCCCCACCGGGTCCGCCGAGACATGCATCCTCATGCTGCCCACCGAAACTGGCGTGCTCGCGTTCCCTGCCTCAAAACCGCGAATCGTGATGGTTGCGGCGCCGGCGCCTGCCTGCTTTTTGATCGCGGCCCAGGTTGCAGCATCGGGCGTCCAGGTGCGGGCGGCGGCCTGTTCCGGCGTAAGTTCAGGCAGCTTGTTGGTGCTCGAAACACAGCGCGGATCGATCTCGCCAACGCGCATCCGCTCGCCCTTCGCGGCGACATGAATCCCTGCCGAACCGTCCGCGAAGGACACATCGATCTGCCAGGAAGCTGGGTTCGCGGCGGAGTCGCGCCAGAGAAAAGTCGGAGGGGCCATATCGGGCGGAAAGACTGAACCCTCGGCCGGATAGTCGATCACGATGCGGGCGGGTTCATTCACCGCCCAGGCCGCGATCATCCCTAGCCCGGCCAGAAGACCGGTCCAGAAAAGACTCTGTATGACCATCGACCGTATGCTCATCCCGGAAACTCCCAACCTCAATTCTAGACAGGCCAGAGCCGCTTGGAGGAAGCCGTTGCGGGCGTCAACATCGCTTCACTCGAGGGCGCAGGCGTGCCAATATCGATTACAGCCAGGATTCCTATCGCACTTCTCCGGCTTCGCGCCAGTATACTCCGGACCGCCATCACTGGGCCGCTGGTTGCGGGAATGAGTCTATTTCACGGGCCCCACTGTGGCCTCAGCCCGCACAGCCTGCTGGAATGCCGGCCACTTGCAGGACGAGTCGGCCTGCCCACAGCCCGGTACAAACACGGTTGCTCTTTGGGGAGGATTGTCGAGACTCAGCGGGGTGGCATTGCGCATCTGATCGAGCGTTTGCGCCATATAAAAGGTTCGCACCGAGTACTCTGCCGTCGAGCGACTCTTCCACAATTCAAATACCAGTGCGCCGCCCGGCGGGGTATCGTCAATGCGGCCATCGATGAGCCACGAGAGACCCAGCGCCCCACTGATGTTCGAAAGGTTGGTGTCATGTCCGACCAGGATCAGCAACCGGTCTTCGGCCTTGCCAAGCGCCCCCGTAACCGGTTTGCGGGTAATCGCCTGCTCCATCGAAGTAAGAATGTGGTCGAGCATGTTGGAGGAACCGATGCGCGCGACATAGTTGGTGCGCCGCGTAAGCTCCGCGTTCGCGGTGTGGAGTTGCATCAACTCGCGCACCTTATTAGCGTCGACGCGCCCCCAGCCAACCTGAGACTTGTCCAGGCCCTCGGCATATTCGAGCAGCAGGTCTTCCGCCATGGTGGCGGCCGTGCCCAGCGGAGTGCGCAATTCGGGAAGACGGTCGCCTTTCCCAGGGGCTAGGGAAGACGGGATATCGAACAGGGAGACTTTGGCTGCCGGACAAACAACGCCTGGTTTGCACCCGAGCAGAACATCCTGCAGGGCTTGAAGCTGGGGACGATACGCCTCCACCAGCCCGGCTGGATTGTTTCCGATGCGGCCAGCGAGCGCGGCCGCAGCGAGAAGGCCATCGGGATGAACAGATCCCGCTTCCATCGAATGAAACAGCGGATCGTGTGTGCCCTCGGGCAGGGCGCGCACGTCCAGTTGGCAACCTGGAAACATTCCCGCCGCCAGGGCCTTGCCGGTCTCGCGCGTGCGCTGATCCGAGTCCGCAACGATGGAAACATGGCCCGCACCGGCGCAGCCATCGGCAGTGAGCAGGCCCTCCTTTGCCAACAACGCGCGGTCGTACACACCGAACAGCTTCATCAGTTTTGCGCCGTGTTCTGTCAGATAGCCAGGAGGCACGGTCCAGTCAGGCCACGGCTGTGCCGAGTATCGATTGAGCTGATCGGTCTTGCCGGTCGGCGAACGTACTCCATGCCGGCTCACGATCACCTCAAACTTCAACTCCTCGCCACTCGCCGCAACAGCGGCCGGCGAAGCCTGGGCTGGGCTTTGCGCCCGCAGCGAACAGGCCGCTTCAAGCAGAATCACCAGCACTACAAGAGCATGGCAGCCAGTTTCTCGAATCTTAGTGAATCTGCCGGCTTGTTCCAAAGGATTCTCATCTTTCTCATGGGCAGACGCACTGCCCCGTCCAGCCTTGCTCGATTCACTCGAGCAAGGCTGGACGTAGGAACGCTGCAGTGCGCGTTGTCTGTGGATTACCTCTCGTGGTTGGAGGTCCAGCGAATTCCGCCCGCATAGGTCGGGTGGTAGTACTCGCGCTGGACAACATATTGCGTACTGCCGTTGTAGAAGCCGAAGACTTCGTTGTTCAGGTTCAAGCCATAGGCATAGACTTGGAAGCCCAGCGGAAGTTGATAACTGGCCTGGGTATCGAACTGGTAGTGAGCGTAAAGGTAGTTGTCGCCGGACGGCCCCTTTACGCCTACCGAGTCCGCGCCGTCGGTCCACTGATACTGATAGATCATGGCGTCGTCGAAGGTCATTCCGACGCGCATCGAAAATCGCTTCGTATCGTAGGTGGGGCTGATGTTCCAGCTATTGGGCGCGTCGCGCAACAGGGCTGGAGAATCCGAGCGGCCGGGGAGGTCATGTGCTTGCGATTCGGTATAGCTGTAATTGGCAGAAAGGCCGCCGCCTTTCAGCACTCCGGGCAGGTAAGACAGCCGCTGCTGGTAGCTGAACTCGACTCCCTGCACATGCGCGCTGCCTGCATTGCCCGGCTGGGTTACGATGGTCTTCGCTCCCGGCGGATTGGGGTTGGGATTATACGGAGTGCTGGCCACTGTGCTCTGTACCGTGATGATCGGGTCCGAGAGATCCTTGTAGAAGTAACCCGCCTGGAGCAAGCCGGAATTGCTGAACGAGCGCTCGTAGAGAACGTCGTAATTGTTGGCATGTTCATCCTTCAGAGCGGGGTTACCCACGCTGACCGTGTTCGGGTTCTGGTTGGTGACCGGTTTCCCGACGGCCGCGGTGATGTCGGAAGGATCGGGGCGAGAGAGACCCCGTCCGTAGACCAGTCGCAGGTCCGAGTCCTTATCCACGGCAAAGCGAAGCGAGCCGCTGGGCAGAACGTCGAAGTAGTCGCCGCCGGCCTTGAATGACAGTGTGCCGGTGCTCTTATTGAAACTGGTCGTATCTACATGAGTCGCTTCAAAACGCAAGCCGGTAACCATGCGAACGCGGCTGGCAAGTTCGATGGTATTCATCAGATAGCCCGCGGGGATGCGCTCGATCATGTCGAAGTTACCTTTGTTGGGTCCCTGGTCGGTGTTGAATACAAGCTGAGATTGATTGGCGTCCACCCAGCCCCTCATCTTGCCCCAATCGGTTACAGTGCCATACGCTTGGCCATTGTATTTGTAGGTCTTGTCGTAGTATTGGGGGTCGCTGAAAGTGCTGTTCCACTCCGGATGGGCCGAAATCGGGATCGGAATGGGATTCCCGTTATCGTCGTTCGGTACGGTCCAATATGTGTCGTATGTGTTGTCAAACTTGTGGGCATTCCGAATCTTGGCCCCAAACTCGAAAGTTCCGTAGCGGGAACCGACGTGGTACATCCGGGCATAAGAAGCGGACGCCTGCAAGTTGAGTTGCACGCTCTGGCCAAAGGTGGGAATGTCGAATTCGGTGAGTCCATAGTTGTTGCGATCGTATGCGTTGTCGATGCCGGTTCCGAAGCAACCGGTCCAGCCCGGCCGGTTAACGCTCACACCCGGTACGTTCATGCAGTTGTTGTTTGGGTCGCCCAGCCACTGGTAGTTGGCTCCGCCGCTGCCGCTGAGCGATCGCGAGCGCCCTACAGAGACGGCCCAGTTCACGGTATTTGCATTGAAGATGTGCTTGCCTTGCAGAGCCAGGCTGCCGACGGCCATGTTGGGGCGGCGCCAGTCTTGGCTGTACTGCGGGTTGGCGCCATCGGTCACGGTAAATACCCACTTATGACCCCAGTTGCGGAAGGTGGAGAACAGGCCGCGAAGCGAGATGTTCGATCCTTCCGCCAGCTTGTAGTCCACGCTGCCAGTTGCGCCCCAGCGCGAGCGGTCATAGACGTAGTCTCGAATATCCATGGCGTCGTAATGCGGACTGGCGCTTCCAGCGGTGGGCACCGGCTCAATATCGTTGATCCCGCGGCCGTTGTAGTCGTAAGTGCCGCCGATCAGCACGCCTAGCTTCTTTTCTTTGCCAAAGCGCTTGCCGATTGTCCCGCCCATCTGGTCCACTTCACGGCCGCCCACGATCGGCGTGTAGCCGCCCACCCCGTAGAGCGTTGCCGTGGGAACTTCGCCTGCGGTCTTGGTCACCAGATTTACAGATCCGCCAATGCCGTCGGCGTCGATGTTGGCCTGCAGGGTCTTGTTGATTTCAACGGACTCGACGAGATCGGAGGCAATGGTGTCCAGCTTGATCTGGCGTACTCCCGATTCCGGCGAAGGAACAGTTACGCCATCGACCATGGTGTTGCTCAAGCGGGGCTCCGTGCCGCGAATCTGCACGTACTTGCCTTCGCCTTCGTCGCGCTCGATGGTCACCGAAGCCATGCGGCCCAGCGCGTCTGCGATGTTCGCATTCGGAAGAGACACGATCACTTCGGCCGGCAGCACCTGAAGGATGTTCTCCGCGGCCAGCGTGCGATTGATGGCCTCCGCTTCGCCAAATTGGCGGTCGGCTGTAACGATCACCTCGTCGCTTGCGTTCTGAACCTTGAGGACCGCACTGATCTGCGTAGTCTGGCTCGCCAACACCGTCACGCTGCCTGAATAGGGCGTGAAACCAACATAAGAGACGGTGACCGAGTAGGTGCCGGGACTGACTTCGGTGATGGTGAAGTCGCCAAGTTCATCTGTTGTTGCGGGTCTCAGCTGGGGCTGGAAGTCGACCTTGGCCCCTTGCAGAACCGCGCCGCCCGAGTCCTTGACTACGCCGCTGATGATGCCCTTGCCCGTCTGGCCAAACGCAGGCGCCAGAGCGAACAGACAGAGAACAAGTACAGTGATTGAAAGGTACCTCTTGTGCATGGCACTCCTAATCCCGGCCGGGGCCGGTCAGTTTCGCAGGATTGAAGTCGATTCTTCGACCTGCCTGGAGATTAGGGTGCTGTCTTAAAGCCACGTTAACGATCCGATGAAATTCCTTTAATGGATGAAACATGTGTGCGCTGCATCACAAAGTCTTGGTCAACTCAACCCTTTGTTCGTGTTCCTTTCCCTTGCGTGACATCTCCGAGCCCCCCGGCGACCGATGCGCTTCCCGTGGTTCAGCGGCGACCTGCGAATGTTGGTGTCGCTCACGGAAGCGCTGCACAAGGTTGACTTGTGTCAGAGCACGGCTTCACAGGCTGCGGAAAAACTCTCGTCCGGAGGGAGGCGGGGGTTTCAACCTCCGCACGATGCCAACAGAATCAATGCGGGCTTTAGCTCTCGAAGGGCGCATTTCGTCCATTTCAGCCGAACTCTCTATTTTTCCCGCAACCTGTTCAGTCGTGCCGCAAACACCGCATATTCGTCGCGGGCTTTAGCCCCGGAGGCAATGCCCCTAACAATCCGGAACTTGTACAGGGGTTCCTGCGAGTAGGTTTCCCATCCGGCCCCTTGCGGGATTATCCTTCTTGACGACCTACAATTTGGCTCCCATGAGGTGCTGAGTGCAAAGGGCAGTACGTTTCCTGTTTGTTGTATTTGGTTTTCTGTTTCTAGCCGCAACGTCGCAAGCGAACAACACCGCCGAGGCCCAACAGAAATCGGGCTTCGTCCGGCTGGACCGGGTCACCGCTTCCCGGGCAACCGCTAACGGAATCGAAATCCGCTCCGGCACTGCCGTGATGCTGATAACCGCCCTGCGCGACAATGTGCTGAGAGTGCGCGTGGGTGAGGCTGGCCAACTTCCGGAAGATGCCTCCTGGGCAGTTCTGGCTGCCGCGCGCACCTCCACCGTGGCTGTAACTCAGGAGTCCAGCGCAACTGCCGTCGGCTTCAGAACCGCCAAGCTCCACGTCATTGTCCGCAAAGACCCTCTGGAACTGACCGTCACCGATCTCGGCGGGCATGCCATCGTCCAGGACCTACCAGGCAGGCCCATCGAGTACCACGGCGCAGCCTTCCGCGTCTACCGGGCGTCGCCCGCCGACGAGCACTACTTCGGCCTCGGAGACAAGCCCGGCCCGCTCGACCGCCGCAACGAGGCCTTTACGGACTGGAACACGGACGCCTTCGGATGGCAGGAATCCACTGACCCGATTTACAAGTCGATTCCCTTCTTCATCACCTTCCGCAACGGCATCTCGGCGGGAGTCTTCCTCGACAACACCTGGCGAACCAGCTTCGAATTCAACAAGGAGTATCGGGACGGCTACTCCTTTGGCTCCGAGGGCGGGCCGCTGGACTATTACATCCTCTATGGTCCGGAGCCCAAGGAAGTGGTCAAGACCTGGGCCTGGCTGACTGGGACCACGCCGCTGCCGCCGCTTTGGTCGCTGGGCTACCAGCAATCCCGGTACAGCTATTACCCCGAAGCCGAGGTGCGGCGCATCGCCGACCGGTTGCGCAGCGAGCGGATTCCCGCGGACGTCATCTGGCTGGACATCGACTACCAGCTCAAAAACCGCCCATTCACTGTGGACCCGGAGCGATTTCCCCACTTCGACCAGTTGATCCAGGATCTGAAGGCGCAGCATCTGCACACCGTGCTGATTACCGATCTGCACGTTGCCGACCTGCCCAACGCCGGCTACAAACCCTACGACGAAGGCAAGGCCGGCGACCACTTTGTCAAGAATCCCGACGGCTCGACCTTCGTGGGTGTGGTTTGGCCGGGCAAGGCCGTCTTCCCCGACTTTACCCGCCAGGTTTCGCGCGAATGGTGGGGCTCTCTTTACGCGAACTTCCTTAGCAAAGGCATCGCAGGATTCTGGAACGACATGAACGAGCCTGCAATCTTTGAGGTTGCCTCCAAGACCATGCCTGACGACGTGCAGCACCGCATCGAGGAGCCGGGATTCGCTCCCCGTGTGGCCAGCCACCTTGAGATTCATAACGTTTTCGGCATGGAGAACAGCCGCGGCACCTTCGAGGGCCTGCGCAGGCTCGATCCCAACACCCGGCCCTTTGTCATGACCCGTGCCAGCTATGCCGGCGGGCATCGTTACGCGGCCACCTGGAGCGGCGACAACTCGAGTACCTGGAACCACCTCCGCCAGACCACCCCGCAATTGATCAACCTCGGCCTCAGCGGCTTTGCCATGTGCGGCGCGGACGTCGGCGGCTTTGCCGGGTCGCCGCAGCCGGAGCTGCTCACACGCTGGCTGCAAGTCGCGGCCTTTCATCCCATCGACCGCGACCATACCGCCATCGGCACCAACCCGCAGGAGCCCTGGGAGAATGGCACGCAGGAGGACTTGAACCTCCGCCGCCGGTATATCGAAGAGCGTTATCGCCTGCTCCCGTACATCTACACGACCGCGGAAGAGATGAGCCGCACAGGTCTGCCCATCATGCGTCCTCTGTTCCTCGAGTTCCCTGCAGGCGGGGCTGATGGGCAGCCTCTCGACTTGAGCACCGGCAACACCTTCCTGCTTGGACCCGATCTGCTGGTCGCCCAGAGCCCTTACCCGGACGAGCTGGACGACTACACCGTGGCGCTGCCGCCAGTGGGCTGGTACGACTACTGGACCGGCGCACGGGTCGACGGCAATGCCGGCAGAAAGGCCATCGACAACACGAATGTCACCCAGCCCGAGGTCCACATCCACCGCAACCTCGATACGCTGCAGGTCTTCGTCCGCGCCGGCGCCATCGTTCCTGAACAGCCGCTGGTCCAGAGCACGGACGAAAAGCCGCAGGGGCCGTTGACTTTGCGCGTCTATCCGCCGGCCGGGTCGGGCAAAGACTGCCGCGGCAGCCTCTACCTCGACGACGGCATCAGCTACGCCTTTCAAAAGGGCGAATTCCTGCGCCTCGACTTCACCTGTCACCAGACCGCGCAGGGACTCACCGTAACCCTGGCTCCGCGTGAGGGCAGCTTCACCCCCTGGTGGAAGCTGATCTCCTTCGAGGTTTACGGAGCAACCAAGCCGGCTGCGGGAGCCAGCGCTTCTTCAGCGGGCAGTGGCGGGAAAGGCTCAACTCCCGTCTCTCCCGGATTCGACTCGGAGCACCACCGCATTACTGCCTTGATCCCGGACGATGGCAAGGGGCTCGAATTGCAACTGGCTTACTGAGAGGATGCTTCGCCTGACCCGGCGAGCGGCTCCTCCCTTTGCCGCTCGCCGGGTTTTCAAGCAGGCCCCACTTGTGCCGGCGCTCGATTCCGCCTTCGGATATTACCCAGGGTTGAAAAGTGAGCATCTTGCGGGCGCGAAACTGATACCCTAGAAGCATGAAATTCGGGGTTTTAGTCTTTCCCGGTTCCAACTGCGACCACGACACATTCCATGTCATAGCCGAGGTAGCCCGCCAACCCGTCACCTTTCTCTGGCACGATTCCGAGAATTTGGAAGGCGTGGATGC
>Ga0181531_10000279_pt1 | contig 36062 bp, 34 predicted proteins | sample PEATcosm2014_Bin_38_FD_119743 | JGI IMG/M metagenome (GOLD analysis project Ga0181531, IMG submission 119743) | Peatland microbial communities from MTU Mesocosm Facility, Houghton, MI, USA - PEATcosm2014_Bin11_10_metaG | ecosystem: Environmental > Terrestrial > Soil > Wetlands > Peat | place...
AAATCGCGCAGCGGCGCCTCCCACGCCTCGCGCAAGTCGGCCAGCGCGATACGCTCGCCGCCGAGCTGCGCCTCGGCTGTCGCGATCACCGTGCCGGCATCGTACGTCGATACACCCAGGTCCGCCGCCAGCAGCGCAAACGACTCGGCGTCGTCGACCTCGACGACGAACGCCGGCATCTCCGCAAACCACGCCGCGTCGTGTCCCATCCGCTCGGCGACCGGCGCCGGGTCGATCGCGAAGCCGAGCCCGGCCGAGGAGACGAAGGCCATCTTCGCGAGCGCCGCGAGCACGCCGCCGTCGGTCACCAAATGCGCCGCCGAGACGAGGTTCGTCTCGAGTGCCTCGATGACGAGATCACACTGGCGCGAGAACGCGTGGGCGTGAAACGACGGCAGCGTCGTCGAGCGCAGCCCGAGCAGTTCGGCGAGGACCGATCCGCCCAGCGCGAGCTCGAACGGCGCGGTGACGATCAGGGCGGCGCCGGCGCGCTTGAGCCCCATCGTTGCGCTGACCGAGACGTCCTCGAACGTACCCACGCAGCCGACGATCGGTGAGGGCGCCACCGCGTTACCGTTCGCCGAGCGGTTATAGAGCGAGACGTTGCCGGTCACGAACGGTACCTGCAGGCCGTGCGCCGCCTCGGCGAGCCCGTCGACCGCCGCGACGAACTGGCCCATCTGCTCGCGCACGGTGGGATCGCCGAAATTGAGACAATCGCTCAGTCCGGCCGCGCGCGCGCCGACCGCTGCGCAGTGCCCGATCGCCTCGGCGACGGCCAGCTCGGCGGCGCGCTTGGGATCGATTGCGCCGTAGCGCGGGTTGCCGCCGACGGCGAGCGCGAGGCCGAGCGGCGCGCCGGGGATCGGCACCAGGACGCCGGCGTCGGCGTAGCCCGGTGGGATCGCGGTACAGCCGCGCACGACGCCGTCGTAGCGCTGGTAGATCGACGCGCGCGAACAGACGTCGCGGTGGGCGAGCACCGCGCGCAGCCGCTCCCCGAGACTCGCCGGCTGCGCGTGCATCGCTGCGGCAACCGCGCGTTCGCGCTCTGCTTCCCCTTCGTGGGCGACGTGCGGCAACGCATACGGGCGTTCGCAGCGCACCCCACCGGTGAGAAACGCGAGGTCGACGTCCATCACGACCTCGCCATGGTGGCGCGCGACGTAGCGCCCGGTCTCGCTGACCTTCCCGATCACCGCCGCGCACGCGCCACGCGCGACCCGCGGCAGCGACCACATGTCGTTGTAGATCGCCAGCAGCGTGGGCGTGAACGAGGGCGGCACGATCCAGCACAGCCGCTCCTGCGTCTCGCCGATCGCGATCACTTCGGGCGGCAGATCGCGCTGCGCGGTGACGACCCGCTCGAGCTCGACCTCCGCGCCGACGCCGCCGGCCGCGCACAGCTCGGCGCTGCAACCCGCCAGGCCGCCCGCACCGAGGTCTTTGAAGCCGGCGACGATTCCTTGCTCGCGGAGGGCAGCGAAGACCGCGTACGAGGCGCGCATCAGCACGTTCTTGAGGAACGGGTCCGGGACTTGCACCGCGCCCTTGTTGGCTTCGGCGTCTTCGTCGTCGAGCGTGACCGACGAGAACGAAGCGCCGCCGAAGCCGCTGCGATCCGTCGCCTTGCCGACCAGCACGATGTCCCACCCGACGCTCCCTTCCGGCGCACGCGAGTGGATGATGTCCTTCTCCTTCACGAGGCCGAGGGCGACCACGTTGACGAGCACGTTGTCGTCGAACGAGGCGTCGACGAACACGTCGCCACCCAGGTTCGGCACGCCGATGGCGTTGCCGTAGGCCGCAATCCCATCGACGACCGACTGCGCGACGTAGCGGCAATGCGGTTGGTCGAGACGCCCGAAGCGCAGCGGATCGGCGAGGGCGATGACCTCGGCGCCCATGCACAGCACGTCGCGCACGATCCCGCCGATCCCGGTCGCCGCGCCTTCGAACGGCACCACTTGCGAGGGATGGTTGTGCGATTCGTGCGCCATCACCACGCCGTACGTCTCGCCTTGCCACTCGCCGAGCCGCACGATGCCGGCGTCTTCGCCGACGCCGAGCAACACGCTGGGCCCGCTCGTCGGCAGTTTCTTCAGGAAACTGCGCGAGGACTTATAGGAGCAATGCTCGCTCCACTGCGCATCGAACGCGAACGTCTCGGTCGGCGTCGGTGGGCGGCCGAGGTGCGCCGCGATCGCGCGCAACTCGTCGTCGGCAAGCGCCATCTACGCCCGCACGGCACCGGCCGGCGGGGCCGGCGGCGGGACGTTGAGACGGGCGTCGGCGGCGAGGATCTCGCTGCGCGCGTTGGCCTGCAGCAAGAGGACGCGGCCGAAGACGACCGTGTCCTCCAGGGCGAACGTCTTGGCGCAGCGCAGCGCGGTCTCGTCGGGGTGCGGCTCGCTCGCGTCGACGGTGACGATCGGGTTGGCGACTGCGTGGTCGACGACGGCCGGCAGCGCGCTGGCCGGAGCACCGACCGTCACCACCACCAGCCGGGCGAACGAAGCTTCCAGCTGCGCGAGCATCTGCAGCGCGTAGCCCGGCGTGCGCGCGACCGAGACGATGTGCCGCACGCTGCGCAATCCGAAGGTGCCGAGCGCGCGCGCGAGCTGGTCGGTCAGCGTCGTGTGCTCGACGCCGTCGGCGAGGATAGCGACCATCCCCGGCAACATCTGCGGGAACGTGCCGACGATCTCGGCGACCTGTTCGTAATTGCTCTTGATCTCGGCCAGATCGGCCGGCGTCACGGTCGGCAGGTTCCGATAGCGCTGCTTGTCGAGCATGAACTCTTCGCGACCTTGCGGCCACACCCGCCAACTGTCGTTGTCGATCACGTCGGCGATGACGAGCTGCCCTTTGCCCTCGCCGCTGGCCACCCGCCCGAACTCGATCTTCAGGTCGACCAGCAGCGCATCGCGGCGGCGCCAGGCGTGGGCGAGGATCTCGTACGTGATCCGCGCCAGCTCGGTCATCGTCGCCAGCTCCTGCGGCGAGGCGAGCCCCTGCGCGACGATCGCGTCGGGCTCGATCAGCGGATCGTGCTCGGCGTCGTTCTTGAAGAAGAATTCGATCATTCGCGGGATCAGCAGCGAGCCGCGCGCGATGCCCGGGCGGCGCTTGACGAGCGATCCGGCCGCGATGCCGCGCACGACGACCTCGAGCGGAATCATCGTCGCCCGGCGCACCAGCATCTCGTTGTCGTCGTCGTCTTCGCCGCCGTTGATGTAGTGCGTCGGTAACCCGCACAGGTTCAAGAGGCGGAAGACGCGCGCCGTCGTCTGCGCCGCGATCCGGCCTTTGCCCTCGATGACATCGCGCCGCGCGCCGTCACCGGCGGTAATGCCGTCCATCTGCTGCACGACCAGCACGTCGGGCTGCCCCTCGTGCTCGAACAGAATCTTCGTCTTACCCCGCGCGACCTCGCGCCCCTTACGCATCGAACGGCGCTCCGCCCCAGGCTGCGCGCCCCCCAAGCTTCGCTTGGGGCCCCCAGGTCCGACCTCGCAACACCATCATGCTCAGGTCACCATACCTCTGCGCTCGGTCCATCACCATTACTGCACTACCGTTTCGCGGATGCGGGCGGCCAGGCGGCGGGCGCGGACGGGGGCGTCGCCGACGTGCGTGGTCGGGTCGAGCCAATCGCGAACCTCGGCGGGGTCGACCCAGTGACCGATGCGCTCGTCGTCGGCGAGCAGGGTCGCGAGCGGGTTGGTCCGACCGGCGGCCAGCTCGTCGTAGGCGCGCATGGCGCTCTCGCGGATCACTTCGTGCAGCTCTTGGCGGTCGCCGCCGCGCTTGGCGGCTTCCATCAAGATCGCTTCGGTGCCGGAGAACGGCCCGTAGGTGCGCAGGTTCTCGGCGATGCGCCGCTCGTCGACGCGCAGACCGGTAACGATCTTGATGGCCAAGCTGACGATCTCATCGCTGCAGAGCAACGCTTCGGGAAGAATCGTGCGGCGGTTCGCACTGTCGTCGAGCGTGCGCTCGAGCAGGTTGGTGGCGGCGTTCTGCCAGGCGACGTCGGCATACGCCGGCAAGAGGCGCGCGAGCGAATCGATGCGCTCGGCCATGACCGGATTGCGCTTGAAGGGCATCGCGCTCGAACCGACTTGCTTGGCGCCGAACGGCTCGGCGAGATCGCCGAAGCCGGGGCTGGCCAGGATGCGCACGTCGAAGGCGAACTTCGCCAGCGAAGCGCCCAGGCCGGCCAGCGTCGAGACGAGCAGGTAATCGAGCTTGCGTGGGTAGGTCTGGGTGGCGACGTCGCGCGCCTGCAGGTCGAACGTTCCGAGCACGTCGCGCTCTTGGTCCTCCGGCGTACGACCCGTGCCGTCGAGCAAACGCGCGTACGACGCCGAGGTTCCGACCGCGCCGCGGATCCCTTTGGCGGTCAACTGCTCGCGCGCCGTCAGCAGCATCGCGCGGTCGATCAGCAGGTCCTGCGCGTAGACCGCGAGCCGGTAACCCAGCGTCGTCGGTTCGGCCGGCTGCAGGTGCGTGTAGCCCATCGCGACGAGGTCCGCGTATTGCTCGATGCGGTCGGCGAACGCAACCAGCAGCGCGTCGAGCGAGCGGACGATCTCGCCGAGTGCCAGGCGCATGCGGTACGTCTCGACGGTGTCCTCGACGTCCATCGAGGTCGCGCCGAGATGGATCTTTCCGCCGCCGACCGTCGCCTGGCGCGCGAAGACACGGATCTCGGCCATCAGGTCGTGGCCGATCTCGCGTTCGATCGCCAGCGCCGCATCGAGGTCGATCTCGGTCGCGTGGGCGCGCAGGTCGGCGACCTCATCGGCCGTGACCAGACCGGCCTGCTGTTGGGCCTCGGCCAAGGCGATCCAGACGGCTCGCCAGAGCTTACGACGCTCCTGCTCGGAGAAGAGTGCCCGCAGGCTCGGCCGCGCGTAGCGCCACGAGAACGGCGAGGCGTACGTAGTGTCGTTCATCGGGTGGGTCGCGGCTTCGCGGACCCGGTTGGACGGGCCTGGACGAGAAAGGTCGGAGCCGCCGTCAGCGAGCCAGGCGTGCGGCCAGGTCGGCGGTCAGCAGCTCGATCATCGTGCGGGGATCGTCGATCTGGCCGGTCACGACCAGCTCGAAGCCGCGGACCGCCGCCTCGTACCCGATACGCGCGCGCCGTTCGCCGATGCGGCGCGCGAGCGGTCGCAGGCTGCGCTCCCGCCAGCGATGGCGCGCCGGCAGCTCGCCGCCGCGCGCCAATTCCCACAGCAGTGCGAAGTCGTTCGCCAAGGCGCTCGCCAGCGGGACGGCCGCACCGCGCGCGTCGTTGGAGAACAGCTCGAAGGCGATCGCCAGGGCTTCGGCCGGGCGGCCGTCGAGCAGCGCCTGCGCGTAGTGCCAGGCCTTCGCGTCGTCGACCGTCACACTCTCGCGCTCGAGGTCTTCGAAGGTGATCGTCCCGCCGTGCAACGCCAGTTTCTCGAGGTCGTTCTGGATCGCGCCGAGGTCGGCATTGCCGTCGGCGAGCAGAGCGATCGCGCGCGGCTGCGCCTTCGCGCCGAGCCGATCCAGCGTGTCGCGCACGAACCGTTCGCGCACGTCGCCGTTGGGCGTCGTGTCGATGCGCAGCGCCTTGCGGCCGGCCAACACGCCGAACGGTTCGGGCTGGGTCTTCTTGGTCGGCGCGAAGAGGTCTTCGAGGATCAGCGTGTTCCCGGCCGGGACCGCCTCGGCCGCCGCCCACAGATCGCGGCGCGGCTGCGCGCGCATCCGCTGGCAGTTGCGCACGACGACCACGCGACGATCGGCGAGAAACGGCATCGCGCCGACCGCGTCGGCTACCGCACGTCCGATCGCATCGGCCTCCGGGCCTTCGAACGTGTCGCAGTTGAGCGCGCGCATGTCCTCGGGCAGCAGTCGATCGAGCAACGCGTCGAGCGCGCGCTGCGCGAGCAGCGGCTCCTCGCCTTCGATGACGACCAGCCCGTCGATCTTCGGTTCCTTGTCCAGAAAATCGTAGTATTTCATTTTAAGGGCGCTCCGCCCCAGGCTCCGCGCCCCCCACGCTTTGCGTGGGGCCCCCAGGGCCGACCTCGCAACAACGTTCTTGTGCAGGCGCGGTTCTTCTGCGCTCGGTCCGTCATCGGCTCGGTAAGAGCGCGGCCAGGTTGGGGCGGTGCTCGAGGTCGGGGATGCTGTCGGCATACGGCGGGCTGACGATGCCGTACTCGGTGATGATGCCGGTGATCAGGCGGCCGGGCGTGACGTCGAAGGCGGGGTTATAGACGGGATCGTCGGCGGCGATACGCACTTCGGAGGGCGCGCGCTCTTCGATCGGAATCTGGTCGCCCGAGGCGAGCGTAAAATCGAACGTCGAACGCGGCGCGGCGACGTAGAACGGGATGCCGTGGTGCGCCGCCGCGATCGCCACGCCGTAGGTGCCGATCTTGTTGGCGGTGTCGCCGTTACGTGCAATCCGGTCGGCACCGACGACGACGGCGCGCACGTCCTTGCGCTGCATGGTGATCGCCGCGGCCGAATCGACGATCAGCGTGCACGGCACGTCCGCCTCGCGCAGCTCGAACATCGTCAAGCGCGCGCCTTGCAGCAGCGGACGCGTCTCGTCGACGAAGACGTGGATGCGTTTGCCGGCACGGTGGGCGGCGATGAAGCATCCGAGCGCGGTCCCTTCACCGCCGGTCGCGATGGGGCCGGTGTTGCAGTGCGTGAGCACGTTGCCGCTCGCCGGGAAGAGCGCGACCGACGCTTCGGCGATACGCCGATCGACGGCCCGCTGCTCCTCGTGGATGCGCAACGCTTCGGCCAGTTCTGCGCCCGGTGCGGCCAACACGCGATCGACCGCCCAGGCGAGGTTGACGGCGGTCGGACGGGCCGCACGAATGCGGGCCGCCGCGTCTTCGAACGCGCCGCGATCGCCGGCAAAGCGTCGCGCGGCCAGCGCGACGCCGTAGGCGCCGAAGATCCCGATCGCGGGCGCGCCGCGCACGGCGAGCGTCGCGATCGCGCTCACGACGTCGTCGACCGTCGTCGCGCGCGCGCGAACCACCGCGCCCGGGAGTGCGCGTTGATCGAGAAAGCCGACGGCCGCGCCGTCGTCGTCGTACCAGACCGATTCCACAGTCGGCGCGTTTCGGCGCCGACCGTGGAACTACCGTCTAGTTCCGGTCAGGCGCGCACGGCGTTCATCGCCGTGTAGCAGTTCCGGCAGTAGACCGGCCGATCGCCGCGCGGCTTGAACGGGACGGTCGTCGACGTGTTGCACTGCGCGCACACGGCGTCGTACATCTCCCGCATCCCCGAAGACGAGCCCGAAACCCCCAGGCCCGTCGCCCGCTGGCTCTTGCGCGCCGTCCGGCAGTCTCGGCAGCGCTGCGGTTCGTTCTCGAAACCCTTCTCCGCGTAGAACATCTGGTCGCGGACCGTGAAATCGAACGAGTTGCCGCAGTCTTTGCAAATCAGGACTTTATTATCGTACACCGACCCCGGCCGAACGCGAAAACGCCCGACCCCCCTTTAGCGGATGCGGAACGCGACGTCGGCTCATGGCACACGTCGTAGAGGGAGTATACGGTAGGTGACCTTTCTTGGCAATCCGCTGGGAACCGGCTGAGAAAGAAACCTTCCGTCCGCTAGGGTCCCAGGGAACCGAGGGACCGCCCTCCAAGTCCGACACGACGATGCCAGGGTGGTTGTCCAGGACAGCGTTCCTTTCGGCCATGAGCTTGGTGATCGGGCTGGTCGTGCCGCCGACCCCGGCGCGTGCCCAAGACCTCCCGGCCTCGCAGAATTGCGGGGTCGAGTGGGGGAGCGCCGCGCTCGGGCACGGTCGCTACGCGGTCCTCCTGGTCGTGCAGCGAGCCGTCGACGAGATCGACGTGCGACTGGACGACCGCAACACGCACTGGCTGTTCGCCGCGGAAAACCGTCGGCGACCCGCCACCGCTTCAACCGACCGCGACCGTCGCCGAGTCGCCCGCCTTGTGCGCGGTGCCGTTCGCGGTGCAGCACGCCGTTGCGTGGAACCAGAACGTCGACATCGACTCCTCATACCAAGGGAAGGTGAGGCTGCACGTGGCGATCGATGAGCACAACAACGTGAAGGTGACCCTCCTCGATAGCACCGACGTCCGGTTGAACGCGCCGGTGATCGCCGTGTACGCAGGCTCGCGGTTCCAAGTCTCGACGTTCCGCTGCATCGGCACACCGTGGGCGTTCGATGCCCCGGTGGAGATCAAGTCCGGCGGTGCGATCCAGTGGGTCTACTGATGCGACCGCGCGCGTTCGTGTGCGCCGTGACGATCACCGCGCTTGCGACCACGCCGCTCGCGGTCGCCGCACAACCCGTCGCGCCCGGCTCGGCCGTCCCGAGTCCCGCGCCGACGGAGTGCCACGTCGGCCTGAAGGCCGCGCGGCTCGCCCCGGAGCGGTTCGCGGTCGTGCTGGACGTGCCGCACCAGGACGATGCGGTCGACGTGCAGATCGACGATCCGACCGGACATTGGACCTACGTTGTGAAGCAGCCCGACGCACTTCTGACCGCGCCCACGACCTCGTCTTTCGTCGCGTTGGGCATCGTCGGTGAGCATCGGAGCGACGGCACGACGATCTCCTGCCCGCGAGAATCCGGGGTTCTCTACGCCAACCTCGCCTACGCATCGGACCTCGTGCACGCCGTGGGCGAAGCAGCTCCTCAGGCGCCGGACGCGTCGTTCACCGACCCCCCGGCATCGTGCGCGGTGCCGTTTTCCAATGCGACGGTCCTGCACGCGCAGAGCCATGTCGACGAACCCGCCTCGGGAGCGACGGGCCTCGTCCAGGTGCTCGTCGTGCTCGACGAACACTCGAACATCGTCTCAACGTCGATTTATCACAGCGACGATCCGTCGCTCGACGCAACGTCCCTCGCCGCGGCGCGAACCTCGACCTATCGCACCGAGCAATACCGCTGCACGGGTCTCCCATCGCGGTACATCTTCTCGGTCGACTTCTCCCGTCCAAGATAATGACGATGACGCACCGACGCGTGCTCGCCCTCGTAGCAACGTGCGCGATCGCCCTGATTGCGACACCGGGCCGGAGCGCGGCTGACACGAGTACTGCCGCGCCTCCATCCGCCTTCGTCTCTTGCGATGCGAGCGTCACCGCCGCACAGGCTGGTCCGGGCCTCTACGCCATTGCGACGACCGTCCGGGAGCCGCTCGGCGAGGTCGACGTGCGCCTCGACGGTGCGACCGCGCATTGGATCTACACGTTGACCTCGCCGCACGCGTTGCTGGCGATCCCGGATCAGGGCGAGGCCCTCGGAATCGCGGTCGTCGGAACGCGACATGCGGACGATGCACCGGTGGCCTGCGGTCCGCAAGTCGGCCAAATCGCCGGCGACATCGCCCGGGCGCGGATTCTGGATGCCGTGCCGCAGGGCGTGCCGGCCGTGCAGCCGACCAGCTCCGCGGTCGACCCGCCGCTCAACTGCGCACACCCGTTCGTGCCGGCCAGCACCGTTCACGCGGCGTATCCCTCGATCACGATGTGGCAGGTGCAACAGCGCCTTTCGGGCATCGTCCTCGTCGAGGTCGACATCGATCCGAACAGCAGGACCGTCGCGACGTCCGTGGCGAGCTCGACGAGGCCGGCCCTCAACGAGAACGCCCTGGCGGCCGCCCGCGCCTCAACGTTTCACGCACCGACCTATCGTTGCCAGCCGATGGGCGGCAGCTACATCTTCACGGTCGAGTTCGACGTCCAGTAGGGTGGCGTACCCTCCTTCGGGATCGAACGGAAGTTAGCGAAACCCAACGCGGACGTTGGCACGTTTGGGCTCGATCAGCGCGATGGTGACGGCGGCAACCGCGGCTTCGTAGCCCTTGTCGCCGCGCTTGGGGTCGGCGCGTTCTTCGGCCTGGGCGCGGTTCTCGGTGGTGAGTACGCCGAAGCCGACCGGGATGCCGGTCGAGAGCTGGACGTTCATGATGCCGCGCGCGCACTCGCCGGCGACATAGTCGAAGTGCGGCGTCTCGCCGCGGATGACGACGCCCAGCGCGACGACGCCGTCGGTCTTCCCCTCTTTGATGAGGCGCAGCGCGGCCAGCGGCAGCTCGAAGCAGCCGGGGACGCGGATGATCTCGATCCCCTCGTCGGTGATGCCGCAGGCGCGCAAACCGCGTTCGGCGCCGTCCTGCAGCCACGCGGCGAGGTCGGCGTAGAAGTCGGCGACGACGATCGCGAAGCGCTTGCCCTTCGCGTCCGGCAACGCGGCCGGCTTCTCTGCCTTGGCTTTCACTCCGCGCCGACTCCGCTGGCGGCTCCGAACATGTGGCCCATCTTGTCGCGCTTGGTCTCCATGTAGTGCAGGTTATACGGCGTCGGGGCGATCTGGATCGGCACGCGCTCGACGATTTGCAAGCCGAAGCCGTCGAGCCCGGCGATCTTCTTGGGGTTGTTGGTCAACAGGCGCATCTCTTTGACGCCCAGGTCGACGAGGATCTGCGAGCCGATGCCGTAGTCGCGCTTGTCGGCCGGGAGGCCGAGCAGCACGTTGGCCTCGACGGTGTCGGCTCCGGCGTCTTGCAGCGCGTAGGCCCGCAGCTTGTTGGAGAGGCCGATGCCGCGGCCTTCCTGGTGCAGGTAGAGGAAGACGCCGCGCCCCTCGCGCGCGATCGCCGCCAGCGCGGCGTCGCGCTGCGGTCCGCAATCGCAGCGCAGCGAGTGCAGCGCGTCGCCGGTCAGGCACTCGCTGTGGACGCGCACGAGCACACCTTTGCCATCGCCGATCTCGCCGAGCACGAGCGCAACGTGCGCGATCTTGTCGGTCTTCGACTCGTACGCAATGCCGCGGAACGCGCCGTAGGTCGTCGGTAGCGCGAACTCGGCAATACGCTCGACGAGCTTCTCCTTGCGCATCCGATACGCGATGAGGTCCTTGACGGTGATGATCCGCAGGTCGTGCTTCTTGGAGAACTCCTCGAGCCGCGGCCGGCGCATCATCGAGCCGTCTTCGTCCATGATCTCGCAGATCACGCCGGCCGGGTAAAGGCCCGCCAGTCGCGCGAGATCGACCGACGCCTCGGTCTGGCCGGCACGCACGAGCACGCCGCCCTCGCGCGCACGCAGCGGAAAGGTATGGCCGGGTCGGAGGAAGTCGGCCGGACCGCAGGTCGGGTCGATCAGCGCTTGGATCGTGTTGGAACGATCCTGCGCCGAGATGCCGGTCGAGACGCGTCCGCGCGCTTCGACGGAGACCGAAAACGCGGTCCCGAGCGGCGCGGTGTTGTCGTTGACCATGTTCGGAATCTGCAGCGCGTCGAGCCGATCGCCGAGCAGCGGTACACAGATCAGGCCGCCGCCCTCCTTGCGCATGAAGTTGATCGCCTCGGGCGTCACCTTCTCGGCCGCCATCACGAGGTCGCCCTCGTTCTCGCGGTCCTCGTCGTCGAGGACGACGACCATCTTGCCCAGGCGAATGTCGGCGATCGCCGACTCGATCGAATCCATCATGCTCCGTTCCGTTGAGCGGCCACCCAGCGTGGGCAGGACCGCCATGAGCGCCCGGACCGTCCGGTAGGACGGCTCGCGCCGCCCGCTGCGCAGCAGCGAGATGGCAGCTTCCGTCAGGCCGGACCGCTGCGCCAGCGAGGCTGCCGAGATCCCGGCCTCCCCCATCGCCGCCCGCAACTCGTCCGCAAAGGGCTCCACCCAGAAAGCATGCTCCTCCGACTTAACAGTTGTCAAGTCGATATCGTGGCGCATACGGTGGGCCTGCTGGCTCCCGATGGGCCGAAAGCGACCGGGGCACCGATACCTCCGTGAACGTCAGCAGATCGACCGGGGCGACGTGTTTACATAACCTAACCCCTTAGGTTATATTTGAGTGCCGAGAATTATCGTCGATGGCTTCGTCGTCGAGCGATCGCACTCGTTGCGGAGCACCGGCATCAACTGCTCGCGATGTGGCGAAAGTACCATCGATGAGAAACCCTCCGCTCGCGTCGAGCGTCGCCGTGACGATCGGCCGAACCCCTCGACTCGTCGTTCGCTTGAGCGATCACGACGTCGAAGTGTCGTTCCCCGTCTCGCGAATCGACAGCTTCCGTCGCCGCGTCAAAGCGCGACGAGCCGCGACTGCGGGCTCTGCGGCGTTTCGGAATGTCGTTGTTGAAGACCATGGCGCTACGATCGACTGGCCGGAGCTCGACGTCAGCTTCTCTGTTGCCGAGATGCTTCCCGAGTATCTGGGGTTGAGCGGCGTGGTTCGCTCGTCAGCGGCACGCAAGGCCGGATCGGCGAAATCGTCGGCGAAGGCACGCGCGTCCCGCGAAAACGGAAAGCTGGGCGGGCGCCCCCGAAAAGCCGCATAGCCTCGGAAGCTCCTGGCACTATTCGATCGCGCTCGCGTCGAAGATCTCTTCGACGGTCTTCCCGAAGAGCTTGGCGATCTTGAACGCGAGCGGGAGACTCGGGGCGTATTTGCCGCCTTCGAGGGCGCCGACGGTTTGGCGCGCGATGCCGAGTACATCGGCGAGCTGAGCTTGCGAGAGGTCGCGTTCGACGCGCAGGAGCTTGATGCGATTCTTCACCGCGCATCCTGGGCTGCGGTCGTAGGACTTGTCGTTTCCATGCGACATTATGTACGTTATACGCGACTAAATGTCACGTATATACGACACTATTGGTGCCGCACTTGGTTCTCGGGTCGGTAGCCTGTAAGAGTAAGCCGCCACGGCGCCGAACGGACCGGGCCGGCGCGTGCGAGGTGTGCGCGCCGCACTGCGCGAGAGCGCGAAGGGTTCGGGTGTCCTGTGCTTACTTTGGAACGTTGGACCGTTCACCAGAACGGCAAGATCCGTACGGCCGGAGCGGCCGATGAAGGTCCGCTGCCTCCCCCTCCGGTCATCCCGCCGGACGTGACCAGAACGGGGTTACCGGCGCGCAGCGCCACCGTCGAGGTCGACGGTGATGTCATCGACTACCTCCCGGTTTCCGTCTACTGCAAGGCCAGCGGTTGCTCATGGACCGTCGAGGTCACGGGAGCGCCCTGGCTCGGCATCATGACGCCCGCCGGCAAGCAAGTCAAGAAATACGACTGCTCGGGCAGCAACGGCCAATTCCTCTACGCGATGATGGGCGATCCGGCGACGAACCTGGGAAACGGGACCGTCATTCGCCAAACGCGGTATTGGAAGCGGCTGACGCAAAGCGTCGTGCCGGCGAACACACCCCACGAGACGAGCATCGCGGTGACCTCGGGGATCACGCAAACGCAAGGCGAGACGATGAGCTATAGCGTCGGTGCAAGCGTCGGTTTCGACAAAGTCATTCAGGCGCAGCTCAGCGCGGAACTCAGCAAGAGCTTCAGCTTCGAGATCGCGATCACCAACGAAACGACGGTCACCGATACGTTCACGTTCCCGGCGCTATCGGTGACGCAAGTCGACGGTGTCTATCAGCTCGTCGAGAGCTTCGCCGTCTCGCCGGGGCCGGACTACGCGGCGATCGTCGCCGAGTTCAATACCGCCTACGGCGACATCTGCCGGCGGATGGGGATGTTTTGCAGCGAGTACCGCGCCGAGGTGCCGTTCGAATATCCCGCGAGCACCTATCTTCAGGTGGTCGGGACCGACCGGACGATAGCGACGACTCGCTCGTTCACCCCAACGGACGAGCTACGGGCGCTGATCGAGCGCACGGTCCTCGTCACCGCCTCGTAGCCGACAGGGCTCCCGGGGGCCGTTGGCCCTCGGGAATCGCCCCTGTTGACCTATCGCGATATATCGAGTAGTATCGCGACATGAAACACTTCTTCCATGAGCACGGCCACTTCGGCGGCCGTGGACGACACCGCCGGGGCATGTTCGGACCCGGACCCGGCTTCCCAGGCTTCGACGGCTTCGAGCGGGGATTCGAAAAGGGCTTCGGAGGGCGCTGGAAAGCGCGCACGCGCCGAGGCGACATGAAGTTCCTCGTGCTCGAGATGCTGGCGGAGACGCCGCGGCACGGCTACGAGATCATCCGCGAGATCGAAGAGAAGCGCGGCTTCCGCCCGAGTGCCGGCTCGATTTACCCGACCCTGCAGTTCCTCGAGGACGGTGGCTTCGTCACCAGCGCCGAGGTCGAGGGCAAGCGCGTCTACACCATCACCGAAAGCGGCCGTGCGATGCTGGCCGACCGCGCCGCAGAACGCGACGACGACGAAGACGAAGGCGACAACGAACACGACGCACGCCATAATCTCAAGCACGCAGCGATCAAGCTCGCCGGCGCGGTGATGAGCGCCCGTGGCGCCGATGAAGCGACCCTCGAAAAGGTGCGCACCATCCTCGACCGCGCGCGCAAAGAAGTCTACGGCCTACTGGCCGAAGACGACACCTAACCAGGCGCGCCGTGCTGCAGCGCGGCGCGCAGCGCTTCGGGCAACCGGGTCGCCTTCATCGTCGTGCGGTCGAGCGCGGCCAACACCAGGCCGCCGTCGGCCAGTCGCGTGCCGTCGGCACGATCGATCGGGAAGGCGAACGTCATCGACGAGCCGCCGACCTTCATCAACTCCGCGCGGCAGAGGACCTCGTCGTCCAGCCGCGCCGGCGCTTTGAAGTGCACCTCGAGCTTGACCCGCGCGATCCACACGCCCAGGCCTTCGCTCAGCCGGTCGTACGGAAAGCCCAGCTCGCGAAAGAACTCGCTCTCCGCCGACTCCATGAAGCGCACGTAGCGGGCGTAGTAGACGACGTCCATCTTGTCGACGTCGCTCCAGCGCACGCGCTCGCGTACGAGCGGTCCCGAGCGGATCACGCGATTGCGGTACCTGCGGCGCGCACGTAGGCGTCGATCGCGCCGCGCGCATAGCGCGCGACCGGATCGATTTCGAGATTGACTCGCGCACCGGGCCCCTTGGTGCCCAGGGTCGTGCGGCGGGAGGTCTCCGGGATCAGCGCGATCGTGAACGCGTCACCTTCGACCGAGGCGATGGTCAGGCTGACGCCATCGACCGCGATGTAGCCCTTCTCGACGATGAACGGGGCGAGCGCCGGCGGGACGCTCACCCGCAGCCGATGGCCTTGCCCTTCGTCGTCCTTGGCCAGGATCAGCGCGGTCGCGTCGACGTGGCCGTAGACGAGATGCCCGCCCAGGCGATCGCCCAGGCGCAGCGAGAGCTCGACGTTGACGCGATCGCCGGCCTGCAGGTCACCGATGTCGGTGCGGACGACCGTCTCGGGCACGACGTCGAAACGCATGATGCGCGCGTCGTACCCGACGACGGTCAGGCAGACCCCGTCGATCGCGATCGAGTCGCCGTTGGCGACGCCCTCGGCGATCGCGCCCGGCGCTTCGATGGCGAGCGTGATGCCGCGCTGGCCGTCGCCTTCGATCCAGGCGACCTTGCCGGCGTGCGCGATCAGGCCGGAGAACACGTGGTGAGATCCGCGGAGAGCAGCATGTCGTTCCCCACGCGTTCGCTGCGATCGAAGCGCCACCCGTCTTCGTCGCCGAGCGTCGCGCCGGCCAGGACCGGGACCGCCGTCGGCCCGTGCAGCAGCATCGGCGCGACGAACCACACCAGCCGCTCGACCAGGCCCGCCGCGACCAATCGGCCGGCCAGGGTCGGCCCCCCCTCGCACAACACCGTCGTGATCCCGCGCTCGCGCAGCGCGCTCAAGGCCGCGGCGAGAGCGAGCTCGTGCGCTTCCTCGTCGCCGACGAAGACGACGTCGGCGACTGCGGCGAGGCCGGCGAAGGCGGCGCGGCGGCCCATCGGCGCCAGCACGATCGTCGGCGCGTATGCATCCTCCGGCGCGTCGGCCGGCGGTTGGAGCACGCGGCTGGTCACCGGAATCGGAGCGGTCTCGCAGACGACGATGCGACGGTAGGGCGCGCGTCGGGTGATGTGCGGTCGCACGGTCAGCAGCGGATCGTCGATCCGCACCGTTCCGGCGCCGACCATCACCGCGTCGTGCTGCCAACGCAATTGGCGCACCCGTTCCAGCGCGGCCGGCCCGGTCAGTTGCACGCGTGCGCCGGCGCGCGGCGCAACGTACCCGTCGAGCGACATCGCCATCTTCAGCGTCACGTACGGGCGCGCGTGCGCGACCGTCCAGCGGAAGCGCTCGATCAGCGCGCGGGCGGTCGGTGCGTCGACGACATCGACCGCGACGCCCTGCGCGCGCAAACGCCGCACGCCGCCTTGCGCCGTGCGCGGGTTGGGGTCGAGCGTCCCGACGACGACGCGCGCCACGCCGGCTTCGAGCAACGCGAGCGAACACGGCGGTGTGCGCCCGTGGTGATCGCACGGTTCGAGCGAGACGTAGGCGGTGGCGCCGCGCGGGTCGTGGCCGCGAGCACGTGCGTCGCGCAGCGCTTCGACTTCGGCATGCGCCTCACCGCGGCGATGGTGCCAGCCCTCGCCGATCGTCACCCCGTCGCGAACGAGCACGCACCCGACGGGCGGATTGGGCGCCGCGTCGGGAATCGCGCGCGCGGCCAGTTCGCACGCGCGCGCGAGGTAGACGGCGTCGGCGCTTACGGCGTGACCTCGACGCCCTTCCAGAAGGCGACGTAGTTCTCGATGTTCTTCGCCTTGTCGCTGGCCGAGGGGTAGTACCAGGCGGCGTCCTGGTTCGACTTGCCGTCGACCTGTACCGTGTAGTAGCTCGCCGTCCCCTTCCACGGACACACCGAGTGGGTGTCGGAGGGTGCGAAGTACTGCTTCTTGATGGCGTCGGGCGGGAAGTAGTAGTTCCCCTCGACGACTTCGGTCTTGTCGCTCTCGGCCAGGACGGCCCCGTTCCACATAGCTTTCACGCTCGTCAAGACCGCGGGGCATCGGCCGGGGTTCCGCCCGCGCGCGCCAGGACGACGAAGCCGGCGATCCGCACGCCCGCGCCTCGCAGCGTCGCTGCCGCGTCGACCAGGGTCGCGCCGGTCGTACAGACGTCGTCGAGCAGGACGGCCGCCGGCGGCAGCACGGCGCCGCGCCGCAGCGAGAAGCGCCCGGCGGCCTCCAACCGTGCCTGGCGACCGCGGCCTTCCTGAGGGCGGCCGTGCTTGCGCAGCAGTTCGGCCGCCGCCAGGTCGCGGCGCCGGGCGACCCGCCGCACGAGTTGCGTCGCCTGGTCGAAGCCGCGCTGCGCCGCGCGTCCGCGCGAGGTCGGCACCGGAACGAGGGTCGCCTCGATCGGGACGCGGTCGAGCAACGCCGCGAAGGCGTCGAGCGGATCGCGCTGCCCCTCCTTCATCGCCAGGATCGCGGTGCGCAGCGCGCCCTCGTAGGGGCCGAGCGCGTACGCGGGCGTCGCGCCGAGGGTGAACCGTACCACCATCGAGGGCGCGGGGGCGCACGCCGCGCACAGCGCCGGCCCGGCGCGCTCGCAGGCGATACATGCGGACGGGAAGAGCCACGAGCGCAGGCGGTCCAGCACACTGCCCGTTCACGACGAACGAGCGGCGCGGCAAGGTGTGCGCTTAGGCCGGGGTCGGCTCGTTGGCCACGATCACATCGGCCAGCGTCGCGTCGTCGGCGATCGCGTATCCGACCCCGACGATCGCGTCGCGCACGACCGCGCCGGTCCCGACCGATGCTTCGTTCCACAAGATGCTGCGCTCGACCAGCGCCCCGTCGCCGATCGCGACCCCGTCGCCGACGACGCTCGGGCCGACGATGCGCACGCCGGTGCCGAAGAGGACGCCCTCGCCGACCCGCACGTCGCCTTCGATGCGCGTATCGCGCGGCACCCTCACGCCGCGCGGGACACCGGTCGCGCGCGTGCCGCGCACGACGACTTTGCCGGAGAGCACGTCGTCGTTCGCGCGGCGGTACTCCTCGGGCGTGCCGACGTCGCGCCAATACGCCTCGCGCAAATGCAAGCCGTAGAACGGCAGTCCGTCGGCCAGCAGCTCCGGGAAGACCTGTTTGCCGAAGTCGTAGAACGTGTCGACCGGGATGCGCGCGAAGATCTCGGGCTCGAAGACGTAGATGCCGGTGTTGGCGAGCTTTGAACGCTCGGTGCCCTTCGGCGGCTTTTCCTGGAAGCCGGTGATGCGTCCGTCGGCGTCGAGGATGACGACGCCGTACTGCTCGACGTCCTCCGCTTCGACCAAGCCGATCGTCGCCAGCGCTCCGCGTTGTTTGTGGAAACGCACCAGGCTGGTGAGATCGGCATCGGTGAGATCGTCGCAGCCGACGACGACGAACGTGCCGTCGAACCACCCGTCCATCTGCTTGAGCGCGCCGGCGCTGCCGGTCAGTTCGCGCTCGCGCAGATACGTGAGCCGCACGCCGAAGTCGCTGCCGTCGCCGAACGCCGCTTCGACCGCCTCGGCGAGGTAGAACGTGTTGATCGCGACTTCGTCGTAGCCGTGCGAGGACAGCCAACGCATCACGTGACCGCTGATCGGCTCGCCCGCCACCGGGACGAGGGGCTTGGGGACTTGTTTCGTCAGCGGGTAGAGCCGCGTGCTCATCCCGCCCGCGAGGATCATCGCGCGCATGTCAGGTTCGCATGTTCCCTTCTCGGCGCGACGTGACCGTTTCACGCAGCGCAGCGAGCGCGAAGCGCGGCAGCGCCAACTGGCGCCGCCAACGGCTCGGCTCCTTGACCAATCGATACGCCCACTCCAGGCCCAATCGCTGCACCACCTGCGGTGCCCGGTCGACGTTGCCGGCGTAGACGTCGAGCGAACCGCCGATGCCGATGCCGACACCGCAGCCGGTGGCGGCCAGCCAACGGCTCAGCCACAGCTCTTGTTTGGGCGACCCGAGGCCGACGAGCAGCACGTTCGCTCCGCTCGCCGCGACCGCAGCCGCGATGTCCGCGCTCTCGTCCTCGCGGAAGTATCCGTCGCGCGCCCCGACGATCTGCGCGCCGGGACACGCGCGCCGAAGGACGTCGGCCGCGCGCTGGGCGGTATCACCCTTGCTGCCCAGCAGATACAACCGCACGTCGCCGACGTTCGCGGAACGGGCGGCGAGTGCGCCGACCAGCTCGACGCCGGTCACCCGTTCGCGCAGCGGTCCGCGCCGTAGCCGTGAGGCGAGCAACAAGCCGACCGTATCGCACGTCACCACCGCGGCGGCGTTGACGACGGCGCGGAACGCGGCGTTGCGCTGCGCCGCCATCACCATCTCGACGCCCAGCGTGACGACGATCGCGGCGCCACCGGCGTTCGCCAGGTCCGCGATGCGTTCGACTGCCGCGTCGCGCCCGATGGGGTCGACGCGGCAGCCCAAGATCAGGATCGCGCCCACTCCGGCCGGTACGGCGCGATCAGGGGCTCGAGCTGCGCCTGCAGCGGCTCGGGCAAGGCGCTGAGCGGCGAGCGGCAGGCGCCGACGTCGAAGCCGTACGTCCCCATGGCCCACTTCACCGGGATCGGGCTGCTGGTCGCGAACAGCGCGGCGATCAGCGGTGCCAGCTCGCGATGGATCGCGCCGGCACGCGCGACATCACCGCCGGCGTACGCATCGGCCATCGCGCGCAGTTCGTTCCCGGCCAGGTGCGCGGCGACCGAGACGCAACCGTGCGCGCCGACCGCGAGCGCCGGCAGATACAAGTAGTCGTCGCCGGCCCACAGCGACACGCCCTCGCGGTTGCCGCGCAGGATCGCGGTGAACTGGTTGAGGTCGCCGCTGGACTCCTTGATGCCGACGATGTTCTGGTGGCGGCGGGTCAGCTCGTGAAACGTCGCGGGCAGCATGTTCGCGCCGGTGCGACCCGGGATGTTGTAGACGACGCACGGCAGCGACGTCGCCTCGGCGATCGCGCCGAAGTGCGCCAGCATCCCCTCTTGCGTCGGCTTGACGTAGGCAGGCACCGTCAGCAGGGCGGCGTCGACACCGAGCGCTTCGGCCGCTTTCGTCAGCACGATCGAACGGCGGGTGTTGTTGTCGCCGGTTCCGGCGATCACCGTCGCCCGCGACCCCAGCGCGCGCTTGACGGCGTCGAACAGCGCGAGTTTCTCGTCGCCCTCGAGCGCACTGCCCTCGCCGGTCGAGCCGGCCAGGACGACCCCGTCGTTGCCGCGTTCGACGAGAAATTCCGCCACCCGCACCGACTCGGTCAGGTCGAGCGCACCGCTCGCGTCGAACGGCGTGATCATCGCGGTCAAGAGACGGCCCAGAGACTTCATCGTGCTACTGCTCCCCGTCCGAGCCGGAAGGTATCGTGCAATGCTTGTTCCGCTGCGTCGGCCTGATCGCTGGCGACCAGAATCGAGATGGTGATGTTCGAGTCGGTCGAGTGGATGATCTCGATCCCGGCGTCGCTGATCGCTTTGACGACGCGGTAGATGACGCCCGACGTGCCGCGCATCCCGGCACCGACGATCGAGATCTTCGCGCAGTGCGGACGCATCCGCAGTGCGAGGTTGAGATCGGCCAGCGCCGGGCGCACGTGCTCGGCCTGCTCGTCGTCGACCAGGAAGAACACCCCCGCGTCGTTGACGTTGACCATGTCGATCGAGATGCCGCGCTCGGCGATGCGGGCCAGCACGTCGCGATCCAACTCGGAGCGCTGCGCCTCTTCGGTCAGGCCTTGGATGATGCGGCAGAAGGTCACGTCGCGCAGCACCGCCAGGCCCGTCACCGGGCGCTCCGAGTCGACCGGCGCGTCGTCGTCGACGGTGGTGCCGACGCCGCTGCGCAAGCCCTTGATGCCGTACGGAACGCGGGTCGCGTGCGCCAACTCCGCGGCCTTGTGGTGCATCACCCGCGCGCCGTTGCCGGCCAGCTCGACCATCTCGGCTTGCGTCACCCGTTCGATCGGGTGGGCGCCGGCGATGCGGCGCGGATCGGCCGTCATCAGGCCCGAGACGTCGGTGTAGATCGCGACGTCCTTCGCGCCGAGCGCCTCGCCGAGCGCGACCGCGGTCAGGTCGCTGCCGCCGCGGCCGAGCGTCGTCGTCGCCAGCGCGCGGGTTCCGCCTTGGAAGCCGGTGACGACCGGGATCACGCCGGCAGCGAGCAGCACGCGGATCGGCTCGGGATTGATCTCGAGGATCTCGGCGTCGGAGTAGGTGTCGTCGGTGATGATCCCCGCTTGCAGCCCGGTCATGGCCTGCGCCGGTGCGCCCAGCGAGCACAGCAGCTCGGCGAACACCGCACACGAGATCGTCTCGCCGCACGCCAACAGCAGATCGCGGTTCGGCCCGGTGCGCACCGGCGCCACCAGCTCCGCGAGCGTGTCGGTCGCGTACGGATCGGGGGCGCGCCCGATCGCCGAACACACGACGACCGGCGCGTCGCCACGCCGCACGACGTCGATCACGCGCGACGCGGCGATTTCCCGCAGCTCGGCGGTCGCAAGGGAGCTGCCACCGAACTTGAGGACGATGACGGCGGCGGTGGCGTTGATCACGAGGCGACCTCCGCGCCGAGTCGGCCTTGTTGGATGAGCAGCTCGAGGATCTGCACGCCGTTGGTCGCCGCACCCTTGCGCAGTTGGTCGCCGACGACCCACATCTGGAAGCGGGTGTCGGTCTCGTCGTCGGCTTCGGGGCGCAGGCGCGCGACGTGGACGAAGTCGGTGTCTTCGACGTCGCGCGGCGTCACGATGCCGTGCTCGTGGAAGACGAGCCCAGGCGCGCTGCGCAGCGCGTCGGCCAGTTCGTGCACGTCGGTCGCCGCTTCGGTCTCGAAGAAGACCGCTTCGCTGTGCGCGCGCATCACCGGGACGCGCACGGTCGTCGCCGCGACGTAGAGGTCGGGGCGGTCGAGCATCTTCTTGGTTTCGGCAGCGACCTTCTTCTCTTCGCCGGTGTCGCCGTCGCCCTCGCCGCTGCCGACCAGCGGCACGACGTTGCGGTAGATCGGTGCGGCGAACGTGCCGTCGGGCGCGCCGCCCTGCTCTTCACCGGCGAGCGCGTCGAGGCCGGCCCGGCCCGCACCGCTGACGGCCTGGTAGGTCGCCACCCGCACCGAACGCAGGCCGATCGCACGTTCGATCGGCGCCAGCGCGACGCACAGCACGATCGCGGTGCAGTTGGCAACCGGGAAGATGCGGTGCTGCGGGTGGATCGCGTGCGGGTTGACTTCGGGGATCACCAACGGGATGCGCGGATCGAGACGGAACGTCGAGGTGTTGTCGATGACCAGGGTGCCGGCCGCGGCGAGGTCGCGCGCGAGCTCGGCGCTCGCGTCGTCGCTCGAAGCGAAGAACGCGACGTCGGGCCGGTCGGCGGCCAGCCGCTCGGGCGTGGCGGCGCGCACCGGGACGGTCGTCCCGCGGAACGCGATCCCCTCGTCGCGATCGCGCGAGGCGTACGCCAGCAGTGCGTCGACGGAAACGTTCCGTTCGTCCAGTACGCGCAGGATCGTCGTCCCGACGACCCCCGTCGCACCGATCACGGCGAGTCTCACCTGGCCAACATCCGATCGAGGAGGGCGTCGAATCCGACGACGAGCGACGAGGAAGAGCGCACGTCGCGAACTGCGGCGATGATACCGGCGGCGTACGCCGTGTGCGCGAGCGAGTCGTGGCGGATGGTCAGCGTCTCGCCGATGCCGCCGAAGATGACTTCTTGGTGCGCCACCAATCCCGGTAACCGCACGCTGTGGATCGGCGGTTCCGGTGCGCCGGTCGCGGCGATCCGGCGGGCGGTCAGCTTGGCCGTCCCGCTGGGCGCGTCGCGCTTGCGGTCGTGGTGCAGCTCGATGATCTCGCCGCGGCCGAAGACCTGCGCGGCCTGCTCGGCGAAGCGCACCATCAGGTTCGCGCCGAGCGAAAAGTTGGGGACCAACATCGCGCCGACGTGCGCCTTCTGCGCACGCTCGGAGAGGGTCAGGATCTCGGTGTCGGTCCAGCCGGTCGCGCCGACCACGACCGGGATGCCCGCGTCGACCGCGCCCAGGGCGACGGCGACGGTGGCCGGGTACACGGTGCAATCGACGACCACGTCGAGCCCACTCGCGAGAAAGTCCGCCAGCGGATCGCCACGCACCAAGACCGCGGACAACTCGAGGTCTTCCGCGGTCCGGACTGCTTCACACGCGACGCGCCCTAGTCTCCCGAGTGCGCCGGCGACCCCGACGCGTAGCATGGCGTCGGGCTAGACCTTCTCCAGGGGTGCGTATTTGAGCATGACCATTTTCTGGCCGACGTTGGGGAAGTTGATGGTGAGCAGACCGTCGCCGCCCGCGCCGACGACCTCGGCGACGATGCCCTCGCCCCACTTGGGGTGACGGACCTTGTCGCCGGGGTTGAGGTCCATGCCGACGCCGGCGCCGGCGTTCTCGTGGATCGAAACTTCGCGCCACCGACCGCCGCCGGGGCGCTGGCCCAGGCCGATCCCGCCGATCACTTCGATCGAGGGCATCTCCTCGATGAAGCGCGAGCGCGGGTGCGAGAACGTGTTGCCGAACAGCGTGCGACGCGCGGCGAACGAGAGGTAGAGGCGGTCCATCGCGCGGGTCACGCCGACGTACGCGAGACGACGCTCTTCTTCCAGTTCGGTCATGTCGGTGAGGGCCCGCGTGTGCGGGAAGACGCCCTCTTCCAGGCCGCTGAGGAAGACGATCGGGAACTCGAGCCCCTTGGCCGCGTGCATCGTCATCAAGGTGACGAACGAGGCGTCGGCGTCGAGCGAGTCGATGTCGGAGATCAGCGCGATGTTGGCGAGGAAGTCGTCGAGCGTCGAGCCCGTCTCGGGGTTCGCCTCGAACTCGCGGGCGACGCCGACCAGCTCTTGCAGGTTCTCGATGCGGGCGCGGCCCTCGGCCGTCTCGTCGGCCTGCAATTCGCGCAGGTAGCCCGACTCTTCCATCACCGCGACCAGCAGTTCGGCGATCGAGAAGGTCTGCGCGCGTTCGCGCAAGTCGGCGATCAGCTCGGCGAAGCGCTCGAGTTCGCGCTGCTTCTTCGGCACCGCGCGCTTGAGCAGGTTCGAGTCGAACACGGCCTGGCCGACCGAGACGTTGGACTGGTTCGCCGCTTCGAGCAGCGAGGCCAACGTCTGCTGGCCGATCGAGCGGCGCGGGACGTTGACGATGCGCCGGAAGGCGACCGCGTCGGACGGGTTGACGATGTAGCGGAGGTAGGACAGCATGTCCTTGACCTCCGTGCGCGCGTAGAAGCCGACGCCACCGACGACGCGGTAGGGGATCCCGTCGGCCAGGAAGCCTTCTTCGAAATAGCGCGACTGCGCGTTGGTGCGGTAGAGGACCAGGAAGTCGCGGTACGCGGCGCCGCCGCGGACGTGCTCCTTGATCTTCTCCATCACGTAGCGCACTTCGGCGCGCTCGGATTCGGCCTGGAAGGCGGTGACCTTCTCACCCTCGGCGCGCTTGGTGAACAGCTTCTTGGGGTGACGGCCTTCGTTGTGCGCAACCAGCTCGTTGGCGGCTTCCAGGATCGTCTGCGTCGAGCGGTAGTTCTCTTCGAGCTTGAAGACGGTCGCGCCCGGGAAGTCCTCTTCGAAGCGCAGGATCATGCGATAGTCGCTGCCGCGCCACGAATAGATCGACTGGTCGTCGTCGCCGACGACGGTGATGTTGCCGTGTTCTTTGGCGAGCGTCGCGACCAAGCGGTACTGCGCGTAGTTGACGTCCTGGTACTCGTCGACGAGGACGTACTTGAACTTGGTCTGGTAGCGCGTGCGCGCTTCTTCGTCTTCGTCGAGCAGCGCGATCGCGCGGCCGATCAGGTCGTCGAAGTCCAGGCCGTTCGACTCGCTCAGGCGGCGGTCGTACTCACGGTAGACCTGGGCGTACTTCTCACCGACGAACGAGGGGTTCTTCTCCTCGTACTGGTCGGGCGTCCACAGGTTGTTCTTGGCCTTCGAGATCTCGGCGAGGGCCGCGCCCGGGGCGATCTGGCGCTCGTCGAAATCGAGGTCGGCGATCACTTCGCGGACGATCGCACGCTGGTCGGCGTCGTCCATGATCGCGAAGTTCGGCGCGATCCCGATCTTGCGGCCGTCGCGGCGCAGCATGCGCACGCACATCGCGTGGAACGTCCCGACCCAGAGATCGCGCGCCGGGGCGCCGACCATCCGCTCGAGACGGGCCTTCATCTCGCCGGCCGCCTTGTTGGTGAAGGTGACGGCGAGGATACGGTCCGGGAAGACCTTCTTCTCTTCGAGGAGGTAGGCGATCCGGTTGGTCAAGACGCGGGTCTTGCCGGAACCCGCCCCTGCGAAGATCAGCACGGGCCCGTCGGTATGCTCGACGGCCGCGCGCTGGACGTCGTTGAGAAGTTCGGTCTGCGCGAGCATCACAAGAACATTCGACGCGTAGGCCTCTACGGCCTAGTCGGCCACGTTCGTTTGGCCATTGCGGCCCGAATGCAACCCTGGTGGCTTCGCCAGGGTTCTGTGCGTCCCCGCACGGAACGGGCAGCGTGCCGAGCAGCGGATGGGTGATGACCTTGACGTCCATCGTCGACGCCGTCGTTCCCCCCGACGCCGATCGGGCCGCCATCGTTGCGCGCGCGACCGGACTGCTTGCCGCGCTCCCGGCGCACAAGCGGCGCAGCCTCGTCTTCGTGCTGACCTTGCTCGGCACGCCAATCGGCGGCTTGCTCCTTTCGGGCCGGCTGCGAGGTCTGGCCGCCCTGCATCGCGCCGCCCGCGAAAGCGCGCTGTTGCGCTTGGAACGGCTCGCTCCGCTGCGAGCGGCCTTCGACGCGCTGACCCGCTTGGCGCTCTTCAGCGCCTACGGCACCGGCGGCGGCAGCGGCGACCCGCTATGGCGCGACCTGGGCTATCCCGGTCCACGCCACGACGTCCCGGCCGACGTGCCGGTCCTGCCGCTGACCGTCCTCCCGCCCCGGCTCGCGGTCGACGCGGTCGTCGTCGGGTCGGGTGCCGGTGGCGGGGTCGCGGCCGCGCTGCTCGCCGAACACGGCCTTCGGGTGGCGGTGCTGGAGGCCGGACCGCCGCTCGAAGCGATCGCGGCGCGCCAGCGCGAGGCGGAGGCCTTCGGCGCGCTCTACCTCGAGGGCGGGCTCTGCGCCAGCGCCGACCTGGGCGTCTCGATCCTGGCCGGCGCGTGCGTCGGCGGCGGCACGAGCGTCAATTGGTCGACCTCGCTGCGGCTGCCGGCCTCGCTCGCCGCGCGATGGGGCAGCACGCTCGGTCGACCGGCTTTCGCGGCCGAGTTGGCGGCGGCGTACGACGCGGTCGAAACGCGCCTGGGCGTGCAGACGGCGCGCGAACACAACCGCAACAACGCCGTCCTCGCCGACGGCTGCGCGGCGCTGAACTGGAAGGTGCGCACGCTCCCGCGCAATGCGCCGTGCGAAGACGAACGCTGCGGCTACTGCGGCTTCGGCTGCGCCTACGGCAACAAACGCTCGACGGTGACGACCTACCTGCGCGACGCCGTGCACGCGGGCGCGACCGTCTCCGCCAACGTGCGCGTCACCCGCGTGCGCGTCGCCGGCGGCGCGGTGCGCGGCGTCGACGCGGTCGATGGCGCCGGCAACGCGCTGGTCGTCGACGCGCCGCTCGTGGTACTCGCGGCCGGCGCGCTGCGCACGCCGGGGATCCTTGCGCGCAGCGGCGTGCGTTCACCGCACCTGGGACGGCATCTCCACCTGCACCCGACCAGCGCCGTGGTCGCCGAGTTCGACGAACCGATCGAAGCTTGGCACGGCCCGATGCAGAGCGCGCTGTGCGAGCGCTTCGCCGACCTCGACGAGGGGTTCGGCGCCGTCCTCGAAGTCGCGCCGGCGCATCCGGGCATCCAGGCGCTCGGGATTCCGTGGGCCGGCGCGGCGGAACACGCGGCCGAGCTCGCACCCGCGCGCTCGCGTGCGATCCTGATCGCGATCGCGCGCGATCGCGGCGAAGGACGTCTGGGCGGCAACGCGCGCGGCGACGTGCACTACCAGCTCGACCCGTACGACGGCGCGCACCTTGCGCGCGGGCTCGGCGGCGCGGCACGTATCGGCCTGGCAGCCGGGGCGCGCGCGGTGCGGACGCTGTTCCGCCACCGGCTCGCGCTCGAACGCGCCGACGCCGACGCCGGTACGCTGGACGCACTCGAAGCCGAGATCGGGCGGCGCATCGCGAGCGGAACGGCGCCGGCGCTCTTCTCCGCGCACCAGATGGGCAGCGCACGCATGGCGGCGAGGACCGACGACGGCGTCCTCGATCCCGACGGCAGCGTCCACGGCATCGCGGGCCTGACCGTGGTCGACGCCTCGGCGTTTCCGGGCGCATCGGGCGTCAACCCGATGTTGACGATCATGGCGCTCGCCACGCGCGCGACGAACGCGCTGCTCGCGCGGCGTTAACGAACGGCGCGTAGCGCCGGTGAGGATCGCTTGGACATCGTCATCGCGCTGGCGAGCCAGCTCAGGGTCGACTCGGCGCCGCGGTTGGGGTTGATCCCACCGGCGTCGAGCCCGTCGGCACAGCCGCCTTCGCCGGCCAGCACGAGACCGTGGACGTTGCCGCCCAAGAACCACTCGTGCGCGATCGTTGCGACGTCGCGCCAGCGGCGCTCGCCGCTGACGTCGAACGCCACGAATGCCGCCTCGACCAGCGCACACGCTTCGAGCGGCTGCTGGCCGAAGCGCGCCTTGGGACCACCGCGCGGATACCAGCCGTCGTTCCCGACCGGCTCGAAGGAGTCGGCGACGATCACCGCTTCGGCGTAGAAGCGCAGCATCGCCAGGCCCGCCTCACGATAGCGGGCGTTGCCGAGCGCCGTGCCGGCGCGCAGCAGCGCCTCGGGGATGCGCGCGTTGTCGTACGTCATCACGTCCTCGCACCACGTCCACCCCTCGCCGCGATGGCGCTCGAAGTCGTCGGCGATCGTGGCAGCGAGCGCGTCGAGCTGCGCGCGCACGAGCGCTTCGTCCTCGGGGCCGGCTGCGAGCGCGTGGGCGAGCCCGAGGGTCGCGTAGGCGCGCGAGCGCAGGTGCGCAAGGGCGGGCAGCGCCTCGAGCGCGTGCACGCGCAGGCGGTGCGCCAGCGCGCGCCAGGTCGCGCGTGGCGCGTGCGCTTCGGCGTAGCCCAGCCCCCAGAGCGCGCGTCCGACCTGGTCGCCGGTGCCGGCGCGATCTTGCCAGCGCCGGTCGTAGCCCATGAAGCCGTGGAAGCCGCCCCCGGGGAGCTGCGCATCGTGCAGGAACGCGAGATAGACGCGCACGAGGCCCGCCAGCGCGGCGTCGTTCGGCGCGTACTCGGCCGCGTCGCACGCGACGATCAGCGCACGCGCCACGTCGTCGGTACAATAACCGTAGGCGCGGTTGGGAACGTCGAGCGTTGCGTGCTGGAAGAGCCCGACGTCGTCCGTCATCGCCAGCAGATGCTCGAGTTCCGGCCAACGGTGCGCGATCATCGCCGCGTGTGTCGCGTTACGCAGGGGTGGCCAGCGTTGCGCGGCGCGGCAACAACGCCTCGAAGTAGGCGCCGTAGGCCTGCGCGACGTTCGGCCAGGTCATCTGGCGGCCGAAGCGGTACGCGCGGCGCTGCGTGCTCTCGCGCAGGGCCGGGTCGTCGAGCAGCGCCTGCAGCGTCGTCGCGATCGCCGACGCGTCGCGGAACGGCACGATGAAGCCGCGGCCGTGCGCCAACAGCTCCTGCGCGTAGAGGTAGGGCGTCGAGATGACGGCCTTGCCGCAGCCGACCGCATAGGCAAGCGTGCCGCTGACGATCTGCGTCGGGTTGAGGTAGGGCGTGAGGTACAGATCGCTCGCGCCGAGATAGGTGAGCAGTTCGTCGAAGTCGAGGTACTTGTCGACCAGCACGACGTTGTGGGTCAAGCCCAGGTCGGCGATCTTCGCCTCCAGCTCGCGCCGGTACGATTCGCCCTCGTGGCGACGCACCACCGGGTGCGTCTGCCCGAGAATCAAATAGAGCGCGTCGGGATGCGCGGCGACCACCGCCTGCATCGCTTCGATCGCGTACTCGAGCCCTTTGCCACGGTTGATGAGCCCGAACGTCGAGATCGTGGTGCGGCCGGCGTAGCCCAAGCGGCGCTTGTCGTCGGCGGTCTCGCGGAACGGCACATCGGGGACGCCGTGCGGGATCACGTGCACTTTGGCCGGATCGACGCCGTAGCGGTGAACGAGCAGCTCGCGGCCGGTCTCGGAAAGAACGACGATGCCCGTCGACGACGCGCACAGCGCGCGGGCCACGCGCAGATGCGCGGGCGAGGGGTCGGGGACGACCGTGTGCAGTGAGGTGATGACGGGCTTGCGGACGCGGCTGATCACGTCGAGCACCCACTCACCCTCTTCGCCGCCGAAGAGTCCGTATTCGTGTTGGATGTTGAGCGCATCGCACGGATGCGCGTTGACGACGTCGGCGATGCGCCAGGCCGAACTGCGGTCGCGTTGCACCAGCCGGGCGATGACCTCGGCCGGGTAGACGCGGTCCTCTCCGGCCGGTTCGTCGATCGCAATGACGTCGCTGCGAGTACCGAACGCCTGGTCGTAACTGGTTACGACGTCCTTCATGAAGGTCGCGATCCCGCATTCGCGAGGCGGAAACGAACCGAGAAAAAGCATCCGAGGCGGAGTCGTCACGTGTGTGGATCCCCTTTGGCGGTCAAACGCCGTCCGACGTGGCCTGCCATTGCGCGGCACGCCGGAGGTGCGGATGGTCAGCTCCGGGGAACGCGCTCGCTCGGCCCTTCAGAGACGTACCCGCGGATTCGGCCGACGAACCGCGGGCGAGCGGGCCGTCAGGTTCCGGCGGCGACCCGCGCGTTCGTTTCGACGAGCGAACCAGGCGCAATGGTTGCGCCGTGACCGATGACCGCGCCCCGTTCGATGCGTGCGCCGGCACCGATGCGCGCGCGGCTGGCGACGATCGCCCAGTCGACCTGCGCACCGGCTTCGACGATCACGTCATCCCACAGCAGCGAGTCGGCCACGGTGGCACCTGAGCCGACCTGGCAGCCGTCGCCGAGCACGGCGTACGGGCCGACCACCGCGTCGGCGGCGATGCGGCAGTCCTTGCCGATGAAGACCGGCGCTCGCAGCGCGGCCCGCGGCACCGTGTCGCGGCCGGGACCGTCGATCTCGGGAATCACGCCGAGCGGCATGGTGCCGTCGAAGACGTGCCGGTGGGCCGCCAGATACGCTTCCGGGCGGCCGAGGTCGATCCAGTAGTCGCCGGTCGTGTAGGCGTAGAGCGGCCGGTCGGCTGCGATCAGGGCCGGGAAGGTCTCGCGTTCGATGGAGACCGGGCGGCCGGCGGGGATGCGGTCGAGGACTTCGCGCTCGAGCAGATAGGTGCCGGCGTTGACCTCGTCGGTGGGCGCCTCTTCGCGCTTGGGTTTCTCGACGAAGGCCGAGATGCGGCCGTTCGCATCGTGGACGACGCAGCCGAAGGCGCTAGGATCATCGACCCGGATGAGGTGCAGCGTCGCGACGCCGCCCTTCTGCTTGTGATAGGCCATCATCGCGCGCAGGTCGAGTGAGGTCAGCACGTCGCCGTTGAGGACGAAGAACGGCCCGTCGATGTACTGTTCGACGTTCTTGAGCGCGCCGGCGGTGCCGAGCGGCGTCTCTTCGATGACGTAGCGCAAGCGCAGCCCCAGCGCGCTGCCGTCGCCGAAGAACGAGGTGATCGCTTCGGGGAGGTAGCCGGCCGGCAAGATCACGTCGTCGATCCCGGCGTCCTTGAGACGCCGCAGCGTGCGCTCGAGGAACGGCATGTTCATGACCGGGACCATGGGCTTCGGCGTCTCGAGGGTCAGCGGCCGGAGCCGCGTGCCCTCCCCACCAACGAGGACGATTGCCTGCACGCGCGCTGTGTTCGTGCCACCCCCGTGGCACGTCCCTCCACTATGGTGACATCGTGCGAGTCCGTCACGATTGGTTTGCCGTCCAGGCATACTACGATTCCGGCCACGACCGCGACGCGTGCCGCCGCCAGTTTGGGTTGGCGCCGCGATCTTGGTACGCCGCGATCGAGCGCGGCGATCTGCGCGTGACCGGCGAGCCGCCAAAACGCGTCGATTGGACCGCTGTCCAGCGTTACTCCGACGAAGGGCACACCGTGCGAGAATGCCGAGCACGCTTTGGCTTCTCCGGGGGCGCTTGGACGAAGGCCGTCCGACGGGGCGACCTCCGGTCACGTCCTCTGGAGACCCCTCTGGAGGCAATCTTGCGCCGTAGCCGGAGCCGTAGTACGATAAAGCGTCGTTTACTGCGCGCCGGGCTCTTACGGAACCGGTGCGAAGCATGCGGCCTCTCGGAGTGGAGGGGCAAGCCCCTCGCGATCCAAATCGACCATATCAACGGCATCCGGGATGATTTCCGCCTGGAAAACCTCCGGATGCTGTGCCCCAACTGCCACAGTCAAACGGAGACCTTCGCCGGCCGAAACATCGTCAGGCTGACCAAATCGACAAACAGCTTTCCCGGTTCGTCTAATGGTAGGACAGCAGACTCTGACTCTGCTTATCGTGGTTCGAGTCCATGACCGGGAGCATCGGCCCTATCGTCTAGAGGCCTAGGACGCCGCCCTCTCACGGCGGTAACACGGGTTCGAATCCCGTTGGGGCTACCAACAAAAACCCTTGCAGCGCAAGGGTTTTTCCTTTCATCTAGGCCTGGTGGCTACCCAAATGGCTACCTATGTGCCATTCCAGCGGCAAATCGGCGTCGGATCGGACAGTCCCATGCGCACGCGCATCACCATGGTGAGACTGGCCCAGACTTGCTCGAACGCCCCGCGAGCGCAACGACGCCGCCGGTGCAGCGCACTTCGCGTTCGCTTCGCATGTAGTCGGCCGAGGATGCCAGCACGCTCATGACCTCCATGACGAAGCCTTCGTCGATGGGCGCGGTACGGGGGTACTGAGTAAGGAAGGCGCCCGTCCGCGCCACCCTGTGCGCGGTCACGAAGCGATCTGCCGCCATCTCCTCTCGAACCTGATCGTAGGGCCGGAGTCGACCGTCTTCGGCTGCGATCTCGTCCATCAGATCGAGCAGCCGCCCGACGTCGTTCACCAGCTCAGCGTCCCAAGTTTCCTGCATCCTATCGCCTCCCTACGCTGATCGGGCAATGAGACGCCGGCGGGTGTGCCGCTCGGCCTCACCTGAACGGTGCGCGCCGGGACGAGGTGCAGGGTGGACGCCTCGACCACCATCTCGCGGAAAGGCCGTAGGAGCCCGCTCCGCGGCGAAGCGCTGCGAGAGGCCGGAACAGATTCGTGGCCCTGGCGCCGTAGTTGGGACATGGCGATTGCAATGGACGAGACCTATCAGTACGAGCCCGACGCAGATCCCTCGCTAGCTATTTGCGCGCCGGGCCTCCTCTACGGCTCCTCACTCCCCGTGCCCGTCCCACGCGAGCGGAGCCCCTTAGAACTGGTATTTCTTCCTCTTCCAAACCGTGGACTCGAGGAACATGCCGCGGTGCAGGTCCCCATGACCGAGTGGAACTTGTTGTGGGAGTCCGCACAGCTTCGTGCAGACTTTTTTAACGAATGGTCGGGTCTTCGGAAAGAGTCGACACCGGATTGGCTCTTCAGATATCCCGATCGGAACATTCAATTCGTGCCCGATAGCAACGACCCGGCGATGACCTATGAACCGCTCTACGCAATGATGCCGCGGCGGATTCTGGACGCGGTCGGGTTACCGTTGATTCGACGGCCTCTGTGGCCCGTGAGCTGGTCCTTCGGCCGAAGGCCGCCGCTCGATTCAATGAAGCGGTTTGAAAAGGCGCTCTCTTTATTGCTCTGGCCGCGTTTGTGGCCTCGTTCGCGAATGGACGTCTTCTCATCAAGCGACCCGATCCGTCTACTTTCGCACCAGGCTTCTTTTTGGTTGCCCCACGCGATTTCAGTTGTCTTCGAACGTGCGGAGGAATACGCATGTGACGACGAAGACCTCACCGACGAGATGCGCCGCGAAATGGCACGTGTCAACGCATTGAATGCGGACTTAGGGATCCAATATCGTCCAACTCGCTTTGGTGGCTACCTCTGGCAGGGAGAAGAGGAGGCTAGAGGGGTCGTCGACGAGATGGTCGAGATCGCAGATCGAACCGGGACTTTGCGTGCCTTACTAGACGCAGTAAGGTCGAACCGCGTCGAAGACGATTTCTCGCCGTACTGGTCACGGGAGCGGGCGGACTTCGAACGAGCGCTACATCATACCCGGGCGAAGGTGAAGGTATCGTTCGTTGAACTTCCGGAGCGCGAGGCGATCCACAGTGCATATACGCAAAGCGTGGTCGCGGCGGAAGACGAAGCGCTCGAACAGATCATGTTCAACGATTTCCTAGCGCTGCTCGATACTCGGAATCGTCAGATCGTAATCTGCATGAGGCGGGGGATGACGAAGGCCGCTGAAATTTCTCGCGAGCTAGGATACGCGAACCACAGCCCGGTGACGAAACGGCTGCGCGCAATCCGCCAGGCTGCCCGCAAGTTTTTTCTTGAGGACCGGTCTGTCTGACCGAAGCGTCTCGGCGGCATTCTCGATCCAGCGACGGCGGGCTGGGTCAGGATGCGGCGAAGTAGACAGGATGTGCGCCCGCTACACGCTCGCCGATCCAGTGCGCGCTTGGGTCAAGTGGCTCGGCCGGGATCCCCAGCTCGCCGGCGTGCGGCCGCGCTACAACGTCGCCCCGACGCAACCGGTACCGGCGATCCGCGGCGGCCGCGAGCCGGTGATCCTGCGTTGGGGTCTCGTCCCGCCCTGGCAAGCCGAGGCGAAGGGCGCGCGGTATATCAACGCGCGGGTCGAGACGCTGGCCGACCAGCCGGCGTTCCGGGGAGCGCTCGCGCAACGCCGGTGCGTCATCATCGCGGACGGCTACTACGAGTGGACGGGATCGAAGAGCCGGCGAGAGCCGCATCGGGTCGTCGTCGACGATGGAGCATCCTTCGGTTTCGCGGGCCTCTGGGAGCGTTGGCGCCGCGGGGATCAGGTCGTGGAAAGCTGGGCGATCGTGACCTGTCCCCCGAGCGGAGACCTCGCATGGCTGCATGATCGGATGCCGGTCGTCCTCGCAAACGACGAGGCGGTCGAGATCTGGCTCCAGGGGGACGTCGCGGACGCTCTCGCGGTCGCGACGACGCTGCCATCCGACCGCACCAAGGTCTATCCGGTATCGCCGGCGGTGAACAAGGTCTCCGCGGACGAGCCGTATCTCATCGAGCCCGTATGGGTCACCGACTGCTATTTGCCTCTCGGCGACGACGATGCCTAAGCGGCGCGCCCCGCAGGCAGTGGAGTTCGTGGCGATTCCAACGAGCTTTTATCTTCGAGATCTTGACGCTTACGTCCGAGCTCACCTGAAGTCCAAGGCGGTCTTCTTCCACCCCGATCGACCGACCATGGCGCTCGACCAGCCAGGTGGCGGCGCAGCCCTCGAAAGTGCGGTCCTCGATGTCGCCGAAGCTCTCATGCTCGGCGACGGCGTAGCACTAAGCATTACCGGGGAGAACATCGCGCTTCCGTACGTAACCCGAATGTTCGGCGTCGCAGAAACCGCGGAGTTGATCCGTCGCGGCGTCATCGAATTTGTCGGCGAGGCCGATCAGCCTGGTTTCGCCGTGGATCCATCCACGTTACGCCATGAAGACGGCACGCCGGTACCCCCGGGTAATCCGCTTGCAGTCACTTTCAAATGGGCCGAACGCGAGCAATCGGTGTACGGCCCCGGCGGCCTCGACCCGGAGGAGTCCGCGACGCAGGCGCTGCGCCGTTTCGCGTCTGAGCTGCGGCTCGACCGGCGCGACATTCGCGAATTGACCAGGCGCGCCGTGAAGCACACGCACGTCGTACCACCCGATCGCGTTTCCGACATAACCGCGAGGCTTGGGCACGCTTACGCAGCCGGCGAGCTTGAGGCTTTCGGCTTGAGCCCGAAAATTGCCCGCGACACGAACGTCTATCAAGACAAGCAGCTCTTTGAGCTTAATGCTCGCGTAATCCACGTCGAAAACCTGCTCGACTTTGAGCTGGATCAGTATCAGATGCCGACGGAGTGGCGCGACATCGTCTCCTTCACCAGCGAAGCTTCCAGCAATCAGGAGGCCTTACGTTCCGTCGATAGGATCATGGAGTTGAGGCGTGCACCGAATCTCAAGGACCTTTTTCGGCGGCGCATCCTCCGAGTCGAAGACATTCCCCGCCTTCGCGAACATCGTGCGACGCGAAGCTTTCGGCGTTGGCTCTGGTCCAAACCTGATCCGCGCGATGCGGACGCCATGGTCGAGGATTTCCTTCGCGACGTCACGGGTGCCGATCGCACGACGGTAGCCGGCTTTATGACTCGGGTCGCCAGAGTCGCAGCATTTACGTTCATCCAGGACAAGGGGCTTGACGCCCTCCAGATGCCTCCCGAGGTGCGTATAAGTACCGACGTAGCGATCGCAACGGCCGCGCTAATCGGGGAAACGTTCCTCGAAAAGTTTCGAATTCGGCCGCCGTCCGGATTCTTCGATGAGGTGATCGAGCCCGCTCTGCATAGCGCGTCGGACCCAGGATCGTCCGCATAGGCTCTCCTTTCTCCGCGCGCCGTGGGGTCGCGCCCTTGACCTGGCGAACAGCGTCGAATGGCTGAGCATCGCGTAACCGTAACCCGGACGCCCGCGTACGACGTGGGCTACGCCGATATCGAGTTTGAGATATTCGGGGACGAAGAAAAATTGGGCAAACTGCATCTCAGTCGTGGCGGCGTCGACTGGTGGCCACGTGACGCGAAGAAGAACAAAGTCGAGATGACCTGGGAGCAATTCCGCGACCGCCTTGAGCGTGCGGACTAAGAGTAGCTTCCCGAAGTCAACTCAGCCCTGTTCATCGAATTGACTAAGTCGAAACTAGCCCGACGTCGCGAATAGGGAGCGACCTTTGGAGACCGATGGCGAAACGCTACGCAGCGTGGACGAGATATGTGCGCGCCGCTCTCGACGTGACGCTGAGCGCAAGAGGGCCGACCTCGAAGATGCGTCGCCGGAGGAACGCGCAGTCTTCGCCTCGCTCGATCAGCTGAACGAACGGCAGCGCGACGCTGCACTACGCGCGCTGGCGGACGTGGAAGTCGGCGCCCTCAGATCGTTGAAGCTTCCGCGACGAGATGCTCAATGAGCATGCTTTCCCGACCATCTTCCATGCGCGCTCGGCGATCGAGGCGTGGCGGCTGGACTACAACCTTGGCCGCCCGCA
>Ga0181531_10000280_pt1 | contig 35984 bp, 33 predicted proteins | sample PEATcosm2014_Bin_38_FD_119743 | JGI IMG/M metagenome (GOLD analysis project Ga0181531, IMG submission 119743) | Peatland microbial communities from MTU Mesocosm Facility, Houghton, MI, USA - PEATcosm2014_Bin11_10_metaG | ecosystem: Environmental > Terrestrial > Soil > Wetlands > Peat | place...
CAATATCCCGACAAGGTCAAGGAATTGCAGGCGTGGGCCACCGAGCTCGCCAAGCAGGCGGCGCCGCCGCTATTCTTGTTGGAATTGGTGCGGCTTGGGTTAAGCCATAAGCCGGAGTTTCCCGACCTCGGCGGCGCGGAAGACTAGGAATCATGGACTTTACATGCTGGTCGTTTTTATCGTCGCAGCGAAAGGCCCGGCCCCGCGCCGGGCCTTTTGTTTTGCCTGACCGTGAACAGGAAACGGGTGGCTCATGCCGGACCCGGTTGTGACCATGCCCGAGTGAAAGACAATCCAAGTCGCGAACCCATGAAAGGCGCGAAGCATGGCAAAGTCGTACTACAGCATGGTGCTTGACCATCCCGCGGATGAAGTCTGGACGACGATACGCCGGTTCGATCACTACACTTGGACGGGCGTCGAAGGCGAAACGGTCATCGAAGACGGCAAGGCCGCGGATCAGGTGGGCGCGGTGCGCCGCTTTACCGATCAACGCGGCGGCAGCATTCGGCAAGTCTTGCTCGCCCATTCCGACATCGACCGTTCGTACATGTATGCGTTCAGCGGCGCGCCGACGATCCCGGTTGTCGACTACCAAGCCACCATCCGCGTTGTTCCCGTCACGGCGGACAATCGATCGTTGGTCGAGTGGTGGGCGACGTTCGATTGCGCGATCGAAGACCGGGATAAATGGGTCAAACACCTGGAAGAGGCAGGCTTCGCCAAATGCCTCGGGGCGTTGCGGCGTTTCATGTCTAATATCGGCGCGGCTGCTTAACCCGTACTGTACCACGTGACTACTGCAGTCGACAGCGGCGCCGCTTTGCCGCATACTAGTGGAGCTGACTTGATATTCGCTACGCACTTGGCCGCAAGCTCGTGAAGCGAATGTCAAATCCAAAAGCTCCACTAGCACTGATATTTGCTAGTGGTTCTTTGATTCTAACATTCGCATAAAAGCCTGCCGAACCGGGATGCGAATGTTGGAATCGGACCACTGGGAGCAAATAATAAGGAGGAATCGGAACGCCCATGAGCACCGCGACGCAGAGCGTTGTGCGTAACCTCGCCCCTCCCCTTGATGTTCGCACCGCGCCCGCCGGTTCCGATTTGATTGCGCCCGATTGCCGCGGGCAAAATTTCTGGACCATCGACCGGGCGCTGCGCGATCTCTTGAGCCTATATCTCGACGCTAAGGCGCTTGCCCATTTCACTCCGCATTTCGCGCGCTTGGGCGAAGTCGCCGGCGGGCGGCTCGACGAATTGGCCATGCAGGCCGACAAGCGCACGCCGACCCTGCACCATCGCGACCGCTTCGGCCGCGACAATGATTGGGTCGAATATCATCCGGCCTATCGCGAGATGGAGCGCATCGGCTTCGGCGAATTCGGCATCCACGCCATGTCGCGCCGCGCGAACGTGCTCGGCTGGCCGGACGTGGCGCCGCCGCTCGCCAAATACGCGCTGCAGTATATCTTCGCCCAGTCCGAATTCGCCCTGCTCTGTCCGCTTTCGGTCACCGATTCCTCGATCCTCTTGATCCAGAAATACGCCGACGAGCAGGTCAAGCAACGCTATCTGCCGGGCATGCTCAGTCAGGACATGGACACGCTCCTCAAGGGCGCGCAGTTCATGACCGAGAAGTCCGGCGGCTCCGACGTGTCCGGCATTTCGCTCACCGCCAAGCGCGTCGGCGACCACTGGGAGCTATGGGGCGACAAGTGGTTCTGCTCCTGCGCCGACCACGACGTGATTTTGTTGCTGGCGCGCTGTGAGGGTGCGCCCGCCGGCAATGCCGGATTGTCGCTGTTCGTGATGCCGCGGCAGCTCGATGACGGCAGCCGCAACCGCTATCGCGTGGTGCGGCTCAAAGACAAGCTCGGCTCGCGCTCCATGGCTGCGGGCGAAACCATCATGGAAGGCGCGGTGGCGTATCTGCTCGGCGAGCCGGGCCGCGGCCTAAAGCAGATGATGGATCAGGTGAACCTGTCGCGGCTGTCGCATGGCTTTCGCGCCGCCGGCATGATGCGGCGCTGCCTCAACGAAGCAATGGCGGTGGCGCGCCATCGCGCGACCTTCGGCCGCACGCTGATCGATCATCCAATGGCGCGGCGGCAACTGCTCAAACTCATGCTGCCGACCGAACAGGCGCTGTCGGTCGCGATCGCCGGCGCGGTGGCGATGGCCAAGGGCGACGAAGCGCAACTGCGCATCCTCACGCCGCTGGTGAAATACCGCGCCTGCCGCGACAACATCCCGGTCGCCACCGGCGCCATGGAGATGCGCGGCGGCAACGGCTACATCGAGGATTGGGTCAACGCCAAGCTGCTGCGCGACGCCCATCTCGGCCTGCTCTGGGAAGGCACCTCCAGCGTCAATGCCATCGACATCATCCGCCGCGCCGTCGGCCGCGAGCGCGCGCACGAAGCGCTCGCCGGTGCGCTACACGGCCGGCTCGAACAGGCGCCGATCCCCGGCCAGTTCCGCGGCCGGCTCGCGGCGCTGGTCGACCGCGCCACGGGCTTTGCCGAGGCCGTTGCCAAACGGCCGAACGCCGAGGCCTCGTGCCGCCGTGCCGCCAGCGCCCTCTATCACGCCACCAGCGCCGCGCTATTGGCGGCCGAGGGGGCCGAACTCGGCAACAACGGCGGCGACGCCCGGCGTTTGCTGCTGGCCCGGCTCGTGCTCGACCACCGGCTTGCCGACAACGATCCGTTCGCCTTGCCCGACGACCGCTTCGAAGACGCGGTGGCCACCAAGCTTCTCGGCGACGGTGTGGTCACGTTAGCCGAAGCTACATCGCTGTTGGCAGGGTGATCGCTATGCACGGCGCCCACAAAGCGATCGATCTGGCGCGGCTCGACGCCTATGCGCTGCCGCTCGCGGACATCGACGTCAGCCAGCCGGAACTGTTCCGCGCCAATACGATCTGGCCGTATTTCGAGCGGTTGCGCAAAGACGACCCGGTGCATTACTGCCCGCAAAGCCGGGTCGGGCCGTATTGGTCGGTGACCAAATACAAAGACATCATGCATGTGGAAACCAACCACGCGATTTTCTCCTCTGATGTGAATCTCGGCGGCATCGGCATTCAGAACACCAAGCCCGATTACCGGCGCGAAAGCTTCATCGCCATGGACGAGCCGCGCCACAGCCAGCAGCGCAAGACCGTGGCGCCGATGTTTCTGCCGCAAAATCTCGATCAGTTGGCAAACACCATCCGCGTGCGGGCCTGCGAGATACTCGACCAATTGCCGCGCAACGAAACCTTCGACTGGGTCGACCGCGTCTCCATCGAGCTGACGACGCAAATGCTGGCGACGTTGTTCGATTTTCCCTGGGAGGAGCGGCGCAAGCTGACGCGCTGGTCGAACGTGGCGACCGCGGCGCCCGGCAATCGCGACGTCATCGCCTCGGAAGCCGCGCGGATGGCAGAGCTCGAGGAATGCGGCGCCTATTTCGAGAATTTATGGAAGCAGCGCGTCAGTGAACCGGCGAAGATCGATCTGATCTCGATGATGGCGCATAGCGACGCCACCCGCGACATGGACCCGAAGAATTTCCTCGGCAATCTCATCCTCTTAATCGTCGGCGGCAACGACACGACGCGCAATTCGCTCACCGGCAGCGTCTATTCGCTCAACCTCTTCCCCAACCAGTATCGCAAGCTGCGCGACGATCACGCGCTGGTGCAAAACCTTGTGCCCGAGGTGATCCGCTGGCAGACGCCGCTTGCGCATATGCGCCGCACCGCACTGTGCGACACCGAAATCGCCGGCAAGACGATCAGGCAGGGCGAGAAAGTCGTGATGTGGTACGCGTCCGGCAATCGCGACGAGGACATGTTCGAGAACGGCGACGCCATCGACATCGAGCGCAAGAACGCGAAGAACCATATCTCCTTTGGTTTTGGCATTCACCGCTGCCTGGGCCTGCGGCTCGCCGAATTGCAGCTGCGCATCGCCTGGCAGGAGATCCTCAAGCGATTCCCGGTGATCGAAGTGGTCGACGAGCCGAAATTGACCTACTCGAATTTCGTGCACGGCTACGAGACTTTGCCGGTGCGCATTCCGGGGTAGCGGCCACGCCGGATACGGTTAGCAGACGATTCTGAGGTTCAGGCAGATTGCAGCGCTGCTTTGACTTTGTCCGGTTTGAACGGCACCGAGCGGAGCCGCACGCCGGTCGCATCGAATACCGCATTCGATATCGACGAAGCGACCAATGCTGCCGTGGGCTCCCCCGCGCCCCACGGCTTTTCCGTCGGCCGGTCGATCAGTTCGATCTCGAGTTCAGGCACTTCGAGGAAGGTCAAGATCGGGTAACTGGCCCAATCGAGGCTCGTCACCATGCCGCGATCAAAAGTCAGTTCCTCTTTCAAGGTGCGGCTTATCGTCTGAATGACACAGCCTTCAATCTGCGCCTTGACGCCGATCGGGTTGATGATCTGCCCGCAATCGTGAACGATGTAGAACTTGGGGACGCGAATTTCGCCGGTGGCGCGATTGATCTCAACCTCGGCGACGGTTCCGACGTAGGTGCGAACCAATTCGTATTTGACGTAGCTGCAGCCGCGGCCCTTCACGATGTTGCCGGTGATGGACTTTTGCGGTGACGGGCGCTTGTCCCATTTCGCCAGCGTCGCCAGGCGGTCAAGCACATCGAGAGCGCGCTTGTCGGCAGGGTCCGTGTGCTTCATCCGGTACTCGAGCGGGTCCGCCTGCACGGCCGCCGCGATCTCGTCGAGGAAGCATTCGTTGGCGAAGGTGTTCTGCATGCGGCCCGGCGCTCTGATCCAGGCCGGACGGAACGGAGTCGTTTCCAAGCGATGGCAAACGGTCTTGATGTTCGGGAATTTGTAACCGATCGCCGAATCGTTGACGATGCCGCCCGGAGACAGCTGGTGATCGGCGGGCAGGTCCGCGAGCGTGGCGGCAACGAGATCGACCAGCCCGGCGGCGCCCTGAGGAATAAAGAACTCGGACTCCCAGGCCGTCACCGCGCCGGCGGCGTCCACATTGGCGCGCAGGTCGATCAGCGTCGGCGGTCCTTTCGGGTCCCAACCATGCTCGTCGGCCCGCGACCATTGCACGCGTACCGGCTTGCCAACGGCCTTTGCGAGTAGCGCCGAATCCCCGGCGGCGTCTTCGTGACCGTTGCGGCCATAGCAGCCCGAGCCATCGACATAGACGCAGCGCACGTCATCCAGCGGCAGGGAGAACATTTTGGCGAGCTGCTTGCGCAGATTGTGCGTAGCTTGCGACGATGACCATGAAATCAGCTTGCCGTCCTTGAACTCGGAAATCGCGCAAGACGGTCCAATCGATCCGTGGGTGTGAATCGCAAAGTCATAGGTCGCGCTCAGTTTCCTTCCGTCCGCCGCTATCGCGGCCCCGACATCGCCGATGTTGCTGGTAACGTCGTCCTTCAGGATCTTAGTCGCTCGCACATGCTCCCAAAGTTTGGCCTGGTCGGGCAAAGTTTCGGATTTTGACCAAGTCGTCGCGATGACGCGCGCCGCCCGGACCGCCGACCACTCGTCTTGCGCAACGACGCCCAGAAAGTTTCCGTCGCGCACCACTTTGACGATGCCGGGAATATCCTTGATCGAGGATTCGTCGACGTTTTCGAGCGTCGCCCCGAGCGCGGGCGGCCGCACCACGCGGCCATGCAACATGCCGGGAACGCGAAAATCCTGCATGTAAGTGAATTCGCCTGTCAATTTGCCTGGAATGTCGAGCCGATCGATCGGCTTGCCGACGATCTTGTAGTCGGCTGGTTTTTTGGTCGGCGCCGCGGGGTCAACTTTGAGGTCGAAATATTTGCCGGCGACCAATTCTGCATACGTCACCGTTCCGCCGCCAGATTTTGCCGACACCGCGCCGTTTTCGATGCCGAGATCGTCCGGCGCGGCGCCGAGGCGGGCGGCGGCTTGTACAAGTAGGGCGGCGCGCGCCGTCGCCGCGGCTTGGCGGATTTGCACGCCGCCGTTTTGTATCGAAAGGCTGCCGTAGGTGGGGCCCTGGTCGGGCGTCAGCGCAGTGTCGCCTTGAATGACATAGATATTCGCCATCGCCACGTCGAGCTCCTCGGCGACGATCTGTGTGAGCGCAGTGCGGACGCCGGTGCCGAGGTCGACCTTACCGGCATAGACCGTCACCATGCCCTTGGCATCGACAGCGAGAAAAGTGTCGACCTGGTCGAGCGCGACGCTCTTCGGCGCCGGAAAATCTTGGGCAAGCGCGTCGACAACGGGTGCCGTGAACGAAAAAGCGACGACACACGCGCCGGTGCCACGAAGTAGGTCGCGGCGCGACGGAGAAAATCGGGCGTTCATAACCGTTTCTCCTGACCGGCGGCAGCTCGCTTGATGGCGCGCAAGATCGCCGCATGCGTACCGCAGCGGCAAAGGTTGGGGCGCATGTGCTTGCGAATTTCACCATCGGTCGGAGACGGATTGGCCCGCAGCAAGGCCTGCGCCCGCATCACCATGCCGGAGATGCAGTAGCCGCATTGCGCCGCCTGCTCGTCGATAAACGCCTGCTGCAGCTTGTTCGGTTTGCCGTCCTCCAGCAGGCCCTCAAGCGTGGTGATTTTGCGCTCACCCACGGCGGCGATCGGAAGCAGGCAGGAGAATGTCGGCCGGCCATCGACGTGCACCGTGCAGGCCCCGCATTGGCCAAGGCCGCATCCAAATCGCGGGCCGTGCAAGGCGAGTTCGTTGCGCAGGACGTAGAGCAGCGGCGTCGACGGATCAGCCTCAATAGCCTGCGGCTTGTCGTTGACATTGATGACGATCGTCATGGGCGATGACCTTATTGTCGTGCGTTGGATATCTGCTGGGAAACGTCCGTCCACTGCGGCTCATTGGTGTAACGCGCGCGCACATACTCCGCGAGCGAAGCGATCTGATGATCGGTGAGCATGTCGGCGAATGCCGGCATGTAGGCACCGGGCGCTCCCGGTGGCGGCTGAATGCCCGCAAGGATGGCGCGGACAGCATTCGCCGATCCCGGCTGACGCACGGCGGAACTCAGCGCCAGCGAAACAGTTTTGGACGGCCCGACGTCGTTTCGATCATCGTGACAATTGGCGCACGCTCCGCCGAAGATTGCGATGACGTCGGCGGAGGTGCCTGGCACTTGCTTGTTTGGTGCCGGCGCGGCGACATTGCTCCCGGATTGCGGCGAAAGGCTCGCGATGTAGGTCGCCATCGCGCGCACGTCTTTGGACTGCGCTTGCGCCAGATCGTTGACGACACCGGCCATCGGGCCCGCTGCGGCGCCATGCCACCGCGACCATCCAGTCGAAAGATATTCCGCCAGTTGGTCGGCCGTCCACTCGTGCACCGCCAGCGATTTCGAATTCAGAGGCGGCGCTTGCCATCCTTCGGCCGCTCCCCCGGAATAAGCACTGCCCTTCTCCTCGGCGCCCAGAATGTTTCGAGGCGTGTGACAACCCCCACAATGGCCGAGGCCTTCAACCAGATATCGGCCACGATTCCATTCCGGACTTTTGCTGGCATCCCGCGGCAGTGGATCCTCGCGAAGGAACAGTATTTTCCATCCGGCGACGAGCGGCCGGAAATTGAGAGGGAATTCGAGTTTGTTCGCCGGTATTGCGTTGGGAACGGGCGGCTGGCCCATCAGAAACACATAAAGCGCGTGGATATCGTCGTCGGTTGCCTTGGTGAAATGGTCATAAGGGAAAGCCGGGTAGAGCTGCCGGCCCGCGCGATCGACGCCTTCGTGCATGGCACGTTGAAAGGCCGCCTCGGACCAAGCGCCTATTCCAGTCTCGGCGTCGGGCGTAATGTTGCTGGAGAAAATTGTTCCAAACGGCGTCGGGATGGCTCGCCCTCCCGCATAGGGCTTGCCTGCCGCCGTCTGGTGACAAGTGGTGCAGTCGCCGATCGCCGAAAGCTCGGCGCCATGCCTGAACGTCGCCTCGTCGGCACGCGGCCTATCGCTATCTGAAATCGGCGGGATTGTGGGACGCCAAGCCCAAGCCAATCCACCGATAATCACTACCGCAATAACAGCAGCAGTTGCCGCGACTACGGTTCGCCACGAACGCATGTCATTCGTACTCCATGGCATATCCACGAAGCAGATTTGCGACGCCTGACTGCCATTTCGCGGCCGGCGCGCAGCCGGCTGTCGCGTTACGGGTCAAGCGCGGCAGCCACCCTAACACTGCCATACCCTTTGCTTTATAATACTCCCGTATAGAGCCGACGGAAACACTTCGCTCCAAGTTCCCGCGCGGGCTTGCGAGCCGCACTGGCGAAGTGGCGCCGTAGCTTGTTTGTCGCTCGTCAGCCGCCGACCGCGCCGCGGATCAAATCTGCCGCACGTTCGGCGATCATGATGGTCGGCGCGTTGGTATTGCCACGCACCACGCTTGGCATCACCGAGGCATCGACGATGCGCAAGCCGTCGACGCCGTGCACGCGCAGTTCGTTGTCCACCACCGGCCCGATCGCGCAGGTACTGGTCGGATGATAGACCGTCTGAGCGTTGCGCTCGACGAAATCCCAAACGTCCGCCTCGGCGGCCGATTTCGGAACGTTGAACGGCTCTTTGATCTGCGCGCGCATGGCGGGCTGCGCCGCAATGTCCAGTCCCATGCGTACGCCGTCGATCATGCTGCGCCGGACGTCGGCTTCGGCAAAATAATTGTGCACGATCCGCGGCTTTGCCCTCGGGTCGGCGGAGCGCAGCGCGACTTTGCCGCGGCTTTTGGGTTTGAGGACGCAGCAGCCGAACGACAGCGCGTGCGCGGTCGGCACTCCCAACGCCTGCTGGTGAAACATCACGGAGGCGGTCAAGAACTGCACGTCGGGCGCTTCCAAGCCGGCGCGCGTACGCAAGAACGCGCCGGTTTCGCCGCCATTGGAGCTCAGGAGACCGCGGCCCTCGCTTTCCCATAGCGCCGCGTCTTCGGCGGTCGGCGGCGCGAACAGGCTCTGCGTGTCGGTGTACCAGCTCATCATCAACAGTGGATGGTCCTGCAGGCCGATGCCAACCGGGAGATCGTGGCGCACCGGGATTTGCAGCGGCGCCAAATCCGCCGCCGGCCCGATCCCGGACAACATCAAGAGCTGCGGCGAATTGTAAGCGCCAGCCGCGACGATGACTTCGCCGTCGGCGCGTATCTCTTCGCGCCCTCCGGCGCGCATGATCTCGACGCCGTGCGCACGATTGCCGTCGAAAAGAATGCGCGTCGTCAGCGCACCGGTGATCACCTTCACGTTCGCTCGGCCAGCCGCGGGATGCAAATAGGCCAGTGCGGCGCTGCAGCGGCGGCCCTTGCGGATAGTGACCTGGTAATAGCCGTCCTGACTCTCGCCGTTGAAATCCGGATTCGGGCAATGCCCGGCTTCAAGCGCCGCCAATTTAAAAGCTTCGGTCAGCGGATGACGGGTTTGCGGGTCGGACACGGTCAGCGGTCCAGCTTGCCGTGAAACTGATCTTCGCCGCGTTCGTTGGACTCGGATTTGCGGAAGTATGGCAGGACATCTTTGTAGCCCCAGCCGCTGGCGCCGTCGGCGGCCCATCCGTCGTAGTCGGCGCGATGGCCGCGGATATAAATCATGGCGTTGATCGCGCTCGAGCCGCCCAGCGTCTTGCCGCGCGGCAGGTAGATGTATCTGCCGTCGAGGCCGGGCTCGGGCTCGCTGGTATAATCCCAGTCGTATTGGTTCTTGCGAATGAGCGGCGACGCCAGCGGAACATGAATTTCCGGCGCATCGTCGGGCCCGCCGGCCTCGATCAATGTCACCTGCGCAGCCGGATCTTCGCTCAATCGCGCGGCCAGAACACAGTCGGCCGAGCCGGCGCCAACGATGACGTAATCGGCCATGCGCTCCCTCCCAAAGTCCCTTCTTGCTCGTTATCGGCAACGCGTCGGGACGTGGAACAAATGTTAGCGCGTTCAATCGACGTGCAAAAGACTGCGGGCGACGACTGCTCCTCGAAGCTTGGCAGGTGCGTGGTCCATGCTAGTGTCGGTTGGCCGGTGTGAGTGACGGAAAACGGAACGCGGCAGCCTATGAGTAGCAGCCCGACTTTACGGATCGGCATCGATACCGGCGGGACCTTCACCGACATTGTCTGCGTCGACGACAAATCCGGCGCCATGCGCGTGACCAAGGTGTCCTCGACGCCGAATAATCCGGCGGTGGCGCTCGTTCGCGGCGTTAACGCCATCCTCGGGGCTTGGGGCGCCGGCGTCGGCGATCTCGCGGTGCTGGCGCATGGCACCACAGTCGCCACCAACGCACTGCTGCAGGGCGAGATCGCGGGGCTGGGGCTCATCGTCACCGAAGGCTTCCGCCATATCCTGGAAATCGCGCGCCAGGCGGTGCCGGAAGGCTACGGCAATTCGTATTTCTGGGTGAAGCCGGAGCGTATCGTGCCGCTGCGCTATGTCCGCGAAATCGGCGGGCGGCACAACTTCCGCGGCGAGGAATTGCGGCCGCTCGACGAGGCGAGCGTGCGCGAAGCGGCGCGTTTCTTCCGCGCCGCCGGCATCAACGCCGTCGGCATCTGTCTCATCCACGCTTACGCCAATCCGGCGCATGAGCGGCGCGCCGCCGAAATCGTGCGCGCCGAATATCCCGACTGCACGCTGTCGCTGTCCTGCGACGTGCTGCCGGAATATCGCGAATACGAGCGCGCGGTCACGACGCTCGTCGACGCCTTCATCAAGCCGCATATGAGCCGCTATCTCGACCGCATCCGCGACGAGCTCGGGCCTGAGCTGAACAAAAAGCCGTTTCTGGTGATGCAATCGTCCGGCGGCGTCGCCTCGCCCGATCAGGTGATGCGCAAGCCGATCACCACCGCGTTGTCCGGCCCCGCCGCCGGCGCGCTCGGCTCCGCGGTGATCGCCGAAATCGCCGGCTTTCCCGATCTGGTCACGCTCGATGCCGGCGGCACCTCGACCGATCTTTGTTTGATCGAAGGCGCCAAACCGAAAATCACCAACGGCGGCCGCGTCGGCCGTTTTCCGGTGCGCATCCCGATGCTCGACATCAAGACCATCGGCACCGGCGGCGGCTCGATCGCTTACATTTCGCGAGAGGGCAAGCTCAAAGTCGGGCCGCGCAGCGCCGGCGCCGTGCCCGGCCCGATGTGTTACCCGAACGGCGGCGGCGAGCCGACCATCACCGACGCCAATCTGGTCCTCGGCCGCGTCCCCCCGGCGCTGATCGGCGGCGGCATTGCGCTCGACGCCGCGCGTTCGCGCGCCGGGCTGAAAGCGCTGGCGGCGAAATTGCCGGGCAACCTTGGCGTCGAGCAACTCGCCGAGGGCATCATCGAAATCGCCAATTGGGATCAGGCCAACGCTATCCGGCAGATGACCATCCAGCGCGGCATCGACCCGAGCGCCTTTTCGCTCCTCTCCTTCGGCGGCTCCGGACCGGCGCAATCGCCGGCGGTGATGGAATTGATGGGCATGAAGACCTGCATCGTGCCGCCCAATCCGGGTAATCTCTCCGCCTTCGGACTGCTCGCGGTCGATTGGCGCACCGACCACATCGTCACCAAGGTGATGCATGAGGACGCAGCCGATCTCGCCGCGCTCGCCGCCATCTACGCGGCGCTGGAGCGCGAGGGCACCGCGACGCTGGAAAAAGATGGCATTCCCTCGTCACGGATCACGCTCATTCGCGAGGCCGATGTCCGCTACGTCGGCCAGTCCATGGAGGTGCGGGTGGCGGCGCCAGCCGGTCCGATCGATGCGCGCTTCGTCGCTGGCGTCGCCGAAGCGTTCCACGCCGCGCATCTGAAGACCTTCGGCTACAATTACGCCGGTGCGCAGAAGGTTGAGCTGGTGAATTTCTGCGTCTCTGCCTTCGGCATGATCGACCGGCCGAGCATTCCCGAACTGGCAAAATCCAGTACGCCGCCGCAGCCCGGAAACAGGCCGGTCTATTTCGACGGCGAGTTTCGCGGCACGCCGATCTTTGCCCGTATTTCGCTGCCGGCGGAATTTACGCTCGAAGGACCTGCCGTGATCGAAGAATTCGGCTCGACCACCGTGGTCTTTCCCGGCCAGCATCTCACCGTCGATCCGCACGGAATTCTGATCGTCCGCGCCGCACAAGCGACCTAACAAACAATTCGCTTGCAGCGATCCAAGCCACGCCGATATGCCGCTTTGTCATATTAACGTTATATTCAACCAAAGGAAGTAAGTGGAGCTTTATCACTTTTTCAGTGGCTTCATTGCGCTCCACGCAACTTGGATGACTTGCGTGGCACTATTCGATGGAGCGGTCTCATGCCCCTTGCTTCGTCCGTACCGGTGCTCGTCGTCGATGACTCGAAGATCATCATCGCCGTCATCGATAAGCTGCTTCGTCAGATCGGCTTTACCGAGGTCGACGATGCGGCCGACGGTCTGATGGCGCTGGCCAAGATGCGCGCCAAAACGCTACGGCTTGGTAATTTCGGATTGGAATATGCAATCGATGACCGGCCAGGAACTGCTTCGGCAGGTCAGAAGCGATCCGGCCCTTAAGAGCACGCCCTTTATTATGATGACCGCAGAATCAAACACCGCGCGCGTTATCGCCGCGAAGCGGGCGGGAGTCGACAACTACGTCATCAAGCCTTTTACTGCGCAGATGCTGAAAAAGAAGATCGACACCGTCTTCGCCGCGCGTAACGCCGCCTTGGCTGAGGTGCACTGAAAGCCGGTTGCCGCCGGCTCTCCGTTACTTGCAATGCTTAAGCTGGCATTGCTGACTGCAGGCCGCGGAATTTTTCATGGCGAATTTCTTGGCGCACCAATTGTCGCAGAAGGCAGCGCACTTCCCCGAGGCCGCCACCGCGTCAGTCGCCGTCAACGTCGTGCCCGCGGCGATCAGAAGAAAACAAACGGCGGCGAGCCAGGCAAAGGACCGGTTCATGTTTTCCTCCATAGCGCCACCCTTGCTAGCGTTGCCGGGGGCCTCAATCTGTGCCGGTCATCACTTCGTTTCGCTCTTCTTCTCCGCCGCCACGGCCTTGATAACCGCGTCGGCGCGCCGGAAGCCTTCCGAGGCGATCGGGATGCCGGCATAGACCGCGGTGTGCAATAGGATCTCGGCGATTTCTTCAGCGGTGACGCCGTCATTGAGGGCGCCGCGCAAATGCACTTCGAATTCGTGCCAGCGCGCCAGCGCCGCCAGCATGCAGACGTTGAGCTGGCTGCGGGTCTTGTGCGAGAGCCCGTCGCGCAGCCAGACATTGCCCCAGCATTGTTCCTGCGTGAACGCGATGAAGTGTTGCGTAAACGGGTTTGCCTCACGCTTGCCCGCGTCGACATAAGCCCCGCCCAGTACTTCCCGCCGCACCTTCGCGCCCTGGCGCGCCCGCTCTGCAATTGAATCCGGCAAAGTCACGATAGCCTCCATGTTTTGCGATCGATCGAGGCTGCGACTATGCCGAATAGACCGGTTAAAGCGAAGCCCGCACGCGGCGGACTTCGCACAGCGGTCACGCCGGCGCAGCGGCCGGGCGCAGCATCCGGGTGAGAACGTTATTGCGCTTTATGAAATAGTGCCGCAGCACGCCGGCGACATGAACGGCGATGATGACGGCCAGGACATAGGCCAGAATTTTATGGCCGTCTTCCAGCGTTGCGTGGATCGCATGATCCTGGCTGACATAGACCAACGGCCAGGAGAGGCCGAACAGATCCTTGGTCAGCGGGGTACGCATGGTGCCGGCCAGCGCCCAACCCACCAAGGTGGTCGCGAAGGTGAAGAGATAAAGCATCACGTGCCCGACATAGGCCGCGACGCGCTCCCACCGCTGCGTGTCGGGAGGAAGTGCCGGCACACCGCCCCACCAGCGCCACAACAGCCGCAAAATCGTGAGCGCAAGCAGGTCGTAGCCGAGCGCCGCGTGCCACGAATAGTTGGCAAGACGCCCCGCCGTCCCTGGCACCATATGCGTCATCCACCAGCCGTGCCCGAGCAAAATCAACATGGCGACGGCACCCAGCAAATGCAGGGCCCTTGCCGGCAGCCCCCAGACGGTGTTCGTGTTTCTCAACTGCATCTTTGGTATCGTCTTTGCTTGTTGCGTTGGGGTGAGTGAGGCCTAACACGACGCCGAAACAGCCGGGATTAATTTTTCGAAAGCACGGACTAGTCGGTCGGGTCGCCGCGATATAGAACGAAACAGGTATGATGAACGTACATTCCAAAGAATGGCCGTGGCCGACTGCGCCGGAACTGCCCCGCCGCGAAGTCGATCCGATCGTGCTGCAGATCGTCGAAGGCACACTCAATTCCATCGAGGCCGAGATCGAATACGCCATCGAGCGTACCGCGCGCTCGCCGATGATTCGCGAGGCGCACGATTATCGCGCCGGCCTGTTCGACCGCTATTGCCGCAAGCTCACCGGCCGCTCGTATTCGGCGATGCCCAACGCCGTGGTCCGGGATTTTCCGCCCGAGACCATGGCGCCCGGCGATGTGTTCCTGATGAACGACACCTATCTGACCGAAGGCTCGATTGGGCATCTGCCCGACCTGTGCTCGACCGTGCCGGTGTTTCATGAAGGCGCGGTGGTCGCCTACATCCAAGCCTTCGGCCATCACGACGACATCGGCGGCCGCGTGCCCGGCTCGATGCCGGGCACGGCGACCACAGTGTTCGAGGAAGGCCTCGCCATCCCGCCGATCAAATTCTACGATCGCGGCGTTCGGAACGACGCGGTATTCACCATCGTCAAGCGCAACACGCGCGTGCCGGAAACGCTCGCCGCCGATCTCGACAGCGAGGTGCGGGCTTGCCTGATGGGCGCGCGGCGCATGGCCGAATTGTTCGAGCGTTTCGGCCGCGAGACGGTGGAGGCCTGCTTCCAGGCCATCCTCGACACCTGCCGCGACATTTTCCGCAACGAACTGTTGCCGAAGATCGCCGACGGCGAACATGCGTGGGAGGATTATGTCGAGCATGACGGCGTCACCGATCCGAAGCTGCACAAGCTCGCGCTCAAGCTGATCAAAAAAGGCGACCGGCTCACGCTCGACTTCACCGGCACCGATCCGCAATCGACCGGCCCGATCAACTGGCCGGCGGACTATGCCGGCGGCGCGTTTCTGATCAAATGGATCGCTCCGATCCTGCGCAACCTCGCCGACACGCCCGAGCGCGCCGCGGAAATCCACGTTAACGAAGGCGTCTGCGAAGTCTTCGACGTGGTGTTTCCACCGAAGGGCACGCTGATCACGCCGCAATGGCCCGCGGCGACCAACGCGCGCTCGTTCGTGCTGTTGCGCTGTCTCGGCCTCCTCGCCGGTGTGGTGGCACAGGCCGCCGAAGGACAGATGCCGGCAGATCAGGAGACCATCCGTTACACCGGCTTCTACGGCATCGACCGGAACGGCAAGCCGTTTCTGTCGCGCGAAGTCTTGGGCGGCGGCTCCGGCGGGCGCCATTACGCCGACGGCAGCGACGCCATTCATATCGTCCCGGATTCACGCAACCAGCCGGCGGAATTCACCGAGACGCGGTTTCCGTTGCTGGTGGATAAACTCGCGCTGCGCACCGATTCCGGCGGCGCCGGCAAACGCCGCGGCGGCTTGGGCTACGACAAGCATTATCGGGCGCTGGTCGATTGCCGCACCATCGTCACCGCCGACCGGGTGCGGCTCGGCTGTTATGGCTTAAATGGCGGCAAGGCCGGCACACCGTTCTGCGTCACCGTCGATGCCGGCGGCGACAATCCGCACGATCTCGGTGGCCTGGTCGATGGCGAGCCGGTGCGCGCCGGGCAGATCGTGCGCGTCGTCACAACCGGTGGCGGCGGCTGGGGCGATCCGCTCGAGCGCGAATCGGACTGGGTGCTGAGCGACGTCGTCGAAGGTAAAGTGTCGCCGGAAGCCGCGCGTAACGACTATGGCGTGATGCTGAAACCCGATGGCAGCGGCTCCTTCACGATCGACGCGCAAGCCACGGAAGCGCTGCGGGCCAAGCTCAAAGCGGCGCGCAACAACGCGCCGGCGATGATCGACCGCGGCTCGGGCTTTGAGAAAATGCTCCGCGGCGAAGTCAAGCCGTGGGTACGGTCGGCTTAGAGACCGGCACGGTCATCCGCTAGTCCGGCCGATCCAGGCCGAGGTCGAACGTCCGCACCCCTTCAAGGCGATCGGGCAGCCGCAGCACGTCAGGATCTTCGAGCGTGATTTGAGCGTCGCGGTAACCCGCCGCCCAATGCTCTTCCATTGTACGGCGGGAAAACTCGAAGTCCTTGGAATAGCCCTCGTAGCGTTTGGAGCGATAGATCAAGTGCGCGACGTTGCACACCTTGTCGTCGGCATGTTCTGCGAGGATTTTTGTCTCTTCGGCGTGCCGCAATTCTTCCGGCAACTTTGCCAGCAGCACCGACAGCGCGTTACGAACCTTCTGCGCGCTTTTATAGTGATCCGTCGCGGCGCGAGTCCGGCTCGAATAAACGATCTCCTTGTGCCGCACCTCGACGTCGATGAGATCTTTGGGCAACGCGCCGCGCGCCGGCCACAGGTCAACCTGAAAGGCCAGCGTATCGCGCCGCGGCCGGCTGTCGAGCACCCATTGCATTGGAGTATTGGAGACAAGGCCGCCGTCCCAATAATGACGTCCGTCCACTTCGGTTGCCGGAAAGCTAGGCGGCAGCGAGCCGCTGGCAAGGACGTGCTCGACGCCGATGCGGTGTGTCGCGGTGTCGAAGTAGACGAAGTTTCCGGAAGCGACGTCGACCGCGCCGACGCTAAAGCGCATGCGGCCCTCGTTGATAAGATCGAAGTCAACCAGTTTTGCCAGCGTCGCCCGGACCGGGGTGTTGTCGTAGACGCTTGCCCGGTGCACACCGCCGGGAAACATCATTGTCTGCGGCGGGCGCGGTACAAAGAAGTTGGGCGCCCCGAACATCAGGATGTTCCACGCTCGCGCTTGATTGACAGTTTCGTGGATCAAATCGTCGCTCAAGTCGAAGTATCGAAAAAATGGAATTCCCAAGGGCGACGCGCAGACGGTCTCCCAAAATTGGCGCAGCCGCTCGACCCGCTTCGGTGGCGGATTGCCGGCGATGATCGCCGAGTTGAAGGCGCCGATGGAAATTCCCGACACCCAGTCCGGATGCAAATCGGCCTCGGCCAGCGCCTGGTAGACGCCCCCTTGGTAGGAGCCGAGCGCGCCGCCGCCCTGCAGCACCAGGGCGACCCGTTCAAAGGGCGTACGGCGGGGAGCCTTGGATTCCTGTGCCGGATCGGCGCCGCCTGATTCACTACTCATTGCCGGCTACCGGTTAGCGTGAAACGGTTTGAGGGGCCGCCGCGGCAGCGGCTAAAGCCGCGGCCTGGCGACGGTTTATCTTCGGCCGCAGGACCGCTACTTTGCCGGATATCGCGGTTCCGCGTCAAAGGGCGCGTAGCTTATTGTCGGACAAAGCGAGTGAGGATTAACGCCTAATGGCCATTGAAGTCGCCAAAGTCGAATTGAAGAACGTGCAGGATGCCTCTGGCATGGAGGCGGCGATCAAAAAGGGGCAATTCAAAGCCGACGAAGTCATCGCCGTCATCGGCAAGACCGAAGGCAATGGCGGCGTCAACGACTTCACCCGCATCCTCGCCGACCAGGCGTTCCGCGCCGTGCTCAAGAAGCTCGGCAGCCGCTCCGAGAAAGACATCGCGCAAATCCCGATGGTGTGGTCGGGCGGCTGCGACGGCGTCATCACCCCGCATGCCACGGTGTTCGCCCGCAATGCCAAGACCGGCCCGGCCGACAAATCGCGGCTCGTCATCGGCACGGCGATGAGCGCCGAAATTCTGCCTGAAGACATCGGCCGGCCGGCCATGGTCGAGAAGGTCGCCGACGCCGTGCGTGCCGCCATGCGCGACGCCGGCATCGACGATCCGGCCGACGTGCATTACGTGCAGACCAAGACGCCGCTGCTCACCGTGGATTCCGTCATTGACGCCCATAAACGGGGCAAAGACGTGTTCTGCGAAGTGCACGAATCCATGGGTGTGTCGAACGGCACCACGGGCTTGGGCATTGCGGTGGGTCTGCACGAAATCAAAATGCCAAAGGCACAAGATATCTGCCGCAATCTCGACCTTTATTCGTCGGTCGCCTCCTGTTCCTCGGGCGTAGAGCTGACGCAGGCGCAGATCGTGCTGCTCGGCAACAAAAAGGGCGCCGGCGGCCGCTACCGCATCGGGCATGCGGTGATGAAGGACGCGCTCGACATCGACGGCATCTACGAGTCGATCCGCAACGCCGGGCTCGATCTGCCCGCGCGGCCGCGCGCCGAAGACTTGGGCGGCCGGCTGGTCAATTGCTTCATGAAATGCGAGGCCGACCGCACCGGTAAATTGCGCGGCCGCCGCCAGATCATGCTCGACGATTCCGACGTGTCGTGGCACCGCCACATCAAGGCCGCGGTCGGCGGCGTCGCCGCCACCGCCATCGGCGATGCAGCGGTGTTCGTCTCGGTCGACGCCATGCATCAGGGCCCGCAGGGCGGCGGTCCCTGCATCGCCATCATCGACGCCGGGGAGTGACGCCCGGCACGAGCCTTGCTTCGATGCGGCCATGACCGCAACACGGGCCGCAGCGAGCCAAATCGCGTGCGCCGCGCTTGTCGCCGCTGCGCTCTTCGCAGCGCCGGCACAAGCGCAGGCGCCCGACGTAGTCAAGGTCGGCGTTTTTCCGATCGGTTCAGCGCTGCCTTTTTTCGTCGCCCGCGATCTCGGCTACTTCAAAGAGGTCAATATCGCGCCGGAAACGGCGACCTTAATGGGCGGCCCGCTGAACGTGGCTGCGCTGATGACGAACCAGATCGAAGTTTCGGTCGTGCTGGTGACGCTGGAAGGCTTGAACGCCGACGTCAAAAAGCCGGGCGTAGCGATGTATATCGCCATGAACGGCCAGAATGCCGCGCACCGCATGGAACAATTCGTGGTGCGCGCAGGCCTGGCCGATAAAGTCAAGTCGCTTGCGGATTTCAAAGGGCTCAAGCTGATGTCCGCGCCGGGCCCGGCCAATCTCAACACTGCCAAGGGCATTCTTGCCAAGGTCGGCCTGCACGAAGGCGATTACACCATCGACCAGCTCGACATGGGCCAGCACATCAACGCCATGAAGGCGGGAACCTTCGACGGCGGGTACACGCTTGAACCGAATGCCTCGGTGATGAACCAGCTCGGTTACGCCAAGACGGTCGAAGCCGGCGTGATCGCCAAATACATCCTTGACGATCCGCAGTCCGACCCGTTTGCCGCCGGCTGCGCTTTCACCTCCGACTTCATCGCCAAGCGCCCCGATGTCGCCAAACGCTTTGCACAGGCCTGGGCCAAGGCGCTTCAGCTGATCGATCGCGATCCGCAAGAGGCGCGCAAGCATCTTCTCAAGAATACCATGACGCCGGAGAGCGTAGTCGATACCATCCCGATGCTCGGTTATGTCATGGCTGGGGATATGACACCCAAACAAATCGCTGACCTGCAGAAATTCGCCGATTTCGGCCATGACGTCGGCGTCGTGCCCGAGAAAGTCGACGTCAAAAAATACCTGCAGCCGTTCTAATGGGTCGCGTCACGACCCACGCCGCGCGATGAGAGGCGCTTCGCACGCTCCTATGCTATCAGCCGGCGCGGCGGCGGCCGGATCGGCGAAACGGCCGCACGTCACCATCCGCGGCCTGAGCAAGCGTTTTGACGCAACCGTCATTTACGACAAATTCGATCTCGACATTCCGCGCGGCGAATTGATTTCAGTGTTCGGACCGAATGGATGCGGCAAAAGCACGCTGATCAACATGATCGCGGGGCTTATTCCACCCGACGCCGGCCAAATCCTGTTCGACGGCCGGAAGCTATCCGACATCAAATTCGGCTATGTCTTTCAGAATTACCGGGAGGCGCTGTTTCCGTGGCTGCGCGCCTTCGACAACATCGCCTATCCGCTAAAGCTTGAAAATGTGCCGGGGACCGAACGCCGCGCGCGTACCGAGGCGCTGGTCGCGCATCTGGGCATCAAGCTGGATCTTGCGCTTTATCCCTATCAGATGTCCGGCGGTCAGCAGCAACTCGTTTCGATCCTGCGCGCGCTCGTGGTCGAGCCGGAAATCCTGTTTCTCGATGAGCCGTTCTCGGCGCTGGATTACGAAATGACCTTGTTCATGCGCCAGCAATTGCAGCGCATCTTTGCGGAAACCGGAACGACCACGATGCTGGTATCGCATGATCTGGAAGAAGCCGTGTTTCTCGCCGACCGGGTGCTGTTGTTGTCGCGCCATCCCGCCCGCGTCGCCGCCTTTATGTCGGTTGCCGCCGCGCGCCCGCGCACCGACGCGACGCTGTCCGATTCCACTTTCATCCATACCAAGGCGCAATGCCTCGAAATATTCCAGCGCGAGGTCAGACGCCGATGAACGCGCGCAAGAGCGAAGCCTTGCTGCCGCTCCTCGGCATCGTCGGCCTTGTGGCGCTGTGGTCGCTGGTGGCGTGGCGCGAGTGGGTCAGTCCGGTGCTGCTGCCCTCGCCGCTTCTCACCTTCAAGGCGCTCTGGCACGGCATGGACGGCGGTACGCTCGGCTTCGACTTCGTCAAGACCGTCTACCGCACTGCGGCGGCGACCGCGATCGCCGCGGCGATCGGCATTCCGCTCGGCATCGTGCTTGGCTCGATCGAGCAGCTCTATCGCTCGCTCGAATTCGTCATCGATTTTTTTCGCTCCACGCCGGCATCGGCGATGTTTCCGCTGTTCCTCGTGCTGTTCGGCGTCGGCGACGAGACCAAAATCGCGGTCGCCGCGTTCGGCGCCATCCTGGTGATCCTGTTCAATGTCGCTTACGGGGTGATGAATGCGCGCAAGACGCGGCTGCTCGCCGCCAAGGTCATGGGCGCCTCGCGACTGCGCGTCCTGTTCGACGTGATGCTGCTCGAATCGCTGCCCCAGACCTTCGTCGGCCTGCGCAACGGCGTATCGCTGGCGCTGGTGATCATCGTGGTGGCGGAAATGTTCATCGGCTCGCAGGACGGGCTCGGCCACAGCGTGTTCGAGGCGCAGCAGCTATTCGACATGCCGCTCATGTATGCGGCGATTTTTGCCGCCGGCGCCTTGGGCTATGGCCTTAACCTGTTGTTTCTGCTTATTGAGCGGCGTTTCGTGCATTGGTCCGGAAAATAAGTTAGGATGGTCGATAGAACTCTGCCCCGCAAATCCGCTCGCGAACTCGCGCGCCTGATTGCTTCCCGCGCGGTCAGTCCGGTCGAAGTGCTCGATGCACATCTTGACCGTATCGAAGCGCTCAATCCGACGTTCAACGCCATCGTCACGCTGGTCGCCGAGCAAGCACGCGACGCGGCCCGGCGGGCCGAAGCCCCGGTGATGAAAGGCGAGACGCTGCCGCCGCTGCATGGACTACCGGTGGCGATCAAGGACAACACCCTCACCGCCGGAATCCGCACCACTTACGCCTCGGCGCTCTATAAGGACTACGTGCCGACCGAGGACGCCGAGGTGGTGCGCCGGCTGAAAGTCGCCGGCGCCATCGTCATCGGCAAGACCAACATGCCGGAATTCGCCACCGGCGCGAACACCAACAACGAGCTGTTCGGCCCGACGCGCAATCCATGGAATCCGGCGCTCACTCCGGCCGGATCGTCGGGCGGCGCCGCGGTCGCGGCCGCGACCGGCATGGTGCCGTTCGCGCACGGCACCGATTTCGGCTGCTCGATCCGTATGCCCGCGGCCTTCTGCGGTCTGGTCGGGATCCGCCCGACACCAGGCTTGGTGCCGAGCCACCCGACGGCGCTGGCCTGGGAGCCCGGACAAGTGCACGGCCCGTTAGCGCGCGACACTGAAGACGCGGCGCTGATGCTCGACGCCATGGTGGGCTTCAGTCGGCTGTCGCCAATCTCAGTGGCGCCGCCTTGGGGAAGCGCGCTCGCCGAACTGGAAAAGCGCGGCGACATAAAAGGCCTACGCGTCGCCTATGTCTCGGACATTGCCGGCATCGGCGTGGAAGCCGAAATCGATTCCATTTGCAGCCGAGCCGCGCGGGCGCTGCGCGATCACGGCGCCGACGTCGAGCAGATCGAGTTCGATGCCAGCGGCGGGGGCACGGCCTACGACATCTGGCGCGGTTTCGTTGTGGTGGGGGAGCGCTATCGGCATCTCCACGAGATCGAACGCTTGGGCAAGAACCTCAGCGCCAATATCGAAGCCGGTCTCAAATTGACGTCGCGCGACTACGGCGCGGCGGCGGGCAAGCGCCTGGAAACCTATGAGCACTTCCGCGCGCTGTTCGAGCGCTTCGACGTCCTGCTCACGCCCACCGGCCCGGTAAAGTCTTTCCCGATCGAGCAGAATTATCCGGACCGCATCAATGGCGTGGCGCTGGAAAAATACACCGACTGGTTCGCGTCCAATTCTCTCGTTACGCTGGTCAGCCTGCCGGCCGCGAGCGCCCCCGCCGGCCTCACCGCCGACGGCTTGCCGGTCGGCATGCAGATCGTGGCGCCGCGCTTCGAGGAGCCGCTGATCCTGCGGGTTGCGCGTGCCATCCATCGGTCGAGCAATGTCGGCTGGCCACCGCTTGCGGCATAGGCCTTCGGGCATGCCGCTTGCATCGCGCTTCTGACCGGTAGCTCGGATGACCAACGACAAAAAACCAGCCCTCTGGATCAAGGACCCGCTCGGCATTTTTGCGGAGGCGGCCGAGCGCGGCATCGTCGTGAAGGACGGCGGCATCGTCGAACTCGTTCCCGCCGGACGCGGTCCTGGGACGCCGGACGTGAACACCTTCGACGCCGGTGCGCACGTCGTTCTGCCGGGGCTGATCAATACCCATCATCATTTCTATCAGACGCTCACCCGCGCGGTGCCCGCCGCTCTCGATCGCGAGTTGTTTCCCTGGCTGACCGCGCTCTATCCGATCTGGGCACGGCTGACACCTGAAGCGCTCGACCTCGGCATGACGTTGGCGATGGCCGAACTCATGCTCTCGGGCTGCACCACCACGACCGACCATCATTACGTGTTCCCGCCAGGCGTCGAAGACGGCATCGACATCGAGGTCGCCGCCGCTAGGCGGCTCGGCTTGCGCGTGCTGTTGACCCGCGGCTCGATGAACTTGTCGCAGCGCGACGGCGGCCTGCCGCCGGACTCGGTCGTGCAGGACGAAGATACCATCCTGGCCGATAGCGAGCGCGTGGTCGCCCGCTATCACGAGCGCGGCGACGGTGCGATGGTGCAGATTGCGCTCGCGCCCTGCTCTCCCTTCTCCGTCACTACCTCGCTGATGCGCGCCACCGCCGCGCTCGCCGGGCGCCTCGACGTGCGGCTGCACACTCACCTTGCCGAAACCGAGGACGAGAACCGCTTCTGCCAGGAACTCTATAAATGCCGCCCGCTGGATTACCTGGAGGATTGCGGCTGGCTCAATGACCGCACCTGGCTCGCGCACGGCATTCATTTCAACGACGCCGAGATCAAGCGCCTCGCCGACGCCGGCACTACTGTCTCACACTGTCCGCACAGCAACCAGACGCTGGCGTCGGGCACCTGCCCGGTCTGCGCCATGGAGGAAGCCGGCATGCGCATCGGGCTCGGCGTCGACGGCTCGGCCTCGAACGACGCCTCGAATTTGATGCAGGAGGTGCGGGCCGCATTCCTGTTGCAGCGCAGCCGCTACGGCGTGACCAAGGTCAGCCACAAGGACGCGCTGCGCTGGGCGACCAAGGGCTCCGCCGCCTGCACGGGACGCGACGATATTGGCGAAATCGCCGTCGGCAAGATGGCGGACTTGGCGCTGTTTAAGCTCGATGAATTGCGCTTTTCTGGCGCCGGCGATCCCCTCGCGGCGCTCGTTCTGTGCGGCGCGCATAAGGCCGATCGGGTCATGGTCGGCGGCCGCTGGGTGGTGGAAGACGGCGCCATCCCAGGCCTAGACATTGCAGACCTGATCCGGCGCCACGGCTCCGCGGCCCGGACGCTGCAGTCGCCCGGTTGATTTCGGTTCGAGCCTCCAACTAAACAATAGCTCAGGGAGGCTCATATGCGCCGTGACTTCGCACTGACCGTTCTTGCGATCGCATTACAAACGCTTTGCCTCGCCGCGGCCACCAACGCACAAGCACTGGAGGAAATCCCTTGCGACGCGTTCGTGCGCAATGCCGACGGCACGTGGTCGGCGACCAAAGGGGCCTTCGTCCTCGGCCCGAACTTCAGCGTCCGCACCGGCGCGGTGTTTCGCCCTGGCGAGCCGGTGCGTGGCTACGATCTGGTCGGCAAGCTCGAGGAAGCGTGTCGCAATTATGTGCCGCCAGCGGCGCCGGTCGATGCCGGGGCGCCGCAGCAGCCCTCCACATCGTTGTCCAAATACGCCGACGCCGATGGCAACCTCGACCTCTCCCGCCTCGCCTGCGGGCATCTCGCCGATGCGTCGGCGGCTGAAGCCGAAATGCTGCTGACCTGGTATGCCGGTTCGGTGAACCCAGCTGGCAAGAAGCGCGTCTTCAACATGGCGCATCTGCGCACCGCCATGCGCGGCGTCGTCGATTACTGCCGCACCAACCGCGAGCAGAGTCTCGCGAAAACCATGGATCGGATGTTGAAGTGAGCCGGCGTTCCATGGTGGAGTAACATTGCCGGGTCTCTCGGAGACCGCCTTACGATGCAGACCTATACCGTCGATATTGCCGGCGAGCCGGTGACGCTGCCGATCGTGCCGATCAATCACAAACTCGCCATTTCGCTATTGATGGTGATCGACATGGGGGTGCGCTTCGGCGAGCGCATCGGGCAGGCGCTGGCGACAAAGCTGCGGCCGCTCAAGCCCGACATCGTCGTCGGCGCCGCCACCCTCGGCATCCCGGTCGTGATCGAAGTCTCGCGCGCGCTCGGCCTCGACCAGTACGTCATCGCGCAGAAATCGCCGAAAATCCACCTCGCCGACGCGCTGGTGCAGGAGCTTCAATCGGTGACGTCGGCCGGCAAGCAGCGGCTGATGCTCGACCGCCGCGCGGTACCGCTGTTGGCGGGCCGGCGTGTCGTTGTTGTCGACGACGTGGTGGCGACCGGGTCGAGTCTGGCGGCAACGCTGGCGCTAGCGCGCGCCGCCGGTGCCGCTGTCGTCGGCGCCGGCGTGATCCTGACCGAAGGTCAAGACTGGGAGAAAACCTTGGGCGCCGATGCCGCTCTGGTGCAGGGACTAGGTCACATTCCGCAATTTGCGCTGACCGACGGCAAGGCCGCGCCGATGCCGGACACGCTGTAACGCAAGACAACAGGAGACAGTCATGAGCGAGATGCGCGAGTTCATCGCCGGCATGCCAAAATGCGAATTGCATGTGCACATCGAAGGCACGCTGGAGCCGGAAATGAAATTCGAGCTGGCGAGGCGCAACGCCATGACGCTGCCCTACCCGGACGTCGCCGCGATGCGTGCGGCTTACGATTTTCATGACCTGCCCTCGTTCCTGAAGATCTACTACGAGGGCATGAACGTCCTTCGGCATGAGCCGGATTTTTACGACCTGACCTATGCCTATCTCACCAAGGCGCACGCGCATAACGTGCGCTATGTCGAAATGTTCTTCGATCCGCAGCCGCATACCGGGCGCGGCGTGCCGTTCGACGTGGTCATCCGGGGCATCCGCCGCGCCCAGATGGACGCCGAGCGCCTGCTCGACCTCAAGAGCCAGCTGATCATGTGTTTTCTGCGCGACTGGAGCGCCGAATTCGCCATGACCACGTTGGTGCAGGCGCTGCCTTACCGGGAATGGATCGTTGGCGTCGGGCTCGACTCAGACGAAAAGAACAACCCGCCGGTGAAATTCAAGGCGGTATTCGAGCGCGCCCGCAGCGAAGGCTTTCTCCTCACCATGCACTGCGACGTCGATCAGCAGAACTCGACCGAGCACATCCGGCAATGCCTCGAGGATATTGGCGTCAATCGCATCGATCACGGCGTCAATGTGCTGGACTCCAACGCGTTGATCGACGAAGTCGCGCGCCGGCAAATCGCGTTGACCATCTGTCCGGTCTCCAACGCCTTCGTCACCAACGGCAGCAAGGCCAAGGAGATCAAGCGCCTGCTCGATCTCGGCATTCGCGCCACGGTGCATTCCGACGATCCCGCCTATTTCCGCGGCTATATGAATGAGAACTTCGTCTGCACCCAGGAAGAGGGCGGTCTCAGCAAGGCCGACGTGGTGCAACTTTCGCGTAACGCCTTCGAAAGCACCTGGCTGCCGCGGGCGACCAAGGACGGCTATCTGAGCGAACTCGACGCCTACTCGGCGCGGTAACGCATGGCTTTATAAAAATAGCCGGGCTTTCGCCCGGCCATTGTATTTTCGCATCGCGGATTACGAGATCACTTGCCCGGTATCTTGTCGTCGATGCCCTTGACGTACCAGTTCATGCTCAGGATCTGACCGGGGTCGAGATGATCGCCGCCCTTGCATTCCACGGTCTTGCCGTCCTGATCCGTGATCGGGCACTTGAAGGGATGCAGCTTGCCTGACTTGATGGCGGCTTCGGTATCCATCGCCATCTTTTTCACGTCGTCCGGCATGTTGGTGTAGGGCGCCATCACCACCATTCCCGAATCCAGCCCGCCCCAGGTGTCTTCGGACGCCCACTTGCCATCAAGCACGTCCTTGGCGCGCTTGGTGTAGTAGCCGCCCCAATAGTCGGTGTCGGCGGTGAGCTGGGCCTTCGGACCGAACTTGATCATGTCGGACGATTCGCCGAAGGAGTGGACCCCGCGCTGCTCCGCGATCTGTGTTGCGGCCGGGGAGTCGGTGTGTTGCGTCAGGATGTCGGCGCCTTGGTCGATAAGCGTCTTGGCGGCGTCGGCTTCCTTGCCCGGATCGAACCAGGAGTTCACCCAGATGATCTTCACCTTCATGTTCGGATTGATCGACTGAGCGCCCAGCATCGTTGCATTGATGTTGGAGATAACCTCGGGGATCGGAAACGAGACGATGTAGCCGATGATGCCGGTCTTCGACACTTTGGCGGCAATCTGGCCCTGGATGTAACGCCCTTCATAGAAGCGCGCCGCATAAGTGCTCACATTCTTCGCCCGCTTGAAGCCGGTGGCATGTTCGAAGAACACGTTTGGATATTTGGCCGCCACTTTCAGGGTTGGCTCCATGAATCCAAACGACGTGGTGAAGATGAGCTTGTGGCCGGTGCGCGCCAGCTGCTCGATCGAACGCTCGGCGTCAGGGCCCTCTGGTACGTTCTCGAGATACGTGCTCTCGACCTTGTCGCCGAGCGCCTTTTCCATGGCCTTGCGGCCGATGTCGTGCTGATAGCTCCAGCCGAGATCGCCGATCGGTCCCGTATAGATGAAACCGACTTTGAGCTTATCTGCTGCGTAAGCGTGGAACGTTAGGCCGGCGGCCGCAAGGACCGCAGCCATAGCCACGATGTTCCATTTCTTCATAGTCTTAACTCCGGGTTGGCAGAGACGGGGCGTCTCTTCATTTTCTCCGCGGCGCGAAACAGCCACAGTATACGAACGAACTATCGGTCAGGCACAAAGACCACACCGAGCGAAGCAGGCGCAGCGGACCCGGCAGTCCCGCGTGTCCGCGAAATCAACACGAGAACGACGACCGTTGCAAGATAGGGCAGCGAGTTCATCAATTGCTGGGGTACCCCCAATTGCAGCGGCTGCAGGGCCAGCCCCAGGATGCTCACGGCTCCGAACAGGTAAGCTCCGGCGACCAGCCGGCCCGGCCGCCACGAGGCGAAAACCACCAAGGCCAACGCGATCCACCCGCGCCCCGCGGTCATGCCGGGAATGAAGAACGGAGTGTAGGACAGCGAGAGAAAAGCGCCGGCAAGGCCGGCGCAGGCGCCGCCGAATAAAACCGCCAGCGTGCGGATGCGCAGCACCGGATAGCCGAGCGCATGCGCCGAGATGTGGTTGTCGCCGACGGCTCGCAAAACGAGACCGGCGCGGGTTCGATAAAGAAAGAGCCAAATGCCGATGATGAGTGCGATCGAGAAGTAGACGAAAGCGTCCTCGCCGAACAGGATTCGTCCGACCACAGGCAGATCAGTGAGGACCGGCAGATAAAGCCGCGGAGCCTGTACGATCTGCTGCCCGACAAACCCGGCGCCGATCAACCCCGAGAGGCCGACGCCAAGGATGGTGAGCGCCAGGCCGGCGGCGACCTGGTTCACCGCAAGCCCGAGTGTGAGGAAAGCGAAAACCGTCGATAATGCCGCGCCCGCGACGATGCCACAGAGCGCGCCGACCAACGTCGAGTCTGACAGGTAGGCGCCGGCGAAGCCGCAGGCGGCGCCCATGATCATCATCCCCTCGATGCCGAGATTGAGCACGCCCGAGCGCTCGACCACCAACTCGCCGGACGCCGCCAGCAACAGCGGCGTCGAGGCAGTGATCACCGTCAGGATGAAGCTGACCGAGAATATCAGGCTGAAAATCTGAGTGAGGGATTCAAGCATGAGCGGGCGCCGGCTTGCGCAGCGTTTGTACCAGGCGGATGCGATAAACGATCAGCGAATCGCAGGCCAGCACGTAGAATAAGAGGATGCCCTGGAACACCTTGGTAAGGTCGAGCGGCACCTTCATCGAGATTTGCGCCTCTTCGCCACCGATGAAAGTCAGCGCCAGGAACAGTCCGGCGATCAATATGCCGAGCGGATTGAGCCTGCCGAGGAAAGCGACGATGATGGCGGTGAAGCCGTAGCCCGGCGAGATGTTGGGTTGCAGATGTCCAATTGGACCCGCCACTTCGATGATGCCGGCGAGCCCCGCCAGCGCCCCGGAAATCGCGAAGGTGAAGAGCACTAACCGATCCGCATTGAAGCCGGAAAAGCGCGCCGCCCGCGGCGCCGCGCCAACCAGCCGGATTTCAAATCCCATGATCATGCGACCCAGCAATACCGTCGCCAGCATGACGACAATCAGCGCGAGGATCGACCCGCCATGCAGGCGGCCGCCGTCCACCAAGGTCGGCATCGTGGCGACCGGATCGAATGGCGCCGTGGTGGGAAAATTCAGACCGTTCGGATCGCGCCAAGGCCCGCGCACCAGATAGTCCATGCCGAGGTCGGCGACATAGACCAGCATCAGACTGGTGAGGATTTCACTGGCGCCGAAATAGACCCGGCAGATAGCGGGAATAAGCGCGTAAAGCGCGCCGCCGATCGCGCCCATGATCAGCATGGCTGGCAGCACCCAGAAGCCGGCGTCGGTGCCATTGGTATGGACTGCAATCCAGCTGCCGGCGACCGCTCCGGCGATGAACTGGCCCTCAGCGCCGATATTCCAGATGTTGGCGATGTAGCACAGCGACAGCCCGACCGCGATCATCACCAGCGGCGTCGCCTTCACCACGATCTCCTGCAGCGAATAGGAATCGGTCAGCGGCTCGATGAAATAAACGTAAAGCGCTTCGATCGGATTTTTGCCCATGATCGCGAACAGAATGGCCATGGTGACCAGCGTAAGCACGATCGCGATCAGCGGCGACGCGACGGCGATGAACGTGGAACGCTCGGCGCGCTTTTCAAGCACCAATTGCATGCTTGACCTCCTGCTGTCCGGACGGCGCAGCGGCGTTGGCGCCACCCATCAGCAAACCAAGCCTTTCGCGCGTCGCCTCGGCGGCATCGAGCGGCTCCGAGAGCCGGCCGTGGAACATCACCGCAATACGATCGGAAATCTCGGCAAGCTCGTCTAGATCCTGGCTGATCACCAGCACCGCGGCGCCGCGCGCGGCAAGATCGATCAGCGCCTGGCGAATAACCGCCGCCGCGCCGGCATCGACGCCCCAGGTAGGCTGACTGACAACGAGCACACCCGGCTCGCGCAAGATTTCCCGGCCGACGATGAATTTCTGCAGATTGCCGCCGGATAGGCTCGCCGCCTCCGGATCGCGTTTGGCTTTACGTACGTCGAAGGACTTGGTCGTGTGATCCACGGCCGCCAAAGTCGCCGGCTTGTCGATGAAGCCTCTTTTGACCATGCCGCTGGCGGCATGGCCGGTGAGCAGTGCATTTTCGGACAACTTCATGCGCGGCGCGGTGCCGTGGCCGAGCCGCTCCTCAGGCACGAACGCGGCGCCCATGCGCCGGCGTTGGGTGACGTCATGCAAGCCAACGGCCTCGCCATCGATAACCACGGCCCCCTCGCCGGGCGACAGCCGCTCTCCGGACAGCGCCGAAAACAACTCACCCTGACCGTTGCCGGAGACTCCCGCGATGCCGACGACCTCGCCGCCCCGCACCTCAAGCGACACCTCCTGAAGGTGCGTCCCATGAGGATCGTCCGGCTCAAGCGAAAGCTTGTGGATCACCAGCCGCGGCACCGACACCGCACGGCCTGAGATCGCTTTCACCTCGCCGATGTCGGCACCGACCATCATGCGGGCCAGCGACGCCGCCGTTTCAGCCCGAGGATTGCACGTCGATACCTTCTTGCCGCCGCGCAGGATCGTCGCGGTATCGCACAGCCGTTTGACCTCTTCGAGCTTGTGACTGATGTAAAGGATGGCGCGCCCCTCGGCTTTGAGCCGCTCCAGCACGACGAACAGCAGATCCGCCTCCTGGGGAGTGAGCACCGACGTCGGCTCGTCGAGGATCAGGAGTTTGGGATTTTGCAAGAGCGCGCGCACGATCTCGATGCGCTGCCGCTCACCGACCGACAACTGCCAGACCTCGCGCTTGGGATCGAGCGGCAGCCCGTAAACCCGTCCCATTTCCTCCAGCCGTTCGGCGATGGTGGCAAATGATTCGGTCGGCGGGAGGCCGAGCGCAACGTTCTCCGCCACGGTGAGATTGTCGAACAGCGTGAAGTGCTGGAACACCATGCCGATGCCGAGGTCGCGGGCGCCGGAAGGACCGGCGAGGACGACCTTTTGCCCCATCCAGCGCAGCTCGCCGGCGCTCGGCTGGATGACGCCGTACATCATCTTCACCAAGGTCGACTTTCCGGCGCCGTTCTCGCCGAGCAGCGCATGGATTTCAGCCGGGTACAGATCGAGATCGATGCTGTCGTTGGCGAGAAAATCGCCATACCGCTTGCTTATGGAAACGGCACTAAGCAGCGGCCCGGACCGCGAGGAACCGGCTTGTGGTGAAGCATCAAGCATGCAAACGCCGCGCCTACCCCTGTTTCACAAGGCTTCTTGCAGGTTTCTGTGCAAGGATCGTTCCATCATTGGCCCGATCGCCCACCCTCTCGGAGCGCATCATCCGACAAAAATGCCGCGAGCAAAAGGAGGCACTTGCGGCAAGCCTGCCCAAAACCGCGGCGTGGCGCTATCCTTGCGCAACTTTCGAAGCTTCGTCATTGTCGCCCGGCCGGGGTCACACGAGGGGGAGCCCCACACCGTGGAGCTGATACTCGCTGAATCGGCAAGCGCCATCCTGCGCTGGCTGCATGTGATCGCCGGCATCGCCTGGATCGGCAGCTCGTTTTACTTCATCCACCTCGATTTGAGCCTCAAAGCCCGGCCCGGACTGCCGCCCGGCGTCAAAGGCGACGAATGGCAGGTGCACGGCGGCGGTTTCTACCACATGATGAAATACGTGGTGGCGCCGGCGCAGATGCCCGACAGCCTGACCTGGTTCAAATGGGAGGCCTACACCACCTGGCTGTCCGGCTTCGCGCTTCTGGTTCTTGTCTACTACCTCGGCGCCGATCTGTTCCTGATCGACAAATCGGTGCTCGATCTTACGGTCGCGCAGGCGGCGGGATTTGCCTTTGTCAGTCTCGTGGCCGCCTGGCTGATCTACGAAGGCCTGTGCCGCTCGCCGCTCGGCAGGCACGAAGTTGCGCTGGCGCTGGTCGGCTACGTCTTCCTGATCGCGCTGACTTACGCCTTCACGCACGTCTTTTCCGGGCGCGGTGCGTTCAATCAGATCGGCGCGGTCATCGGCACCATCATGGTGGCAAATGTTTTCGTCATCATCATTCCGTATCAGCGAAAGACCGTCGACGCGATGATCGCCGGCAAAACGCCGGACCCGGTCTGGGGGCAGCTCGGCAAGCAGCGCTCGGTGCACAACAATTATCTGACGCTGCCGGTCGTCTTTTTGATGCTGAGCAATCACTATCCGCTGTTCTTCGCCACGCGCTTTAACTGGCTGATCGTTGCCATCGTGCTCCTGATCGGCCCTGTGATCCGCCATTTCTTCAATTCGCGCCACGAAGGCAAAGGCAGTCCGTGGTGGACATGGGCCGTCGCAGCCGTGGGCATGGCGGCGATCGCTTGGCTCTCGGCCGCGGGTCCGCGCACACCGACCACCGGCGCACTGCCGCCGACGCCGAAATTCGCCGACGTGTCGAATATCGTGTTGTCGCGGTGCAGCATGTGCCATGCCGCGGAGCCGGTATGGGACGGTATTGCCGCCGCGCCGATGGGCATCCTGCTCGACAGCGACGACGAGATTAAGCTGCATGCGCCGCTGATCGCGATCGCCGCGGTACGGTCGAACGCCATGCCGCCGGGCAACATCACCGAGATGACCAAGGACGAGCGCCTGGTGCTCGCCTCCTGGCTCGCGGCCGGCGCGCCGGCGCAGTGACGTCGTTACGGCGGAGCCAAGAGTTTGCGCGCGATCCGCGGCCGGCTTCTGAGCTTCTTGCACGCGCCGAGCGGCGCCGGCGATGCGGCGAGCTATCGCTATGTCGACGACGGCCTGGTGCTGGTCAAAGACGGCCGCGTCGAGGCCATCGGCCCGGCGAACGAGCTCAGCGCAAGGCTGCCGGCGGACGCGGTTGTCGACCATCATCCTGGCGCGCTGATCATGCCGGGTTTCATCGACCCGCACATCCATTATCCGCAAACCCAGGTCATTGCTTCCTACGGCGCGCAACTCCTCGAATGGCTGGAGAAATACACCTTCGTCGAGGAGCAGAAATTCGCCGACCGCGCACACGCCGCGCGCAACGCTGAATTCTTCCTCGACGAATTGGCGCGCAACGGCACCACGACGGCGGTCGCCTATTGCACCGCCCATCCGGTGTCTGCCGACGCGCTGTTCACGGCGGCGCATGAACGCAATGTCGGCATGATCGCCGGCAATTCAGTTATGAATCGCAACGGCCCGCCCGGACTGCTCGCGCCGGCCGATACCGCCATTGCCGACAGCCGCGAGCTGATCCGCCGCTGGCATGGCACGGGCCGGCAGCGCTATGCCGTGACCCCGCGCTTTGCCATCACGTCGACCGACGCGCAGCTTGCGGAACTCGGCGCGCTCCTGAAAGAAGTCCCGACCGTTCTGATGCAGACGCATCTCGACGAGAATCTCAACGAGATCGCGACCATCAAAACGCTTTTTCCGGACGATGCGAGCTACGCCGCGGTCTATCACCGCTTCGGCCTCTTATGTCCGCGCTCGCTGATGGGCCATTGCATTCACCTGGAAGATTCGGAAGTGGCGCTGTTGCGCGACACCCAATCGGTTGCGGTGTTCTGTCCGACCTCGAACCTGTTCATCGGCTCGGGCTTGTTCGATTATCAGCGGCTCAAGTCCGCCGGCGTGCGCATTGCGCTCGCCACCGACGTCGGCGGCGGCACATCTTATTCGATGCTGCGCACCGCCGCCGAGGCCTACAAGGTGATGCAGCTGCAGGGCCAGAATCTGCCGGCGCTCGCCGCCTTCGATCTGATGACACGTGGCAACGCCGCCGCGCTCGGCCTCGAAAGCGAGATCGGTGCTATCGCGCCCGGAACCTATGCCGATCTCGTGGTTTTGGACGCGCGCGCGACGCCGGCGATGGCGCACCGCATGGAAGTGGCGCGTACGCTCGACGAGGAGTTGTTTGTGCTGATGACGCTCGGCGACGACCGCGCCGTGCGCCAGACCTACATCGCCGGCGAACCGGCGCTTTAGACCCACCTAAAGTGCACGGCAAGCATGCAAACAGAAGAGCGTTACCGAAGTTTAATGCAACGGCCAGCGTGGGTTAAGCCGGGGAAGCTCACTGTGACGCATTGGCTCCGCCATACAGGCGCGATGCCTCAACACCGAGGTGATGCCATGAGAACCCAGCTCGCCAAACACCTTGTCGTCGTAGCTTTGCTGCTGCTTAGCGGCCTCGCGACAGCCTCAGCGGACAACTACGACCCCTCCGCGGACATCGCCGCCTCGAATGCTGCGAACGCGGCAGCTCAGGCCCAGGTCGACGCCGGGGTGGCGGCGACCACCCAGACTGAAGTCCAGTTCAACACCATCTACTCTCAAGGAAATTGATCGAGCAAAAACATTCGGCGGCGGCCGCTCGTGCGGCCGCCGAACCGTCGCTCAAGACATGAGCCGGAAAGAGACCGCTTCGTCTATCGCGCCACGTTCTGGATGGTGGCCATCAGCGCCGCGTTTTTGTGTTTCTTGCAATAGTCGCTGACGCGCTTGCTGTTGACCTTGTAGCGGGTGACATCGAGCGTCTCTATGTTTCTCTGGGCGTTCCAATAACCGCTCATCCAGGCGCCGATCGCTTCCGCTTGATCGAAGGGATAGTTGATAAACTGCCGACACGTAATCTGAGCCATCTCGAGCTTCACCGCGGCCCTGGCCGGATCGCCTTGGAAGTCGGCGCTTTTGGCAGCGCGCGCCAAGCCGGTCATTACGAATTCCGCAGGGTATGAGGCGCACCACGCTTTGAGGTTCGCGGTGTTGCGACGCTGGGCCTCGAGGTCGATCCACGTGTAGCCGGTCTTTTGATTGAAGTAGCCGCCGACCCATGCTCCGAAGACGTCGGATTGCTCGTCATTCATGGCGAGATACTCAGCGCAAGTGACGCGTGACATGTTGATTGTGACCTGTGCACGGCTGGAGGTCGGCATCACAGCGCCGAGCAAAGCCAGAATCCACACGAATTTTCGGATTGGCAGATGACCCATGTTCGCCCCCGTAAGCGCCCGGTTATTGGGCGGACCAGCTAATCCGGTCCTCCACCGAAAACGCAAGTCTATTGGTTTCGCAACAGCTGTGCAAAGTTATTAAGATGGCAACCGCGACATTGACCCGCGCGATGACGAGCACACGCGATAAAATCAGATCGCCTGCAGCAACAGCGCTGTCAGTTCGTTCGGCATTTCGATCTGCACGACATGCGTGCATGGCAAGGTGTGCACGGTCCAGCCCCAGTCGTCTTTGAGCTTGTCGTAGAACTGAGTGAAGGTCGTCGGCGTCGGCTTGTTGCAGTAGGTGTAGGTTTTCTTCTTTATCCGATCGACACCGCCGGTGAGCTTGAGCGTCTGCAAGAAGCAGGCGGTCGGCATCGGCGTGGTGTGCGCGTCCACGATGGCGGCAACGTCGGGGCTGGCGCCAAAAAAACGGCCCGGCAACGGCGCAAGCGTATACTCGCTCGCCGCCGCGGGTGGCGGATGGTCCGGCGGCAAAAAATTGATCAACGCGTTGCCGTTCTGCGGCACGAAGGCGTCGAGATAAACCATCGACCTGATCTTGTCGGGCGACCGATCGGCAACGCCGGTAATGACAATACCGCCATAGGAGTGGCCGACCAGCACCACGTCTGACAGCTCTTCGAACTCAAAGACGTTGGCGACGTCGGCGATGTGGGTGTCGAGGTTGATGCCCGGATTCATCAGATGAATGCGCTCCCCGAGACCGGTGAGCGTCGGCGTGTAGACCTCGTGGCCGGCCTTGCGCAGCGCCTGCGCAATCGGCCGCTAGTACCAGCCGCCGACCCACGCGCCCTGAACCAGAACGAAATCCGTCATCGCTCCCCCCAAAAATTTTCACGCCGACAATCAAGGCCGGTTTGCTATGTCCGCAACTTAATACGCTCCATGTTGGCGGCGAACAATGGCGCGCGACGGGTGTGTTCGAAACCTTAGTCTTGTTATTTGATTGTGTTGCAAAACTCGAAAGTTGAAGGGCTACGAATTTTTCGCAAAAATAAGAAACCGAACGCAATCGCTGATTCGTATAGTCTCTGTCGCGCTACCGAACTCGCCTATGAGTTTAACG
>Ga0181531_10000281_pt1 | contig 35724 bp, 29 predicted proteins | sample PEATcosm2014_Bin_38_FD_119743 | JGI IMG/M metagenome (GOLD analysis project Ga0181531, IMG submission 119743) | Peatland microbial communities from MTU Mesocosm Facility, Houghton, MI, USA - PEATcosm2014_Bin11_10_metaG | ecosystem: Environmental > Terrestrial > Soil > Wetlands > Peat | place...
GAGACGCCAATCGCAATCAATATCTTCAATGCGTGCGAGCCTCTCGTCGCGTCTGGCGTTGCCCGCACCCAGGCCGCATCGCCGTCCTCATTTCTCCCGGCGCTCATGTGCAATATGTTCCATCTGCGGTACCGGCAGCCAGCGCCGCCGCGCACGCCGATACCACCCCTTCTCTGCCAACCCGCGTTGTACCCCGTAAAATCGCCTCGGCGGCATCGCCAACGCTCCCATCATTTGCAGCGCTTTAAAGACCCGGTGCAACCAGCGCGCCTCAGGATGCACGACCCGGTACAGCGTCCACTCCGTCTCCACCGTCTCCCACGGCCATCCGCCGTCCAGCAGCAACCGCAACTGCTTCGCGCTCGCCCGCGTGTACGCCAGTATCGTGCGCCGCACCCTCTGCCCCACTCCCAACTCCGCAAGTCTCGTCTCCAGCGTCGCCGCGAGAGTCGCCAGCGATCTTTGTTTATTTCGCAGCGCTTCCGCTCCCGACCCTTCCTCCAGTTGGAACCGATTCCCACTATGCATCCGGTAGTACGTCAGCGTATCCGGCAGAATACTCACCTGCGATAGCGCTGCGGCCACCGTGAATAGATATTCGTCCGCCTGAATCGTGATCGCTTCGGGGATTGCGCCGATACACTTCAGCAGCTCCGCCCGAATCGTCATCCGGCTCGTTCCTAGAAACGCGCCGCGCCGTCGAAACAGTTTTGCGCCCTCGACGGTGTTCGCCTGAAAATGAAATCCCTCGCGCAACGACTCCGCTTGCTCACTCGTGTCGCGCCCCACCACCACAATTCCGTGTCCAACGATCCCCACGCTCGGCTCGCGCTCCATCGTTTCCGCCACGCTCTTCAGTTTCGCCCGCGCCCACCAGTCGTCCCCGTCAAGAAACGCCACGATCTCGCCCCGGCACGCCGCAATCCCCGCGTTAAACGCCGACGCCTGTCCGCCATTTTGCTTCCGCAGATACCGTACTTGCCCAGCGAACTTGCCCACCAACTCGGCCGTCCGGTCCGTCGATCCGTCGTCCACCACGATTATTTCCCGTTCGCCCCCGGCAAAATCCTGCTCCAGCACACTCACAATCGCCTGCTCGATGAATCGTTCGTGATTGTACGTATCGATTAGTACGCTGGCGAAGGGTGTTGGCATTAGGCTAATCGTCTCAACCGGCTGCTACTCTCGCGCGCGTCGTTCCCAAAGAATCGTCTACATCTTCCGCGCGCCATTTCAGTTTACGATACTTTCCAGAGCCTCCGCCCCTCGCCTCCGCCGCGCCGCCCCAACTTGCTAGTACGCGTACCGGTGCCCCCGCCGGATCAGCGGTCGTTCGAAATACTTCCACGACGACGCCGCCACCGCCCAAGTAATCCCCAGCGCCAGTACGCTCACCGCGATCCCTTTCGCGTCATAAATCCGTGGCCGCGTCCCCAGCAAAATTTCGCTCGCAAATTCGTCCATCGCTAAATGCACCACGTACACGCAGTACGAAATTCCGCCCAGATACCGCAGCCAGCGTGCCCGCACCACTCGCGCCACCGGCCCATCGCTTTGCGACATCACCAGCAGCAGAAAACACGTATAGAAAATCCCCAACACCGAATACCCCGCGGTATACGTCACCAACCCATTCGGTCGCCCCAGCCACCACATCATCCCCGCCAGCACCACCAGCAAATACGCAAATGTTCGCTGCAGTACGGCCGGATGTTCTTTCAACCACTCCCGGAATCTCGCGTCCCGCCAGGCCACCGCCGCCAGTATCCCCAGCGCCAGCGCATCCGCCCGGCAGGGCATCGCAAATTGCGGCAGGTAGTACCATTTCCCCAGATACGCGAACGCCAGAAACCGCAATACCGGCGCCAGCGCCACCACTCCGGCCAGCGCCAAAACCAGCCGCCGCCGCGACAAAAATCCAATCACTACCGGCGCAAACAGATAAAACTGTTCCTCCACCGCCAGCGACCAGGTCACCACAAACCACCGCCACTGAAAGATGTTCAGCGAATAAAAAATGTTCTGCAGAAATAAAATGTAGATTGGCACGATCCTCAAATCATGCAGACTGGTAAACGATGGCTTCTTAAGCAGGCTGCTGGCGGCCAGCACCACCGCGATATACAGCCCTATCCACGCAAAATAAATTGGCAAAATTCGGTATACCCGCCGCAAATAAAACGTCCGGAAGTATCGCGGCGATCCGCGCGCATCCAGCAGAATTCCTCCAATCAAGAACCCGGACAGCACAAAAAATAAATCCACACCGCTCCAGCCCACCGAAAGCGCCGTCAGCCCGCGGTCCCACCAGTAGCCCAGCTGCTGGTGATCCGCCGACGCAATGTAGTGACACACGATCACCAGCAGAATCGCCAGTCCCCGCAACCCGTCAAGCTCAGGAATTCTGCCCGCCACGCGCGTCACACCTTGCTCCGTGCTGTCCACGCCGCCTTCTTGCGCACGCACCTCTAGCTCTTGCTCGGCGCTAGCGCCGTCGCGCACCGCCACGCGCGCACTTGTCATCGCGCACTCCTCTTTCTCGTCGCCGTTTGCGAAATTCACGCGCCAAGTATACGCGCCGCCCAACTCTACTCGCTCGCCTTCGCCCTCCGGCGCCGTTCATATGCCCGATCAAATCGATAAATTCCCCGGTACCCCAGCGCCAGCCCCGCCAGCGCCCGCAAATAGCTGAACGCCACATGCCGCTGACTCATCCACTCGCCATACACTCTCGGATACTCCGCCAAATGCAAAAAATATTCCCATCTCCCCGGCGCACGCAGCGCAAAACGATCCACTTCCTGCATTTTCCGCCACTGCTTCAAATAATCCGCAATCTCCGGCGCTTCTGTATCCCGCCCATGCTTGCGCAGCCATTTGCGTACTTCTCGCACCAGCAACTCGCGCATCGCTATGCGATTTTCCAGTTGCCGCGCGTTCGTTCCGCCGCCTTGCACATGAAACAAATTCCCGCCATGTACCCGGTACGTCCCCAGGAATTCATCCACCGCCGCCACCGGACAAATAAAAATAATCAGCGCCGTCAAATACGCGTCCGCCTGCGTTCGCAACCCTTCCGGTATCGGCAGCAAATCCGCCAGCGCCGCTCGCCGAAACACCAGGCACGACGTTTGCATCATCGGATACGACAGCAGCGCACGGCGCGACTCCGTCATCCGTCCCGAAATCGCCGCAAAGTGCCCGCCCTCCCCAACACTCCCGTCTTCCTTCCACTCGTACAGCCGGTGATACGCCATCCCGGCCTCCGGTTGCTCCATCAGTGCCCGGTGCATCCGCTTCAACTTGCCCGGCAGCCAGGCATCGTCCGCATCCAGCAGCGCTACAAATTTCCCCCGTGCTTGCGCTAGTCCCAAATTAAACGCCGATGCCTGCCCGCCATTCTCCTTCCGTAAATAACGAATTTTGTCGCCGAATTTCCCGAGCCGCTCCGCCGTATCGTCCGTGGACCCATCGTCCACCACCAGCACTTCCACGCACTCCGCCGGAAAGCCCTGCTCCAGCGCGCTTCGCACCGCTTCCTCAATAAATTGTCCATAGTTATAGGTGTCGATGAGGACGGTAAAGAGAGGCTCAGTCATCCGTGTAGGTCGGCGGGCCGGCGTACCAGCGCGTTTCGCAGGCGCAACAATCAACCCGCTACACCGCCATCGCTCACGTCGATGGTAATACAAATCCCCGCAAATCCCCGCGCACATGCGCCCGCTGTCAACGCCTACCAGCGCCCTACGGCAGACGTTCGCCCGTCGCCTCGCTCGTTGCGGATTCCCGCGATCCTTCGTCCATCCACGTCTGCTCGGTGCGCGACGTCAGCCACGTCCGCACCCTTCGTCCGCGCGCCACCACCGACCATCGCAAGCCCCCCGCGCCGCGCGTCCGCCGCTCGCGATAAGTCCCCTCGTTCAGCCGCACGATCACCTCCCGCACCCGCTCCGCCGGCAGCGCCACCAGATTGGCGTCGTACCTTTGCTGCGAAGTCGCCACCGGAATTACGTTTCCGTCCGCATCCAGTGCAAACAGCCGGTAGTCCCGCTCCGCCAGATACCTCACAATGTCCCGCGCCGCATATCCCCACGGCTCCGTCCGCAAATCTTGCACCTCCACCAAAATCGCCGGCCGCTGCCGCCCGCTCAGCAATTCGGAGGCTCCGCGCAACACGCCTAGCTCCGCCCCCTCCACATCCAGCTTCACGAAATCCACTTGTCTCACGCCGAGCCGCTGTAACTCGTCGTCCACGCGCCGCACCGGCACATCCACCGTCGTCGTGGTCTCCGTCACCGCCGGTGGTCGCAGGCTGTTGCACCCATCCTGCCCCTCTCCTACCAGATACAGTTTCGCTATGCCCGCACTCGCCCCCAGCGCATGCGGTTGCACCGTCACATTTGCGCACCGGTTCAAACGCACGTGCCCTTCCAGCCTCTTCCGCTCCCGCGCCGAAGGCTCAAACGCGATCACCGTGCCCTCACGCCCCACGCATTTCGCCGCCAGCAGCGTGTACAGTCCGTGATGCGCCCCCATATCCAGCACCGTCATCCCCGGACGCAGCAAGCGCTGCACAAATCGCAACTCCGCTCGCTCGTAATTGTCGTGCGCCAGCTCGTAGTCCAGTACGCTTCTCTCCGCCAGCCACCACGCTCCAAACGGCAACCGTATCGGCATTTTTAGTTCCGGCCACTTACGCCGCGCCCGTTGCGCCAGCCTAAAGTATTTTTCCCGTCGCGAAAGTTTCAGAAACCATCGCGCCCGTTGCACCGTTCCCGAAGGACCCCGTATAACTTTCGACCACGGATCAACTGTGTCGTGCATCTCCGGGCACAGTCGCAGCCCGGCGAAATCCACCGGAAAGTGTGACGCCAACAACATCGTTCTCCGCCGTTCGTGTGTCGCCGTCTCGCGAAAATCGTCGTGCTCTGGCAGCGGCAGCACGCGGTACACCACGTGAAACCCTGCGCGGTACAGCATTTTGATCAGCGTCGCTTCGCTCGGATAAAACGCCACGTCCGTCAGGCTCTGGTCATCCAGCCGCGGCTCTTCCCGCAGCAGCGCCGCCGTCTTTTCTCCCGGCACGCACATGCTCTCCAGCAGCAGGCATTTCCCCGCCAGCGCCCGCAGGTTGCGTATCGCCGCCAGCGGATTTTCCAGGTGATACAGCAGCCCAAAACACAGCACCAGGTCGAACACTCCGCAATCGCGGATGCTTGCGCTCTCCACATCTCCTTGATCGAAACGTATTTCCGGAAAGCGCGCCCGCGCCTCCGCCACGTTCTGGCTGCGTCCGTCAAATCCCCGCACTTGCAAGCCGCACTCGCGCAGCATCTGCGAAAAAAAACCCACTCCGCACCCGGTGTCGATCGCCGTCGCCAGCTTCAGCGCCGGAATCAATTTATCCAGCAGCCGCCGCATCGTTTCTCCGCGCGCTTCCACCAGCTCCAGCGCCGCCCTCTGGTCAAACGGTGTCAAATGAATCACAAACTCGCTGATCAGCCGCGGCTGTTCGAGACTTGTTGTTTTATCGCTCCCCGCCATTGCACGTTCTCCGTTCTACGTATCGTTTCCGTTTCGCGGACCCATGGCGACACTGCGCCCCAACTGGCAACGCAAGACTCGCGACTTTTCGCGACCCCTGTTTTTCGCCCAGCCTGTCCTATTTCAACCTATGACCTGAAAATCGGGACGGTCCTGCAAAAGTACCGGGATGCTAGTCCAGTACGGTTATACGCGCAAGTACCTATATAGTTAGTACTGTTACCGAACGCCACGGCTTACTGAGTCTTGCTCCGTCTTTTCCGCTTCTTCCGTCGCCGTCTTACCGGTTTTCCCAAAATGGAAACGTAGCCCTCGCATCGCTCTCTTCGCTCCCGCACTTCCTCGCTGCACCCACTCCCTCCAATGACGTAGCCGGTACCACCGATTCCTTACTATGTCCCCCGCCGTCAGCAATAACGGCGCATTCGCCACGCTCGGCAAGTGTTTCCGCAGCAACCTCCGCGCTTCCGCCCGCTCACCGTTCGGCTCGCCTTCCTCCCATAGTTGCAGGATCACATCCGCGTGCTGGTGTACCGCCAGCACCATCTCCGACGCATCCACCACCGCCACGCGTTCCGTCATTGCCTTCCACAATAGCCAGTTAGCGCAACCTGGTTCGTCCACTCCCAGGGGCGGCAAATCGTTCACATAAAGGCCTTTGGAAAACGCCACATACGCGATCTGTTCTCCCGCATTCGGCCGTCCTTCCCGTTCCGTCGCCTCCCGCAACCGGCTTTCCCAGTCGGCTTCCCCAATGCTCCCCGCTTCTTCCACCGACAAGTCCCAATTCCGCCCCACCATGGCAAATCGCGGATACAACGCCTCCACGCGGTTAAACGCTTCGCAAAAATCCGCCAGCAGCAGCGTGTCGCACGGCACGTAGCACAGCGCGTTATATCGCGCCAGTTGCTGCGCTTTCGCGAACATGTAATCCAGCCGCACCGCGCCCGATGCCGTCAGCTCCGGTTCCGCGTCGTAGTGGATTCCCAGTTCCCAGCACGCTTCCAGGCCGCCCTCCGCCTCGCCGAACACCAGCACCTGCGCTTCGGGATGCAGCAGCATCCAACTACGCAACGCGTTGCGCTGTATCACTGCGGCAGCGCCACGAAACGTTTGGGTGACTGCTGTAAACAGTGTCAACATATCGGTTTCTACAATCCTGCGCTCGCACCACTCCGGGGAGCCAGCATCCTAGAGCAAACGGTTTTCTAGATCAAGTAGATTGTAATAAGGTAACTAAGAAAAGAAGGAAAAACTCGACGAAAAATCACATCGCGGCGCTAAATCCCAAAAACCTTCCTGGGTAGGCGTCGCGGTGACATGTGCCCCGGCAGCTTTTTCCCGTTTCGGGATTTTTCTCTTGCTCGCGCCTACAAACTGCGCTTCCGCATTCCCAGTGCTCTACGCACCGGCCGCGTCATACTGCACGCCAAGCTCGGCGCACACTTCCACCCCGCCCTCGTCGTCGCCAAACAAAATAATCTGTACATCGGGATGCAGCAGCGTCCAGCTCATCAGCGCATTGCGCTAAATCACGGCGATATGTCCGTGAAATGGTTTCGCCGTAGTAAAAATAGTCAGCATCGTTCAGTCGGCATTCGATCCCGCCGCAATCGGCTTTGCCGTCTGGCTGCCAAATCCCAGGCGCACGTAGTGAATCCCTTCGGCTTTTTCGAGTTGCGGCAAATACCGCCAGCAATCGATCACCGTGCGTTCCCCGTCGGAACGCATCCAGCGCTCCACCGGCAACTCGCGAAATTCTGCCCAAGGCGTAGCGACGACCGCGACGTCGCAACTCGTCAGGCACTCTGGAGCCGACTTCGCAAACGTAATATTCGGAGCCGAAGCCGTAACGCGCTCCGGATTTGCCGAGGGATCGTAAACCACCACGGGAATTCCGCTGTTCCCCAGTTCCTGCGCCAGAAGCAACCCAAATGCTTCTTCCACCACGTCGGTGTTCGGTTTGTACGTCAACCCCAGTATTCCGATAGGTGCGCCCGTGCCGTGATGGCTCTTCACAATTTCCGCCACGGACTTGATTTGTGCCCGATTGAAGCGGTCGGTTGCTTCCGCCAGTCCGGACGACGCTCCCACGCTCGCCGCCAGCGCCGCAAGAGCGCGGTTGTCGCGCGGAAAGCACGGCCCGCCGTAACTCACCGCGCCTTTGAGATATTTCGCCCCAATTCGCGTATCCAAGCCCAGCGCGTCGGTCACTACGTTCACGTCCGCGTCTGGCAACTTCTCGCACAGTCGCGCCAGCATGTTCGCGTAGCTGATTTTCGTGGTGATGTACGTGTTCACCGCCAGCTTGGTAATTTCCGCGTTGATGAAATTCATGCGCGCCACGCCCGGCCTGTTCTTCACCACGTTCGCGTAAACTTCCGCCAGCTTCTCGCCCGCCCGCGTATCGCATTCCCCAATCAGCAGAAAATCCGGATAATAGAAATCGCGAATGACGGTTCCCAGCGCGATAAACTCCGGGCTGTAGCACAAGCCGAAATCGATACCGCAGCGTTTGCCGCTGGCGCGTTCGAGCGCCGCTTGGATCGGTCCCGCGGTCGATCCCGGCATCACGGTGCTGGTCATTACGACCAGGTGATATGAGGATTTCGTGCGCAGCGCTTTGCCGATGGCTTCGCACGTCGGCAGCGCGTATTGCAGCGAAAATCCTCCGCCCGGTTCGCTCGGCGTGGCCACGATGATAAACGTGGCATCCGAATCGTGCACCGCGGCTTCGTAATCTTGCGAAGCCTGCAGATTCGCGGCCCCTTCACGGAGCAGTTCCGCGAGCCCGGGTTCATGTACCGGCGCCGCGCCGCGATTTATCGCCGCCACTTTCGTGGCATCCAGATCCACGCCATGCACGCGAAATCCGCGCGCGGCAAAACACGCCGCCATTGGCGAACCCAATTTTCCCAATCCAATGATCGAAACCGACTTCACCGTTCAAGCCTCCCAAGTTTTTAGTTCTGGCGGGAAACTTCAGTTTAGCCGCAACTCGGGCGAAATTGCGAAACACTTGTGTCTCCGGCGTGCGCAGAAGTTGCGCCATAGAAACTGCCTTTGCCTCTCCTGCCTTGTCTGTTGGGGGGGATTTGGGGTGATTTGGGTATACCTATGGGTATTTCGTATGGTTATCAAACCAAAGGGGTTGCGACGAGGGCATTTCATATCGTTATCATTCTTCGAGGGTTAATTTGGGCGTTCGACAGGGCTGTCCAGATGGTTATCAAAGGAAAGGAGTTAGGGCTTGCAGGGATGGCACTCGCGGAAGATACAGCGGCGGGATTTTTTACTCTATATATCCTGAAATGAATGCTTTGTGGACAACCCAAAGGCTCCTTCCGGTTGCTACCGCGGGCGGGTAACTGCTGCGGGTTCAGATGAGGTGAGTGATCTCGACGTTGGGCCATTTTTGCTGGGGGTATTCTGCGACCAGGCGGCGGTGGCAATGCTCGGGGGTTTCGTCACTGCATAGCAGACAGGCGCCATCCAGAAGATCTTTGGAGATCTCTTTCTCTACGCTTCTCGATTGCAGCAGAGCTGGAATACGATGTGACTTAACGTGCATGTGTCAAGATAGATAAAATATTCTTGGCAAAGTACCGCGCGAAGACATTTCTGTAGGCGCCCGCAGTTACTGGCGAGGTTCGCCGCGGAGCGGTAATGAAGGTTGCGTGGCACACAGGCAGGAATGCCCATGCTACTGAAAGGCCGCAGCGCTACCCATTTCGGCTTGGAAGGGTTGACGTCGCACACAGGCAGGAATGCCTGTGCTACTGAAAGACTAATTGGAGGCGGTGGTCAGGCGGGAAGTGTTGGGTTGGAGATTTAAAACTACTTGGAACCACCAGTTAGGCTCATAGCGGATTTGGACGGGGACAGCGCGAAGTGGGCCTTGGGTGCCGACGACGAGGGTGAAGTAAACTTTTTTGCCGGTGAGTTGGTGAGTGGTGACGAAATCGAGCTGTAGGAGATTATTGAACGTGTTGTCTGCGAGGAGGCCACCTTTTGCGGAGTTGATTTTGGCTTGCAGCGATTTTACGGGTTCGACGTGCTCGAGGGCGAGGGTGTTGACTTGCGCGTCGTGGACGTAGCAGAGAGATTTTACTTCGGGCGGGGCCGAAGAAATGCCGCCGCTTTGAGGGGCTGCGGAATTGACGGCAGCGTCCAGCAACTCGGCGAGGGTGCCCAGGAATTCGCCGGAACGCGGGCAGTGCGCGGAATCGGCGAGAGTCTTCGGGGACTTTTCCGAGATGCGCAGCTTATCGAGCATGAGCGGCTCAGCGGCGCCATACTGGTGGAGGTCGAAATCCTGGTTGGAGTTGAGTGGGACGACGAGTGAGAAGGTATGGCCTGGTTCCACGCGGCTGAGGATACCGGTGAAAGCGTGTTCGCCCTGATCTTTTTCCTTTTTTAGTTCGGCTTGCATTTCAGAGACGGATTTTCCCTTGGAAGATTTCATGAAGCCGAAAAAGGCGCTGGCGGTGACAGCGCTCGGGGTAGAGGCGACAGTCGCCGGGAGAAGGGGACTGGCGTGCCATTCGGCTTCCGTACCGGCGCCCCAACGATTGATTTGTTTGGGGCACTTCGCGGGATCGGAACCGAAGAGGACCTGGAAGAGTTCGAGGCGGGAATCGTCTTTGGCCACACCGCGACGGATGTAACCACCGCCGACATCGTCTTTGGAGATCCAGAAGAACAGCAGGCGGATGCGGATGGTCATGTCGTAGTCGAATTGTTTTAAATCTTGGGAAGAGCGGGAGACCCAGGCGAGAGTTTCGGCAATGGGCAGCTGAGCGGCGGCAGAATCCGTAGCGGTCGAGCGGGAGAAGAGCGGCAGCAGGAGGCAGAGGGTGAGAGCGAAGACGCAAGGGCCAAAGCGAGGAAATTGACGGCGGCGTGAGGTGAGGGTGGCGGAGTGGCGCACTTTTTGTATCGTAAGCATAACGGTGTTACAGAAGATTGACGGAATGTTGAAAGGATGCGCTTAGTTTCTCAGCCAGTCACTGGCATTTTAGGCTCCATGGGTGCCTTTCGCGCGAAGGACGCGCGGTAGACATCTCGGCGGGCAACCCTTCGCGTGATTGGCCCGCTCAGGGTAAAGGAGCTAACCAGTGACGCAAAGTGTTGGAATAGCGAAACGTAATGGCGCTTTTTTGACGGCTGGCCCGCGGCATGCAGAAGCACAGTCTGTAATGCCAGTACTGCGAGCGCGCGAAGCCTGGGAATGTGCGGATAAGACCGGAGTGTCCGGGAAAACAGGCGTCAGTGTCGGGGAAGTGTTGCTGCAATTCGTGCGGGAACCGGGAAAATATCTGATAGCGCGGTGGAACTGGAAGTCCGCGGTGATGAGTTCGCTGTTCCGGGCGCTGATTTTCTTTGTTGTGAATTTGACGGCGGGATGGCGTGCGGCGGTGGCGGCGATGAGTACGGAGTTGGTTTATCGCGGGATTACTTCGGGATTTTATGGGGCGCTGACGGAGGGATTCAGCGATGCAGAGCCGGTATGGGCGGCGGCGCTGGCGGCCATGGTGGTATTGCCGCTGACGGGGCATTCGCTGGAATTGCTGGTGCACTGGCTACGCGGGACGCAGAAGTTGGTGCCGAGTATTACGGCGTCGGTGATTTTTACGGCGCTCTCGACGCTTTTCAATGTTTATGCGATGCGACGCGGGGCGCTGATCGTGGGGAAGGGGCGAGGGTCGCTGGTGGACGATTTGAAGCGGATGCCGCGGCTGGTGCTGGATTTTTTCCTGGTGATTCCGCGGTGGGTGATGCGTGGCGGGTGGTGTACGGCGCCGCTGGCGAAGCCGGCGAATGAGGCGTAAGAGAGCTAGAAGCGTCTTGAGAATGCGGCTTTCCAGATGCATGAATCTTTGCAGCTTTTAAGAGATTGTTTTATGGAAGAAGTGGCGAGTGATGAGTGGCGAGTGGCGAGTCCAAAGCAAGCGGAAAGGGACCGCCTATTAGACCCGGTCGCGGTAAACGCCAGGTGGGCGCTACCACGGCCCGGAAACACGGCAAAGATAAAACCGGATGCGGGAACGTTGGCGCGGCGTTGGGGCCACAAAAGGCGCCCGCCTCAGAAGGCGGCCGCTACAACGGCAAAACCGGAAGTGAGGATGTGTCCTAAAAGGTAAGCATGCGGTGTAATGTTGACCGGTGTGTCATACGACGGTAATAGAGGGTATCTAGCGTGGAGGGGAGCGATGTTTTGGAGGCTTCCTTGGCGCCCACGACAACGGTTCAGAAGTTTCAACGAAGCGAAGACTTTTCCGGCCAGTACCGCACCGGCGTATCGTTGCACAGCCATACCATGCATTCGCGCGAGTACCTCGGTCGATTGCCGGGGTACATCGCGAAGATTCCGATTGCTTCGTACATCCTCGAGCGGGAAGTGGGGCGGCTGCACCTGTATGCGGGACGGGTGTTTAATTTTAAGGAGTTTTACTGGACGCCGCCGCTTTCGGCGCGGGAAGCGTATGAACTAGAGAGCGGGCAGATTAGCGGGCAACTGGGGCTGCGGGCGCTGGTATCGCTGACGGACCACGACAATGTGGAAGCCGGATTGCATTTGAGAATGCTGGAGGGCACGGCGGAAGCGCCGGTTTCCGTGGAATGGAGCGTGCCGTGCGAGGGAACGGTCTTCCATATTGGGGTGCATAACCTGCCGGCGCAACGGGCTAAAGCGTGGATGGAGGAGTTTGCGAGATTCACGCGGCAGCCAAATGGGAAGCGGTTGCGGGAAATTTTCGGCGAGTTGAACGCGGATAGTGGAGTGCTGCTGGTACTGAATCACCCGTTCTGGGATGCGGATGGAAGCGTGACGGCGGAGAAGCACGAGGCGGCACTGATGAGCTTTCTTGGAAAATGGGGCAAGCGGATGCACGCGCTGGAGCTAAACGGAATGCGTTCGCGGAAAGAAAACGAGGAAGTGTTGCAGTTGGGGGAGGCGGTGAAACTGCCGGTGATTTCCGGCGGGGACCGGCACGGCTGCGAGCCGAACGCGACGCTGAACGTGACGATGGCGGAGAGCTTTGCTGAATTTGTGGAGGAAGTGCGCGTGGAGCGGCGGAGCGAGATGGTGCTGATGCCGCAATATTTTGAGCCGCTGCGGATGCGACTGCTGGAGAACGCCTGGCACGCGATGAGCGATGCGCCGGGGGAATTCGGCCGGCGGGATTGGATGACGCGGGTGTTTGCGCCAGACGAGCAGGGCGAGTCGCGACCGCTTTCGGATTTTGCCGGGACGCGATTTCAGCGGGTAGTGGAGCCGCTGCGGTGGATCATGAGCCTGCTAGTAAGTCCGCAAATGCGACCGGCGATGCGCATGACGTTTTTGGGGAATCGGGAAGGCGGCTCCTTATGACAGCCGGGCCGCGTGTGGCGCTGATTTGCGAAACGTTTCAGGAGATTAATGGAGTGGCGCTGACGGCGCGGCAATTGGTGGAGTTCGCGAAGCGCCAGGAGCGGCCGCTCCTGGCGATTCATGGAGGACCGCGGGTGGCGCGGTTTGTGGAAGGTTCGGTGACGCGGCTGGAATTGCCGCGCGGGCCGGTGAGTTTTGCAATCGAGAGCGATCTGCGATACGACCTGTGGCTGTGGAGGCATGCGCAGGAGGCGCGCCGGGCGCTGGAAGAGTTTCGTCCGGATGCGATTCACGTGACGAGTCCGGGAGAGTTTGGGCAGTTGGGAGCGTATCTGGCGCATGCGCTGAAGATTCCACTGGTGGCTTCGTGGCACACGAATTTGCACCAGTTTGCGGCGCGGCGGCTCGGGGGGATGTTGAGATTTTTGCCGGAGGCGTGCTCGAACGCTTGCTGCGGACACGCGGAACGACTGGCACTGCTGGCGCTGCTGCGATTTTACAAATTGGCGCGCGTGACGCTAGCGCCTACGCCGGAACAGGTGCGGTGGCTCGAAAAAGAAACGGGGCGAGCATCGTTCCTGATGGTGCGGGGAGTGGATACGGAGAAATTCAGTCCGGCGCACCGGACGGTGGATGACGATACGGTGCGGCTGGGATTTGTGGGGCGGGTGACGGCGGAGAAGAGCGTGCGGTTTCTGGTGGACGTGGAACAGGCGCTGCTGGCGGCGGGGCATACGAAGTTTTCGTTTTTGGTGGTGGGCGAGGGCGGGGAACGCGGCTGGCTGGAGCAGAACCTAAGACATGGAGTGTTTACGGGCGTGTTGCGTGGGGAGGAACTGGCGCGCGCTTACGCGAACATGGATTTGTTTTTGTTTCCTTCGCGGACGGATACGTATGGGAACGTGATTCAGGAGGCGGCGGCTTCCGGTGTGGCGGCGATTGTGACGAGCGAGGGCGGGCCGAAGAATCTGGTGGTGCCGGGGACTACCGGGTTTGTGGCCGCGAATGAGGATGAGTTTATTTTTCGGACGCTGGAGATGCTGGGGGATATGGCCAAGCTGCGGGCGATGGGAAAAGCGGCGCGAGAGAATATGAACGGGGTGTCGTGGGATGCGGCGTTTGAGATGACGTATGCGGCGTATCGGTACGCGGTGGAGAATGGCGGAGAAGAGTCGCCGGCAATGAAAACGGCACGCAAACCGGTCTTGGCGGCGCGGTCCTTGCATGGGCGTAAGGCGGGAGCGGCGTCGAGTTGAGGATTTTTCTGTTCAAGAGGATCCGAATTAGATTGGACCCTGCCGCGCAGCTTAACAGCGAAACTTTCTTTACGGCTCAGCCCTTTGCTGAATTGGTGCCGCTGTGGTGGAAAGGCGCCCGCCTCCCCGGTTTCCCCAGGGCAGGCAGAAGGCGGCCGCTACGACGTCAAAGGCACCGGTAACACTTTCCATGTATTGTTCATCCTACTTCTAGACGGTGGAGGTAGGGACTATGCTTCCGGAACAAGCTCCTGAGGAAAAATCTCCATTAAAAAATCCGCTGGTGTATTCGTCGGCGGTGGTGCTGATCGTGTTGCTGTACGTGGGGTACATATTTATCTCGCGGTCGCAGGAGAATCGCGGGCTGGAAAAGGCGGCGGCGGAAAAACAGGCGGCGGCGCAACTGGCGCAGGACCGTACGACCGTGGCGGACATGGGCGGAAAAGAGTTGGCGATCCAGAGCTTCTACGGGAGCCCGGGAGTGGTGAAGCGCGGGGAGACGGCGCAACTGTGTTATGGCGTGGCGAACGCCAAGACGGTGACGCTGGAGCCGCAGTCGGAACCGGTGTGGCCGTCGTATAGCCGGTGCGTGGACGTGAAGCCGACGAAGACGACCACGTATACGCTGACGGCGCAGGATGGGAACGGGCACAGCGTGACGCAGACGCTGGAGATTAAGGTGAAGTGACACGCTGACGGCGCGCAAAAGCAGATTCCTCGCTGCGCTGGTGATGACAACCGACCGAAGATAGGCACTTGGCGGGCTCGCAATGTTCCTTGTGGCTGCAAAAGGTAGCCATCTATAATGCTCGTTTACGGGATGGCCCGGGGAGTGTGCGGTTTTGCCGGGATTCGCGAAGAAATTGGTGCCGATGAACATGTCTGAAGCGATACAGGATCCGCTGGCGAAGATCAAACAGAAGCTGCAGGACGAGATTGAGACGCTGGCGCACGAATTGAACGTGGAGCTGCCGAAAGAGATTGCCGTGGCGCGGGCGCATGGCGACCTTTCGGAGAATGCGGAGTATAAGTACGCGAAAGAGCGGCAGGGGTATGTGAATGCGCGGATGGGGCAACTGAAGAAGCGGCTGGGCGACCTGGGGATGTTGAACTTGACGAATATTCCGAAGGATCGCGCGGGGTATGGGTCGCGGATTGTGGTGCTGGATCTGCAGAAGGACGTGAAGATCGAGTACAAGCTGGTGAGCAGCGAGGAAGGGGACGTGGAGAAAGGACTGATCTCGACGACGTCGCCGATCGGGAAGGCGCTGCTGAACCGCAAGGTGGGGGATGAGATTGAAGTGACCACGCCGGCGGGGAAGAAAGAGTTTGAAGTGATTAGATTGGTGACGATTCACGAAGACGTGTAGCCGGCGGGTTGGCTGGCGGCGTCTATAACCTGCCTGATAGCGAGAGCCTGCCTTCGCTGATTTTGGTTGAGCGAACCTGCGTATGAAAGCTTCACTGATTGTGCATGGAGGAGCCTGGGATATCCCGGACGAGGCCGTGGAGGCTTGTACGGCGGGGTGTAAGCGGGCGCTGGCGGCCGGGTGGTGGGTGCTGGCGGCGGGCGGACATGCGCTGGATGCGGTTGCGGCAGCGATTTGTGTACTGGAGGATGATCCCGTTTTTGATGCGGGGTATGGCTCGCACCTGAACCTTGATGGACACGTGGAGTGCGATGCGATTGTGATGGATGGGCAGACGTTGCGGGCGGGTGCGGCGGCGGTGTTGCGGCATGTGAAGAATCCGATTCGGGCGGCGCGGGCGATATTGGAGCATTGTCCGCACATGATGCTGGTTGGGGAAGGCGCGGAACAGTTTGCGAAAGAGAATGGCGTGAAGTTGTGTAAAGCGGAGGAGTTGGTCAGCGAAGCGGAGTGGGATGCGTGGATGAAATGCAAGAAAGATAAGCACGCGGCGACGCATCATCGCGGGCACGAGCAGGGGACGGTGGGCGCGGTGGCGATGGATAGCGAGGGACGGATTTTTGCGGCGACGTCTACGGGTGGGACGTGCTGCAAGCTGCCGGGGCGCGTGGGGGATTCGCCACTGATTGGATGCGGGTGTTATGCGGATGCGGAGGCTGGGGGAGTTTCTTGTACGGGGTATGGCGAAGCGATTATGAAGGTGGTGATGGCGAAGAGCGCGGTGGATTTTTTGCGTGGCCAGGAGGCGATGGCGGCGGCGCGGAAATCGGTGGAGTTGTTAGCGGCGCGGACGACTGGGACCGGGGGACTGATTTTGCTAGACCGTGAGGGAACGCCGGGATGGGCGTTTAATACGCCGCGGATGGCTTACGGGTATGTGAAGGATGGGGACTTTATTACGGCGGTGGAGTAGATTGCGGCGCCTGGAGACTCAGATTCCAGCTGCGTTGGATGGCGATTTTGCAATGCGGTTGAAGTTCGTGGATTTGGGGGGGCGGGATGAAGTATCGGCGATTCGGGCGGACCGGTTGGGACGTGAGTGAGATTGGGTATGGCATGTGGGGGATGGCGGGGTGGACGGGGTCTGATGATGCGGAGTCGCTGAGCGCGCTGCAGCGATTTGTGGATTTGGGCGGGAATTTTTTTGATACGGCGTGGGCGTATGGCGATGGGCACAGCGAAGAGTTGTTGGGGAAGATTTTGCGCGCGAACCGCAGTAAGCGGCTGTTCGCGGCATCGAAAATTCCTCCCAAGAATCGGCGCTGGCCCAGCCGAAGGGAGTTTTCGCTGGAGGACTGTTTTCCCCCGGAATACATCGACGAGTATGTCCACAAAACCCTGAAGAATATCGGCAGTGAGGCGCTGGACCTGATGCAGTTTCACACTTGGGAAGACGGGTGGCTGGACGACGACCGGCTGGCGACATCGATCGAAAAGATGCGGGCCAGCGGGAAGGTGCAAGCTGTGGGGATCAGCATCAATCGCTGGGAACCGGCGAACGGAATTCGCGCAGTGCGCTCCGGGCTGATCGATGCGGTGCAGGTGATTTACAACATTTTTGACCAGAACCCGGAGGATGAACTGTTTCCGGCTTGCCGCGAGCACAACGTGGCGGTGATTGCGCGCGTGCCATTCGATGAGGGGACGCTGACGGGGACGCTGACGCTGGAAAGTCACTGGCCAAAGAGCGATTGGCGTAGCACGTATTTCGTGAAGGAAAATCTGGAGGCCAGCGTCGCGCATGCGGAAGCGCTGAAGCCCTTTTTGACGCCGGAGATGAGCATGCCGGACATGGCGCTGCGGTTTATTTTGAATAATCGGGACGTGAGCACGATCATTCCGGGGATGCGCAAGATTCGGAACGTGGAAGCGAACATGGCATCCAGCGAGCGCGGGCCTTTGCCGGAGGCACTACGCAAGGAATTGCGGTCGCACCGGTGGGATCGCGTGCCGACGTCGTGGTCGCAATAACGGGTGCAGCAAGCGCGCAGTGACACAGAACGCTGGGCTAAAGACTATGGGTTAAGCGGTTTGTTTCAGAGCGCGTTCGACCAAGGTGAGGCAGCGGTCGGCTTGTTCGCGCAGCAGTTCTTCGCGTTCGCCGCGTTCGTTCTGAGCGTTGTGCAGTTCATCGGCGATGGCCAGGGCGGCCAAGACGGCGATTTTTTGCGTATCCACAGTGGAGGTCGCGTCGGCGATAGCGCGCATTTTTTCGTCGACGTAGGCGGAGAGTTTTTGCACGTAGGCTTCGTCGAGCTCGCCGCGGATGGTGTAGGGTTGGCCGAAGATTTGGACTTTTACCGGCGTGGTCATTAAGCGGGGCCTCGGTAGCAAAATTCAAAATAACACAGTGGTGGAGGCGCCGGTACTGCTGCGCGTTGCCGCAAGCGTGCGAGGTTAGATCGGGCGGCGGATACCGAGTTTGCGCATGCGCGCCTGGAGAGTGGTGCGTTTCATGCCGAGAAGGGCGGCTGCGCCATGGGCGCCGGCGATGCGCCATTCGGTTTGGCGGAGAGCACGAAGGATGTGCTGGCGCTCGGCTTCTTCAAGCGTGGTAACACCACCGCCGGCGAAGGCCGGAAACTGTGGAAGTTCGCTTAAGACGGGCTCGACTGCGGAGTCTGCAGTGGGCCCCGGCAAGGCGGGCTTTAACTCGGAGACTGGGACGCGCAACTCCTTGCCGGGCGACAGAATGACGGCGCGCTCGATGAGATTTTCTAGTTCACGGACGTTGCCGGGCCACGTGTAGTGGACCAAAGCGTCCATGGCTTGCGTGGGTACGTATTCGACGGTTTTGTTGAGGCGGCGGCTGAATTTCTGTACGAAGTAGCGGACCAGCAGAGCGACGTCTTCCGGGCGTTCGCGCAGGGCCGGAACGGTGATAGGGAAAACGTTGAGGCGATAGTAAAGGTCACTGCGGAATCCCCGGTCGGCAACGAGTTTGGGGAGGTCCTGATTGGTGGCGGCGACGACGCGAACATCGACGCGCTGGGTGCGATTGCTGCCGAGGCGCTCGAATTCCTGCTCTTGCAAAACACGCAAAAGCTTGGGCTGAAGTTCGAGAGGGAGATCGCCGACTTCGTCGAGGAACAGGGTGCCGTGGTCGGCCAGTTCAAAGCGGCCGATTTTCTGGCTGATAGCGCCGGTGAAGGCGCCGCGTTCGTGACCGAAAAGCTCCGATTCGAGCAAGCCGGATGGAATGGCGGCGCAATTCACTTTGACGAAGGTGCGCTCGCGACGCGGGCTCAAATCATGAATCGCGCGGGCGATGAGTTCCTTGCCGGTGCCAGTTTCGCCGAGGATGAGGGCGGTGGTGCTGGCGGGGGCGACCATCTCGACCTGGGCGAGCACCTTCTTGAGCAGCGGACTGTCGCCGATGATTTCTTCGAAGTTAAATTCGGTGCGGATTTCTTCCTCGAGATAGAGCTTTTCTTCCGCTAACTTGTCTTTCAGGGCGTCGATTTCCTTGAAGGCCAGGGCATTTTCGACAGCAATGGCGATTTGACCGCAGATTTGCTGCAGCAGCTCGACGTCGGGCGGGGCAAAGGCGTCCAGACGGCGGCTGGCCAGATTGAGGGTGCCGAACGACTGGCCATGATTGATGAGCGGCATGCAGCAGATGGTCTGGATGCCTTCGGAGCGGAGGATGCGGACGATTTCGCTGGGGTACTGCTCCATCTCCGCGCCTCGCGCGAGCAAGGGCACGCCAGAGGAGATGGCGCGGCCGGCGGGGGAGGAATCACGCGGCACGACGACGTCTTGCTTTACGAGTTGCTGGCGGCCGGGGAAATTCAGCGCGTAGATTTTAAGCAAGCCAGTGCTCGGCTCAAGCAAAGCGAGACTGGTGTAATCGAGCTGGATGACGCGCTCGATGGTGGTGACGATGCCGCGAAACAAGTCGGGTAGTTCGCGCGTGGTGACGAGGAGGTTGTTGATTTCGAGGAGCACCTGAAGGCGGTCGCGTTCGCGCGCCAACTGCTGCTGATAGGCTTGCGAGCTTTCGTGATTGAGGGCGTTGTCTACGGCGACGGCGACCTGGCTGGCCACGCGCTGCATGAAGTGCACCTCGACATCGGTGATTCCTTGCGGGATCAGGCGGCCAAAAGCCAGTGCGCCGAGTCGGCGCTGCGCGGTAGTGAGCGGTACGTAGGCGAAGGAACGCACACCGACTTCGGACAAATGCTGCATAAAGTCCGGAAAGCGCGTCTCGGTTTCGGTATCTGAAACGACGAAACAATTCTGTGTTTCCCAAACCCAGCCGGAGGGGTGGCCGTCGATGGGGCTTTCGTCTCCGGACTCTTTCTTTTCTTTCGGCTGGCGCATCTCGAGGAGATGGAGGCGCATGACATGACGAGCGCGGTCGTAGAGGGTGAGGGCGAGGAAGTCAAAGTCCACGACGGAGTGGAGGCGCTCGGAGAGCTCGTGAAAGAGGGCCGGCAAGTCGCGCTGCTGCGCGATGGCCTCGCTGACTTCCAGCAAGGCTTCGAGTTGACGCCGGGTATGGTCAAACGGCGAAGTGACCGGCAGTTCCAGCGGGAAAGTGAGGGGTTCCGCCATAGCTGAGGATAGCATTGGGTTTGTGGGGGGCTCAACGGGAGGTTGCAGGGGGTGGAAGTCGCCGGAGGAGCCGACGCCTTTTGTATACTCTTCGATAGAAGCAGCGGCTGTAAGCCGCTCGGAAAGCAGGGCAAATGGCGGAGCGAGGGACGAATGCTAAAAGTCGGAGAGTTGCTTGCCGAGTGCGCCGCTGAGTGACCGCGTAAGAAACCTACTGGTACTCATGGCGCTGGTTTTGGCGCCGACGCTGGCGCAGGGACAGGGCGGGCCGCCGCTACTTACGAACGATCCTGGGACTCCCGGGCCGAAACAATGGGAAATCAACCTGGCGGTGATGCCGGTACTGGCTCGGCACCAGTACGACTTCCAGATGCCGCAAATCGACCTCAACTACGGAGTGGGTCCGGCGATTCAGTTGACCTTTGAGGTGCCGTACGTGCTGCAGACGCAGCCGAAACCCTTCAGTACCGGCTGGAGCAATGCTTTTCCGGGCGTGAAATGGAGGTTTATCGATAACAAGAAGGGCTGGAACGTTTCCATCTTTCCGCAGGTGGAAACGCCGGGGCCGGGCAGCGCGGTGGGCAGCGGAATTGCGGCGAGTGGGGCGCGTTTTCTGATGCCGGTGGAGGTGCAGCGGAATGTGGGTCCGCTGGAACTGGATGCGGAGTTTGGGTACTACATTCCGTTTCACGGGTATCAACACGAGGAACGGATTATCGGGTTTGCCGCCGGGCACACCTTCACCAAGAAATTGGAAATGATTGGCGAAGTCTATAACGATCGCGCGATGGGCGGTTTGCCACACGACACTACCTGGGATATGGGCGCGCGGTACGGGTTCCACAAAGGGCTGATTTTTCTGTTTATGGCGGGGCGGAGCTTTAGCCTGAACTCCAGCCCGCAGCCTAATTTTCTGACGTATATCGGAGTACAGATATTGCTCGAGAAGAACGGGTTGGCGTTGCATTCGGAGGAACCGGAAGAATAGTGCACAACGTCATTCTGCGCCTGCGCTTGCAGGACACATGGTATCGAAGACTGCTTTGTCCCCGTACGGCACCGAGACATCGGAGGCGTAATTGGCGGGAGGTGTCGAGCGCGACGGATTCGCGGCGGATGGAGCAGTGGCAAGAAAGCGCGCAAAGGAACCGCGGTCTGCAAGAACGAGGGACGCTCCTTGCCAGGAACCGTAGAGCACGAAGAAGCGTTTGACGCCGGAGTTGGGCTCTGTGCGCAGATACGACACCACCGGTTTGCCGTTCTGCGCCCGCCGGGCGTCGAGCGCACCAGAAACTTCCAGATCGTAAGAAGCGCCGTCCATAGTGCAGAGCTCAGCGGTGCCAATCAGGTTGGTTCTTCCGTCGGTCGGAGCTGCTCCTCGATGTTTTCGCTCGAAACGCAACTTTAAGTAGAGAGGGTACGTGCTTCCCGAAGGTGCACGCAGAATTCCACTGCCGTGCCAGACCGGCGCCGGGGTGCGAGGCAGTTTGGGAGTCACGAGACGATGGCGCAGGACGAGCAGCAGAGCGAGCATGGAGATCGTGGCGAGACCAGGGGCGACGAAGTCGCCTGCGAGGCGGATTAAACACCGATTTTGAGACGTTGAGGCCACATTTGTACGAAGTCTAACTAATTCTTCTATTTGCGGCTTATAAAATAAAGATCGGCGTGGCCGCTGGGGCGAGCGTAAATGACGGTGGAAAGATCGCGAGAGAAATCGTAGGCGTTGCCGCCGGTGACCAGCGGAAAGGCGAAAGGTAGCTGCAGGGCGACTTTGGGCAGGCCGATGACTTTGCCGTCCTGCCAAGCCTGGCGGTAGATGGTGACATCCTTGCGCGAGGGGATGGCGTACAGGAAGGATTTGCCATCACGGTCCAAGACGACGCCGAAGGTGACCACACCGGGCACCAAGATGGTGCAGGATTTCTGCGCCAGGGAATATTCGTAGATGCCGATTTTTTCGCCGCTGGCGATCAAGGTCATGAGATATTTTCCGTCGGGTGAGACGCCAAACCCCCAGCCGCAGCCTTCGGCAACTTTCTCTGGCGCTGACCAATCGGCGTTTTCTTTCGAGATGGTGAATCCGGCTACGCCTTTCTCGACGGAATTCACATAAAAAGCATTCTGATCGGGACTCCACATCACGTTTTGCAACGTGCCGCCGGTCCAAGTGAAGATACGCATGCCGCTGCCATCGGCCCCGGCAATGTAGACCTTCGAGGGCTTGCCCGCCTCTTCCGTGAAAAACGCGAGGTGGAAATTGTCGGGCGCCCAGTTGGCGGTAGCCAAGGTTCCGGAAGGGACGATGCGCACTTTGTTGCTGCCATCGATATCCGCGGTCCAGAGTTCGTTGCGATCACGGGCGGGGATGGTGATGAACATAACGTGCTTGCCGTCCGGCGAAATGGCAGGCTGGGTGGCGTTTTCCGCGGCAATATCCGTTGACTGCTTGGTGCGGGGGTTGTAGGCAGTGAGGAAGCCGGAGTCCTTGCCATTGACGATGTACATGCCTTTGCCTGACGGGTCGGGCATCGGCGACTTGTCCGGGCCAGGGCCAAAGGTCACTTGCGTGAGCGCTTTGTCTTGCAAATCAAACTTCCAGATGTTGGTTAGGCCACTGACGGTGCGGCTGAAGAGAATACTTTTCCCGGGCTCCGACCAAACCAGACCTTCGAGTTCTGCGGGAACTTCGCCTAAATCACTGGCAGCACCTTTGCTCACGTCCACATCGTAGGCGTGAAGCGTTTCGATTGCGGAGACGCCATTAGCGGTGGCCACGAACAAATGCTTACCGTCCGGAAACGGCAAGATGCGTCGCACCGGTAGCGAGGTCCGCTCGAAGGCGAATATCTGTTCCTCGCCCATGCCGTCGCGATTGGCGCGAAATACGGCGCGCGTTCCTACCTTTGTGTAGTAAACCGCAGTGCCGTCGGTGGAAGGCGTTAGGTTTTGTCCGACTACGACGCGGTGGGCGGGTCCGCCGAGCGTGGGCACGGCCCAAGATTCATCTCTCCCGAAGACGCGGGCGTAATAGATTTCGGTGCCGTCGGCGGAAAAATTGGAGATTACTTTTTCGCCTTCATCGCTGGTGAGTTGCAGCGGCTCACCGCCGGTGGAAAGCATGACAAAGACTTGCGAGACGCCGGATACGGGCGAGTCGAAGGCCACGGTGTGGCCGTCTGGCGAAAGATGAGCGCGGCCCATGGGCTTATCCCAGTGGCTGATTTGGGTGATCTTGGCGGGTTCGTTGGAGGTTTTCAGGCCACTCAGAAAGTGATAGGCGGCGAGGGCCAAGGCTAACACCGCGACCGCGCCGATGCCCGCGACGATGTATTTTGAGGACCTACTGGCTGACGCACTTTGCACGGGCATGGTGGCGCTGGAGCCGCTTGCGTGCACGCCGGAGGCTTGGATGGCTGCGACGGTGGCGGAAGAGGATATGCGGCCGGAACTGGAATCCCGGCGCAAGCGCTTTAAGTCCGTGTGAATATCGGCGGCGGAGCGGTAACGGAGATCACGGTCTTTTTCTAGCGCTTTGTCGATGATGCGCTCGAGTTCGGCGGGCACCTCGGGATTGAGGCGCACGGCAGGTGTAGCGTCGCCATCGAGAATGGCTTTGAAAATTACGCCGGACGTGTCGCCACGGAAAGGCAAGGTGCCGGTGGACATTTCATACAGTACGGCGCCGAAGGAAAATAGGTCGGTGCGGGCGTCGAGTTCTTTGCCGCGCACCTGTTCAGGAGACATGTAGGCGATGGTGCCGAGGGTGCTGCCGGGGCTGGTGAGCTGCTGGGCGTCCATTTCGACGGTGCCGAGAGTGTTGCCGGTCGCCGTAGAGCCTTTTACCGCGGTGACCTTGGCGAGGCCGAAGTCTAGAATTTTGGCGTGACCGCGCTCGGTGACGAAGATGTTGGCGGGCTTGATGTCGCGATGGATGATGCCTTTGGTGTGCGCCGCGTCGAGAGCATCGGAGATTTCCGTGGCCAGCGCGACGAGAGTTTCCATTTCCATGGGGCGGCCGGCGATGCGATGTTTCAGGGTGGCACCCTCGAGCAGTTCCATAGCGATGAAGGCTTGGCCCTCTTCTTCGCCGATGTCGTGAATGGGGCAGATGTTTGGGTGATTGAGGGCCGAAGCGGCTTGCGCTTCGCGCTGGAAGCGCGCGAGGGATTGCGGGTCGTTCGAGACTTCGTCGGGTAGGAATTTGAGGGCTACGAAGCGATGCAGGCGGGTGTCTTCAGCTTTGTAGACAATGCCCATGCCACCGCCGCCGAGTTTTTCGAGAATGCGGTAGTGGGAGATGACTCTGCCAAGCAGGGCGTCAGTATCAGACATTGGTGGCTCATCTTAAGTTTGGTGGGGGCGCAAGTCAACGCGGGCGGAATCAAGATGGTAGGCCCGTGGAGACTCGAACTCCAGACCTCTACCGTGTCAAGGTAGCGCTCTAACCAACTGAGCTACGGGCCTACTGCGTGCTAAATTTTAGCACGTTGGCAGGCTGGCGTGCATAGGTGCGAGGTTTTCCGTGCTGGTGACCATTGACGATGGGTTGCGGCAGAAGTGTCCGCGTGTCGCGCTCGGTTGCGTGCTCGCTACGGTTACAGCGCAGACTGCACCGCCGGAGCTTACCGCGGAACTTGCGGCTGTGGCACAAAAGATTGCAAGCTTGCGCGAACCAACGGCGGTGCTGGAGTCGCCGGCGATTCTGGCCACGCGTCGCGGCTACAAAGCCCTGGGCAAGGATCCTGCGCGGTATCGCGGTTCGGCAGAGGCGTTGTTGCGGCGGGTGATTTCCGGAAAAGGGCTGCCGCAAATCAATGCGGTGGTGGATGCGATCAATCTGGTGTCCATTGAATGCCGGATGCCGATTGGTTTGTATGATCTGGCGCACGTCGATGGTGACGTAGTGTTTCGAGCTGGGCGCAGTGGCGAGAGCTACAAAGGTATTGGCAAATACGATTTGAATTTGGAAGGGCTGCCGCTATTTGCGGATGCGCTGGGGCCGCATGGGAGCGCAACTAGCGATTCGGAGCGGACCATGGTGACGGCGGATACGAGTAGGGTGCTGGCAATTATTGTGGCCTTCGACGATGCCGGCGGCTTGGGGCGCTGGACGCAACGACTCGTTGGGCTGCTGGAGCGTTACGCAGAAGGACGCGAGTTCGTAACAACCAACGTGTGAGCGATGGATGTTGCAATCCGGCCGGACAACTTCATTGCGAGACGGGTTCCGCAAGCTGCACTTCGTTGCCGGCGCGTACGCGGCGATCGAAGAAGCCGCGGGCGGCTAGCAACTCGGCGTTGAGCAAGGCTGCGCCGGCGGCGCCACGGACTAGATTGTGCGAGAGCAGCGTTAGCTTTACGTCCAGGATGGGGCATTCGCGGACGCGTCCGACGACGGTGGCCATGCCGTTACCCGCGTGCACGTCGCGGCGGGGCTGCGGGCGAGATTCGTCATCGAGCAGCACGACGGGATTACGGATGGCGGTGGGCAGCGCCGCGAGTGCGGCATCCACTTCAAAGCTGCGCAAGGCTTCGCGTACTTCGTTGAGTGACGCAACCTTTTTTAACGACAGGCTCACGCATTCGGTGTGGCCATCGACGACCGGTACGCGATTGCAATGCGCGCTGAGGCCCAGGCCAGCATCAACAAAGCGCCGGCCATCCCACTTGCCCAGCAGCTTCTGGGGTTCGCTCTCCATTTTCTCTTCTTCGCCGCTGATGAAGGGCACCACGTTGCCTTGAATGTCCAGCGAAGCCACGCCGGGATAGCCGGCGCCGGAGATGGCCTGCAGAGTGACCACGAAGATTTTTTCGAGGCCGAAGGCCTCGGCCAGCGGCTTGAGGGCCAAGACGAGGCCCGCGGTGGAACAATTTGGGTTGGTGACAATGAACCCGCTCGAATAGCCGCGATTCTTCTGTTGTAAAGGAATGGCGTCCAAGTGCGAAGCATTTACTTCCGGAATCAGCAGCGGAACATCCGGGGCCATGCGGTGATTTTTGGCGTTGCTGACCACCGGGTAGCCGTGGCGCGCGAATTCTTCTTCGGCGGGACCGGCTACGGACGAATCCAGCGCGGAAAAAACGAAGTCGCACTGCAACGTGGGCGCGAGAGCTTGCACTATCAGGTCGCGCGCCCGGCCCGGGATTGGCGCGTCCAGGTGCCAGCGCACCGCATCGGCATAGCGCTTTTCCGCAGAGCGCTCGGATGCGGCCACGGCGGTGAGCTCAAACCACGGATGATCCGCCAACATGCTGACCAGGCGTTGACCGACGATACCGGTGGCACCGAGCACGCCGGCGCGAAATTTTTTCCCGTTCGGCGATGGCGGGCGAAATTCTGGGCGACGTTCCTGATTACGGGAAGCGTTGTCAGAATTGGCGCTCACCGTGCACCTCCGTCCGAGGAAGGAGCTGCGCCGCCGGAGCGCGGGCCGATGCGCGTGCCGCGCCCTGCGGGATTGAAGGTATTGCGCACCCAAACCACCATTTCCGTTTCTGCCGCCAATGGCAGTACTTTGGCATGCAGTACCTTCGCGCCGCTCTTGGCCAGCGCGTGGGCGTCATCGTAGCTCAACTCGTGCAGCAAGCGGGCTTCCTGATTTTCGCGGGGATTGGCGGTAAAGATGCCGTCGACATCCGTCCAGATCACCAGTTCGTCGGCATCGACCACGTGCGCGATGATGGCTCCGGAAAAGTCGGAACTGTTGCGGCCCAGTGTGGTGATGCGGCCATCCGGTGTGGCGCCGATGAAGCCAGTGACTACCGGCACGATGCCATCTTCAAGAAGCGGCAGGAGCACCTGGCGGCCGCGCTGCCGCGTTTCGTGCAGATCCGGACGGGCATCGCGGAAGGTGTGGCAGGTGCGCACGAACTCGGACGACGTAACGGGCACGCTGGCGACGCTGGCGTTTTCCAACGCGGCGGCGAAGAGCCGGGCGCTGAAGCGTTCGCCGTAGGAGGCGAGGCGATCGAGCAGTTCGGCGTGGCCGTCGACCGGTTTTGTGCGAGAGCTGACGTCGTGCAGCAAGTCAAGGCCGAGCGATTGCATCTCGCGGCGTACCCGGAGGTCGTCGTCTTCGTCGAGACGCAAATCGCCGAGCACTGCCAAGTGAATCGCCACGACGGCTTCCGCTTCGTCCCGGGCGGCAGCGTGCTTGTTGTTTTCCACTGCCGAACCAATGGCGAGTAGATGATCGGTGACGCCCTTCATGGCGGACACGATGACCACCACACGGCAATTCCGCGCAGCGGCTTGCACGATGCTTGCGGCATGGCGCATACGGTCGGCGCCCAGTAGCGAGGTGCCACCAAACTTGAAGGCCACGACTTCACTGACGCGGCCGGCGGCGGATGGCTCAACCGCCGCGGAATTGCCAAGCGAAAATTCCTCGGCTTTAGCGGATTCGTTCAATTCGTCTTCCTGCACGTTCTCGGGGGCCATGACTGCTCCTGGTTAGCCGCGGGGAGCGCTTCGGAGGTGGGCAGAAACGAAAAAACCCACCGCCTGGTCGCTTCTGGCGGTGGGTTGGAAACTTTTCTTAACTTGCTAGTTTCTCCACGCACCGGAAGCGAAGGTAGTCGACTTAGTCGAAGTCGACGTAATCGACGTAATCGTAATCGACGTAGTGGTGGTCGAAGACGTAGCGGCGATTCGCTTGGTGGTGAGAGACATCATACCAAGAGGAAATTTAGCATAAATGGGGGCCGGCGAATAGTGAATGTTTTGTGAGCGTGGGGCGTTGGTGCCCGAAGGATTACCCGGCCGAAGAGCCGGGTCTTTGCAAAGCTAAAGGTAAGAGACGCAAGAAGTGAGGGCCGGCGGAGTGCGGTGGTTTTAGTACTACCAGCCTAAAATAAAGAAATAACGCCACTTAGGTTGCGCGACTTTTGCGCGACAGCCGGGTTTGAGGCGGCAAGGGTTTGTCGGTGCCTCGGCACCTTCGGGATAAATCAGCTCGAAAGGAAATGTGACTTATGATCCTCAAAAAGTGGTTACTCGCTATTGGTGTGTCCACGCTCGTGGCCTTCGGCAGCGGGTGCGGCGGGAACAGCTCTTCGACACAAACACAGCAACAGCCGCAAATGGGCACGGGATTCGTGATCGGCACGGACGCGCCACTTCCCAGCGTCGTATCGTTCCTGGTGGACATTACCGGAATCACGGTTTCTGACGGGGTGAATCCTCCGGTGAGCATCCTTTCGAATACCCAGAGCGTGGATTTCGCGCGCCTCAACGGTCTCAGGACGCTGCTGGACATCAATACCATCCCCGCCGGAACGTACACCACGGTAAACGTCACGCTGGCTAACCCGCAGATCGGCTACCTGAACGTAACCAATCCGCAGACCAATCCGCCAACGCGCCCGACGATCTCCATTTTGAATTCCACGACAACTCCGGCGACGAGCTTAACCAATTCCAGTGTGACGATTACGCTCGCCAACCCACTGGTGGTGAACGCCGGCGATATCGACGGGCTGAAATTCGATTTCGACTTGCGTAAATCCATTCAGGTGGACCAGAACGGCCAAATCACCGGCGTCGTCAATCCCACCTTGGAGTTGAAAGCCATCACGCCGAGCGACGCTGACGCGTACATCGATGAATTTGACGCGGGAGTGGTAAGCGTGGCGGCCGGAGACAATTCCTTCGTGATTCAGGGGCCGCACGGGCACCAGTTCACGGTGAGTGTGAACGATCAGACGGAGTGGGAAAATGGCGAATCGCTGGCTAATTTAGATTCTACGTCCATTGTGGAAATTTCGGGAACGCTGGATCGAACGTCGGGAGCGATTCTGGGGGATACGGTGGCGATCATCTCGCAGGACCGCTTTTATGCCGGCGGCCTGGTGACCTACGTCGACCCGCCAACCGGGCAGGCCAGCGATTTTGATCTCTACGTGCGCAGTACGCTGCCCTCAGGCACGGGCTTCGAGAGCGGGCAAATTTCCACCATTGACCTGACGGGGAACGAGAACTTCTTCATTTACTGGTGGCATATGAAGTTTTCGAGCTTCCTGTTTAATTCGAGCCTGATGGTGCCCGGACAACGCGTGACGATAGGCGGGCCGTTCAGCAACGGAGCGGTAACCGTGAAGCGCGTGGTGCTACGTCATGAAGGGCACACCGGCACATGGGTCGTGGGCAGCACGGATGTTGGCGCCGCGACGTTCCAGTTCAACTCCAACGGGCTCGCTGGGGTGCTGTTTAATGGGCCGGTTACGGTGTACACCACGCCGTTTACCCATTATCTAGGCGGCCTGAGCGGACTGAGCGGGCTAACCGGAAATACCGCGCTGCCGTTGCGGGTGGTCGGTCTGGTGCTGAAGGATCCCATCAGCGGGCAGCCGGTGTTCGTGGCGCGAAGCGTGGAATTGCTGACGAACTAGCGGCTGGATCATTCGCAAGGGCACTTCGTGGTGAGAGGCCAGCCGGATCGAACGACTGGCCTCTCGCGTTTTTTTGCTGGCGGCACTGCGCTAGCTGCCATCGGGAAATCCGCCGCGGTGCAACACCATAGGGTAATGCGGCAGGGTTTCGGGCTTGCGAACCGATGCGCGCCATCCATGCGGGTAGGGAATTAATCCTTGGAAGACCGGAGAGTGTTCAGCGGTGGCTTCGCCAACTAATTCCTCCAGCGACTCCCGCAAGGTGCGCACCGCGTCTTCGCCGAAGCGCGCCGACCAACTTTCTTCGATTTTGCCGAGCAGCCGTGGGTAGGCATCCTTCGCATGCTTGCCTTCCGGAGTCAGGCGAGCGACTTTGGTGCGCCCCACCGCCTGAGCTGTCTCGATTACCACGAAACCGCGATTGCGGAGGAACCCCAGGGCCATGCTGATGGCTTCTTTCGAGACGCCGCTCAAGCGCGGAATATCTTTTATCGGCACACCTTGTTCATCAAGGACGCGGAGCAGGTTGGCGCAGATAGCCAGCGAGAGGTTCATGCGCTCCTCGAATTCAGTGGCCAGCGTTAACAGTGGACGGGAGAGCAGGGCCGAGAGTGGCAGATCGACCGCCGTAGTGTTGCGGCGTGTGGCGGAGATTCGCGGCTTGCGCTGCAGGCTTATACCGATCAGCCCGTAGCCAAGAATTGGGAGACAATCGGGCAGATCCGCATTCAACTTATCCACGAGTCCCTGTAGGGATTTCCGCAACCGCGCGAGCCGTGCCGCGCCAAATCGTGCAGCCCAACGCTGCTCAATAACTCCGAAGAGCGGACGCCAAATTTCCTGTGCCATGCGGCCCGCTGGGGTGGCGCGAATCACCCAATCCGATCTGCGTGGCTTTGCTCTTTTGTCGTCTGGATCGGGCGCAATGGTGATGTATCCCCATCGCTCCATTCCGTTCAAGTTGCTTGGTGTGCCGGCGAGTTGTTCCAGTTCGTTTACGCGGATTCCTTGTTCACCCACGAACTGCATGCAGTTTGCCCACATTGCCAGCGAAACCAGCCACGGTCGGTAGAGCAGGCCTGAAGCGACGTTAGGAGTTGCGCCGTGGTTGGTTGTCCGGTGCGGCAGTTGGTGTTCCACCTCGTTGTCGAATTCAATGGTGAAAGCCACCAATGCATGAGACAGCAAGGTGGCCAGCGGAAGTTTTGTACCGGTCGAATCGTCGGCCCGGCCGTCTTTGGTTTTGCCTGGCGAGCGCATGGATCATTTTTAACCCGCGGCGTCAAAAAGCAAACTCGAACACGTCAAGCCGGATTCGGCTTTCTGCAGTTCGGAGATGTCGATGGGTAGAACGTTGAAGCCAGCCGCTTCCAAACAGTCCTTGGTGCGAGGGAACGACGCCGGGTAGATTACGCGGCCGGCGATAGCGAGGGCGTTGGCACCATGTTCTTCGCCGGACGCAACGTCGATCCATGCGCAGTCGCGAAATGCCGATGCATCGAACCAGCGGCGGTTGGCCAGCAGCGTGTTGCGGCCAACGTAGGTCACCGCGGACTTCAGGTGCAAGCAGCCAGTGACCACAACGGTGATTACTTCGTAGCCGTAAGGTGCGAGTAGCGTGCGTAGTTGTCGAATCCCTTCTTCGTTCGTTCGCCGCGACAAGCCGGCGTAAACCCTGCGTTCTAGGCGCAGAAGGTCACCTCCTTCCATGGTTCCGGGAGGCGTGACGTAGGCAAGTTTGCGATACGGCGCCAGGGCGGCAGCCAGTGAATCCGCTTCGCCCCTTCGCGATGGCGTTCCTAAGGGCAGAATTACCGCCAGTTCGTCTAGCACGACCGCGGGGTCTTCGACGAACATGGAATCTGGAAAGTCTGGTTCGGCGGGCAGCGAGATCACCCGAACTCCGAGCTGTTGGAGCAGCTTTTCGTAGGACTGGTGTTGCGTCTCGGCAATTTTCAAGTCGATGGGCTGGCGCGCAATGAAAGACAGCTCGCACTGCACGAATGCCGGGCTGACCGCACGAGTGATGGCCGTAAGCATGTAGAGGGAAGTCTAGCTTACGTGCGAGACTTGGTGCAGCGGGGCAGAGATTCGTTGCATAATTCATGGCGCACCCGCTGCCGGGGTCCGTGGGTCGCGAGGGGGTTCCGTGTTCCGTTGCCAACGCATTATTTCGCTGGCGTCTCTAGTTGTGCTCACGGTTCTTTGCGGCGTAACTCCAGTGCGCGCACAGCAGCAAGCAGAGGGCAAGACGCTTGCCGAGCGGCTTGGCCATCCTGCCAGTTCCCGACTGCTGATTATCCACGCGGACGATTTCGGCATGATGCATTCGGTCGATTCCGCGATCTCCGAAGCGCTTGAAAATCACTGGGTGACGTCCGCCAGCATTTTGGTGCCGTGTCCGTGGTTTCCGGAAGTTGCGCAATGGTCTAAGACTCATCCGGACGCGGACCTCGGCATTCACCTGGCGCTCAACTCCGAATGGACCACGTATCGCTGGCCGCCAGTTTCGCCGCAGCCACTAAGCTCCAGCCTGCTGGGCCCCGATGGCTATCTGCCACTGGAAACCGACTACGTCAGCAAGCACGCAAAAATGCCCGACGTGGAAACCGAGTTACACGCGCAAGTGGATAAAGCCAAAGCCGCTGGTATCCGTCTCAGCCATCTGGATACGCATATGGGCGCACTGATCGGCACGAGCGATTTGTTCCACGTCTATCTCGCTACCGGACAGGCGTACAAACTACCGATTCTCTTATCCCGGCAATTCGATCTCTCGCGCGCACAATTGGACCCTAACGCCATCGTTCTGGATGCTGTCCTGGAGATCGAACCCGGCGTCGCCAAAGCGAACTGGCTCGCCGCCTACAAAAAAATGCTACAGCCGCTTCCGCCGGGCACCTACGAACTGATCGTGCACCTGGCGCACAATGACTCGGACATTCAGGCAGCCACGGCCGATCATCCGAATTGGGGCGCGGAGTGGCGGCAAAACGATTTCGACATGGTGCGCAGCCCGGAATTCCGGCAATTCCTGAAGGACCAAGGCTTCCTCCTGGTTTCCTGGACGGACCTCGCAAAAGCCTCGAATTAAGGGTGGCGAATGCGGTTTGTGGCATGGAACGCGCTAGGCGGGCGCGCGGAGGTCTGATAAACTAACCTTTGCTAGACCGCACCTGACACGCCATCTTGCATATGGCCACCTGAACTGGGTGCCTCGCGCGAGGCGCCTGACAAATAAGGAGAACCGTCAAGGCTGCTGGTGGTTACGGCAGCTATTTTTGTATCTGGACGTATCGCATATGACTCAAGACATTCGCAATATCGCCATCATCGCCCACGTGGACCACGGCAAAACCACGCTGGTGGACGCCATGCTGCGGCAGAGCGGCATATTTCGTGCCAATGAAGCCTTGGTGGAACGCGTCATGGACTCCAACGACCTGGAACGCGAGCGCGGCATCACCATTCTGGCCAAAAATACCGCGCTTTTCTTTCACGACACCAAGATTAATATCGTTGATACGCCCGGCCACAGCGATTTTGGCGGCGAAGTGGAGCGCGCGTTGCGGATGGTGGACGGCGTGGTGGTGCTGGTGGATGCCAGCGAAGGTCCGCTGCCGCAAACACGCTACGTTTTGCAAAAAGCGCTTGCTGCCAAGCTCCCGCCGGTCATCGTGCTGAATAAGATCGACCGTGTGGATGCTCGCGCGAAGGAAGTTCTCGACGAAATCTACGACCTCTTTATCGATCTTGACGCCACCGAAGACCAACTCGATTTCCCCGTGGTATATACCAACGCGCGCGATGGCGTGGCCTATCGCGAGCTCGGCGACGACTCGAAAGATCTGCTCCCGCTGTTTGAGGCGATCGTGAAATCCATTCCCAAGCCGCCCGGCGATCCCGAAGGCGTCCTGCAAATCCAGGTGATGAATCTCGATTACAGCGAATTTCTCGGGCGCATCGCCATCGGTCGCGTCTTCAATGGCACTTTGAAACGCGGACAGGAAGTGGGCATCAGCCGACTGGACGGCAAAATCACGAGCACGAAAATCACCAAGCTCTACACGTTTCGCGGGCTGGAACGCGATGAAGCGGAAAGCGTGCCCGCGGGCGACCTGGTGGCCATCGCCGGCGTTGAGGGCATTCAGATCGGCGAAAGCCTGATTGATCTGGCAAATCCCATGCCGCTTGAGCCGCTGATCATCGATGAGCCAACGCTGGCCATGATTTTCACCGTGAACAGCAGCCCGCTCTCCGGCAAGGAAGGCAGTTACCTCACCTCACGCGATCTGCGCGACCGCCTGCAGCGCGAACTGCTAACCAACGTCTCGATCCGCGTCGAAGATACCGATACGCCCGAGTCCTTTCGCGTGCTTGGCCGCGGCGAACTTCAACTCGCCATACTCATCGAAACGATGCGCCGCGAAGGTTTTGAGTTGATGGTGGGCAAGCCGGAAATCGTGACGCGCACGGAAAATGGCAAGAAGCTCGAACCGCTTGAGCGCTTGGTTATCGACGTCCCGGAAAATTTCATCGGCATCATCATGGAAACCGTCGGCAGCCGCCGCGGCGAAATGTCCAAGATGAGCAATCACGGATCCGGCCGCGTGCGTATGGACTTCAAAATTCCCTCGCGCGGATTGATCGGCCTACGCAGCCAACTGCTCACGGACACGCGCGGCACGGCGCTGATCCACTCCATCTTTGAAGGCTGGATGGACTACTCCGGTGAGATGGCGCTGCGGCCCACGGGCGCGCTGGTGGCCGACCGCAGCGGGCCGTCTACCGCGTTCGCGCTCTGGAATATTCAGGAACGCGGTGAACTTTTCATCGGCCCAGCAATTGAGGTCTACGAAGGCATGATCGTGGGCGAAAATTCCCGCGAGCAGGACATGGACGTAAATGTCTGCAAGGAAAAGAAGCAGACAAATATGCGATCATCCAGCGCCGACGAAGCCATCCGTCTCATCCCGCATCGCGAGCTCAGTCTCGAACAAGCCATCGAATTTATCGCCGACGATGAATTCGTGGAGATCACCCCGAAATCCATTCGCCTGCGCAAAAAGGTGCTGGCGGCCAACCGCCGTCCGCGCCGTTGGCAGGAAATTCGCGCCAGCCAGACGACCTAAGCAACCTAAACCCTCCCGCAGGGTTTAAGACCTGGGCCCGTGCATCTGGGCCAAACTGGCGTTACACTACTGTCACAAAGCGTGCCCAGACGCTGTAATGCATGGACTTACCCGGCCATTTTAGATACTCTCCGGGATTCGCACGGACGACACAGGGGAGCTTTTTTGTGACCAGCCGAAATGGTGGTAGCGCCGCCGCATCGCACAGCACGATTGCCGCTACGGCGACGGCACTGCCGCCACACAAGATCACCCGTGACGACGTGAAGTACTACATGGGCCGCGTATTCGATATCCCGGAGCGCCGTCTCGAAGCCATGATGTCCATCGTGGACAACGCCCAAGTCCACGAACGGCACGCCATTTTTCCCATCGAATACACTGTCGAGCCCCGTGCCCTGTCCAAAACCAACGAAGAGTACATGGAGCACGCCATCAAGCTGGGCCGTGAGGCCGCCGAAAAAGCTTTGGAGCGCGCCAAGCTCACTCCACAGGACATCGACCTCATTATCACCGTCTCTTGCACCGGCTTCATGATTCCATCGCTCGACGCCCACCTGATTGAGCTGATGGATTTTCGCTCCGACGTGCGACGCATGCCTTTCACCGAACTGGGCTGCGCTGCCGGAGCCATGGCCATCGCTCGGGCGGCCGATTATCTGAAAGCCTATCCCGGCGGGAACGTTTTAATTATCGCCGTGGAGCTTCCGTCGCTTACCTTTCAGCGCAAGGATATTTCGCAAGCCAACCTCATCTCTTCGATCCTCTTCGGCGATGGCGCCGCCGCCGTCATCGTCCGCGGCCGGGAAATGCGCGGCCCTAAAATTCTGGTTTCCGAGACTTACACCTTCCCCGATTCTCTCGGCGCGATGGGTTTCGACCTGCGCGATTCCGGCTTCCACATCCTGCTGGACAAAGGCGTCCCGGAAATGATCGGCGCAAAGATCAAAGCGCTGGTGGACGGCTTCCTCGAACGCCAAGGGCTCAAGCAACAGGACATTAAAGGCTGGATTCTCCATCCTGGCGGCGCCCGCCTGCTC
>Ga0181531_10000282_pt1 | contig 35703 bp, 31 predicted proteins | sample PEATcosm2014_Bin_38_FD_119743 | JGI IMG/M metagenome (GOLD analysis project Ga0181531, IMG submission 119743) | Peatland microbial communities from MTU Mesocosm Facility, Houghton, MI, USA - PEATcosm2014_Bin11_10_metaG | ecosystem: Environmental > Terrestrial > Soil > Wetlands > Peat | place...
GCAGTGTCGGTCATGCTTGCTGTCAGGTTTTGCTGAAGTCCGGCTGGCGCTTTTCGAAGAACGCCTGCAGCGCCTCGCGGGCCTCGGGACTGCGCAGACGCTCGACGAACAGTGAGCTTTCCGCTTCCATCGCGCCAGAAATTCCGGCTGCGGCGCCGGCGCGCATCAGGCGCTTGGTGTCGCGCACGGCACCGGGCGGCAGCGCGTTGAAGCGACTCGCCACCCGCGTGGCGTGGGAGAGCACCTCACCCGCTGGCAGCACGGCGCTGGCGATGCCGAGCGCCACGGCCGCTTCGGCACCGATCGGTTCGGCCAGCAGCAGTGCTGCGGCCGCGCGCGCGTGGCCGATGCGCCGCGGCAGCAGCAGGCTCGACCCGAACTCGGGCACCACCCCTAAGGTGACGAACGGAAACACCAGGCGCGCCTGGTCGCTCAGATACACCAGGTCACAGTGCAGCAGCATGGTGGCCCCGATGCCGATGGCAGCGCCGGTCACCGCCGCCACCACGGGTTTGTCGCAGCTCAACAGTGCCTGCATGAACACGGTCGTGGGCGATCCGGCCGCCAGCGGCGGTGCCGAGCGGAAGTCCTCCAGATCGTTGCCGGCAGTGAAAATGCCGGGCTGTCCGGTGATCAGCAGCGCGCGCACGCTCCGGTCCTCGACCGCTGCGGTGATGGCGCTGGCCATCGCCAGGTACATCGCCTGCGTCAGCGCGTTCTTCTTCTCCGGGCGTGCAATCTCGATGGTCGCGACACCCTCGAGGCTGGCCGTCCTGATTGTCATGCTGTCCCCCTGGGAACCGATGGTTCAGTCAGCATACGCCCGCGTGACGCGCCGCCCGACTCCGGTGAAAAGCTCATAGGACGCGGTTCGCGCCCACTCGGCGATGACGGCAGCGGGGAGTTCCGGTCCCCAGAGCGTCGCCTCCCCGCCGACCGCGACACCCGCGCAGTCGGTGACATCAATCGTAATCGAGTCCATCGACACGCGACCGACCAGCGGTACCCGCTGACCCCTGATCCAGACCGGCGTGCCGTTGGCCGCGTGGCGCGGGTAGCCATCCCCGTAGCCCACCCCCAGCGTGGCGATCCGGCTGGGGCGCACGGCGGTCCAGCAGCCATCGTAGCCCACCGACTCGCCGGGTTCGATATCGCGCACCGCAATGACGACCGCGCGCAGGCTCATCGCGGGCCGCAGCGGCAGCGGGTACTGGATTGCCAGCGGATTCTCCCCATAGAGCGTGATGCCGGGGCGCACCCAGCCCAGTCGCAGACCGGGGTGCGCGATCAGCACCGCCGAATTCGCCGCGCTCACCTGCGCCGCCGGGTACCCTTCGATGGCGGCGTTGAAGCGCGCGATCTGGCGCACCATCACGGGCGAATCCATCTCGTGGGTGGTGCTGAAGTGCGTCATCAGCACCAGTTCGGTGATGCCCGACAGCGCGATCAGCTGGCGCCGCGCGTTTCTGAAGCTATCGGAGTCGAGCCCCAGCCGGTGCATGCCGCAATCGAGCTTGAGCCACACGCGCAGCGGACTCGCCGCGGCGGCGGCCGCGATGGCGGCCAGCGAAACCGAGTCGTGCACGGTGACATCGATCTCCGCCGCCGAGCACAGGCCCAGCTCGGCTTCATCGAGCAGCGTGCCGAGCAGCAGCACACGCTGGGAGAAGCCGGCCTCGCGCAGTTCGAGCGCCTCCTTGAGGCGCGCCACGGCGAAGCCATCGGCCGCAGCGAGCGCCCGCGCGGCCGGCAGCACGCCGTGCCCGTAGGCGTCGGCCTTGAGCATGGCCATGATGCGGCTCTCGGGACAGAGCCGGCGGATGACGCCCAGATTGTGCCGCAACGCCGACAGGTCGATCAGCACGCGGGCGGTATTCTGCATCGCTGACTCAGGGTTGATCGCGCCACGCGAGCGTGAACATCAGATCGAAACTGCGCCCGGGCTCGGGCTCGTAGAATCGCATATTGGTCTCGTTGACGATGACCGAACCCACGTAGCTGCGATTGCCGAGGTTATCGATGCGTGCGTACTCGGTGATGTGCCAGCGCGGCAGTTGCTGCTCGAGACCAAAGCGCAGGTTGAGCACCGTGTAGCCCGAAGCTGCCTGGCTGTTGCGGTCGTCGGCGTAGATCTGTGCGCGGCTGATGGCCTCGAGCGTGGCCGTGAATCCCTGCGGCACATAGGCCCAGTTCAGCGCAGCGTAGATCGAGTCCTCGGGTACCGCCGGCAGGTGACTGCCCGTATGTATGACGAACTCCTTGCAGGGCGCGCCGAGGCAGGTTGTGTACGGCTCGGCGGTCACGGCATTGATATAAGTATAGGCCAGCCGCGTGCTGAAGCCGCCATCGAGCGTCGAGTCCAGTCCGGCCTCGAAGCCGCGGCGCTCGGTCTGGCCGATGTTTTCGTACACGGAGCGGCCGGCGGCGTTGGCCTGCACGGCCAGTTCGTCCTGAGTCTGTACGTAGAACGCCGCCAGGTCTGCGTGCAGCAGCTTGTTGCCCGCCTTCAGTCCGAGCTCATAGTTATCGCTGCGCGCGGGCTTGAGCCCCAGGTTCAACCCCGGAATGCTGCCGTCGGTGGAGCGGTAGGCCAGATCGTTCAGCGTCGGGGTCTCGAATCCCCGACCATACGAGCCGTACAGATGCAGTTGGTCGGCCGCGCGAAACACGACGCCGGCCACCGGGTTGGTGGCCGAGTAGCGCACGCCCGTATCGACGCTGCCGGTGCTGATCGGCATCAGGTTGCGGTCCTCGACCTGCACCACGCTGTTGCGGACCCCGGCGATCGCGCGCCAGCGGTCGAAGGGATCCCACTGCGCCTGCAGGTATTCATCGAGGTCGTAGACACGGTTGTTCTCGTGCCGGCGCAGCGCGCCCTCGACCCCGAGCTCATCGCCGATGAAGTTGGTGAAACCCTCGCGATGCTCCTCGAGATTGTCGTAGCTCAGTCCGAGCGTCCATTGCAGCGGCCGATCCAGCAACAGGCGACGGTCGGTCACGTGCAGATCGGTGCCTGCAAAAAAGCGGTTCAGCGCGATGACACCGCCGGGATTGGCGGGCGAGCCTTCGGTCGAGGCCGGGATCGCCTGGAACTGGGTGGTCGAACGATGGCCGCCATAGAGCGTCGCCTGCAGCGTGTCGTGATCGGACAGGTCGCGCTCATAGATGGCGCCGAGCTGCTCGTTGTCGAGCGACTTGCGGCTGTTATAGGCCAGCGCATTGGTGCCCGCCTGGGTCGGGTCGACCGCCAGCTGCGCGCGCGTCAGGCCGAGCGGATCCTGCGAGGAGGGACTGGTGATCGCATTGGCCACCAGCGTCAGGCGCGAGACATCGTCCAGGTCGAAGTGCACCTTGCTGTTGAAGAGATTGCGTTCGGCGGCCGAGTGATCGCGATAGCCGTCGGTCTGGAAGTGCGAGCCGTCAATGACATAGTTCACGTCGCCGTCGGCGCCATCGACCTTGAGGCCATAACGCTGGGTCGAGAAGCTGCCCGCTTCGACCGAGCCTTCGACACCGATTCCGGGCCTGCCATCCTCGGTGAATACCGAAATGACGCCCCCCGAGGAGTTTCCGTAGAGTGCCGAAAACGGGCCGCGCATCACCTCGATGTGCTGTGCCGACGCGAGATCGAATTGCGAGAACTGCCCCTGCCCGTCCGGCATCGTGCCGGGGATGCCATCCGAGTAGAGCCGCACACCGCGCACGCCGAACTGGGAGCGCGCCCCGAATCCGCGGATCGAGAGCTGCAGGTCCTGCGCATAGTTCTGCCGCATCTGTGCCGAGATGCCCGGAATCGAATCGAGCGTCTCCGACAGGTTGACCTGCATCTGTCCCTGCGAGATCTGCTGCTCATCGATGCGGTTGATCGACACCGGCAGCTCATCGATCGAGGCCGGCATGCGCGTGGCGGTCACCACAATGGTCGTGAGTTCAGTGTCCGCGTCCGCCGCAGCAGCGCCGCAGGTCAAGACCGGCCCGATCGAAAACAGCGTGGCCAGCAGCGGTTGGCGAAACGATTGCAATTGATTTCCCCGCGCGCCGTCTCAGGGTCAGCTCAGCGCGCCTGCGGTCGAGTGTGTAAGTTGAGTAATAATTGTAGCCGAGTCCGCAGAGTACCTGCACACGGGGAGTCAGATCATGTCACTCGCGCTCTATGGCCATCCTTTCTCCTCCTACACGCAGAAGGTGCTGATCGCGCTGTACGAGAACGGCACGCCGTTCGAGCTGCGCAGTATCGGGCCGGATACGCCGCAGCATTCGGCCGAGTGGCTGAGGCGCTGGCCGCTGCGCAAGTTCCCGCTGCTGGTGGATGGCGAGCGCAACATCGCCGAAACCAGCATCATCATCGAGTACCTGCAGCTCCGATATCCAGGACCGGTGCGGCTGCTGCCGGCGGACCCGATGGCCGCGCTGGACGTGCGCTTCCTCGACCGCTTCTTCGACCTGCACGTCATGAGCGCCGTGCAGCTCGCGGTGAACGGTGCGCTGACGGGTGATCCGGTGAAACGCCAGGAGGGGTTGGCGGTTGCCGTGGAGAAGCTCGAGCTCGCCTACGCCTGGCTTGAAGGGCAGCTTGCCGGCCGAACCTGGGCGGCCGGTGCGGACTTCACCCTGGCGGACTGTGCAGCCGCGCCCGCGCTGTTCTACGCGGACTGGACGCATCGGATTGGCGAAGCATTTGCGCGGCTGCGCGCCTACCGCGCGCGGCTGCTGGCGCGGCCGTCCTTTGCACGCGCGGTCGATGAAGCACGGCCGTTCCGGCCGCTGTTCCCGCTTGGGGCGCCGGACCGGGAGTAATTCCGACTCAGCCGCCCTGCGCCGCGCGCAACCCGGCGTATGGCAGGACTTCCAGGATTTCCCCGGCATTGAGGCGCTGCTGCGTGCGGCGCCAGAACGTGGGCTCGAACAGATCCCGGTGCGCCTCCAGGAAGGCCGCGCGCTGCGCGCCGGCCATGCCAAGGAAATTGGTCAGCGTTTCGGGAAAGACATCCTTGTCGCCGACGAAATACCAGGGCTCGGCGTTCATCTCATCGTCATCGCAGCTCGCGGTCGGCACGTCACGGAAGCTGCAGTCGGTGACCCGGCAGAGTTCGTCATAGTCGTAGAAGATCACGCGGCCGTGGCGGGTGACGCCGAAATTCTTCAGCAGCAGATCGCCCGGGAACACATCGGTCATCGCCAGATCGCGGATGGCCTGGCCGTAGTCGAGCGCAATGCGCGTCGCGGCAGCTTCATCGGCCGAACGCAGGTACAGGTTCAGCGGCACCAGCCGGCGTTCGATGTAAAGGTGATCGAAGATCAGGTCCTCGCCCTCCTGGTGCACGCTATCGCCGGCCTCGGCCAGCAGTTCTTCGAGCAGCGGCGCCGCAAACCGCGTCACCGGGAAGCGCAGCCGCCGGAACTCCTGGGCATCGATGAGACGGCCGGCGCGGTCGTGGCGGAACACGAAGGCGTACTTGTCCATGACCTCCTGCTTCCACACATCCTTGACCGCGGGGATGTGCTCGCGGATGACCTTGAACACCACATCGAGCGAGGGCAAGGTAAAGCACACCATCACCAGCCCGCGCTCGCCGGGCGCATGCACGAATTCGTCGCGGCTGTGCGCCAGGTGCCGCATCAGAGTGCGATAACGTTCGGTCTTGCCCTGCTTGGCGCGGCCGAGCACCGTGAACAGTTCCCCCACGGGCTTGCGCGGCAGGATTTCCTTCAGAAACAGCACCGTTTCAGCGACGCGCTCCAGATCGACATGAAAGTAGGAGCGGGCGATGCCGAACAGAATGCTCAGGTCATCCTCATCGAGAATCGTGGCGTCCACCTCGACCCCGGTCGCGCCATGGCGCAGCGCCAGCGCCAGCGGCACCGGCTGATCGCCGGCCAGCACCCGGCCCACCAGGTAGGCGCGCGTTGCCTGGTAGAACACGGCATCGAGAATTTCGATGCCATCGACCCGAGGCGGCAAGTTGAGTGAAATCAGCCTTTGTTCCATCGTGGCAGCCACCGCTTGCGCACTGGCCTCAAGATCGGCCCAGGGCACACCGAGTGCGCGATCGGAGAGCACCTGCCCGATCAGCGCCGGCAGTTCTCCTGAGCTGCGATAGATGCGGGTCACCGTATGTCCCACAACCGAGGCCAGCGGATCCAGGTCGGTGGCGATGAACTCGATGTCGGAGGCCACACCCACGGTGCCGAAGAGCCTGCGTGTGACCGAGCTGAAGAAGGTCTTGCAGAACTCGCTGTCCGGCAATCCATCGATGAGATTGGAGAAGTGGCGCTTGACCTCGATCCACAGCTCGCGGCGCCGCACATCGGCACCGAGTGCCGACTCGAGCACCTTGATGGTCTCGGCGACGCACTGCTCGTACAGATCGATGCGCTCGACCGCATCGGCCTGCCCCGCGTGCCAGTCGCGCGCTATGAAGCGTTGCGGCGCACGACGGGTGATGGCGCGAAAGCGCGCGTTGTACTGCAGGAACGCCTCCACCACCTGCTGCGCGCATCGCACCGCGTACAGCGCCGACTCGAACGCGGTGTGTATCTCACCGTGCGAGAGCGAGCGGGTCAGGCCGCTGATGCCAGCGGCCGTCGCCAGGGGCTGAGACTCTTCCACCTGCATGGTCTTAAGCGGTGTGGAATTGCTGTTCCTCGGTGCTGCCGCTCAGGGCCGCCAGCGAGGAGCTGCCGCTGGTGATCGCCTGCGTCACCGAATCGAAGTAGCCCGCCCCGACTTCGCGCTGGTGGCGCGTGGCGGTGTAGCCCACTTTTTCGGCCGCGAACTCGGCCTGCTGCAAGGCGACGTAGGCCGTCATCTGGCTGGCCTTGTAGCCGCGGGCCAGGTCGAACATCGCGTAGTTGAGCGCATGGAAGCCGGCCAGCGTGATGAACTGGAACTTGTAACCCATGGCACCGAGCTCGCGCTGAAACTTTGCAATCGTGGCGTCGTCGAGGTTGCGCTTCCAGTTGAACGAGGGGGAACAGTTGTAGGCCAGGCGCTTGTCCGGGAACTTGCGGTGTATGGCTTCCGCGAACAGCTTCGCTTCCTCGAGATCGGGCTTGCCGGTTTCGCACCAGAGCAGATCCGAATAGGGCGCGTAGGCAAGACCGCGCGCGATCGCCTGGTCGAGACCCGCCTTGACGTAGAAAAATCCTTCCGCGCTGCGTCCCTTGCTGGTATCGATAAAGGCGCGATCGCGCTCATCGACATCCGAGGTGATCAGGTTGGCCGATTCGGCATCGGTACGAGCCAGCAGCACGGTCGGTACATTGCAGACATCCGCTGCCAGCCGCGCGGCCTGCAGCTTCTGGATGCCTTCCTGCGTCGGCACCAGCACCTTGCCGCCCATGTGGCCGCACTTCTTGGCCGAGGACAATTGATCCTCGAAATGTACGCCCGCCGCGCCTGCGGCGATCATGCCCTTCATGAGTTCGAAGGCGTTGAGCACGCCACCGAACCCGGCCTCCGCATCGGCGACGATCGGCTTCATCCAGTCGATCGAGTCATCGCCCTCGGCGTGATGAATCTGGTCGGCGCGCAGCAACGCATTGTTGATAGCGCGCACCACTGCCGGTACCGAGTCGGCCGGATACAGCGACTGGTCCGGATACATCTGACCGGCAAGATTCGCATCGCCCGCCACCTGCCAGCCGGAAAGGTAAATCGCATCGAGGCCGGCCTTGACCTGCTGCAGCGCCTGGTTGCCGGTGAGAGCGCCCAGCGAGTTGACGAAGGGTTTTTCGTTGATGTAACGCCAGAGTTTCTCGGCCGTGATGCGCGCGATCGAATGCTCCACGGGTACGGTACCGCGCAGACGCACGACATCCTCGGCCTTGTAGTCGCGTGTCACTCCGCGCCAGCGCGGGCTCTCGCGCCAGTAACTGCGCAGTTCGTCGGCGGTGGGCAGGGTTCGGGTGGCATTCATCAGGATCTCTCCAGTTTTCAGGACAACAGTTCGTACGCGGGCAGGGTCATGAAGTCATCAAAGCTCTCGTCCGTGACCATGCCGGCAAACAGTCGCGTCGCGGTCGGGAACACACCCGAGAGGGTGCGCGCGGCGCCGATCTCGCGGTGGATGTGCTCGAGCTCCTCGCCGAGCAGCTCGTGGAAATATTCCGGCGTGAAGACCCGGCCTTCGGCCGTGCGCGTGCCATGGCGCAGCCACTGCCAGAGCTGCGCGCGACAGATCTCCGCCGTGGCGGCGTCCTCCATCAGGTGATAGAGCGGCACGCAGCCGTTGCCGCCAAGCCAGGATTCGAGGTATTGCACGCCGACGCGGATGTTGCGGCGGATGCCGGCCTGAGTGACAGCGCCCTCTGGTGCGCGCAGCAGGTCGGCCGCGCCGACGTGGACATCGTTTCGCAGCACATCGAGCTGGTTTTCACCGTGCATGACCGCATCGAAGGATTGCCTGGCAATGGCAGCCAGTGCGGGGTGCGCCACCCAGGTGCCGTCGTGCCCGGCCCGGGCTTCGCGCAGCTTGTCGAGGCGCACGCGCTCCATGGCTGCGGCGTTGGCCGTCGGATCGCTGGCGATGGGAATCTGCGCGGCCATACCGCCGATGGCGTGAGCGCCGCGGCGATGACAGGTGTGAATCAGCAGATCCACGCAGGACTTCATCAGCGCCCGATCCATGGTGACCGAATCGCGATCCGGCAGTACGCTGTCGGGGCGGTTCCGGAATTTCTTGATGTAACTGAAGATGTAATCCCAGCGGCCGCAATTGAGTCCGGCCGAGTGCTCGCGCAGTTCGAACAGGATCTCGTCCATCTCGAAGGCGGCCAGAATCGTCTCGATCAGCACCGTCGCGCGGATCGTGCCGCGGGGAATGCCCAGGTGCTCCTGCGCCGCCAGGAACACATCGTTCCACAGACGCGCTTCCAGATGGCTCTCGAGCTTGGGCAGATAGAAGTACGGCGCAGTGCCGGCACGTGCCAGCGCCTCGGCGTTGTTGACCAGGTAGAGAGTGAAATCGAACAGCGACGCCGACACCGGTTCGCCGTCGATGCGCAGGTGCTTCTCCGGCAGGTGCCAGCCGCGGGGACGAACGATCAGCGTCGCAGTGCGCGCATTGAGGCGATAGTCGCGGCCCCGAGCGTCGGTGAATTCAATGCGCCGCCGCACGGCATCGGCCAGATTCACCTGGCCGCGTAACAGGTTGTCCCAGGTGGGCGAACAGGAATCCTCGAAGTCCGCCATGAAGGTATTGGCGGCCGCATTGAGCGCATTGATGATCAACTTGCGGTCGGTCGGCCCGGTGATCTCGACGCGCCGGTCCGTAAGGTCGGGCGGCGCCGGCGCGACGCGCCAGTCGCCCCGACGCACATCGGCCGTGGCGGCAAGAAAATCCGGCAGTGCGCCTGCATCAAAGCTGCGCTGTCGGGTCTGCCGGTCCGCCAGCAGCGCCAGGCGGCGCTGATCGAACCGGGCATGCAGGTGCTTCAGCAGCCCAAGTGCAGCGGGCGTCAGCACCTCGTGTGCCCGTTCGACCCGGGTGGGCGCCACCGCCACGATGGGTTCCGATGGCGGCACATAATGACCGCCCCGCGCTGACAGAACACTGCTCATGAAACCAGCATACCCACGGACTCAGGAATATTTGACTTTAAAAACTTCACAGTGTTAATTTCACAACTGCATGCCTAATCTGATGCGAAAGGGTCACTTCCTGGGCGCCAAATTGCGCAATATCCGCAAGCGCAACGGCCTGACGCTCGAGGAATTGTCGATCCGCTGTGTGCAGATGGATGCCGAGAACGGCCCCTCGATGTCCTACCTGAGCATGATCGAGAGCGGAAAGCGCACGCCCTCAGCCGACCTGCTGGCGCTGCTCGCCCGAGTGTTCCAGCGCGAAGTGGCCTGGTTCCTGGATGAGAGCGCCGATGGCACCGAGGCCACGTCGAGCGCAGGCTCCGCGCGCAGCGGCGGTGCCGCGCGCATTCCACTCGAGCCGGGATTCCTGTTCTCCAAGGAACTGCTGCAGTCGGCGATTCCGGAACTCCTGACCCAGACCGGCACCAGCGGACGCCAATTCGCGCATCTGCTGATCCGTTCGCACCAGGAAATGTCGCGCAACGATTTTCCCGATCTCGAGCGCAGCGCCGAGCGAGTGGGCGAGCGCCGCTTCCCGCTGTCGGTCGAAGACCTGACGGGGCTGGCCACGGCGCATGGATTGCAACTGCGCTGGTTCGATCGCCGGCCGGCGTTTTTACGCGACAAGGATCAGCAGGTGCGCAGCATCGTGCGGTCCTTCTTCGAGCCGCCCGGCACCGTGTATCTCAACCGCGCGCTGCGCGCCGATCCGGCGCGATTGAAATTCGATCTGGCGACGCATATCGGTCACAAGGTGCTGCACGGTGGCGATGGCATGAAGTCGGCGCATGCCACGGGCGGAGAGATGGGCGGCAGCCCGGAAGGCGGCGCGGACCCGGCCGGACTGCGGGCGCAGGATGTGCTGCACGCCTGGCGCGATTTCGAGTGCAGCTTCTTTGCCGGTGCGCTGCTGTGTCCCAAGATCCCGTTCCGGCGCTTCCTCGCGCGCGAGCGCTATCGCGTCGAAGCCGCGGCCAAGCTCGACCTGACGCCCGCCGTGGTCATGCGCCGCATGACCAAGGTGTCACCCTACCCTTACTGGCACTTCTTTGATGCCTATCCTCCGGGCTACCTGCGCGCGGTCTATCGGGGCAACGGCATACCGCTGCCCTGGGGCAACATGGCACGCGCATCCGATCCCTGCCCGCAGTGGGCCGTGTTTCGGATGCTCGGCGGACACCAGAAGGAGTCCGGATCGCAGATCTCCGTGCTGCGCGACCAGGATCGTTCGCTGCTCTATTGCTGTTACTCCATGCGTACGCGCGACATGGCAGGCAACCCGCACGTGCTGTCGGTGGGCATCGACCTGGCGCCGGTGCTCGACGCCAATGGCGCCGACTCCGCGCAGATCGTCGCCAGCATTGCCGCCGATTGCATGCGCCGGCGCGCCGATGCGCCGATTCCAGAGGCGGCAGCCAGCGCACTGCGTGCCGCCGCCGGCGTGCTCAACATCGCCTGGGTCGAAGAGGCATTGGAACATCCGGCGCGTATCATCTGTCCGCGCAGCGCGAACTGCCCGAGGCCGGACCGCTGTGAAGGCGCCGTGCCCTCGCGCGCGCGCGAGATCACCGACATTCGCGCCGAGATACTGGGAGCGACCAGCGTACGTTAGGTAGATAATAAATTAAGGATAGGCCATATCCTTTTGTTTATGCTGCGTAAAATTAAGATCATCCTGTTACTCCTCGCGGCTGCCATCGGCACCTGGGCGCAGCCGATCAAAGCGGCGGAGCCTCCGGTCCACGGTTTGTGGATCTGGAAGAGCGCCGAAGTGCTGGACGATGCGCAATCCATCCAGGCGATTCGCGGCTTCTGCCAGGCGCAGGCGATCACAGAGATCTATGTCTCCATGCCCAGCCGATACGATGCGCTGGATGCCATGCGGCTCACGCAGCTGATCAACCACATGCACCAGTCCGGCGTCCGCGTCGAGGCACTGATCTCGAGCACCGATGCGGACGAGCCCGGCGCTCCACGGACCCGGCTGATCGATCAGGTGCAGGCGGTGCTGCAGTTCAATCGCGATCACGCCGCGCAGCGCTTCGACGGCATACACCTGGACGTCGAACCGCAACAGCGTCCCGAGAACAAAGGCGCGGGGAATCTCGAGTACCTGCCCGGGCTCATCGCGACCTACCGCGCGGTGCGGGTGCTGTCGGATCGCGCCGGCCTGACTCTCAACGCGGACATCCAGGGCAAAATACTCAAGGCCGATCTGGCACAGCGACGCGCGCTGCTCAGTTCATCACCGCGCTTCACCTTGATGCTGTATGAACTCGACAACCCCGGGGATGGCAGATCCCCGGCGCAGCAGATCGAGAAGCTGCGCGATGCCAGTGAACGCTTTCTCGAGATGGCGTACGCGGGACTCGACGATCCGACGCTCGCGCGCATGGCGATCGGGCTGCGTACACCGGACTACGGGGCGCAGCTGCCGCAGATGCTGCAGCTGCTCGAGCAGGAGCATCGGGCCAACCCTCACTTCCTCGGCTGGGCGCGCCACTCTTATAACGACACGCTTCCCTGACGCGGTCGCCTTGATGCCCGGGCGCTCGCGTAGGCGCCGACCGACGACAACACGTGGGGCGCGCCGCTGTGGCGGTCGGGTGGAGCGAATCAAGATTTCGCCATACTCTGGAGGAGAACGCGATGAAACTATTAGCGAGTATGGTTCTGTTGGCTCCTTTCCTGTCGGGCTGCATCAGCAGCAGCAGCCCACCGCCGCCGGCCAAGACCACCGTGGTTGTGCCCTCGAACAACACGACGACAGTGGTGTGCGCGGACGGCACTCAGCCGCCCTGCCACTAAAGCCCCGCGAGACGCCGGACAGGCCGCCACACCTGCCCGGCGAATACGACGCCGCGGACCGGCAGCGGTAATCCCGCGGATGCGAGAACCTGCGCAGCCCAGCTGTTGCAGGTGTAGGCGGCCGAATAGCGCAGCGATGAGCGCCAGTACGCGCTGCCTTCGTAAGGCCCGGGTCCATCGGACTGCGGGCGTCCATCCTGTAGCGAGAAGGCTGCTGCGATGCTCTGTTGTGCCGCCATTATCTTGCTGGCCGGCAAGGTCAGCGCGACCACCTCGGTCTCGCCAAAGGCCTGCTGCGGCGTGCCGCGCAGCGCCGTTACCAGCATCAATCCATCGCCGGGCCAGAGCGCCGCGAGCATGTTGGGGAAGGCCGGATTGCGCACGTGCAGGTAGCGGCGATCGCCAAATCCGAAAGTGACAAAGCGCGCCTCCGGAAACTGCTCGCTCACGTTCTTGAGCGGCTGCAGCAGGTCGTCTGCAGCGAACCCCAGATCGATGTGCCAGCCGCGTCGTACCACATAGAGGGTGACATCGCGCGCCGGCGCGGCCTCGCTCGGGGCCACAGTCGCGCCAGCAAGCGCCCTGTTGCTGCTGCAGCCCGCGAGGCACAGTGCCAATGCGATTGCGACGGTCGCCAGCAGCGCGCAATGACGCAGCAGTGCGCCACTGTGCTGCCAGCGGGCGATCATCGGCGGCAGGTTTGACGATAGCGTCGGGGCGGCAGGCCGCATCGCCGGCTGAATACCGCGGTGAAATGACTCTGGGAAGCGAAGCCCACGCGCCGTGCCACTTCACCGATTTCTTCCTCAGTCGTGCGCAGCAGTTCCTTGGCGCGTTCCAGGCGGCGACCGATCACATATTGATGCGGCGGCTGACCGGTGGCCTGGCGAAAGCCGCGCGCGAACCGAAAGGTGCTGAGGTTGGCGGCGCCCGCGATCGCATCCAATGAGACGTCTTCGCACAGGTGCGCTTCAATGTATTCGAGCGCCGCTCGCAGGCGGTGCGCGGGCAGATCCAGCCGATCCAGCACCTCATGGGCACTGAGCGTCGAGTGCCGGCGCAACAGCTGCAGCGTCAGCGCATGCGATGCCGACTGCGCGAACAGCGAGCCGCACAGACCAGGCTGCGACAGTTCGGTGTTGATCTTCACCGCGATGTCCATGATTGCCATGTCGGTGAGTCCGATACCGTCGAGCAGCTGCACGGAGCGATCGCCGAGCTCCTGCACGGCGGCGCTCATGACTTCTGGATCGAGGAAAATATGCAGCTCCTCGATCTCGCCCTTCCATTCCCAATGACTGCCCTGGTGTGCCGACATGATCATGATGTTGCCGGGCACGGAGCGGCTGCGCCGTTCAAGACCGTTCCAGCGCGAGGAGAGCTGGCACGGGTTGGACAGGTGCGCGACGATGAAATGACGGTTGATCGGTGGCAGGTCGAGCTGCCAGCTCGCAGGATTGGCCAGCCGGTAAGCCTGAATGTGTTGCCAGCCCAGCGCTTCGCTCGAGAGCTTCGGCGCGCGCGGCATCAGTTTCATCCACTCCCGCGGCCCTAGCATGTGATCAGCCTACTCTGGCGCTCGCTGCGGAAGCAAGAACATCCGCGTGAGGACGATGAAGCACAGCGCCGAGGTCAGCGCGGATGGCAAGGACGCCGTCAGCAGGCGGTAAGGTCCGCTCGAGGCGTAGGTGAGCGGGTTGAGCAGCCAGAGGTACACGCAACACCCCAGCGCGAGCGCCAGCAGCGCTGCCGGATTGAAGCCGGCGATGCTGCGGTAAGGCGCTGAAGGATCGCGGCTATAGATCGCGCGAATGTCCACATGGCCCCGGCGCAGCACGAAGTAGTCGGCGATCTGGATGCCGCACAAGGGCGCGAACGCCACGCCCAGGAACGCCAGGAAGGCGCCGAAGCGCGCAAAGAACAGCTCCGGGATCAATGCGCCCACCAACGCCACCGGTGCGATCGTGATCAGCAGCAGTGTCGACCAGGAGACACGCTCGAGGGCAGCGAAGTGACGCAGTCCAATGGCCGATGAATAGATCCCGGTGATCGCGGTGCCGAAATTGGCGACGGATACAAAGATCAGCGAAATGATGGCGTAGGTCGGGCCACCCACCGAGCGCAGCCATTCGGACGGATCCGAGGACTTCAACACCAGGATGCCGGCCAGCCCGATCAGGCTCAGCAGCGGAATCGAGGCGCCCATGCCCAGCATCACGGGAACGACCGCCGTGCGCGCGTTCGGGGCCATCCGGATCATCGCCCCGATATAGGGCCACCAGGACATGGTCGAGGTGATGCCGATCTCCACACCGGTGGTGTAGTTCCAGAGCCGGTCAGGGCTCGCCATCGCCGGCTCGGCCCGCCGCAGTTCCGGCCAGCGGTGCGAGACCAGCAGCCAGAGCATCCAGAACCCGATGGGGACATGCGCGGCCAGGATATTGGAGACCTTGGTGACGCCGGTGGCTCCACGCAGCAGCGTCAGATAAATCACCGCGCAGGCCATCAGCGTAGCGGCGGGTACCAATTCCCGGGAGCTGTAGCCGCGCGGCATCGCGCCGAGCGCGAGCAGCAATTGCGCGGCCGATTTGGAGCCGAATATCAGCAGCAGCGAGTTCCAGCCGACGATCGAGATCAATTGCATCGCCGAGGGGATGATCCAGCCGCGGGCACCGAATTGCGGCCGGGTCGAGGCAATCGAATCGATACCGAAGCGTGCGCTGACCGGACCTGCGGCCAGGAAAGCCAGCAGCATGCCGATCATGCAGCCGGCGGTCAGCGCCGCGGCGCCCTGTTTGAAGTTCAGGTAATAGCCGGTGTACTCGCCGATGATGTAGCACCAGGTGGCAGCGCCCGCCGTGGCCAGCGCGATCGCGAGCCGCCAGGGTCCCCAGTCACGCTCGGATGGCAGCAGCGGCCAGGCGCTCTTATCCGCAGCCTCGCTCAAGTCCACCATCCCCAGAGCAGTAACGCCGCCGGGATCGCGACCCCGAACAGCACCAGCCAGAACCAGCTCGCGCGGTTGAAGTCGCCGCCGGCGTCGGTGTCACGTTCGAGGATATCGATCCGTCGGGCCAGTTCCGGGGGCAACGGCGGCTCGGGCATTGGGATGGGCTTCGGCATCGGCGTAGGGGAACCACCAGAAATCATGCGGATTTGCGGCCGGGTCGATCATAGCCAATTTGGTGTGGCGGAAACTGTCGAGCCCCTCCGAGCCCAGCTGACGGCCCATGCCCGAATATTTTCGCCCGCCGAACGGACCGGCATCGTTGTCGAGCAGCGGCGCATTGACCCAGACCATGCCGGCCTCGATTTCATTGACGGCGCGCATCGCCTCGTTCAGATCCAGCGTGTAGATGCTCGCGCCCAGTCCGTAGCGCGAGCGATTCGCGAGTGCGACGGCCTCATCAAAGCTCGCAACGCGAGTCACGGGCGCGACCGGGCCGAAGGATTCCTCCTGCATGATGGCCGCTTCGGGCGGCACATCCACCAGCACCGTGGCCTCGGCGAAGAATCCCCTGTCGAAGCCGCGCGGCCGTCCGCCGCCGATCGCCGTGCGAATCCCCTGTGCTTTGGCGGTGGCGAGGATGCGCTGGAAGCGCGCGAGCTCGCGCGCGGACGCCAGCGGTCCCATGTCCACGCGGTCGAGCCCATTGCCCACCCGCACCGCGGCGGTGTGCGCGATCAGGCGCTCGACGAACTCGTCGTAGACGCTCTGGTGCACGTAGAAACGCTCCGCGGCAGCGCATACCTGGCCGCAATTCAGATAGGCGCCAAAGGCGGCGGCACGGGCCGCCGTCTCGATCGGCGCCGAGGGCATGACGATGAAGGGATCGTTGCCCGAGGTCTCGATCAGCGCGCGCTTGTACTGGCGCGCACAGGCTTCCGCCACAGTGCGCCCGGTATCGATCCCGCCCGTGAAGGCGACCATGTGCGTGTCCGCATGACCGACCAGCTGCGCTCCGGGCTTGCCGCCACCGGCGAGCACCTGCACCAGTCCGGGCGGCAGCGACTCGAATGCCTTGACGAAGCGCAAAGTCGTGAGCGTGGTCAGATCCGAGGGCTTGATGATGACGGCATTGCCGCAGCCGATCGCCGCCGCGGCCTGCCAGCACAGCAGGCACAGGGGATAGTTGAACGGCAGGATGATCACGACGACGCCGAGCGGCTCCTTGATCGTGAAGTGAAATTGCGCATCGACGGTGGGGCCGAGCACCTTGCCGAGCTCGTGACGCGCAATCTCGGCGTAGTAGTCCACGGCCGTCACGGACCAGCTCACCTCGTCCGCCGACTCTTTATATGTCTTGCCCATTTCGCGCGTGAGCATCTCGGCGACCACCGGCCGGTCCAGCCGCATGGCCTGCGCCACCTCGTGCAGCATTTCCGCCCGACGGTGATAGTTGACCTTGTGCCAGCGCTTCTGCGCCGCATTGGCGATCCGCACGGCCTCATCGACTTCCGCGACGGTCGCGTCCGTGTAGCGGCCGATCACCTGCTCGGTGGCCGGATCGATGATCTCGGCGCTGCGATCTCCGCGCGCGGCGCGCAGTTCGCCCCCGATGTAGTGATGGCCGCTGAGCTGGCCGAACAGCGAATGCACGTCCATACACACTCCAACGCGCCCAACGCGCCTGCGATTTCAGCAGTGTGTCGGCGGGGACTGGGCCTCGTCTTTCGAGTTCCTGCCGCGGCTGTCGTGATCTTGCTCATTTAGATCGCTCCCACCCGCGGACAGATCACGCGGTTCTGGCGCATTGCGGTCACTGTCTCTAGCCTTCGCGTATGACCGATCGACCCACGCACCCACCGCTGCCCAGCCAGGCTCGCGTCGTCATCATCGGCGGCGGGGTGATCGGCTGCTCGATCGCCTATCACCTGACGAAGCTCGGCTGGCGCGATGTGCTGCTGCTGGAGCGCAAGCAGCTCACCTGCGGCACCACCTGGCACGCGGCGGGCCTGCTGACCACGCTGCGCGACACCGTCACGCAGACGCGCCTGGCCAAGTACACGCAGGATCTCTACCGTCGGCTGGAAGCGGAGACCGGCCAGGCCACGGGCGTGATTTCCTGCGGTTCGATCCAGCTGGCCGCAACGCCAGCCAAGGCGCAGGAGATGCGCCGCGGCGTCAACATCGCGCGCTCGTTTGGTGTCGAGGGCTACGAAATCGATCCGCAGAGCGTGCAATCGATGTGGCCGCTGGCCGATGTCTCGGATCTGACGGCGGCCTTTCATTTCCCGGGCGATGCGCGCGCCAATCCGGCCGATGTGACCCAGGCGCTCGCCAAGGGCGCGCGCGCGGGCGGCGCGCGGCTGATTGAACATACGCGAGTGACCGGCATCAGCCGCGCTGCCGGCCGCGTCACCGGTGTAGTCACCGACCGCGGCACGGTGGGCGCGGAATTCGTGGTCAACTGCGCCGGGATGTGGGCGCGTGAAGTGGGGCGCCTGGCCGGCGTCGAAGTGCCGCTGCAGGCCGCCGAGCACTACTATCTGATTTCGGAGCCGGTTGAGGGCATGCATCCGCTGCTGCCCATACTGCGTGATCCCTGCAATGGCGCCTACATTCGCGAGGAAGCCGGCAAGCTCATGGTCGGGCTGTTCGAGCCGATCGCCAGGCCCTGGGGCGCGCAGGGCATCCCCGAGGACTTCTGCTTCGGCGATATCCCGCCGGACTGGGATCGCATGTATCCGTACATCGAGCAGGCGATGCGACGCGTACCGATCCTGGCGAATACCGGCATCAAACTATTGTTCTGCGGACCGGAGTCCTTCACGCCCGATCACAACTACATCATGGGCGAGGCGCCGAATCTCCGGAATTTCTTCGTCGCCGCCGGCTTCAATTCGCTCGGCATACTCTCCGGCGGAGGTGTCGGCCACGTGATGTCGCAATGGATCGTCGATGGCCACGCGCCCATGGATGTCTGGTCGGTGGACATCCGTCGTCTGCATGCCTGGCAGAACAACTCCCGCTACCTGCTCGATCGCACGGTCGAATCCCTCGGCATCGGCTATCAGGATCATTGGCCCTACCGGCAATGGCAGAGTGCCCGCAACGTCAAGCAAAGCATCCTGCATGATCGGCTCGCAGCCGCCGGCGCCTGCTTCGGCGAATCGGCCGGCTGGGAACGTCCGAACTGGTATGCGACTCCGGGACAGGCGGCGCGCTACGAATACAGCTGGGGACGCCAGAACTGGTTCGCGAACAACGCGGAGGAGCACCGTGCCGTTCGCGAACGCGTCGGCCTGTTCGAGCAGAGCTCGTTTGCGAAGTTGATGCTGGAGGGGCGCGATGCCGAGAGCGTTCTCAACCGCATCGCCACCGCCTCGCTCAGCGTGCCACAGGGGCGGGTCGTCTACACGCAGTTCCTGAACGAGCGTGGCGGCATCGAAGCGGACCTGACCATCGCGCGATTGGCGGCGGATCGCTTCATGGTGGTCACCGCCGCCTTTACCCAGACGCATGTCGAGGCCTGGATCCGCAATCACACCCCGCCCGAAGCCCACTGCGTACTGACCGACATGTCCGGCGCCTACGCCATGCTCAACCTCCAGGGACCGGCTTCGCGCGCGCTGCTGCAGAGCGTCTCGCCCCAGGACTTCTCGAACACCGCCTTCCCCTTCGGCAGCTGCCGCGAAATCCAGATCGGCTACCAGAGCGCACTGGCTTTGCGGCTGACCTATGTCGGCGAACTGGGTTGGGAGTTGTACATCCCGACCTGCTTTGCGCTGCCCGTCTATGACGCACTGACTGCCGCGGGTAAAGTGCATGGGCTGCGGCACTGTGGTTATCACGCGCTCAATTCGCTGCGAATCGAAAAGGCCTATCGCGACTGGTCGCACGATATAGGGCCGGACGACGATCCGTTGCAGGCAGGTCTCGCCTTTACCTGCGCCTGGGACAAACCTGGCGGCTTCATCGGCCGCGAGTCGCTGCTGCGAGCGCGTGCTGCCGGCACTCCGAAGCGACGGCTGGTGCAGTTCATGCTCGAGGATCCGCAGCCGCTGCTTTATCACAATGAACCGATCTATCGCGACGGGGCGATGAATGGGCATACGACATCGGCGATGTACGGGCACACGCTGGGCGCGGCCGTGGCACTGGGCTATCTCGAATCGCCCGAGGGCGTGAGCGATGAGTACGTGCAATCCGGACGCTACGAGATCCAGGTCGACCGGCGGCGCATTCCGGCGCGCGCATCGCTGGTGCCGCTCTACGATCCGAAAAGCGCGCGTGCGCGGCAGTGATATGATTCCACTGCCCCGCTTGCAGGAGAACAGCCTTGATCCCCGAGACGACGTACCCCCGTGCGCCGCGCGGCCGCGCCGTGCTGCTGGTGCTGGCCGCGCTGCTGATCGGCGGTGCAAAGTTAAGCAGTGCGCGCAGCCCCGGTGACGTCGATGCCGAGCGGCTGGAGCATGCAGCCACCGAACCCCAGAACTGGTTCACCGGCGGACGCGATATCGAGGGATCCTATTTCTCGCCGTTGACGAACATCGATGCCGCCAATGTCGACAGGCTCGGATTCGCCTGGGACTACGATCTCGGCACCGATCGCGGGCAGGAGGCAACGCCGGTGGTCGTGGACGGCGTCATGTATACCTCCAGTACCTGGGGCTGGGTGTATGCGGTCAATGCCGCTACCGGACAGGAACTGTGGCGATACGTGCCGCAGATGGATCTCATTTACGGACGCAACCCCTGCTGCGACCTGGTCAATCGCGGCGTCGCGGTATTCAAGGGCAAAGTCTACGTCGCCTCCGTCGATGGCCACCTGCACGCGCTCGATGCGGCCACCGGCAAGCAGGTCTGGGAAGCCGACACACTGGTCGATCACAAGCTGCCCTACTCGAGTACGGGCGCGCCGCAGATTGCCGGGGATGTCATCGTCATCGGCAACGGTGGCGCGGACATGGGACATGTGGCGGTGCGTGGCTATGTGGCCGCCTACGATCTGGAAACCGGTGCCTTTAAGTGGCGTTTCTGGACCGTGCCGCCGCCGGTCGGGCAGCCCTATGAGAACCCCGAACTCGCGGCCGCCGACAAGACCTGGGATCCGCACCGGCCGCCGCAATTCAATGGCGGCGGAACCGCCTGGGATGGTCTCGCCTACGATCCGAAACTCAGGCTGCTCTACGTTGGCACCGCCAACGCGGCGCCCTATGACCTGCGGCAGCTCGGCACGCAGCGGCTTGATTCGCTCTACACCGCCTCGATCATCGCGATTCACGCCGACACCGGCCGCATGGCCTGGTACTACCAGACCACGCCGCGCGACAGCTGGGATTACGATGCCGTGCAGAAATTCGTGCTGGCGGACCTCAAGGTTGGCGGCCAAGCGCATGCGGTGATCATGCAGGCCAACAAGAACGGTTTTTTCTATGTGCTCGATCGCAAGAGCGGCAAGTTGCTGTCGGCCAACCCCTTCAGCTATGTGAACTGGGCCTCGCATATCGATATGAAAAGCGGCCGCCCCGTCGTAACGGCGCAGGCGGACTGGTACACCAAGCCGAAAACCGTCTATCCCTCGTGGGCCGGCGCGCACACCTGGAACCCGATGTCCTATGACCCGCGCACGCACCTGGTCTACATCCCGGTGATCGATGTGCCGGCCGTGTGGGTCGACCTGCTCGCGAATGGCGGCTCGGTGAAGTACATCGACGGCTTCTTCACGGTCAACGGCGTGATCGTCGATGACACCTACTCGGCCGAAGATCTGAAGGCCTTGTACGGCCCGCTGCCCGACATGGCCAGCATCAAGGCGGCACGTCCGCAGAAACCCACGCGCGAAATTCTGCGCGCCTTCGATCCCGAGACCGGCAAGACCGCCTGGGAAGTGGAAACCTCCTCGGGGATTCGAGGCTACGACGGCGGCATCATGTCCACGGCATCGAACCTGGTATTCCAGGGCCGCGGCAGCGGCGAGCTATGGGTATATGCAGCCGACACCGGCAAAGTGCTCAAGGTCATCAAGACCGGCAGTCACATCCTGGCAGCGCCCATGACCTACGTCGTCAACGGCGAACAATACGTGGCGGTACAGGCCGGTTATGGCGGAGCCGCCATCACGGTGGGCCCGATCCCGCCCAGCAGTGCCGCGCTCAAGTATCAGAACGTCAATCGGCTGATCGTGTTCAAACTCGGCGGGGGCGCGGTGCCGACACCGCCGGCGCGCGATGAAGGACCGTTCCCGCAACCACCGCGGCAGACTGCCGGCGCCGACAGTATCAAGGCCGGCGAAGTCAAATTCGTCGAAGAGTGCTCGCGTTGTCACGTGCTGGGCCCCAGCTCGACACCGGATCTGCGCCGCCTGAGCCCGGAGCTGCACGCTATGTTCAAGGACATCGTGCTGCACGGCGTACTGGGGCCGGCCGGCATGGAGCGATTCGATGACCTGATCAGCGATCAGGACGCCGATAACATCCATGCCTACCTGATCGATCAGAGCTGGGTGGCCTTCAACGCGCAGCAGTCGGCCGCTCCCGCGCAATAAAGCAGCGGGAACAATGGGTGCTCCATAGGAGCGCCCGCCGGCAGCTCGTCGATGAGCCCGGGGAACTCCGGCGAGGTACGCCAGGCGCGCGGTGCGTGCCGGATGTCATCGCCCAGAAAGCGCACCGAGAACACACGCCGCCGGGAGCCGCCGCTGACACCGGCGCTGGCATGCAGCGTCAGCATCTGGAAGCAAACGATGTCGCCGGGCTCGAGTGCCCAGCCGAGAATGCGATGCGCCGAACGATCGGCGTCGATGTTGGGGAGGTCCGCCAGGCTGCCTTCCGGAAACCAGCGCGCCCGGCTGTCGAGAAAGGTGCGCGGCATCAGCCATGGACCGCTATGCGATCCAGCCACCAGTTCCAGCGTGGATTCGCGGCTGACCGGATCGACCGGAATCCACATGCTGACGTTCTGGCGCCCCTCGATGTTGTAGTAGGGCTGGTCCTGGTGCCAGGGTGTTCGCTGGCGCGTGCCCGGCTCTTTGGTCAGCATGTGGTCGTGATACAGCCGCGCCGTGCGGCTGCGCATGAGCTCGGCCGCCGTGCGTGCCAGCGTGGATTCGAAAATGAAGCGCCGATAGCAGGCATTTTCCTGCCAGGTGCAGAAGTCCTCGACGAAGTAGCCCGGGTCATCGGGCGCGCTGGCGACCTTGGCGCGGGGACTCAAACGGGCGAGATTCTCATCGATTCCTGCGCGCAGCAGCTCGATCTGCTCAGGGCTGAGCCGCCCGCGCAGGCACACCGCCCCGTCGCGCTCGAAGGCCTCAACGTCTGACGCTGCCACGGGGACCGCTCGCTCCATAGCGATATGGTATCGTCAAACCATGAGAGCGCCAGCCTGGCTCGCTATCGCGGCCTTAAGCGCCTGCCTGGGGTCGGTCGCGCACGCAGCCACGACTCTCAAGCTGGTAGAAGTCATCACCAGTCCCGAGCGTACCGAAACGCTCCGGGCCATCATCAAGACTTTCGAGGACGCCAATCCCGACACCAGCGTGGAGATCGTTTCACTGCCCTGGGGCCAGTCGTTCGAGAAGTTCGCCACCATGGTGGCGGCGGGCGACACCCCCGATGTGGTCGAGATGCCCGATACCTGGCTGGCGCTGTACGCCAACAACAACGCGCTCGAGAACCTCGAACCGTATCTGAAGAGCTGGGAGCACACGGGCGAACTGAATCAACGCACGCTGCAGCTCGGCCGCGTGATCCACAACACCGCCTACATGCTGCCGTACGGCTTTTATCTGCGCGCGCTCTACTACAATCGCAAAATGTTCGCCGAGGCGGGCGTGAGCGCGCCGCCCAGGACACTCGATGAATTCCTGGCGGTGTCGAAGAAGGTGTCCGCACTGCCGGGCAAGTACGGCTACTGCCTGCGCGGCGGAGCCGGCGGCGTCAATGGCTGGCTGATGTTCGGTGCGTTGACCACCGGCGATGATGTGTTCTTCAGGCCTGATGGCACCTCCACGTTCACGGATGCCGGCTGGGTCCGCGGCTTCAATGTGCTGGCCGATCTGTACAAGGCGGGACTGGCGCCCAAGGACAGCATCAACTGGGGCTATAACGATGTGGTGTCGGGTTTCTATTCCGGCGTCTGCTCGATGATCGATAACGACCCGGATGCGCTGATCGCGATCGCCTCGCGCATGAAGCCCGATGAGTACGGTATCGCGCCGTGGATGAAGGGTGTCTCGGGCAAGAGCTTTCCGACCATCGGCTACGGCGGCTGGGCGATGTTCGCCAATAGCAGGCACAAGGATCTGGCGTGGAAGCTGATCGCCACGCTCGATAGTCCGGCCGGCAGCCTGGCCTGGAACCGCCGCATCGGCGCGCTGCCCATCTACACCGCGGCAGCCAGGGACCCCATGTATGCCGACGCGCGCTACAAGGGCTGGTTCGAGGAGCTCGCCGATCCCAACGTCTCGCCGATGATCATGCCGATGGATCTGCGGGCCTGGGCACTGTTCGCGAGTTCCATCGTGCCGCGCACCTCCCAGAACCTGCTGCTCGGCAAGCTCACTGCGCAGGATATGGCGCAGCAATGGGCGCAGATCCTCACCAAGGCGAAACAGAGTCAGAAGTGACTGCCTTCGGCCGACGACTCGCCAGCGGCGCCGAGCCGTATCTCTACACCGCACCGGTGCTGCTGCTGATCGTTGCCATCATGCTGGTGCCGCTCGGCGTCGGCCTGTCCTATGCATTTCGCGACCTGCAGCTGCTCGATCCCTTCGCCGGCGCATTCATCGGACTGGACCACTTCCGCGAACTCGCCGAGGATGACATCTTCCGCGACGCACTGCGCAATACCGCGGTATGGACCTGCGCCTCGGTAAGCCTGCAGTTCGTGCTGGGGCTGGGTCTCGCGCTGTTGCTCAATCGTGAATTCCCGGGCCGGCGGCTGGTGCAGGCGCTGGTGTTCCTGCCGTGGGCGGTGCCGACCTTCCTCGTGGGCCTGGATTGGGAGTGGCTGTTCAATCCCGTGGTCGGCCCCCTGCCCCATTGGCTGTTCGCACTGCATATCACGCACGATGCCAACAACCTGCTGTCCGATCCGAACCTGGCGCTGATCGGTCCGATCGTGGCGGCCGTGTGGTGGGGCATCCCGTTCTTTGCGATCACCTGCCTGGCCGCGCTGCAGTCGATACCGAAGGATCTGTACGAAGCCGCGGCCATCGATGGCGCCGGCGTATTCGAGCAGTTCCGCTCGATCACGCTGCCGCTGCTCGCGCCCACGATTGCCATCAGCATCCTGCTGCGCACAATCTGGGTGGCAAACTTCGCGGACCTGATCGTCGTCATGACCAATGGCGGCCCGGCCGATTCCACCCAGACCGTGGCGAGCTACATCTTTACGGTCGCGTTCCGTCGACTGGACTTCGGCTACGCCTCCGCCGTCGCCACGGCACTGCTGCTGTTGCTGTTCGTGTACGCGATCGGGATCCTGCTGCTGCGCCGCGCCTTCCTGCGGCGCCAGGCCTAGCCGCATGAGACGCCGTCCTCTCTACTGGACCGTGCACTATTGCACCTTGAGCCTGTACGTGCTGTTCGCTTTGTTCCCGCTGTACTGGCTGCTCAAGGTGGCACTGACGCCGAATGAACTGCTCTATAGCGAAGGCATTCGCCTGTGGCCATCGCACGCCAGTCTCGAGCATTTCCGCTTCGTGCTCACGCACAGCGACTTTCCGCTGTTCTTCCGCAACAGCCTGATCGTGTCGACTTCGACCGCGGTGCTCGCGACCCTGGTCAGCAGTGCCTGCGGCTATGGCCTGTCGCGGTTCACCTTCAGAGGCAAATCGGCGCTGGTCGCGCTGATGCTGATCACGCAGATGTTCCCGCTGGTCATGCTGGTGGCGCCGATGTTCCGCCTGCTGACGCCGCTGGGTCTCACCAACAGCCTCACCGGGCTGGTGATCGTCTACACGGCCTTCAACTCGCCCTTCGCCACTTTCCTGATGCAATCCTTCTTCGATGCCATCCCGCGCGAGCTGGAAGAGGCCGCGATGATCGACGGCGCCACGCGTTTCGGTGCCTTTCGGCGCATCATCCTGCCGCTGACGCTGCCGGGCATCGCCGCCACCTCGGGGTTTGTGTTCACCGCGGCCTGGAGCGAACTGCTGTTCGCGCTGATGCTCAACTCCTCGGCGCGCGCCAGCACCTTTCCGGTCGGGCTGCTCTCCTTCGTCTCCAAGTTCTCGGTGGACTTCGGCCAGATGATGGCCGCCGGCGTGCTGGCGCTGATTCCAGCGTGCCTGTTCTTCCTGCTGATCCAGCGCTACCTGGTGCGCGGACTGACGGCCGGCGCGGTCAAGGGTTGAGTCCGGATGAGCGCTATCGACATCCGCGGAGTCTCCAAACGCTTCGGCGCCACGCCGGTACTGCATGAGCTCGATCTCGCGGTGGCCGCGGGGGAATTCCTGGTACTGGTGGGCCCCTCGGGCTGCGGCAAGTCGACGCTGCTGCGCATGATCGCCGGACTGGAGGAAGTCAGTGCCGGGGAAATCCGGATCGGCGGACGACGGGTCAACGAACTGCCTCCCAAGGCGCGCGACATCGCCATGGTATTTCAGTCCTATGCGCTCTACCCGCACATGTCGGTGGCCGACAATATGGCCTACAGTCTGCGGCTGCGCCGCACGGTGCCCGCGGAGATTGCACGCGCGGTGGCCGGGGCGGCGGGCAAACTGGGTCTGGAAGCGCTGCTGACGCGCAAACCCAAGGCGCTCTCGGGCGGACAGCGTCAGCGCGTCGCGATGGGACGCGCCATCGTGCGCAAGCCGGGCGCCTTCCTGTTCGATGAACCGCTGTCGAATCTCGATGCGCGCCTGCGAGAGCATATGCGCGCGGAAATCAAGAAACTGCATCGAGAGCTGGGCGCCACCTCGATCTACGTCACCCACGATCAGATCGAGGCCATGACGCTGGCCGACCGCATCGTGGCGCTCAACGGCGGCCGTGTACAGCAGATCGGCAGCCCGCTCGATCTCTATGACCGGCCGGCGAATCTGTTCGTCGCCGGCTTCATCGGCTCTCCTGCCATGAACATGTTCCAGGCGCACCTCGAGCGCGCCGGCGGCTTAGACGTGCTGACGCACGCTGCCTTCAGAATCCCCTTGCCACGCGATCTGGCCCTGGCCGATGGCGCGGCTCTCACCGTCGGTATTCGCCCCGAACACATCGTGCTGGGGGCCGGGCCGATTCGCGGCACCGTCGATCTGATCGAACCGACCGGCCTCGGCACCATCGTGCATCTGACGCTGGCAGGCACCGCCATCAAGGCCTTCAGCCTCGAGCGCCACCCGCTGTCCATCGGCGGCGAAGTGCAGCTGGATCTGCCGCTCGCGCGATTGCACCTTTTTGATGATGCCGGGGTGAGGGTCGGCGAATGAATCCTGACCGCGTGCGCGAACGGCTCACCGCGCTGCAGAGCGAGATCTGCCGCGCCTTCGAACGCCAGGATGGCGGGCGATTCACCGAAGATGCGTGGGAGCGTGGCGGCAGTGGCGCGGCGGGTGCGGGCGCGGGAGCGGGAGCGGGAGCGGGTTCGACACTGGCGGGCCGCGGCCTGACGTGCATCCTTGAAAATGGCGCGCTGTTCGAGCGTGCCGGGGTCGCGCTGTCGGATATTGCCGGCTCGCAAATGCCGCCCGCCGCCACGGCGCGCAACCCGCAGCTGGCCGGCCGAAGTTTTCGCGCCGTGGGCCTCTCGATCGTCACGCACCCGCGCAATCCGCACGTGCCCACGAGCCATCTGAACGTGCGCTTCTTCAGCGCCGGCGATGTCTGGTGGTTCGGTGGTGGCTTCGACCTGACGCCCTATCTGCCCTACGAGGAAGATGTGGTGCTCTGGCACCAGTCGGCCGCGCAGGCCTGCGGCGCAATTCACCCGGGGCTCTACGCGCTGGCGCGCGCGCAATGCGACGAGTATTTCTATCTGCGTCATCGCGGCGAATCGCGTGGCGTGGGCGGCATCTTCTATGACGATCTGAACGCGGCAGCCGAGCCAATCGGCCTGAGCTGGGAGCAGTGCTTTGAACTGATGCAGAGCGTCGCCAGCCACTACGCGCGCGCCTATCTTTCCATCGTCGAGCGGCGCCGTGAGCTCGGCTTTGGCGAGCGCGAGCGCGCCTACCAGTTGTATCGGCGCGGACGCTATGTGGAATTCAACCTGGTGTTCGATCGCGGCACGCTGTTCGGGCTGCAATCGGGTGGCCGCACCGATGCCATCCTGATGTCGATGCCGCCCCGGGCGGCGTGGAGCTATCGCTCGCCCGACGCGGAACTGGACTCACGGCTGCTGCCGTACCTCACCAGCCTGCGCGGCCGCGACTGGCTCGCGGCCAATCCGCGCTAGTCGGCGGGCGGCTCGTCGAAAGGCGGTTCGTCCCGCAGCGTGCGCTGCAGCCACGCGACGTCGTGCCAGCGGCCGAATTTGCGGCCTACCGACTTGAACATTCCCATGGGTCGGAATCCGAAGCGATGATGAAACCCCAGACTCGCGGGGTTGGGTAAGGCGATGCAGGCGAAAGCCTGGCAGAAACCCTTCTCCATGAGATCGTCGAGCAGGATCGAATACAGCGCCGCGCCAATGCCCTGGCGATGATGCGCCGGATGCACGTAGGCGGACACCTCGACCGACCACCGGTACCCCGGACGATCGCGCAGCATCGATCCGTAGGCGTAACCGATGCACGCGTCGTCCCGCTCGGCGAGCAGCCAGCTGTAATCGGCGACCGCTTTTCGGATTCGCAGCGCAAACGCCTCTGCGCTGGGCGGCGTCAGCTCGAACGAGACGGCCGTCGACTCGACCAGCGGGCGGTAGATTTCAAGCAGCGATGTCGCATCGGCTTCCAGCGCCGCGCGGATCCGGATCGGGTCAGCCATAGTTGCTTACGCTCACGCGATGTGCGATGGTTAACATAACGATAACAGAGGTTTCCGCCGCAAGTACCTGATTAATAAGGGGCTCTGCGAGCGAAATTGACATATAACTGTAGCGCTCTCGAGGTGACGCAAGCATGAAAAACGGCACAGCGCATCGCGGCAACGGACGGCCGGCGGCTCAGACGGCGGGCCTCTCCATCGTCTCCGCGGAACCCGATACGGCCACCACGTCGAACCTTAAGTCCCCCGCCAATGTGTCATCCATGGAGAGCGGCATCGTTGTTCGCGAGGAGGAGCTGATTGCCGTCAAAGCTCAGCGACTCTTCAAGATGCGCTGCGAATGCGGGCGCTCCTGGTTCGAGCTGGAGCTGCCGAAGTTCGTCGAGTGCCCCGCCTGCAAGAAGCTCGGGCTGGTCTCGGCCTGAGAGTCGTGCTCCGGCGCGATCAGCGCCAGCAATCCGGCAGCGTCAAGGACGGCCGGGCGGTGCAATTGTCGACATCCAGGGCGTGCGGATAGTCAGTGCGGTAGGCGCCCGGCTCGGCGCGGCTGCGGTTATAAAGCGTCATCTCCATCACGTCGGGAATGCCGATGCCACGGTGCATGACCATGCCGCCGCAGTTATTCGGGTGGGCGTGCACGACATAGAAGCGGCTCAGCAGTTTATCGAAGCAGCTTTTCATGATCGAGAAAGCGAAGCGGTCGAACAGCCGCTCGAGCGAGTGCAATTCCACCACGATGATCCGAAAGCCTGACAGCAACTCCAGGGTCGCGTTCAGGAACACCTCGTACTCGCCGCCTTCGATATCCATCTGCAGCAGCAGATCGCCCCGATACTCGGGCAGGTATTTCTGCTTCCAGTCGCTCAAGGTCATGAAGATCCCATCGTTGCGGGCAGCGATGAATTTGCGGTCGAATACGAATTCCGGACGCGAGAGCGGCGGCTGCTCGACCGAATAGTCGGCCAGGAACGAGCGAATGCCGCGGTTCGCGAGCTCGTTTTCGAAATCAGCGGTGCGATTGACGCCGGGCGAGAAGCAGTACTCGATGCCTTCGAGGTCATCGGGTATGAGGTAGCCGCCATCGCAGTTGCCGCCGATGCGTATCAGGGGCGCTGCACAGCTGCGCGGGCGCAGGCGTCGAATGAGTTCGAGAACCTCGGCGTCGGCGGCCCTCGGGCCCAAGGTATATCCACGCGCCATCGCCACGCGCCGAAGCCATCGTTTCATGACACGAATCGTTCTTGGATCGGCGCGGCTCCGTCTATGAATCAGATCACGGCGCTCAGGCGCCGCCGACATCGACGACGATGCGACCGCGTACCTGCCCCTTGAGTATGTCGGCCGCCAGTCGCGGCACATCGCTCAAGCTGGCATCCACGATCATCGCGCGCAGCCGATCGCGCGGCAGTTCCAGGCTCAGGCGCTGCCAGGCCGCGAGGCGCCGCGGTTTGGGACACATGACCGAATCGATGCCCAGCAGATTGGCACCACGGAGTAAAAATGGGATCACGGTGGTCTCCAGCTTGCTGCCGCCGGCGAGTCCAACGGCCGCCACGGAACCGTTGTAGCGCATCTGCGCCAGCACTCGGGCCAGAGTATTGCCGCCGACCGAATCGATGCACGCGGCCCAACGCTCGCTCTCGAGCGGACGCTTGGCCGGTTCCGCGAAAGGCGAGCGGTCCACCACCGTGGTGGCGCCCAGGCTCTTGAGGTATTCATGCGCGTCCGCGCGTCCGCTCGATGCCACGACCTGGTAGCCGACATGCGCAAGAATGGCCGTGGCGACCGAACCCACGCCACCGGCCGCGCCCGTGACCAGCACTTCGCCGGAGTGGCGCGTGAGTCCCTGCGCCTCGAGCGCCATCACGGCCAGCATTGCCGTGAATCCGGCTGTACCGATGGCCATCGCTTCGCGCGTGGTGAACCCCTCGGGCAGCGGCACCAGCCAGTCGCCATTGACGACCGCCTTTTGCGACAGCCCGCCCCATTGCATTTCACCCACGCGCCATCCCGTGAGCACGACCTTATCCCCGGCGTGATAGCCGGGATGTGCGCTCTCGAGAACCGTGCCTGCGAAATCCACGCCGGGCACGTGCGGATAGTTCTTCACCAGGCCGCCGACGCCGCTGACGATCATGCCGTCCTTGTAGTTGACGGTCGAGTATTCGACCGCCACCGTGACATTGCCAGCCGGGAGCCGCGATTCTTCGATCGGGACTACGGAAGCCGATACGGCGCCGTTCGTATTTTCCAACAGCAGTGCCTTGAACATACTCAGCGCCTCACCCGATTTCCGGTTACCCCACCTTAGATGATAAGTTTAACAGCTTGACGCACCCGCTCGCGCCACTACTAGCCCCACGATCCATCGCTCTGGTCGGCGCCTCGCGCAAGCGCAATTCGGTGGGCAACGATACGCTGCGAAATCTGCTCTCAGGCGGTTATCGCGGCACGGTCCTGCCGGTCAATCCTTCCTATGCGCATCTGTACGGCCGCGTGTGCTACCCGGACATCGCGGCGTTGCCGGATCCGGTGGATCTGGCGATTCTTGCCGTGCCCAATCGCGTGCTGGTGCAAACGGTCGAAGCGGCCATCAGCGCCGGCGCACGCGCATTGCTCATCTTTGCCAGCGCGGAGCTCGAAGGCGACGGCCGCGAGCGCATCGCCTCCATGGCGCGCGCGGCGAGGGTTCCGATCTGCGGCGCCAACTGCATGGGGTTTTTTAACGCGGCGCAGTCGCTGCCAGCCTTCTCGGCACTCTTTCCGCCCTCGTTCCAGGCTGGCGGTATCAGCTGTATCGCGCAGTCGGGTTCACTGATCCAGGCGCTGCTGTTCAACGATGAACGGCTCGCCTTCAATCTCGCGGTCTCGAGCGGGCAGGAGCTGGTGATCAGCGCCGCGGAGTTCATGGACTATGCCCTCGAGCAGCCCGAGACCCGCCTGGTCGCGCTGATACTCGAATCGGTCCGCGATCCGCAGCGCTTCATCGAGTCACTCGAAAAGGCGCGCCGCCGCGATGTGCCGGTGGTGTTCCTGAAACTGGCGCGCAGCGCCGCGGGCGCGCAGCTCGCGCTCAGCCACACCGGTGCCATCGCCGGCGATGCGGCGGTCTACGAAGCGCTGTTCCGCCGCTATGGCGTGCTCAGCGTGCGGGACCTTTCCGAGCTCGCGGCCACCGCGACGCTGCTGTCGGCACCCAGGCGGGCAGCCGCGGGCGGACTGGCCGCCATCCTCGACTCGGGCGGTGAGCGCGAATTGCTGGTCGACATTGCAGCCGAGGTCGGCGTGCCGTTCGCGCACATCGGCGCCGACACCACGCGCGTGCTGCAGGAGAATCTGGATCCCGGCCTGGAAGCGATCAACCCGCTCGATGCCTGGGGCACCGGGCGCGAGTTCGAGCAGATTTTCGAGACCTGCTTTGCCGCACTGATGGACGATCCGGACAGCGCGCTGGGCATGTTCGTGTGCGACCTGTCCGATGAGCTCGACCTGCACCAGGCCTATGTCGCGGTGTGCGAGGCGGTCGCGCTGCGCACCCCGAAGCTGCTGGTCGCGATGACCAATTACAGCGCCTGGAGCCATCGGGCCCTGGCGGCACGACTGCGCGCTGCCGGGATCGCAGTGCTCGATGGCACAACGCCCGCACTGCGTGCTGTCCGCCATGCGCTGGACTATCGCGATTTCCAGGCGCGCACAGCGGCGTGGCCCGCGGCCGCAGCGATCGCCGCCGTCAGTAATCCGCGCGCCGATCACTGGCGGCGGCTGCTGGATGCGCGCACTTCGGCGCTGACCGAAGATGAGGGCTATGCGCTGCTCGCGGACTATGGCATCGACGTGCCGCGCCATGCGGTGGCGGAGAGCGCGCCAGCGGCACTCGCGGCCGCGCACAGCATCGGCTATCCGCTCGCTCTCAAAACCGCCATGCCCGGCATCCTTCACAAGAGCGATGTCGGCGGTGTCAGGCTCGGCATTGGCAGCGATACCGAACTCGCCGATGCCTACCGCGAGGTTTCCGGCAGGCTTGGTCACCGCGTGCTCATCAGTGCGCTGGCCCCGACCGGCATCGAGATGGCCTTCGGGCTGGTACAGGATGCAGCCTTCGGTAGTTTTGTGATGGCGGCTTTCGGCGGCACCTGGATCGAATACCTCAGGGATCGCGCGCTGGCGATGGCGCCGTTCGATGAGTCCACTGCGGCAAGATTGCTGTCGGAACTTCGGCTCGCCAAAGTGCTCGACGGGGTGCGCGGTGCGGCGCCCTGCGACCGCGCGGCAGTGGTGCGCATCCTGGTACGGCTCGGGGAACTCGCCCGCGATCTGGGCGCGCAGATCGCGGAGATGGACCTGAACCCGGTGCTCGTGAGCGCCGCGGGTGCAACCGCGGTCGATTGTCTCATCATTCCGCGCCGCGCCAGACGCGAGGGGAACTCATGACATTCAGCACCATCGAATTGCGGATCGAGGGGCCGATGGCCCACATCACGCTGAATCGCCCGGACAAGCTCAACGCCATCAACGGCGACATGGTGCGTGAACTGCATCGGGCGCTCGATGAATCCGAAGCCAGCAGCGCGGTGCGCGTGATCACATTACGCGGCGCCGGCCGCTCGTTCTGTTCCGGATTCGACCTCGGGGAACTGCAGTCGGGCGCCGATGTGGCCGCGATGCGGTCGGTGCTTGAAGCGGACTTCGAAATCATCCTGCGGTTCTGGAACTCGCCCAAGCCGACGCTCGCCGCCGTGCATGGCTACGCGCTGGGCGGGGGCTTCGAACTGGCGATGGCCTGCGACATGACACTCGCGGCCGAAGGCGCCTGTTTCGGCGAACCGGAGCCGAAATTCGGATCCGGCATCGTCGCGCTGCTGCTGCCATGGATCACCGGTCCGAAGCAGGCGAAGGAGATGCTGCTGTTCGGCAACGATCGGGTCAGCGCGGAACATGCCTGCCAGATGGGCCTGGTCAATCGCGTGGTAAAACCCGAGGCGCTGGCCGCGGAATCGATGGCGATGGCCGGGCGCTGCGCGATGCTCGATGCCGAGGCGGTGCGGCTGACCAAGACCGCCATCAATCGCAGCTACTCGCAGATGGGATTCGAGCGCGCCCTGCGACAGGCGCTGGACCTCGACGTGCGGATCGAGACCACCGAGACGCCCGAATCCAGGACTTTCAAGGAGATTCTCACGCGCGATGGCGTCAAGGCAGCCATCGCCTGGCGCGAGGCGCGCATCTTCAAGCCGCAATCTTGATGGCACAATTGTCTGCGCCGCGGTGACCGGTGTTATACAATTTTCGTCATCAAGCGCTCATCGTCTAGCGCGGGGGCGGGAGTTAGCAGCACATGGTGGATGAGTCGACCGCGCCCGTCAGTCGCCGCGCGTTGTTTCGGATGATCGGTGCGGCCGCTGGCAGCGCCGTGATGTACCAGGCGATGAGCGAGCTTGGGCATGCCGGCGAGTCCGGTTACACCGGACCGATTGAACTGTCGGGAGACGTCAAGGGCGCCTCCGTGCTGATCCTCGGCGCCGGCGTCGCCGGCATGGCCGCAGCCTATGAGCTGCGCAAAGCCGGCTATCGCGTCCAGATCCTCGAATACAACAATCGCCCCGGCGGCCGCAACTGGTCGATCTACGGCGGCGACACCTACACCGAACTCGGCGGCTTCACGCAGAAAGCCCAGTTCTCCGATGGGCTGTACCTGAACCCGGGTCCCTGGCGCATCCCGCATCATCACCTGGCGCTGCTGCACTATTGCAAACAGCTCAAGGTCACGCTCGAGCCCTTTACCCAGGTCAACTACGCGGCCTGTGTGCAGAGTCCGGACGGCTTCGGCGGCAAGCCCAGGCGCTATCGGGAAGTGCAGGCCGATTTCAACGGCCATGTGGCAGAACTGCTCTCCAAATGCGTAAACCAGGGCGCACTCGATGAGGCGGTCAGCGCGGAGGATCGCCAGGTCCTGCTAGAGGCCATGCGCGACTGGGGCGCGGTCGATGCCAGCTATGAATACAAGAAGGGCCTGCTCTCGAGCGAGCGGCGCGGCTGGGTATCCGATCCCGGCGGCGGTACCACCTCGGTGCCCACACCGTCCGAACCCATGGCGTTGCACGAGCTGCTGCAGTCACGCCTGTGGACCGCGATCTCGATGGGACACATCTACGATTTCCAGAGCGTGATCTTCCAGCCCGTGGGTGGCATGGGCATGATCGGCAAAGCCTTCGGCCGCGAGCTCGACGGCGTGATCCGCTACAACGCCAAGGTGACCGAGATCCGGCAGGATGCCCGCGGCGTCAGTGTGTCCTACCAGGACACCAAGACTGGTGGCGCGGTCCAGACCGCCACCGCGCAATGGTGCATCTGCACTATCCCGGCATCCATCCTCAGCCAGATCCCGCTGCAGGTCAGTGCGCCGATGAAGAGCGCGATCGATGCGGTCCCGTATGAGGCCGCCATCAAGGTCGGGCTACAGTTCAGGCGCCGCTTCTGGGAGCAGGATGAATCGATCTATGGCGGCATCACCTTCACGGATCTGCCCAATGCGTTGATCGGCTATCCGAGCACGCGCTACTTCGATGATGGTCCGGGCGTCCTGCTCGGCGCGTACACCTTTGGTGCCAACGCCGTCGAGATCACCGCCATGGCGCCCGAAGAACGCGTGCGCAAGACCGTTGAATGGGGCGCACAGATCCATCCCCAGTACAACAGCGAATTCCAGCACGGCATCGGCGTGGGCTGGCACCGTGTGCCCTGGACGCTGGGCTGTTATGGCCGGTGGACCGACCAGACGCGCGCGCAGCATTACGACAATCTATGCGCCTTCGACGGCCGCATCGTACTGGCCGGTGAGCACGCCTCGCGCATCGGCGGCTGGCAGGAAGGTGCCCTCACCTCCTCGCTCGACGCCTTGCGGCGGCTGCATCAGCGCGTGCTTGCCAGCGGGAGCGCCTCGTGAGCGCGCGTGCCTGTCGGCTATTGTCGGCAGTTGCCTTGCTGGCGGTCGCCACACTGGCAACGCGCACGGCCTGGTGCCAGGAAGTCTTTGCCGGCAAGTTCCCGCAGCAGTCCGGCGAGGATCTGTACACTCACATCTGCCAGGGCTGCCACATGCCCGATGCCAAGGGCGCCATTGGCGCCGGCGCCTACCCGGCACTGGCTTCCAATCCGCGCCTCGCTGCTGCCGTCTATCCGATCACCGTCGTGCTGCGCGGCCAGCGCGCCATGATCTCCCTGGGCGAATCCCTCGACGACCAGCAGGTTGCCAGCGTGCTCAACTACGTGCGCACACACTTCGGCAACCGCTACAAGGATGTGGTCACGCCAGCCATGGTGGCGGCGCGGCGTGCGGCGCTGACGCAGGAAGCAGGCGGCAGCCTGGCCGTCCCGATCGATCCGCGCGCCGGAGCGCACTAGACCCGCTCGAGGGCACCGGCATTACGTCGCGGGCC
>Ga0181531_10000287_pt1 | contig 35345 bp, 32 predicted proteins | sample PEATcosm2014_Bin_38_FD_119743 | JGI IMG/M metagenome (GOLD analysis project Ga0181531, IMG submission 119743) | Peatland microbial communities from MTU Mesocosm Facility, Houghton, MI, USA - PEATcosm2014_Bin11_10_metaG | ecosystem: Environmental > Terrestrial > Soil > Wetlands > Peat | place...
CATCGTTGATTTTCAAAAAATGATGATTATAAGCAACGCCTTCATCCGTAACGCGCAAACCTCCGGCGACCATTAGCGCATCGCGTTCCCCATATCCCCAGAAGCCGTAGGTTTGAATTGAGTCTGGTTGCTTGACCTTCAGATACAAGCCTTCGATAATGTAACCGCGCTTGCCCGTGGCGTAGAGGAGTGTTCTGAGGAAAATTTTGGGCTTCGTTCCATTCTCATAGACAAATGCAATTTGAACGGGCTGCGTCATCCTCAAGGTGCCACGCCGCAATAGCGTTAGCCATCCGACGATAACAGATATCGCCAGCGACACAATTGATAGAACGATTCCGACAATTGGTGCGATTCCGTTCATCTCAAGCGCCCAGAATATCATTCGTTGATGGTTAATTTTCCAAATGGGCCGGACGCGGGTGAGCAAACGAGGAGGAGGGAGCATTTTGCTGCCGTTGTATACCACCCCAGGCTCGCGTTGACCCTCCTGCGAGAACCTCTTAAACTGGCATCAACACTCGTGCGTGCTGTTTCCGGGAGGTTCGGTTGAGGCTGCGTTTCCGTCTTACGCTGTTGGTGGCGTGCGTGGGCATGATGATAATGCCGCTCGCGGCCCAGGATACTTCGGCAGTCACGCTGGACACGAGCGAGACGCTATTCGCGGTATTGGCATCCATCAACCATTGCGGATATGACGCGGAACTCGACATCTCGAATCCACTGCGGGCGCAAGTTCGCGCCGAGATTGAGAAAAACGTAAAAGCCTCTCCCGCGGCCGGTGACGCGAGCCAATTGCTGTGCCAGTTTTACACCGATCATCCCACGGGAGATAACGCGAGAACCCTGGCGCAGTATGTTTCGCTGGCCCTATATCTGACGCCGCCGCCCGAGCTGGGGGTGAAAGGCAAAGAGACTGATTTGCCGCCGGATGCGACCGTGATCTCCGGATTTGTGCCGTTCCTGCAAAAATTTTATGCCGAAGCCGGAGTGCATGCGATCTGGATGGAGCACCGCGCGGCGTATGCCGAACTGGTGCAGCGCTACCACGCGCCTGTGGCGAAGATGCTTTTCGACACCGAGGCCTACTTGAAGCTGCCGTCGGCCGGATACCTGGGCCACAGTTTCACGGTTTATCTGGATCCGCTGGGCGCGCCCGGGCAAACCAACGCCCGCAATTATGGCGCAGATTATTATGTGGTGATTTCGCCGGGCCAGGACACGCCACTGAAGATGGAGCAGGTGCGGCATACATACCTGCACTATTTATTGGATCCGATGGCATTGAAATACCCGGCGGCGATTAAACAGCTCGACCCGCTACTGGAGATGGTGAAGAACGCGCCGATGGATTCCAGCTTCAAAACGAGTTCATCGCTGCTAATGACCGAGTGCCTGATCCGAGCGATTGAAGCGCGGACCGCGGGTTCAAGCCGGGCGCCGGAAGCGGAACGCCAGCAGGCGGTGCAGGAGTCGATGGAGCAGGGATACATCCTGACCCGTTATTTCTATGACGAACTGGTGCGGTTCGAGAAAGACAGCACAAGCTTCCGCACGGCCTACGGCACCATGATCGCAAACATTGATGTGGGCAAGGAAAAGAAGGCGGCGGCGCAGATACAGTTCGCGAGCAAGGCGGACGTGGAGATTTTGCACCTGGCACAGCCGATGCAGGGTAAACTGCTGGTCACGGCAGAGCAACGACTTTCCGCGGGTGACGCGGCGACGGCACAAAAACTGGCGCAAGAGGCGCTGGATGATAAGAGCGGCGACGCGGGGCAAGCTTTGTTTATCATGGCGCGGGCTGCTACAATGCAGCGCGACATGGACGGGGCCAAGAAATATTTTGAAGAGACTTTGACTGTGGCGCACGAGCGCAAGGTTGTGGCCTGGTCGCACATTTATTTGGGACGTATATTTGATCTGCAAGAAGAACGCGATGCGGCGCTGGATCACTACCGCGCTGCGTTAACGGCGGGCGGAGAGCTGCCGGAAGTCAAGGCAGCGGCGGAGCGGGGCATTCAGCAGCCTTATGAACCGCCGGCGCGTCCGCAGTAACTTAATGGTTTAGGATGATGGGTTTGGCGGCTCCGAGGAGCCGGAAGCCCGAGAAGCGGGAGAAACCTGCGAGGAGAATTCATGAAGCAATCGGCGATTTTGACGGCAGTTGTTGTGATGGCGATGGCGGCGGGAGCGCTGGCGCAGCAGGCGGCGAGCAAACCAGCGACGCCGCAGGCCACTACGCCACCGACGGCCGCGGCTGCCGTGCCGCCGCAGGGGAAACGGCCGCCCCAAGCCAAGACGCAGGCGGAATTTGACGCCTACCAGGCTGCTGTCGCGAATACGGACCCCACAGCACTTGAGAAAGCAGCGGACGATTTTGCCACGAAGTTTCCAGACAGCGAGTTGCGGACTCTGCTGTATAGAAACGCGATGCGCGCTTATCAGAACGCCAATAATGGCGACAAGATGCTCGATGTCGGCCGTAAGATCTTGAAAATTGACCCGGATGACCCGGAAGCGTTGATCGGCGTGGCTGAAGTTCTGACCGAACGCACGCGCGATACGGACCTCGACAAGGACCAGCGGTATGACGAAGCGATGAAGGCGGCGCAGCGCTCGATCCAAACGGTAGAGACGGACATCATTATTCCCCCGGGGACATCGCAGGAAAAAGTTGACGAATATAAGGGATCGCTGAAGTCCACGGCGTATTCGATCATCGGCGCGATCCAGTTAAATTCGGGGCAATATGCCGACGCGGAAGCCAACTTCCACAAGTCGATTGATGCCTTCCCGTCTTCGCCCGATCCGGTTGTGGTTTTGCGGCTGGCGATTGCACTCGATAAGCAGAATAAGTATCCGGAGGCGTTGAAGGAAGCGAATCAAGCGGTCGCCTTGACGCAAGATGGCACAACTTCCGGCACTTTGGCGCGCCGCGAACGTGACCGACTGGTGCAGTTGACGGGTGGAACAGCGCCGAGTACGGCGCCTTCAGTCGCTCCGGCATCGGCGCCCGCAACCCCGCCCAAGGCACCGGGATTCTAGAAAGTTCATCAAAAAGCGTTCTTCACTGCTGCTCTTGTTTTTGCCCTTATGAAGGTGCATGACACTGCGAACCTGCAACAGGAATTGGGTCATCGCTTTGTCCGAACAGAGTTGCTGGAGCAAGCGCTGACTCACACCTCGCATGCCCGCGAGGTGGAAGCAGTCCGGTCGCAGGAATCGCCCTCTATCCCTTTTGTCGCTGGTGACAATGAGCAACTCGAGTTTCTGGGCGATGCCGTGCTGGGCTTAGTGACAACGGAGGAGTTGTGCCGGCGTTTTCCAACATTTCGCGAAGGCAAGCTTTCCAAGTTACGGGCCCATCTGGTGAGCGAGAAGCATCTCATCCGCGTCGCCAAAGAATTGGAACTGGGAAACTATCTGCGATTGGGGCGGGGAGAAGAAAAGAGTGGCGGACGAAATAAAACCGCGATGCTGGTGGATGCGCTGGAAGCGCTGCTGGCAGGACTCTATTTGGATGGCGGACTGGAAGTGGCGCGCCGTTTTATTGTGCAAAGGATCATAGCCCCGGAGGTTGAGTCGATTGCGGGAGAGGGCGGGGCGATTCCGCTGACGGACTACAAATCGGCTTTGCAGGAAAAATTACAGGCTGAGTCGCGAATGCAGCCGATCTATGCGCTGGTGAAGGAGCAGGGACCGGAGCACAGCAAGACATTTACGGTGGAAATCCGCTTGCAATCGGCGAGCGGCGCGCAGCCGGATTTCGTGGGCCGGGCGGAAGGCAGCACGAAAAAAAACGCCGAGCAGGATGCGGCGCGACAAGTGCTTGAGTATCTGCTTTCATTGCCGGAAAATTCACGAGCGGCGGTGCGCAAAGCCAAGTCTTAGAGAATCATGACGTTCGGAATGAACGGGGGGCTGGCGAGTCTAGTAACATAGAGCTGTAGTTTCGCCATGGATGTTGTTCACCCACACGCGCACTCGACGTGGCCCGGCGCGGCGCAAGCGCTGCTGACCACCGTCATCATTGCCATTTTTGTTGTCACCTTCGTGGTGCAAGCATTTCAGATTCCCTCGCCATCGATGGAAAATACGCTCCTGGTGGGGGACTACCTGCTGGTGGACAAGTTACGCTATGGCGGCGGATTTTTCGATGAAATCATGCCGTACCACAAAGTCCAGCGAGGGGACATTGTTGTATTTCATTATCCTATTGATCCGACGCAGCACTTCGTAAAACGGGTGATCGGGGTCCCCGGCGATCGCCTCCGGCTGATAAACCGGACCGTATATGTGAACGGCGCCGCGCTGGACGAGCCGTACGTGCACTACATCTCGAGTCAACGCGATGCCTTTCGAGACAATTTCCCGCAAACCAACCTCCCGGTTCCAGGCTTAGAGGGGAGATGGTGGCTGCAAATGCGCAAATTGGTGGAAGACGGCCAGTTGATCGTTCCTGAAGGATATTATTTTGTGATGGGCGATAACCGGGACGACAGCCAGGACAGCCGCTATTGGGGATTTGTTCCGCGGGAGAATATCGTGGGCCGGCCGCTGCTGATTTACTGGTCGGTGAAGAGCAATAACGACGATATGACGAGCACGCCCACTCCCGGTGATAGACTGCTGCATCTTGCCTACGCCGTGACCCATGTTGTGCAGGTCACGCGCTGGAACCGCACGCTTCGACTGGTTTATTAAAACACTAAGAGGAATTGCACTCGTGGCCAAGAAAGAAAAGCAGGAAGAAAAACCGCGCGAAACGCCCATCGAATTTCTGGCGTCGCTGGCGTCGGTGCTGGTAACAGGGTTGTTCATTATCACTTTTATATTTCAGGCCTTCGAGATCCCCTCGAGTTCCATGGAGAACACGTTGTTGATTGGCGATCATGTCTTCGTCAACCGGGAGCGGTTTGCGCCGCCGACCCAATGGGTGGGCCCTCTGCTGCCCTATCGCGAAGTCAAACATGGAGACGTGTTCGTTTTTTTGTCCCCGGCGGAGCCGGGACTTTATATCGTGAAGCGGGTGATCGGATTACCCGGAGACCGGATTCATTTGCGCGACGGGGCGGTATACCGCAACGGCGTCAAACTGGATGAGCCTTACGTCATTCATAGCGACAATGGCGGGTACAACCCCTACCGTGACAACTTTCCTGCGGTCTCGCCATCAGATTTCTATAACGTGACCCCGCAGTGGCAGGATGAACTGCCCAAACACATTCAAGGCGAGGATGTTGTCGTGCCACCCAACTGCTATTTCGGCATGGGCGACAATCGGGATGTGAGCCTGGACAGCCGATTTTGGGGTTTCATTCCGCGCGAGAACATCATCGGGCGTCCCATGTTTATCTATTGGTCGTTTGAGACGCCTCCACTGCAATATCTGCAAACCGGCCTCGGCGACCGGCTCGCGTTTATGGCGAAAGTGGTGTTGCATTTCTTCGACGAGACCCGCTGGAGCCGCACGTTAAAGGTGATTCATTGAGTGCATTGCGGCTGAGATTTTGGAGAACGAAACGGCGGGTCGCGGCATTCATGGCCGCCGTGCTCCTGGCTTTGTTCTTCATTCGACCCGGAGTGCAGCACCTGCGCAACCGGATTGCCGCGGAAATCAGCATGGCCGTGGGCAGGCAGGTGGAGATTTCGTCGGTAAATTTCCGATTGCTTCCGCGGCCGGGTTTTGATCTGGAGAATTTCGTCGTCCACGATAATCCTGCCTTTGGAGCGGAACCGATGCTGCGGTCATCTGAAGTGACTGCCGCATTGCGCCTGACTTCCCTGCTGCGTGGACGGTTGGAGATCGCGCGCCTCAGCCTTTCTGAACCCAGCCTCAACCTGGTGCGGAACGACAAAGGGGTCTGGAATCTCGAAGACCTGCTGCAGAGAAATGCACAAATTCCTGCAGCACCGACAGGTAAGCCACGGAGCGAACGGCGGCCGGGATTCCCTTATATTGAAGCCAGCCAGGGGCGTATCAATTGCAAGCTGGGTGACGAGAAGACGCCGTATTCGCTTACCGACGCGGACTTTTCGCTATGGCAGGATTCGGAGAATTCTTGGGGAATGCGGCTAAAAGCAGTGCCTGTGCGGACCGACAAGAATGTGACCGATACGGGCGTGCTTGCGGTGAACGGGTTATGGCAGCGGGCACCATCCTTGCACGAGACGCCTCTGCAATTCAAAGCACAGTGGGACCGGGCTCAGGTGGGCCAGTTCACGAAATTAATCCGGGGAGATGATTCGGGGTGGCGCGGCACTGTGCAACTCAATGTAAATCTTTCGGGCAGCCCCAAGAATCTTAAAGTCACATCGACCGCTTCGGTACGCGACTTCCGGCGCTTCGACATTTTGAGCGGCGGTGAACTGCACCTGACCGCAAGCTGCAATGCCACGTACAGTTCAAGCGATCATTCGCTTTCTGACGTGAATTGCGAGGCGCCTGTGGGTGCAGGCGAAGTTTCGCTCACGGGGAGCGTGGCGGATTTGTTAGGCGCCAGACGTTACGATCTTGTGCTGGCGGCACAGGGTGTACCCTTGCAATCCGTTGTTGCCCTGGCGGCGCATGCGAAGCATAATGTCCCGCCAGACTTGCAGGCGGAGGGCACGGCGGATGGACGATTTACGCTCCGGCCGGGGGGGCCACGCGGCGAGGAGTGGCAGGGAGCCGGAACAACATATCAGTTCCGCCTGATTTCAAAATCTACCGGGACAGAATTTGCATTGGGCAACGTGCCCTTTGCCTTCCCGTCGGATGCAAGCAAGACAAAGAAAAAGACTCTCTTGCTGAGCTCCGCTGGAGCCCCGGAGCCACGACTGGAAATCGGCCCCTTCCATCTGCCGGTGGGGAAACCTGCGACCATGAACGTGGAAGGATGGATTTCGCTGACGGGCTATGGATTCGTGCTGCATGGCGATGCGCAACCTCAAGAACTCGAAGCGGCGGCGCACACCATCGGAATCAACCCGCCTGAGGCGTCTCCGGCAAGCGGGAAAATTAAAAACTTGCAGATTGCAGGAAACTGGATGGCACCGCAGGCGCAAAACAGCGTCAAAGATTAACGCGCCGAATTCCGACTTTCGGCCGATTGCGGAATCGTCTTCGCTGCCCGCACTATGCTATGTTCTACCTGCATTTCTAAGAGGCCAGCACATTCATGCCCCGATACGAATATCGCAACATCATGCCCACGCCCGCGGCTGAGAAGGCTTTCACCGCGTGGATTGATTTTCTCGACAAGCAATTTTCAAACCGCGACGTCGATCATCGCAATGACGTTGTGCGGAATGCATTACATGAGCTCTATCTGGGCAAACCTTACGCCGCGCCAGACCCCGCCGTCGACCTGGCCGAGCAGACTTTGATTCATTCCTTCGATCCTCGCAATACCTCGCTGGAGCCTGAATATTACGGCGATGTGGACGCCGCGAAATATACCGAGCGCAAGCCCCTCATCTGGTTCTGGATGATGTTTGACCGGTCGCCGGCGGGCCTGAATCACTGGCTGGGATTTCGCCTGCGTTACATGCTGGCCAAACACATCTTCAAACATCTGGGTAAAAACGTGAAGATATTTCACGGGGTGGAAGTCTCTTATGGATACAACCTGACGGTGGAAGACAATTGCACCATCCATAAGTACGTTTTGCTCGACGACCGCGGGGAGATCATTATTCATGAAGGATCATCGGTTTCGGATTACGCCAATATCTATTCGCACGCGCATGATTTGAACGACGGGATGATCGTCAGCAATGAAAAGACGGAGATTGGGCCGCGGGCGCGAATTACCTATCACGCGACCGTGATGAGTGGGGTGAAAGTCGGCGAGCATGGCATGGTCGGGTCGATTGGCGTGGCGGCAAAAGACGTTGCGCCTTATAACATTGTCGGCGGAGTTCCGGCCAGGCCGCTCAAGGTCAAATCCATCGCGCCGGAAGAAGTGAAAAAGGCTTTCGAGAAAAAGTAACCACAGCGCACAAATTCTGCGTTCGGGCGAGGTGCCCGCGCCATGCAGTTGTCTTTATAGGGCGTGTTAGTATCGAAATCACCCGAAATGACGCTGCAACACGTCAATATTTTGTTTCAGTTGATCGCATTTGTGTTCGCCATCAGCGTGCACGAGTCGGCCCACGCGTGGATGGCGAATCTGCGCGGCGACCCGACTGCGCGCATGTTGGGCCGGATTACACTGAATCCCATCAAGCATATAGATCCCGTGGGAACGGTTTTGTTGCCGCTGATTGCGGCCTTTGCGCATTTTCCGGTAATTGGCTGGGCAAAACCGACACCCGTGAATCCTAGGAACTTCAAGAATCCCGTACTCGATGATGTGCTTACATCCGTAGTTGGGCCTATCAGCAATTTTGCGGTGGCGACGGTAGCGGTGATTCTGCTTATCATCATCAAGCATTCTTCCGCTGCCGGCGCTCAAATCATTTATGGCATTCCCCAGGGATTCATCTCACTGCAATCCGATTCCTTTCTTGTGCCTGCCTGCCTGCTGCTTTATCAATTCATGATCATCAATGTTGTGCTGGGCGTGTTCAATCTCATCCCGGTACCGCCGCTGGACGGCAGTCACGTTTTGCGGCACTTTCTGCCGGCAAACCTGCTACGCATCTACGACACTGCCGGCATTTTCATGCTCATGGCCCTCGTATTTCTTGGCGGCGGGTTGCTCGGCCGGTTGATTTATCCGGTGATCGGCATTTTTGATGCGGCGGTGCTGGGAATCTGATGGCATCGCCTTCTCCCAGAAAACGCGTTCTCAGCGGCATGCGCTCCACCGGCAAGCTGCATCTCGGCAATTTCGTTGGCGCGCTCGAAAACTGGGTCAAGATGCAAGACCAGTATGAGTGTTTCTTTTTCGTCGCCGACTGGCATGCGCTGACCACCGATTACGCCGATACTTCGCGCGTAAAACAGAATTCGCTCGATGTGGCCATTGATTGGCTGGCGGCGGGCCTCGACCCTGAGCGCTGCACGATGTTCATTCAGTCGCATGTGCCGCAACATGCCGAGTTGCATCTGCTTTTTTCGATGATCACGCCGCTGGGTTGGCTGGAACGGGTTCCGACGTATAAAGAGCAGCGAGAAAACATCACGGAAAAAGATTTGGGAACGTACGGCTTTCTCGGGTATCCCTTGCTGCAAGCGGCCGACATCCTGATTTACAAGGGCGATTTCGTTCCGGTCGGCGAAGATCAGGTCGCACACATTGAACTGACACGGGAAGTGGCGAGACGCTTCAATCAGTTCTACAAAATTAAAGGCAGAGATGTTCTTCCCGAGCCGCAGCCGCTGCTGACGCCGACACCGAAGCTTCCTGGTACCGATGGACGCAAGATGTCGAAATCGTACGGCAACACGATCATGCTCTCGGATCCCGAAGCGGTGGTTCGGCAGAAACTGAAGACCATGGTTACGGATCCAGCGCGCGTGCGGCGCAGCGATCCCGGCAATCCCGATCTTTGCCCGGTGGGCGATCTGCACAAAATCTTCAGCAGCAAAGAAACGATGGCCAAAGTAAATGAAGGCTGCCGGTCGGCGGGGATTGGTTGCATCGAATGCAAGGGCTGGGCCGCCGATGCACTGGTTCAGGTGCTAAATCCCATGCAAGAGCGGCGCAAGAAATATGAGGAGAATCCGCGCCTCGCCTGGGATATCCTAGAGGCTGGCTCGGCGAAGGCGCGCGAAGTCGCGAATGCCACCATGGAGCAAGTTCGCGAAGCGATGCATATGTCGCTCCATGCGCCTCCCACGCAGTCTTGAAAATGGCTGAACTCATCAAAACGGCAACCGAAGAAGCTACGCCGAAGAAACATGCTGAGAGCGACTTCCCTTTCGCCGTTAGCGTCGGTGAAGTTTATGAAGGACCGCTCGACCTGCTGCTCGACCTGATTCGCAAGCAAGACATCGACATCTACGATATTCCCGTGGCGAAAATTACCGCGCAATATCTGGCGTATGTGGAAAAGCTGCGCGAGCTGGATGTAAACGTTGCCGCCGAGTTTATTTACATGGCGGCGGTGCTGATTCACATCAAGTCGAAGATGCTGTTGCCGCGAGATCCGGCGGTCGCGTCGGAAGCGCAGGATGATCCGCGCGCGGAGCTGGTGAACCGGCTGATTGAGCATGAGAAGTTCAAGTCGGCTGCACAGATGCTGCATCAGAAGCAGCAGATTGAAGACGCGGTGCTCTCCAACCCGGCGCTCAAGGACTTTATCAACGCGGAAGGCACAGAGCCTGAACTCGCGGCGGACGTAATTGACCTGGTCAAGACCTTCCAGCAGATTCTGGATCGCGCCCGCACGCGGCCAATGCTCCAGGTCGATGAAGAAACCGTCACGGTCGGCCAGATGATTGAGTTTCTGAAACGGCGTTTATCGTTTGAAGACAAGCCAGTGCGTTTGAAGCAGATGCTGCGCAATGTCGAATCACGGCAGGCGCTGGTCTGCATGTTTCTGGCTTTGCTCGAAATGGTCCGCTTGCAGGCGATTCAGTTAAAACAAGACCGCACTTTCGGCGAGATTCTGCTGCGCAAACATGAAGGATTTGAAGCGGTCATGGCCGAGCAATCGGCGATCCGCGATGATTGGAGATAAACTCTGGCGACTGACAACTGGCTACCGGCAACCGACTCTATGAGCCTCAAGGCGAAACTCGAAGCGATTATTTACGCGGCGGAAACGCCGATCACGCTCGATCAACTGGTGCAGCTGACGAAGGAATCTGGGCTCAGCGAGGTCGGCAAAGAGGCCCAGGACGACGCCAAGTCGCGGGTGGGCGCGGCCCTGCAGGAGCTCATTTCCGAATATTCGAGTCCCGCGCATGGCGTGGAGATTCGCGAAGTGGCAGGCGGTTATCGCATGTCCACCAAGCCGGAACAGCACGATGTGGTTCGGGCTTTCGCCAAGAGCCTGAAGCCGCCAATTCGCCTTTCGCTGCCGGCGCTGGAGACGCTGGCGGTTATCGCCTATAAGCAGCCGGCCACCGTTCCCGAAATCAGCGAGATTCGCGGAGTGGACTCCGGTGGCGTCATTGCAACTTTGTTGGATCGCAAGCTGATTACAACCGCGGGACGCAAACAGGTCATCGGCCGGCCGATCCTCTACAAAACAACTAAAGAGTTCCTGTTGCGTTTCGGCTTGAAGGACGTCAACGAATTGCCCAGCATGGAGGAGTTTGAAAAGCTGGTGTCGGAATCGTTTGAAAGCGATCTCTTGCCGTTAGATGGCGGAGTGGCGGACGCAACCGGCGTGCCTTCGGAAGAAATCCCAGAGGACAGCCTGCCTGCCGACAACGCTGCGGGGGCGGACGAGAGCCATAAAGACATCCATCTGGTAACTTCGGCCACCGGCTCGGACGAACCGCAAGAGCCGGGAAGTTAGGCTCTCATGCCGACAGAACGCCTGCAAAAAATCATAGCTGCGGCCGGCATCGCTTCGCGCCGTAAATCTGAAGAACTTATCACTGGCGGACTCGTTTCCGTGAACGGCCAAGTGGTCACCGAGTTAGGGACAAAGGCCGATCCCGAAAAAGACCACATCCGCGTCAATGGCAAATTACTGCACGGCGCAGAGCGGCACACATATCTCTTGATGAACAAGCCAAAGGGCTATGTCACAACTTTGCATGATCCGGAAAAACGACCGACGGTAATGGACCTACTGCGCGGCGTGAAGGCCCGTGTCTATCCCGTGGGCCGACTGGATTATGCCAGCGAAGGACTATTGCTGCTAACGAATGACGGCGAGTTTGCGAATTTTCTGATGAAAGCCGCGTCACACGTGCCTAAGACTTATATGGTGAAAGTTTCAGGAACACCCGCGCCCGATCATCTTGATCGTTTGCGCGAAGGCCTCACCATCTCGACCGAGCGTGCTGGAAAAAGGGTGCGGACGGCTCCGGCGCAAATCAAAATAATTCGCGAGGGGGCAAATCCCTGGTATGAAGTCACGCTGATCGAAGGCAAAAACCGCCAGATTCGGCGCATGTTCGAGGAAATCGGGCACCACGTCGAAAAAATCAAACGCGTGCGTTATGGCCCGCTTGAACTCGACGTACATCCGGGAAAATTCCGGCAGTTGACCCTCAAAGAGGTCGCAAGTCTGAAGGCAGCAGCAAAGTAATTTGCCCTTCGATTAAGGCTTGCGTGGCTGCTAGAATTGAATAGAGGTAAAGCTGGCGTGAAAAATCCCTTTGTTTTATACAGTGCTATTCTGGTTTGCTTGGCTGGCCTAGCTCTTTCCCTCGCCCCACAAGCGCTTCATCGCGGGGACATCGCTACATCTTTCTTAATGATCGTGATTGCGATGATCTTCTGGAAGCGAGTTCAAGCCAGGCGGTTCTAGATTTGTGCTGAGCTAAAGCGAACAACTATTATTTCTGGCATGTCGGGCAATAGTGGCTGCTTCGGCCGGCAATTACGACGCGCCTAATTGGTGTTTTGCAGACAAGACACGGCTCGCCTTCGCGGCCATAAACGCGATGACGAAGCTGAAAAAATCCCTCTTCGCCGTCGGAATCCACGTAATCAGACACGGTTGAGCCGCCCAAGGCAATGGCCTCGCGCAAGACTTCCTGAACCGCCGGATGCAGCCGCGACAAGTCGTCTTTGCCCAAAGATGAGGCTTTTCGTTTGGGACGGATGCCTGCCCGAAACAAAGATTCATCAGCATAAATATTGCCCACGCCACGAAGAAGTTTTTGATTGAGCAATGCGCTCTTAATCGGTGTCTTGCGGCCGCGAAACAATGCAATAAAGTCCAGCAAGGGGATTTCCAGCGGTTCGCGGCCACCGGGTTCGAAGCCTTGAGCAACGCTCAATCGTCCGAGGCGTCGGGGATCGACGAATCGCAATTCCCTACCGGACCTTAATGAGGCGACCAAGTGCGTGTGCTTGGGAAGTTCTTCCGCCGGATCGCTTACCAACATGCGCCCAGTCATGCCGAGATGCACAATCCACTGAGCCTTCGCATCGGCAGGGCCGACCCTCTTGGCCGCGGCTTTCGTCTTTGAAGATTTCTTCGCTTGCAAGGCTGTTCGCGCACCATCTGTAACCCGTTCCAAATCAAAAACGATATGTTTGCCCACTCGCCCAACCCCCACGATGCGGCTCCCTTCCAAGACCCGCGCAATTTCCTTCGCGGAAGACTTCAACGGCTCTGGCTTCGTCCCAATCCATACCGAATCAATCAAGTCTCCCGTCACGCGTTTGGCAAGCCCACGCGCAATCGTTTCCACCTCAGGAAGTTCGGGCATGTGAGATAGTGTACAGGCACGTTGCGAACATTTCTGGAACCGCGTCTTCCGAAAACGCGTAAAAGACACAGGGATTATTACGCCATGGCGCATACGCAAGAAGTTCCCGAGAATCGCCTCGAAATTATTCCTTTGTTAGGCATTGCCGCCGCTGTCGCGCTGCTTCACATCCTGACGAACAATCGCTACGGTATTCACCGCGATGAGTTTCAAGTTCTAAGCGACGCGCTGCATATGGATTGGGGCTTTGTAGCTTACCCGCCCCTTAATCCCTTCCTTACCAGCGTCGGCCTGCACCTCTTCGGTCTATCACTCGTCGGGCTGCGATTTTTTTCGGTCATCGCAACGACGACCGCGATTTTCGTCACGGGGCTCATGGCTTACGAGCTGGGCGGAGGACGCCTCGCGCAAATCACCGCGGCAATGACGGTCACATTATCCGGGCTTTCGCTATTCGAGGGCACGGAGTTTCAATACACGACCTACGATTACCTCTGGTGGGTCTTCATTGCTTATTTCGTCATCCGGCTATTGAAAACGGAAAACCCACGCTGGTGGATCGCGATTGGCGCGGCTGCCGGCCTCGGCCTGCAATCGAAATATACGATGGCATTTTTGATCTGCGGGGTGCTCGGCGGAGTTCTGCTTTCAAACGCGCGCCGGTTTCTAGTGAGCATCTGGTTCTGGGCAGGTGTGGGCATTGCGCTTCTGATTTTTCTGCCGAACTTCATCTGGCAAGTCCGGCACAATTTCATCTCGGTGCACTTTCTGCACCTCATCCATGAGCGTGATGTCGGTCAGGGGCGGGCTGATAGTTTCTTTGTCGATCAAATCCGCATTTGCACAAATTTCTTCGCCCTGCCTTTGTGGATCACCGGCCTGGTCTGCTATCTGCGGGACCGGCGCTATCGCATGCTGGGCTGGATGTATGTGATCCCCCTCGCCCTATTCATCGTCGGCAAGGGACGCGGCTACTATCTGGGGGCAGCCTATGCGTCTCTGATCGCAATGGGCGCGGTTGCGGCAGAACGCTGGCTACGGTCCTCGTCGACAATCCGACGGCGCATCTTAGCCTCCGTCTTTTTCACCGGCCTCGCAGCCTACGGTGCACTGATGATCGCCATCGTCATCCCCCTTGCCAACAGCGGTCCTCTCAAGGCTTATGCTCTTAAAGTCAACGACGACCTGCGCGAAGAAATCGGATGGGATGACCTGCTCAAGACCGTCGCTGGTATCCGCGATTCGCTGACGCCCGAGCAACGAGCAAGCTTCGGAATTGTTGTCGGCAACTATGGCGAGCAGGGGGCCATCGAAATTCTGGGCCCGGCTTATCATTTGCCGCCACCCATCAGCGGCACCAACTCGGCCTGGTTCCGCGGTTATCCCACACCCCCGCCGACCACCCTGCTGGTCCTCGGTCTATCGCGCGGATATACCGAGAGGACCTTTACTTCCTGCCGCATCATCGCGCATTTCAGCAACCATCTTGGCGTAAAAAACGAAGAAAGCGAGGTGCATCCGGACATCTGGCTATGTGGCCCTCCGGTCAAGCCCTGGCCTGAATTCTGGCAGGATTTTCAGGACTTCGGATAGCGGGGCACGGATTGCGGCGGAGCCACACGGCACGGTATGATTGTGAGTACACAACTCCGTTCTATATCCCTGAATTTCAGCAACTTGCAGCGCATGCAAGAGACGAGTGTGTACGGTCCGCGTGCGGCATGGCCGCCATGCCGCGTAATCGTGTTTGAGGGAGTTTGCACTTGAACCAAGGCAGCAGCGCAGTCATCGTCGGCGCCCAGTGGGGCGACGAAGGCAAGGGAAAAATTGTTGACGTGCTCTCGGAGAATTTTTCCGTGGTGGCGCGCTATGCGGGCGGGCACAACGCCGGCCACACCGTCATTATCAACGGTAAGAAGTTTATCTTGCAGTTGGTGCCGTGTGGCGTTCTGCGCGCAGGATGCCGTAGCGTAATCGGCAATGGCGTCGTTCTCGATCCCATGGCTTTCCTTAAGGAAGTTGCAGCACTGCGGGAAGCCGGCGTCAGAGTTGATGGCAGCATTTTCGTCAGCAACCGCGCGCATGTCATTCTGCCCTATCACCGGATGATCGAGCTCGCCTCGGAGAATGCACCCGGACGGGTCAAAATCGGTACGACCTCCCGCGGGATCGGCCCGGCATATGAAGACAAGATGGGACGCCGGGGTTTGCGCGTCGCGGATCTGCTTGACCTGGAGCTGCTTAAGACGCACATCGAGAACGCCTGCCGCGAGAAAAACATGATCGCGCACGCGCTGTTTAATTCCGAGCCGCTCGACCCTGACAAGATGTACGCGGAATACGCTGAGGCATCAGCCAAAATTGCCCCCTTCGTCTGCGATACGGCCGCCTTACTGAATAGCGCGCTGCGCGCCGGTGAATCCATCATGTTCGAAGGTGCGCAAGGCACCATGCTCGACATTGATCACGGCACCTATCCGTTCGTCACGTCGTCAAGTGCGACGTCCGGCGGTGCGGTCATTGGCACCGGTGTAGCGCCGACTGCGATTAACACGGTAATCGGCGTGACCAAGGCCTATTGCACGCGGGTCGGCGGCGGGCCATTTCCATCCGAACTGCTCGACGCCACTGGCGACCTCATCCGCGCGCGTGGCAACGAATATGGCGCCGTGACTGGGCGCCCTCGGCGCTGCGGCTGGCTGGATTTGCCTCTGCTCCGTTATTCCAACATGATCAACGGCAGCGCCTGGCTGGTTGTGACCAAGCTCGACGTGCTCGATGAACTCGACGCAATTCCCGTGTGCGTTGGCTATAAGATAAACGGCGAAACAACCGATGAGATCCCCGCCCACGCCAGCGGTTACGACAAAATCGAGTGCGTCTATCGCTCCCTTCCCGGTTGGAAGACCGCAACCCACGGGATTACGGAGTATGACAAGCTGCCAAAAGCCACGCGCGACTACCTCGCCTTTGTCGAGAAGGAAAGCGGCTCGCGGGTCGGCGTGGTTTCCAACGGTCCCGACCGCAATCAAACAATTTTTGTGGATGAGTTCGCCTCCGCGTTAAAATCTCTGACACAACGCAAGGGCGCCAAAGCGCACTAGCGGAATCATTTCGAGGAGCAAGACTGGAATGGTTGTGTTAGCCGTGACCTGGATGGCCAAAGTGGGCCGCGAAGCCGAGGCGGCCGTCCTGTTTTCCAAACTCAACGACGAATCGCGTAAAGAGCCGGGCTGCGTAATGTATCAATTACACCGCCACAAAACCGAGCCGCGCCGCTTTTTTATCTACGAGCAATACAAAGATGACGCCGCGCTCGAGGCGCACCGCGCCTCCCCGCATTTTATGCAGTACGCGAAAAAAGAATTGCCCAAGGTCGCAGAGCGCGTCGAAGGCAATCTCTACGAACCACTGGGGTGATCGCCGGAGTGTACGACCTTGCCGAGATGTTAAGAATTGATGCCTGAGTTATCGCTAATCGTTTGCAATACGACGAGCGTTTGCCTTGCCTGATGCATAATTTGTTGCCAGTCTTCGGTTTCCAATAATTTCTTTATTCCGACGTTCTCCGGCAGGAATTTACGCCGCGCATCAAAATAATCATCAAAAATAGCCATTGCATCGAGCTCTTCACTAGAGAAAGATCGGTTGAAAGCATCATCTGGAATGTAAACGTCGTCAAACCAGAGACAGATTAACTCGGTCGGAACCGCGACATACGGCACACTCAGCGAATACTCCAGCTGCTTTCTGGCAGAGGACAAAAGATCAAGCGCCTCTATGACGCCGCGCGAAAATCTGCCGCGTCCTCAAGCACAAGTAGCTGAAGCCAAGGAGAATTGCGTCTGCTCGGAGGACGCGTAGGCTGAACACGGCAATTTGAACCAGGGCATAAATTCTCTTAGACAGCGAGTTCGTAGCCGGCAAAGAAAAAGCTCAGTTCGAAGCGCGCCGTATCTTCTCCATCCGAACCGTGGATGGCATTGTGCTCAATGCTGGATGCCCATTTCTTGCGGATGGTGCCTTCTTCCGCTTGCGCCGGGTTGGTTGCACCCATCAACTTGCGCAAATCGGCAATGGCATTTTCTTTTTCCAAGGCCAGCGCCACGATGGGTCCGCTCGACATAAAGTCGGTCAGCGAGCCAAAGAAGGGGCGGCTAGCGTGCACGGCATAAAATTGCTCGGCCTGGTGCTTGGAAATTTCCAGCATTTTCATCGCGATAATACGAAATCCGTTCTTCTCGAACTGCTCGATGATGTCGCCGATTGCGTTTTTCTTCACCGCGTCGGGTTTCACAATGGTAAAAGTGCGTTGCAGAGTCTTCATGGATTTATCAGTCCTTGGTTATGTAGTCATTGCTGAAAATTCGTCCTGCGCGATTCCTAAGCCTTGGCCGCCACGCCCAACGCCGCCACCAGCGTTTCTCCTATGGTGGCGGGTGACTTCGCGACCCGAATTCCGGCCGCTTCCATCGCTTTAATCTTTTCGTCCGCTGTTCCCTTCCCGCCGGAGATGATCGCGCCCGCGTGTCCCATGCGCCGCCCCGGAGGGGCAGTTTGACCGGCGATGAATCCCACGACGGGCTTCTTCATATATTTCTTCACATATTCCGCCGCAGTCTCTTCGGCATTGCCGCCAATTTCGCCGATCATAATCACGGCTTCGGTCTGCGGGTCTTTATTGAACAACTCCAGCGCATCGGTAAAGTTTGTCCCGATAATCGGATCGCCGCCAATGCCAATCGCGGTGGATTGCCCAATTCCTCGCGTCGTTAACTGATAAACCGCTTCGTAGGTCAACGTTCCCGAGCGCGAGACAATGCCGACCGAGCCTTCTTTGTGAATGCGTCCCGGCATGATGCCGATCTTGCACTTTCCCGGCGAAATAATTCCCGGGCAGTTCGGCCCAATCAAGCGCGACCGCCGCGTCTGCAAAAATTCCCACGCTTTCACCATGTCGAGCGTCGGAATTCCTTCGGTGATGCAAACAATCAGCTCAATCTCCGCCTCAGCAGCCTCCATGATTGCGTCCGCGGCAAACGGCGGTGGCACAAAAATCATGGAACAATCGGCCCCCGTCTTATCCACGGCCTCCTGCACCGTATTGAAAACCGGAAAACCTTCGTGGGTCGTGCCGCCCTTGCCCGGAGTCACTCCACCGACAATCTTCGTCCCATATTCGGCGCAGGCTTTGGCGTGAAACGTCCCTTCGCGGCCCGTCAGTCCCTGCACAATCACTTTGGTGGATTTATCAACCAGTACGCTCATATTCGCCCTTAGCCTCGCGCCGCCGCGACCACTTTCTCCGCCGCGTCTTTCATCGTATCTGCCACAATAAAATTCAATCCTGAATTAGCCAGAATCTCTCTGCCCTGCTCCACATTTGTTCCTTCAAGCCGCAGTACGACGGGCAGTTTTATCCGCGTTTTATTTGCCGCTTCGACCACGCCATTCGCCAGCGTATCCACGCGCAGGATGCCGCCGAAAATATTAATCAGCACAGCCTTCACATTCTTGTCGCTGAGCAGAATCTCAAACGCATGCGTGACCTGTTCGGCATTTGCGCCGCCGCCGACATCAAGAAAGTTCGCCGGCATCCCGCCCGCGTACTTGATGATGTCCATGGTCGCCATCGCTAGCCCCGCGCCATTGACCATGCAGCCGACGTTGCCATCAAGCTTGATGTAATTCAGGCTATACTTCGACGCTTCCACCTCCAGCGGATCTTCCTCGCTCACATCGCGAAGAGTTTTCAAGTCCGGGTGCCGGAACATCGCGTTGTCGTCGAAATTCATCTTGGCATCGAGCGCAAACAGCCGGCCATCGCTGCAGGTGATAAACGGATTAATCTCCATGAGCGACGAATCCGTTTCTTCGAATGCCCGGTATAAGCCGGTCATTAACTGGACCGCGCCATTAATCTGCGCCGGTTTCAGCCCCAGCTTGAACGCCAGCTTCCGCGCTTGAAACGGCTGCAATCCCATGCCCGGCTGAATATATTCCTTCAAAATCGCGTCAGGATTCTCTTCCGCAACTTGCTCAATCTCCATTCCACCGGCTGCCGACGCCATAAACACGGGCCGCGCTTCGACCCGGTCAATAACGATGCCCAGGTACAGTTCTTTCTCAATAGGCAGCGTCTCTTCAATCAGCAACCGTTGCACAACCTTCCCTTCAGGCCCGGTCTGGTGCGTGACCAGCGTCATGCCGAGTATTTTCCCCGCAAGCTCGCCGGCTTCCTCGACCGACTTCGCGATCTTCACGCCGCCGCCCTTGCCGCGCCCACCCGCATGAATCTGCGCTTTGACCACTACTCCCGTCGCGCCCGCGTTGAACAAATTCTGCGCCGCGGCGATAGCTTGCTCGCGCGTTTCCACCATTTCACCACGAGGCACCGGTACCCCATACTTCTTCAGGATTCCCTTCGCCTGGTACTCATGGATTTTCATAATGATTTCCTGACCCAGATACAGCCCATTAATTGTTCGGAAGGCGAATGCTGGCAGGTTGCAACAGCACGCAGCGAACTAATGATTCTAGCTGGATAGCCGCACATTGGGCAAACGTGGAACGACAATTTAAGGAAATTGTCATCCGGAGCGAGCGCCCTTTGCGAAGCAAACGGATCTGGGCGGGCCGCGCGGAAAGTCGCGCGTTTGGCCCGCTTCCATATCCTGCGGGATTATTAAAGAATGCTAATCTGAATTCTGCGACCCGACTTATGATCCTTGACGCTCTCAATCGCATCGCCTGCCAGCACGAGTCGCTCAGCCGCAGCGAGGCGCGCGCCGTGATGAGCGAAGTTCTCGATGGCCAATGCACCGACACGCAGATTGCGGCGCTACTGGTGGCGCTCCGCATGAAGGGTGAAACGGTCGAAGAGATTGTCGGCTTCGCCGAGGCCATTCGCGCGGCCGCTTCGCCGTTTGAGGTCGCCGACGGCGCAGCGCTCAATGCCGCGGGAACCGATCGCGACGCGCTTGTGGACACCTGCGGCACCGGCGGCGACGCCAGCGGCACCTTCAATATCTCGACAGCCACGGCGTTCGTCGCTGCGGGAGCCGGCGTTCGCATCGCCAAACACGGCAACCGCAGCGTCACTTCCAAGTGTGGCTCTGCCGACGTAATGGAAGCCCTCGGCATCAGCATCACATTGGCCCCTGAAAGAATTGCCGCCTGCCTCAACGAAGTCGGTATCGCTTTTCTCTATGCGCCCGCTATGCACTCCGCCATGAAGCACGTGCAACGCGCCCGCCAGGAACTTCGTCTGCGCACCGTCTTCAACCTTCTTGGCCCCCTCACCAATCCGGCTGGCGCGTCCTCTCAAGTCGCAGGCGTGTACGCCCTCGATCTCGTGGAAAAACTTGCCGAAGCCCTTAGCATGTTGGGACTGCGCCGCGCGCTCGTCGTTCACGGACTCGACGGCCTCGACGAGATTACGATTTCTTCGCCTACACGCATCGCCGAACTACGCGACGGAAAACTGCGCACCTTCGAAATCACTCCCGAGGAGTTCGGCTTGAAACGCGCCCCGCTTTCCGAAATCTCCGGCGGGGACGCCGCGGCGAATGCAGAAATCATCCGCGAAGTCTTGAGTGGAAAGAGTTCTCCACGCCGCGATGTCGTTTTGCTAAATGCATCGGCTGCCCTCGTCGCCGCCGGCTTCGTCAATCATCTCGCCGAAGCCGTGCCTCTCGCGGCCGCATCCATTGATTCCGGTGCCGCATTGAAAAAACTCAACGCGCTGATCGCGTTCACGACGGTCTAATTCGGCTTCTTCCCCGCTTCTTTCTTCAACCTCTCGATTTGCCCCAGATGATTTGCCCCGTGCACGCCGATCCTGCCAACCATCTCCGCCACCGTGGCATCATGCTTCGATTCCGGATGGTACGCCGACTTCTTCAAGTCCTCGGGCTTCAACCGGCGCAGCAACTGGAGCGTCGCATGGCGATTCAATCCGTAAAGTGCAATTAACTCAGCCGGACTCGATTCCATGTATCGCAGGTTTCGCGCCCACGCATCCTGATCAATGGGCGCAATCACCGGCTTCTCGTCCGCCAACATCTGCCGGATCCGGTATGAAAGCACAATCTCCATGTCGGCGAGATGCGCGAGAATTTCCAGAATGCACCACTTATCCGGCGACGGCTTGTAGCGCAGCGTGGACTCGGGCAACCCCAGAATCGCCGCAGCAATTTCCTTCGGGCTCTTTTCCGCGGCGGCTAAATGCGCCTTGAACTCCGCTTCCGTCATTGTGCCCTCCTATTTCGTCGCATCTTTCGTCGCATCCACCACCGGGTATCTGTTATTCGTCGTGTCGCTCTCCGGCACGCTGCCATCGTTCACCACGATCTCAATAGGTTTTGCCGCCGTCTGCAACCGGACAGTCGCTTTCGCCTTGCCCCTCACTTCGATTCGCTTGTCAATTTCGCCGCCTTCAATCTTCAAAGTGAGCGGCACTTCGGCTCCCGCGTCTCCTTGATTCTCAACCGTCACCGTTACGAGATACCCGCCATTGGTTGTCGCGCTCGTGTTCACGTAACTCACGCGAAAATCTGGCAGCCCGCGATCGTGATATACCCAGTCATCGAAGAACCATCTCAGGTCGCGCTTGGTCGTCTTCTCCAGCGTGCGCTGTAAATATTTCGGATCTTTATCTTCGGTCGATTTGTAATCGAGGAGCGCCAATCGCGGGTCCGTGCCCAGCATGTCCCGCAACATCCACCAGACATACATCGCCTTCGTTTGCAGATATAAACCGTCTGGGCAATTGATAAGCGACCTCGCGTCGCCCCCCGGCTGTTTTTCGGCAGCGATCAGCGCCTCTTGATGTGATTGCAAGTACGCGAGCGCCGCCGCCGAATTCCCCTCCTGCTCAATAAACATCACCTGCGCAAAATGCGCCAGCCCATCTTGAATCCAGGCCCGCGGAGATCTCACCGATGTGAATGCCTTGGCATAAACAATATTCAACATCGCATCATTCGCAATCGGAGATTTCAGCGGCGTGAGCAATATGCCGGCTGTGACAAAAGGCGCGGCGTCCGGGTCAGGAAGCGAAAATATCCGCACATTTTCGGACCCGTGACTGACTGGCAAAATTGGTTCAACACTCACGAGCGCATCACCATAAGTTTTAGCCGCCCGTTCCTGACCTGAAGCAAAGAACACAATCGAGTGATCATCCGCCGCAACCTTCTGATAGTCGGCGATAACGAACGTCGGCACGTCGATGCCAAGTCGTGGCAAATTGAACGCGCCTATTTTCGCAACATCTGCTTGCGCATTGATTGAGAACAGGCTCGGATTCCCACTGAAATATATGTCCGACTTGCTTGTGGACTCGAAATTCAAGTTCATCGCCGCTTCCGCTTCTCGCACCTTCCATCGCCCGATCGCGTCTTCAACCGAATTCCCTTCCGACAAACTTGCGGCGTTCACTGCCACCGGATACCACGTCACATAGCCAATTCCCCGCACCGCCGTGAACCCATCACTGATCTGGTCCCACTCACTATGCTTGGCGACTGCTTCCGGCACGCCGATGCGCGTGACGCGCGTCGCATCTTGCACCACAACGCCGTCATAGCCGACTTCGATTTCAACCGTCGCCTTCGGCGCTATCGGCGCAGGCATAGTCACAATCGCCTCAGACAACGCCCCGGTGTGGTCGATGTCCGACGCGTAAGGTTGGGCAACGAACTCCACTGGCTTTCCGTTCAATTTGATGGCCTGCCAATCAAGGCTTGAAGAAATTTGCAGCGTCACATATTTCTGCGGCAAAGAAGAATCATTGCGCAGCGTGACTTGTCCGCGCGCCGAAAGCCGGTGCTGTTCCGGATCGATACGAATAGAGAGATTGTAGTTAGTGAAGGTAAAAGCTTCGCGGTCCACGGCAGCCCACGACGCGGCCGACCAATAAAACACAGCCAAGCAAGTTAGAACAAACCGCTTCACAGCTTTTGTTTTCCACGCTGCCGCACGATCTCATACAGCATTACGCCTGCAGCGACCGACACATTGAGCGATGGCACCTTCCCCAGCATGGGGATCGAAACCAGAAAATCGCACTTTCGCGCCACCAGATCATGCAACCCGCGGCCCTCCGCTCCCAGCACAATCGCGCAATCCATGTTGTAATCCATGGCGTCGTATGCCTTCGGCCCGCGCTCATCCAGACCAACCGTCCAGATATTTTGTGCCTTCAAATCTTCAAGAGTCCGTGCGATGTTCGTTACCTTCGCAATCGGCAAATGCTCGCTCGCTCCCGCTGACGCCTTCGCCACCAAAGCAGTCACGCTCGCTGCCCGCCGCTCTGGAATCACAGCGCCATCCGCTCCCGCCGCATCCGCAGTACGCAAAACCGCGCCCAAATTGTGCGGATCCTCAATTCCATCTAGTACCACAATCAGCGAATATTCGCCTCGCTTCGCCGCCACCACATCTTCAAGATCGTTATATTGCTTCGCTGACGTCACCGCGACCACGCCCTGGTGAGCGTTGGTCCCCGCCATCCGATCGAGTTCATCGCGGCCCACAAAGCGCACTGCCACGCCCTGCTTGCGGCACTCCTCCACCACGCGCTTCATGCGGATGTCGTGCCGCTCCTTGGCCACTCCCACCCAGGCAAACGCTCGCCCGCGCGCCTTAAGCGCCTCCGCCACAGCATTAATTCCATAGATGTAATTCATGAATTCTCAGTATAGCGTCACGTGGTTTATACGCGCCTAACTTATGCCATTGTCATCCCGAGAACCCGCGCTTTTCGGCGCGGGACGTGGGATCTCGCGCGGCTACAGAGCCATAGCTAGAGATTAACGGCATTCGATGGCGAGCGACTTTGCTACACTAAAATTTCATGCCCGACGTCTTCATTCTCTCTGCCACCCGCACGCCCATCGGTAAATTCGGCGGCGCGCTCGCTTCTCAAACCGCCGCAGACATGGGTACCATCGCCGCCAAATCCGCTATAGAACGGGCTGGAATTACGCCGGAACAAATTGAAGAAACCATCTTCGGCAATGCTCGCCAGGCTGGTGGCGGGCCAAATCCCGCGCGTCAAATCTCCATTCGCAGCGGGGTTCCCAAAGAAGTTGCGGCCTACACCGTCAACCAGGCTTGCGCTTCGGGACTCAAATCCCTCGCCCTCGGCTTCTCTGAAATTTCGAGTGGCTATCTCGACTGTGTGCTCGCCGGCGGCACGGAATCCATGTCGCGCCTGCCCTTTTATCTCGATGGCGCTCGTTGGGGATACCGCCTCGGCAATCAGGAAGTCGTGGACGGCATGTATCGCGACGGCTTCTTCTGCCCCATGGCGAAACTGCTGATGGGCGAAACCGCGGAAGTCCTCGCCGAGCAATACAAGATCTCTCGCGACGAACAGGATGAATTCGCGCTCACCTCGCAAACCCGCGGCGCCGCCGCGCTTGCGGCAAATCGTTTCGCCGATGAAATTACGCCCGTCACCCTCGAAAGTAAAAAAGGCCCGCAAACTTTTGCCCGCGACGAGCATCCCTTCATCGGCGCGACCATCGAAAAACTCGCCAAGCTGGCGCCCGTATTTTCAAAAACCGGCACCGTCACCGCCGGAAATTCTTCCGGCATCACCGACGGCGCCGCCGCCGTCATCCTCGCCAGTGCAAATTTCGTCAAGCAGCACAATCTCAAGCCCCTCGCCCGCATCATGGCCTTCACCTCCGTCGGCGTCGATCCCCGCATCATGGGCATCGGCCCCGTGCCCGCGCTCCGCAAAATGGAGCAGAAGTATAAACTCGCCCTCGCCGATTTCGATTTAATCGAATTGAACGAAGCCTTCGCCGCTCAGGTTCTGGCTTGCGATCGTGAACTTCATCTTGACCGCGGCAAACTCAACGTCAACGGAGGCTCCATCGCCCTCGGCCATCCCATCGGATGCACCGGCACCCGCATCACCGTCACTTTGCTTCATGAAATGTTGAAACGCAAAGCCAGGCGCGGCGTCGCCACGCTCTGCGTCAGCGGCGGCATGGGCGTCGCGCTGGCGATTGAAAATGTGGCTTCCTAATACTATCGGCGAGGTTGCCCCATCATTTCGCGTTCGTTTGCGAAAGGTGGGACGCGAGGCTAACGATGTGTTGCGGTGTAATAAATGAAAACCGCAACCAAAGCGGCTATGCCAAAGAGAACGATCGCGAAGATAATCGCAAGCGGCCAGAATACCCAAGCCCATCGTTCTCTTTTCCTGATCTGTTGTATGGCATTGCGCAGCGAGAAAACTGTTGCGATTCCGCCAATCGGAGTGAGCATGAAGGCCGGCATAAAAGCATCGAGCTCACCCGGCCCCTTACATCCATGCTGCAAACAATAGATCGCAGGCAGCACGATCGAAACCACGTAAATCGTGGCGATGCAATACGAAATTCCGAGGCCTACTTTGCGCAGCATAGACCTATCGTGAAACCAGATTTTCCGCGACTACAGCCACGTTACCACAAGAGACTAAATTGGAATGTTTGGATGACGAGGCTGCAGCACAATTTCGCGTTTTCCGAAAAAGCGTGCCTAAGCGAAGAGCGAAGTCGGAGGGGCGGCCGCCTACCCCGCCGCCTTTACGATAGACTGTCGGTAGAACACCATGGCTTCTCGACATACTGTTTCGCTCACGCTGGCAAACCTCCTATTCCTCGCCGCCGTACTCCACGCTCAAACCGATTTCTCCGCCCGCTTGACAAATTCCTGGGGCGGCAGCGTGCAAAACGAAAAAATCTTCGTCAGTGGAGACAGAGTCCGCGTCGAGTCGATTCCCTCCGCCGGCACCGCGCCCTCCATCCTCGACATGGACACGCGCATCACGCGCATTGTCGTCGCTGATAAAAAGACTTTCATGGAAGGCCCTCCCGGCGCAGGTTTGCAACGCGGCTATGCCTTCTTCCGCGTCGCTGACCCGGAAAACGCCTGCGATATCTGGCTGAAACTCGTATTTCTTCCGCAGAGCAAATGCCAGAAAATCGGCCCTGCGACCATCAACGGCCGCAACGCGGTCGAATACGAAGGCAATTCTTCCGACGGCGAACTTCGCCACGTCTGGATCGACAACAAGCTCGCCTTCCCCATCCAATGGGACAGCAAAGGCGGCTCCGGCTCCCTCCGCGACATTCAGGAAGGCCCGCAACCCGCGGCGCTCTTCGAAATTCCGGTTGGCTTCACCAAAATCAATGGCTTTAGTACCACCCATCACATGAGCGGAATGTTGCCACAAGCTACTCACCCCTAAAACTTGTCTCGTTGAGCTGCGCTGGGGGATCAGTCCCCGGTCACGTCACATTTCCACAGGACCTATTCCCGCCGTTGACCTCCTCTTCACCCGCTCCTATACTCCATTTATGCCCCTTTCCGCCGTAATCGTGGACGACGAGCAACTCGCCCGCGACGAACTCGCTTTCCTCCTCAAAGGCGCGGGCGACGTAGATGTCGTCGCTCAAGGCAAGAACGGCGTTGAGGCCGTAAGCCTCATCCGGGAGCACAATCCTGATCTCGTTTTCCTCGACGTTCAAATGCCCGGCCTCGATGGCTTCGGCGTCATCAAAAAGCTGCTCGACCGCAAACTCCCGATGCCCAAAATCATCTTCGCCACAGCTTTCGACCAGTACGCCGTCAAAGCCTTTGAAGTCAATGCTGTCGACTATCTGCTCAAGCCTTTCGATAAAAAGCGCGTCGCCCAATCGCTGCAAAAAGCTCGTGCGAAAGCGGAATCGAGCGCCGGCTCATCGGACAAGCTGGAGACCCTCGTCAAGATGCTCGAGGCTCAAAAGCCGCAGACCTCCAAACTTCTGCTCAAGGCCGCCGGCCGCCTCTTTCTCGTCAACCAGAAGGACATCTGTTACGCCTCGATAGAGGACGGCATCATCACCGTCGTCACCGGCGGCGTGGCAGGCATGGAGGGCCAATCCAATTGCCGCACCCTCGAAGAATTGTTTGAGAGCCTCGAGCCCAATCTCTTCTGGCGCGCTCATCGCTCTTATCTGGTGAATATCAACCGCATTAAAGAAGTCGTTCCCTGGTTCAAGAGTTCCTACCAGCTCCGTATGGACGACAAAAAACAGACGGAAATCCCCGTCAGCCGCGCTCAGACCAAGCGCCTGCGTGAACTTTTCGGCTTATAAATGAATAAAATTCCGCTAATTCTTCGCCGGAACGACACCTTTCGTCACCGCGCCGCATCTATTGTCCTATCGTTTTTTCGCTGCCGCAGTCTATACAATGTTTGAAGCTTAGGTTGAATCGCGTGTTCCGCATCCGCACAAATCGCATTTCGGCGACCGTCAAGCTTCTGGCTTTGGCCGGCGTTTTGCTGGTCGCGTTCAGCGGATTTGCTCAAGCCGTTCACGTTCACGCCGACGACTCCAAGCTGCCCAGCCACGAATGTTCCTTGTGCTCGGTCGCACATTCGGGCGCAGTGGTTAGCATCCCCTATCAACCTTCTCCGATGTTCACGCTTGCGGAGCTCTTTATTGCTCCGGAGAGCGTACAGCTATCTTCCGGCTTTCTTTTCTCTCTCCGCATTCGCCCACCTCCAGCGGCCTAGGGTCTTCCACACAATCGATTAAGAATCCCTCGCGGATTCATCTCCAACCCTATTCCGTATTCCTTTGGAGGAATCATGCAGGCTCTTTATAAGAAGCCGCGTCACGCGGCTTTTGTACTCGCTTTCTTTTTATTCGCGGCGTTTTCGGCTCTAGCGGAGTCCAACGACGGTTCCATCTTCGGCACCGTCGTCGATCCCTCAGGCGCTGTTGTGGCCAACGCCACCGTTGAAATTCACAACCCGGTCAGCGGCTTTGACCGCTCGACCACCACCGATGGCGCAGGAAACTTCACCTTCTCCAACGTTCCTTTTAATCCCTATCACATGACCACGACCGCTCAGGGTTTCGCTCAAACTGCGCAGGATGTGGATGTCCGCTCGGCCGTTGCCGTCAGCGTCAAAATCACTTTGGCGGTCGCCGCCTCTACGTCCACTGTCACCGTCGAAGCGGGTGGCGACCTCGTTGAGACCAACCCCACCGCTCATACCGACGTCGATCGCAATCTCTTCAACAAAATCCCCCTCGAGAGCAAGTCCTCCTCGGTAAGCTCGCTTGTGACTTTGGCCTCGCCCGGCGTTTCCGCCGATTCCAATGGCCTCTTTCACGGCTTGGGCGACCACGCATCCAACTCTTTCTCTGTGGACGGCCAGCCCATCACCGATCAGCAAAGCAAAGTCTTCTCCAACCAGATTCCCCTGGATTCCATCCAATCGCTTGAAGTCATTCCCGGCGCTCCGCCCGCCGAATACGGTGGCAAAACCAGCCTCGTCATTGTGGCGACCACAAGATCGGGCCAGGGAGAGAAAACTCCTCACGGCAGTGTCACCACCTCTTACGGCTCATTCGGCTCTTCAAACCTAAGTTTCGATCTCGCGTATGGAGGCGACAAGTGGGGTAACTTCATCTCCGCCAACGGGCTTAACTCCGGCCGCTTCCTTGATCCTCCTGAATTCGCCGTCATGCATGACAAGGGCAACGAAGAAAACATCTTCGACCGCATCGACTACCAAGCTTCGAACAACGACGCCATCCACCTGAACCTGGGATTCAGCCGTTCCTGGTTCCAAACCCCCAACTCCTTCGATTCCCAATACGCGACCCCCTGGAATGGAGTTTCAGTAAGCAACAACGGCCTCGACCCGAACGGCAACCTTGTCGGCCCCGCAGACCAGCGTTCAAAAATTGACACCTTCAACATCGCACCCGTCTGGACCCGCATTCTCAGCCCCACGACGGTGCTAAACTTCGGTGGCTTCGTCCGCCGCGACGCCTACAACTACTACCCCAGCGGCAACCCGTTCGCAGATCTTGGGCCCGCCAACCTGCAACAGGAAACCATCGGACAGAATCGCACCCTGGCAAACACGGGAGTCCGCGGCGATATCACCCACGCCAAGGGCATTAACAACATTAAAGCGGGCATAACCTACGAGCAGACGTTCCTAACCGAAAACTTCAATCTTGGCATTGTGGATCCCAATTTCAATGCTCCCTGCCTAGATGCGAATGGTGCTCCAGTCTTCGTCGGCAATCCAGGCGTAAACAATCCCACGAATTGCCCCACCGCAACGTCCACCAACACGGCTCTCTATCCCACACCCTTCGCAGCCAATCCGAATTTCAATCCTTTGCTCGGCTGCTACGATCTCACTCGTTCGACTCCATCTCCGTTCGACAATTGCCCAACTTCGACCAGCGGGTTATATGCCTTTCACGGCCACACTGACGTCAAGGAACTTGGCATGTACGTGCAGGATTCCATAACGGCTGGCGCTTGGGCGTTTAACATCGGCATTCGCGGCGACCTGTACAACGGGCTCGTTGTCGCGCAGCAGGCTGAGCCTCGACTCGGCGCAGCCTACAACATCAAGAGAACGAACACCGTTCTTCGCGTTTCCTACGCCCGGACGCTGGAGAGTCCCTTTAACGAAAACCTCGTGCTCTCCAGCACCGGTTGCGCCAATTCTGTTTTGAACCCTCTGCTTTTGTGCTCCCAGCCGGCCTCAGCAGGCGCAACGCCCTTCGATCCCGGCTACCGCAACGAATTCCACGCCGGCTTCCAGCAGGCGTTCGGCAAGTACGCTGTCATCAGTGGCGATTACATCTGGAAATACACTCACAATGCCTACGATTTCAGCGTTTTGGGTGCAACCCCCATCACCTTCCCCATCGAATGGCACAACTCCAAGATTCCGGGATACGCCGTGCGCGTCAGCGTGCCTGACTATCACGGATTATCCGCGCTCGTCGTCTTCTCGAGTGTCGCCGCCCGTTTCTTCACCCCCCAAATCGGCGGCGCCGGAGCCGTCCCCGCCGTGGCCTCAAGCAGTGGCATTACTCCCTTCCGTATAGACCACGATGAGAACTTTAATCAAACGACACACATTCAATATCAACCCTGGAAGCGCGGCCCCTGGATGGGTTTCAACTGGCGCTATGACAGCGGGCTGGTTGCAGGGGAAACGCCCTGCTTCGGCGGCAATTGCGCTCAGGGCATCAACGTGGGCGGCGTCAATTACATCACCATGACGGATTCTTTCGGCACGCCTTTAACGGCCGATCAGGAATTCCAATCGGGTCTCTTCTGCGGTTCGCAGCGTGCCACACCCACCTCGCCAATTGGCATGGTCATTCCCGGTGTCGCGGCTCGCGCCTGCCCTGTCTCGCAATTCGGCTCGACGCTTTTGCAGGTACCCGCGCCGGGAACCGAGAACGACGACAAGAATCCGCCCCGCATCGCCCTGCGAAACCTCTTTGATCTTTCGCTCGGCGATGACAACCTGTTTCATGGCGACCGCTTCAAATGGAGCGCGCAGCTTACCGCCATCAACATCACGAACAAATACGCGCTCTACAACTTCCTTTCCACCTTCAGCGGCACGCACTATGTGACCCCACGCTCGCTGACCGCGGAAATTGGTTTCCACTTCTAACACCGTAAAAAACGGCGAGCGTGGAGGAACTGCCCGCTCGCCGTCCATGCGGCTCTCCCAGGCACTACGCCGCCATCTCTTCCAGCGCTCCCCGGTTACGGATCACCAGCCTCGTGCCCTCCAACCGGATCAACTCCCTTTTTTTCAGCTCGCTCAACAGGCGCGTTACCGTCTCGCGCGAAGCCCCAATCATTTGCGCCATCTCCTCGTGCGTCGCCCCTGCGTGCACTCGCTGTTCCAGCTCATCGTTGCGCTCGTCGGTCGTCCATGAAAGCAGGAGCCGCGCCAGTTTTCCAGCCGATGAGCGCGCCAGAATCAAATCGTGAATGTCGCGGTATGCCGCCTGGAATTCGCGGCTCAGCTCTTCTGTCGCCTTTAGCCCCAACTGCGGATTGCTACGCAGCAATCGCCGCAAATTTTCGCGCTCCACAAAATGCACCTGGCACGGCATCGATGTTTCCGCGGTAAGCTCATAGGGCTCGCCCGCAATCACCGCGCTTAATCCCAGCACAGATCCCGGGCCTGCCATGCGCAAAATCAGCACTTTCCCTTCTCGCGAACTCGTGGAAAGCTTCACCTGTCCCGAGCAGAGAATGAAAGCTCCGCGGGGTCTTTGCCCTTCGACGAACAGGAGAGCTCCGCCGGGATATACGGTCAGGTGTCCAGCCGTCGCCAGCGACTTTAAGCCCTCCTGCGAGGTGTGGCAGAACCAGCCTGTCTGGTTCAACTTGCAGGTCACGCAGCTCTCGCACATTTCAAGTCCGTAGGGAGTATTCATTTTTTCGTCCTTGGTGTTCGCAATTGAGATCAGATTCGACGGCACTTCCCGGCTTGACTGCCGGAAATCCCGCCACGGGGGTATTTCGCTGCGCGGCCCGAAGAGGAGGCTTTCGCAGACGGTCCGCATGGTTTCGTCCGTCGAGCGCAGGCCCGCAGTCAAATCCCAACCAGCGGTCGTATCGCCGCGCTCGCGCCAACGCAGGCTGCACGCGAAGAGGTAAAGGAGATCATCCGCGCTCGGGGGCATCAGCGCCAGTTGCCCCAATAACACTCCCGCCTGCGGCGTCGTCCGCACCGTCTGACAAAGTGGCATGAACCGCTCTCCTGAGTAGCGGCGTTACTCGTTCGGGGAAAGTTGGTTAGTGCTGAAGCACGTGTGCTTCCGTAATTTGGGCTTGTAAGTCCTTGAACTTGCAGGCGAGCATCACTGGGCGGTGACGACGCTACGGCAGGCTGCCGAAAAAGCGTCAGTCGAAAGTAGCTATTAGAAGTAGTGACCGGTGTCTAATTTTCAAACTCGCGCCGGTCTATCCCAAGTTTCTGCATTCGGGATTGCAAAGTGGTTCGCTTTAGGCCCAGGCGCGCCGCAGCACCATGGATGCCCGCTATCACTCCCTCGCTTTGCCGCAGGGCGCGGAGAATATGTTCCCGCTCCATGCTCTCCAGCGTGCCTTGCTCCATCGGCGGGCTGGAAGCCATGAGTTCGGCCAATGGCGCGTATAACATTTCGCTTTGCGTCAGAATGACGCAGCGTTCGATGAAGTTCTCCAACTCCCGCACGTTCCCGGGCCAGTGCCAGTTGACCAGCACTCGCATCGTATCCGAGGGAATGCTGGTTATGTGCTTATTCATCCGTTGAGCGAATTGCTGCACAAAGTAGCGCACGAGCAGCGGGATATCTTTCCCCCGCTCGCGCAGCGGAGGCGAAACGATGGGAAACACGCTCAGCCTGTAATACAGGTCCGAGCGGAAAGTGTGGTCGGCCACGCTTTTGGCCAAATCCCGGTTCGTCGCCGCGATCAACCTCACATCCACGTGGATGGTCTTTGTCCCTCCCAGTCGCTCAAATTCCTGGTCTTGCAGCGCCCGCAAGAGTTTCGGTTGCAACTCCATGGCAATCTCGCCCACTTCATCCAGAAACAGTGTGCCGTGGTCGGCCAGCTCCAGCCGCCCAATCTTCTGGCTCACGGCGCCGGTGAAAGCGCCTTTCTCATGCCCAAACAGCTCGCTCTCCAGCAATCCAGTGGGGATGGCGGCACAATTCAGCTTTAAGAAACTCGACTGGCGGCGGCTGCTCATCGCATGAATGGCGCGCGCGATCAGTTCCTTGCCCGTGCCGGTCTCACCCAGAACCAGGACCGTCGCATTCGTCGACGCGACCGTCTTGACCAGGCCCAGAGTACGTTTGAGCGGCTCACTCTGGCCGATGATTTCGTCGAATGCGGTCTCACGCTCGATCGGCACGCCTAGATCCACCTGCTCGGTCAATAGCTTGGCGCTAAGTTCATCGAGAAGGCGATCGATGCGTTCGTGATCCAATGAGGCGGCCAGTTGCGCCGCGATGTGTTCCAGCAGAAAAACTTCCTTCGATAGGAACGGGTTGAGCTGCGTGCTACACAGGATCAATGCCCCCAATTTCATTTGTCCGTGGATCAGCGGGATGGCGCAGGCCGAGCGGACGCCGCGGTCCAGTTGGGGCTGAAGGAAGACCGAGGAAATCCTGTTTAACTCCTCCTGCGTAAAGACTTTCGCCCGTTCCCCGTGAAAAGCGACGCCGGTCAATGAGTGTTCAAAAGGCACGCGGGCTCCGGCAATGTCCTCGATGAGGGTTGAGTCAACGGCCCCGACCAGCACCGAGTCGTGGGAATGGTCGTAAAGCGTAAATCCTACGGTTTCGGCCGCAACTACGGAACGAAGGGCATTGGCAATCAAAGGGAAGATTTGCCGCAAAGGCTGGGAGGAGTTGAGAACACTTACGATAGAACTGAGTGCCTGCAACCGCTTCTCGCCATTTTGCCAGGCGTCGCGAGTGACGGCATTTTCTACCGTCACGGCAACCAGATCGGCGATGCGCTTTAATAATGCAAGCTTGTCGGCCACGTAATCGTCTGTAACACGGCTTCCGAAGCCCATGGCGCCCAAGCGATTTTGCGTTGTGGCCAGAGGAAGGGTGCAATAGGCTTTTAGTTTTTTCTTTTCCAACCAGCGCAGCGCTTTCGGAAAGCAGGGCAAATCAAATTCTTGCCGGGGTATGACGACGGCTTCCTGGGTTTGCCACACATATCCGCTGATGGACTCGTCGGTGGGCACCACAAAAGATGCCGGGGGCCGGTCCACGGAGCCGGCGAGATGGACGCGCATGACATGATTCGCCGCGTCGTAAATCGAAAAACTCACTTCATGACAATCCTCGCGTTCGCACAAGAGCTCTGCCAGGCTGCCAAAGAAGGCAGGCATGCTTTCGCAACGCGCGACCATGTCGGTTGCGTCGAACAGGGTTTCGCAGCGATCGCAGTCAATGGCGGCGCGCCCGTTGCCCGTGGCGGCAGGCGCTGAAGCTTTCATCGGTTTGTTACGTTGCGATCGCGGAATCGACATCAGACACATCCTTTGGCCATCAAACATGTATGGCTATGCGCGAACACGTGCCGTTCCTTCTCCAGACAACTATCGCGATAGTTTTTCCCAAAGATAGATAATTCGCAGCCGGATGCGGGTGAAATCGGGAAACAGGAAATCAGAAGTGGATGAGCAACAGCAACGGCAAAGGGTTTGCCGAGGCGGGGAGTGCTACCCAAATGGCCAAACGTCAACGCAACGTCAGAAACAAAATGCTGGTGCATTTGCCCGAGTACTCACTTCCACCCCCTCGTGCAGCTGCCCTCGCCCGGTCGCAAAAAAACGGATGCGCGTCCGGTTAATGCCAAGCCTATGACTTACGCATCAATAAAATCAAGTATTTTCGTAAGAGCGATAGCGATGCGTCTCATTTTGCGACAATGTGGGCTAGGTTTACCATGGCAGGATGGCACGCGGGTGGGAGAGCAAGTCCGTAGAAGATCAGCAGGCGGAGGCTATCGCGGAGAAAAAACACGATAGCGCCCGGCTCTCTCCCGCGGAGATCAAGCGGGCGCAAGATCTTCGAGGGTTGGAGCTCTCAAAGCAACATGTGCAGCAGCAATTATTGGCGGCGCAGAATCCCCGACGCCGCGAGATGCTGCAACGCGCATTGGCCGACCTGGAGCATAAGTTATCACTACTCTCTCAATGAGATAGTGGCGCGCCGCAAAGTGCGCGGAGTGCCGACTGCCCACTCCGATTTCCGCCACAACCGATTCAACGCCGCACCACCGTAATCTTACGGCCATTCGCGCTCACGTATAATCCTAACTATGAAGGCATACGTCTATGTGTCGCTGAAGAAGAGCGTGCTCGACCCACAGGGTAAGACCATCCACGGCGCCTTACAGAAAATGGGCTACAAGGGGCTGGAAAGCGTCCGCCAGGGCAAGTATTTCGAGCTGGATTTGGCGAACGGATTGAACCACAGCGAGGCTGAAGCCGAAGTAGGACGCATAGCCCGGGAAGTGCTGACCAATCCAGTCATCGAAGAATTCAAAATGAAAGTGGAAGATTAGGAGCCAAGCGTCGTATGTGCGGCATTGTGGGCTACGTGGGCAAGAAGCCGGTTGTTCCGGTGATCATCGAGGGTCTGCGCAAGCTGGAGTACCGCGGCTATGACTCGGCGGGCATTGCGGTTTGCGGGAATGGACAAGGCCTGCAAGTGCGCCGCGC